>Ga0066256_1000757_pt1 | contig 61848 bp, 58 predicted proteins | sample ThiBio_1000_biof_FD_87107 | JGI IMG/M metagenome (GOLD analysis project Ga0066256, IMG submission 87107) | Wastewater bioreactor microbial communities from Cape Town, South Africa - Thiocy_expt_1000_biof (version 2) | ecosystem: Engineered > Bioreactor > Thiocyanate-remediating >... | reverse complement strand
CAGTGCCTCCAACAACAAAGGAGTGCCGTTTTGACCACCATCGCCCTCAACACCCTCACCGGCGCCGTGTCCGAGTACACGCACCACGCCTTCCAGAGTATGACCCCGACGCATGGCGGGTCTGCCACGGGCCTGTTTGCCTTCGGCGGCGACACCGACGCGGGTCTGCCCATCGTCTCGGAAATCCGCTTGCCGCCCACTCTGCGTGAGTCCACGCTGAAGCAGGCCATTGCCATGGTGTACCTGTCGATGCAAGGGGAGGGCAGTGCAAGCTTTACGGTGTACGGCGCAGGGCAGGACTGGAGCTACGGCTTCCCGCTGCGCGCCAGCGGCCAGACGCGCTGCCCGGTGGGCAGGGGCATCCGCGAGAACTACCTGGGCTTCGGCCTCTCCACCCCCGATGGCCAGGCCTTCACGCTCGACCGCGTGGAGGTGCTGACCGCCCAATCCAAAACACGGAGGGTCTGAACCATGGCCATCACCGATCCAGCAGTCATCATCGTTAACGACAAGTACGCCAAGTCGGTGCAGCTTGCCGATGCGGCATCGTCGCGTCTATCGGAGGCAGCGCAGGCGTTCAACAACTCGGTCTACAGCCCGGCGCAGATCAGCGTGCAGTGGCAGTCGCTGCCGGCTCCGAACCTGCCGCCGATTCCCAATCTGCCGAACCTGCCTACGGCGACGTTCAGCGAGCCGGGCGGCAAGCCGGGCGCGTTCTCTGCGACCCTGGACGACGTGCAGATCGACGACTTCGACATTCAGATTCCGGTGCTCGATTTTGGGGTGGCGCCGACGCTGAACATCGGCCAGGCCCCGGTGCTGCCCACGGTGCGAGATGTGGCGATCCCCGATGCGCCGACCGTCGCGCTGCCAACCGCGCCGCAGTTCCTGCAATTGCAGACGCACAGCTTCGGCGGGGTGAACCTGCACGAAGACTGGCTGGACAAGCTGGACGAAATCCCCGAGCTGTCCATCCTGCAGCCGACGCCGTTCAGCTATTCGCCCGGAGCCAAATACGCCTCGCAGCTACTGGACAACCTCAAGGCGACGCTGAACGCACGCATCCAGGGCGGGACCGGGCTGGCGCCGGCAGTGGAGCAGGCGATTTGGGACCGATCGCGCGATCGTGAGACGCAGTTGGCCCTGGCGCGCGAGCAGGAGGCTTTGCGCGGTGCCGAGGCGCTGGGCTTCCCCTTGCCGTCCGGCGTGTTGGCGGCCCAGTTGCAGGACGCACGGCGCGAGTACCACGACAAGCTCTCGGGCCTGTCGCGCGACATTGCCATCAAACAGGCCGAGATGGAGCAGGCCAATCTGCAGCAAGCGACGACCTTGGCGCTGCAGTTGGAGAGCACGCTGCTGGACGACTGCTACAAGTTGGAGGTGTTGGCGCTGGACGTTGCCAAGACGACGGCGGAGAGCGCGATCAACGCGCACAACGCGGCGTTGGAGCACTTCAAGGCGCTGCTGGCCGGATACCAGGCCTACTCCGCGGCTTACGACACGGTAATCAAGGCCGAGCTGAACAAGGTCGAGGTGTTCAAGGCGATGCTGGCGGCCGAGGAAACCAAGGCCAACATCAACAAGAGTTTGGTCGAACGCTTCAAGGCCGAGATTGACGGCGCCATGGCGGCGGTGCAAATTTACCAGGCGCGCGTCGGCGCAGCCAAGACGCTGGTGGAGCTGGAGAGCACGCGCATCCAGGCCGGCGCGGAAGAAGTTAAGGCCTTCGTTGCGTCGATCAACGCAGAGACGGCCAAGGCCGAGCTGTACAAGACGCGGATCGGCGGGGAGACAGCCAAGGTCGGCGCGGTAGAGGCCGTGGCCCGTGCCTACGGCGCCAAGGTCGGAGCCCAGGCCGAAAAGGCCCGCGTGGGCGTGGCCAAGTACCAGGCGCTGATCTCCGCCAAGGGGCTGGAATGGGACGGCTGGAAGGCCCAGCTCGCATCGGCCACGGCGCGGGTCGAGTCGGCGGCGCGGCTCTCCAGCATTATGGTGGACGGCTACCGGGCGGGCGCAGCGGCAGCCGAGGCGCAGGCCGGCTCGGTGATGCGCCAATGGGAGTCGAACATCAAGCAGTACGAGGCGAGCAAGGAACTGACCTTCCGTGTCGCCAAGGCCAACGCGGATGCTGTGATGCACGCGCAGGACATGATGATGGAGGCGAACAAGGTGTCGCTGGCCACGCAGGCGCAGAGTGTGGCGAGTGCCTGGACGATGGTGTCGGCGTCGGCGAGCGTTGGGTCTTCCACGAGCTACAGCTACAACCTGACGCCATGAGTGGTTCAGGCGTAGCCCCCTTGTAGGGTTCGCCATCCTGCACTGCCGCCGCAACACTGCGCGGCATGGCACTCGTTACCCGCACCATCACCAACGCTGGCGCGCCGCTGCATTCGCCCGAGGGTGATTTGCTGGTCGGCGTGAAAATTAATTTCCAGTTGATGGACACAGGAGGGCGTCCATCCGACGCCTGGGACGCCGTTTCAAATGAGCGCGTAGGGGGCGAAACGGTAGTAGCTATCACGGACGCTTCCGGCGAGTTCACCGTGGAGTTGTGGCCGAACACGCGCGGGAATAGGACGACCAAGTACAAGTGCCGCGTGCAGTTCGAGGGCTTCCGCGAGTTCTCCGGCATCGTTGAGGACGTGCCAGGCGAGCTGCAATGGGTGGACTTCATGCTCGGGGGCTCCGCGATGGAGCCGCAGGACATCAGCGCGATTTCTGCGGCGATGACCAGCCATATCAACGCGGCAGACCCGCACACGCAATACGCCAAGGAATCCGATCTTGGTAACGCCGCTGTATTGGATGTAGGAACAACCGCAGGGACCGTAGCTGCCGGCGACGACCCCCGCCTCCTGGCCGTGGCCGGCAAGGTGGACAAGGTGGCAGGCAAGGGCCTCTCCACCGAGGACTACAGCACGGCAGAGAAAAACAAACTGGCTGGCGTGGCGGATGGGGCTACCGCCAATGCCGCAGACGCCCAACTTCGTGACCGCGCCACGCACACCGGCGCACAGGCAATCAGTACGGTGACGGGGCTGCAGGGCGCACTGGATGCCAAGGCGCCGCTTGCCAGCCCGGCACTGACCGGAGTCCCGTCTGCCCCTACGGCTGCGGTAGGGACCAACACGACGCAACTTGCCACCACGGCATTTTCCAAAGCGCAGATCGCAGCAGATGCGGCGCCTGCCGCGCACGTTGGCTCTGGCGGAGCGGCTCACGCCAATGCTGTTGCTTCTGGCGCTGCTGGATTCATGACTGGCGCCGATAAGACCAAGTTGGACGGCATCGCCGCCGGCGCCAACAACTACACGCACCCAGCCAACCATCCGCCCAGCATCATCACGCAGGACGCCAGCAACCGCTTTGTCACCGACACGGAAAAAAGCACCTGGAACGCCAAAGAGCCAGCCATCACCGCAGGCACTACGGCGCAGTACCGCAGGGGCGACAAGACCTGGCAGACGCTGGACAAAACAGCGGTAGGCTTGGGCAATGTAGACAACACCGCAGACGCCAGCAAGCACGTCAGCACCGCCCAGGCCGCAGCCGACCTACTGAAGGTAGATAAAACCAGCCTGTCCGTTATGGCGGCAGCAAACAAAGTGCCGCAGGCCGACGCTGCCGGCCGTCTTGACGCCACCTGGCTCGCGCCATACCTGAACAGCGCCACGATCAACAACATTGGCACCGCAGGCGCTGCAGGCTTTGGCGTCGGAATCTGCCCGCAAGTGCCTGCGGGCTTCACGCCGATGGCCGGGGTCACAGATCCGGCCAGTGCCAACTACGGCAACTACCAGTACACCGATGGCAGCATCATGGTGTGGATTCCGGCGTTTTACTTTCGCCTGGGCCACGCGAGTAACCCCGCGTTCGGCGTGCACGGGTTCAACAGCATCAGCATCAAGCCGCTGTCCGCCTACCCGGATGACGCCACTGCAAACGCTGAGGGCTTCTGGCGGCACCGCGCATTTGTCAATGCCGGGGCCAACCAACTCGGCTTTTTTCGGGACAAATACGACTGCTCGAATAACGGGGGCATTGCATCGAGCATCCAGGGCGTGAAGCCGCTAGTGAGCGGGCCGGTGGCTGGGCAGGTGGGGTTTGCAACGCTTACCGGCGCGCCTGCCAATGCCTACTACGGCGCTATTGCGGGAGCGCGCACACGCGGGTCGAAGTTCTTCCCCGAGTCGATTTTCATGGCCGATGCGCTGTGCCGCATCTCCGAGGCCCACGCGCAGGCTGCGACGGCCACGACGTACTGCGCCTGGTACGACCCGACTGGTGTGCGCAACTACCCCAAGGGCAACGACAACAACGCGCTTAAATCCGAATCTGACGTACTGCAAAGCGGCGGCAGCGCGGTGACGTGGACCAGCGCCGGCAACGCCACTTACCCCGCTTTTGCGCTTGCCGGCAGTGCGGACCAAATTGCCAAAAGCACGCACAACGGCCAGGCCTGCGGCATCACCGACGTGGCAGGCAATATTTACAAGATCAACATCGGCATGACGAGCGTTGGCGGCACTTTGACGATCACGGGCGCCACCAAAACCAACCCCGTCCAGATCACGGTCGCGGCGCACGGGCGCGTGACGGGAGAGCAAGTGGCTATCTTCTCGGTGGGCGGTATGACGCAGCTCAACGACAGGATTTTCAAAGTGACAGTGATGGATACGAACACGCTGTCGCTTGACGGCGTAGACGGCACGACGTTTGGCACGTACACCAGCGGTGGCACTCTCTATTACGCCAAGTTTTACGCCCTCAAGCCTAGCGCCGACATTGCGAGCATTGGCGACGGCGCATCTGCCGCAACCGACCACTGGGGGGCTGCCGGCGCAGCGGCCTTGTTCGATGAGATTGCGCTGAACTTCGCCACGGCCCACCCCAACAATACGATTGCCCAGCGATACGGCAACGGTGCTAATGCGGTGTTTGACATGAGCACCCCACAGGGCCGGGCGCTCGCCATGTTGGGCATGCCAGCCGCCAGCGGCATGAGCGTTTCTGGCTCCACGTTGATGGGCGCGGATTACTACTACCAGCACCTGGTCAACCAGCTCTGTGTGATTTCGCGCGGCTCCTGGAGCAACGGCGCCGGTGCCGGGTCCCGCGCCCGCTTTCTCGTCTACGCCCGGACGAACGCCAGCTACAGCGTGGGCTTCGCCGCCGCCTCTTATCATTGACGCCTTGAGCGGCAGCGACAAGGCCCTGACCATGCAACACAAAACAAAAATTCATGCCGAGGCCGGCTTGCACCGCAAGCTGGTGCTGTTTGCCGTGCAGCTTGAGGGCTACCTGGCGCACTTTCCGAACTGCCACAAGTACACCCTGACCCAGGGCATGCGGCAGGCCTACCTTGATATTTACAACCTAACCACGGAGGCGCAAAAACGCTATCACAAGAAGACGACTTTGACCCAACTCGACGTGCGCCATGAGCAGCTTCGCATGATGGTGCACCTGGCCCACGAGCTTGGCCTGTTCAACTACAGCGCGGGGCGAAAGGACGCCGAGAACCCTGGCACGCACCGGTTTTTGGTGCTGCTGCGCATGGTGGATGAGTTGGGCCGCATGGTGGGCGGGTGGGTCAGGTCAGAGGTTCAGGGCGCGCCCCTGGGCAATGAATCTCAGGGCATTGCTCTGAGTGCGGTGGGGGCTTGACATGCTCTGTGTGATTTCGCGCGGCAACTGGAACAACGGCGCCGATGCCGGGTCCCGCGCCCGCAATCTCAACAACAACCGGACGAACGCCAACAACAACGTGGGCTTCGCCGCCGACTCTATGCCAACGCCATATGCAGCGCGTGCTGACCGGCAAAGAGGGAGCCTCCGTCGCGGCTTGTGCCGAAATGAACCGCGCCATCGTCCTTTGGTAGCGCCACGAGCCCATGTTGGCTCGCCCGCGAAAATTGGCCCTGGCGCACCTATGCCCAAGGGGTTGCCATGAAGCGCGCTGGCAACCTGTTCCCCGCCATCTGCTCACAGGCGGCGCTGTTCGCCGCCTTCGAGCGGGCCAGCCAGCGCAAGCGCAGCCACCGCGCGCAATTTGAATTTGCCCGCCGGCTGGGCACCAACCTGGCTAGCCTGGAGCGCGAGCTTGCAGGTGGCACTTACCGGCCCATGCCGTGCAATACGTTCTGGGTCACCGAAGGCCCCAAGCCCCGGCTGATCGAGGCGCCGGCGTTCCGCGATCTGGTGGTGCAGCACGCTGCCTATGCGGCGCTGGCGCCCATCTTGGAGCAGCGCTATATCGATACCAGTTTTGCCTGCCGCGTAGGCAAGGGCACGCACGCCGCTGCAGATTGGCTGCAGACGGCCATTCGCCGGGCGCCGCGCAGCGCCTGGGTGCTGCATGTGGACGTGCGCAAGTTCTTTTATTCGATTGACCGCACCGTGCTGCAGGTGTTGCTGGCCCGCGCCATCAAGTGCCCGCGCACCCTGGCGCTGCTGGCCCAGTTTGCCGAGCGCACCGAGCCCACAGGCGTGCCCATTGGCAACCTGATGAGCCAGACGTTTGCCAACGTGTACCTCAACAGCCTGGACCAATTTTGCAAGCGCACGCTGCAGGCCCGCACCTATGGCCGGTATATGGACGACAGCATCATGCTGGCGCCCGACCGCGCCACGGGTGCACTGTGGCTTGAGCGCATTCGCCAGCACCTGGCGCTGTTGGGACTTGAGATCAGCCACTACAGCCTGCACCCGATACAGCGCGGGGCGAATTTTGTGGGCTTTCGCACATGGGCCAGCGCCCGCTTTGTACGCCCGCACGTCATCAGTGCTCTGCGCACCGATGCCCGTAAAGGGCGCCTGCCCGGTGTCATTTCCCGGCTGGGCCATGCCCGGCGCAGCAATTCTTTCAACCCCCTCATGACCCACCTGGAGACGCGCCACCATGACCTCTATTTACAGCTACCAAAAGCATTCCACGCCGCACACCGTCATCACCATGGCACTGCCCGACTCGCAGGGCGTTGACGACAGCGTGCACTGCACAGAGTTGTGCACGTTGGGCGACGTGACGTATGTCGCCGTGCCCGGTGGCATCGTGCTGCCTGAGCAGCCTGCGGAGATCACCGTTGCGCCCGTCACGCTGACCCCCGAGCTGCGCGCCGCAATCAAAGCTGCAAGCGTGCACTGCGCCTTTATCGCCGAGCGCATGGAGGCGCGCATCCGTAGCAAGTACAGCCTGAGCGATGAGGCGTATTTCGCGCGCATCGGCGTGGGTGCTGCGCTGGGCGTGTACCAGTTCGAGCCCGGCGAGCAGGACGAGATGCTGGCATTCGGCGCATACGTCGAGGCTTGCCGGCAGTGGGGGCGGGACGAACGCGCGAAGTTGGGGTTGTGATGATGACCCTGCACACAGCCCTGCTCATTTCCCTGATCGCCCTGCAAATCGCGGACGCGGCCCTGACGATCAACATCATGCGACTGGGCGGCCGGGAGACGAACAAGCTTCTGATCCTCCTGATCGGCAAATTCGGGCGCGATGCCGTGCTCGTCGGCAGCAAGCTGGCGCTGATCGCCGCGCTGATTTACTGGCGCGACCAAGTAAGCGTGCAGGCGCTGGCGCTCGTAGTTGCTGGCTATGTCGGCATCGTCGCGTGGAACGTGCGCGTGCTGGTGCGGCAGCGTGAGATACACCGGGCGGCGCAATGACCCCCCAACAAGCCCTCCAACTCGCCGGCCTGCCCGAGGCGCGCCACGCCGAAGCCCTGGCCTCGATCGCCCGCGCGAAAGCCGCCAAGCGCGGCCTGCTGGCGCACAAACTCAAAGCCCGCTGGCTCAAGGCCGGGAAGATCGCCGAGGCCCTGGCCTGGGAGGATGAACGCCTGTGCACCGTGCGGCCAGACCTCGCCCGCTGGGACATTGCGCCCATGCTCAATGTGACGGCGCACGGCGACAACGGGCCGTGGGCGCCGGATGGATCGCGCCCGCTCTCGGGCTACTGGCTCGATGCCGACCCAGAGAGCGCCGATTACCAAGCCGCAGTGGCCGCGAACTATTGGCTCAAGGGCACGCACCCTAGATCCAAGGCCAGCCGCAAGGCCTGGTACCGGCGCAATGCTGGCGAGTTCGAGGCCTACACGCGCGGCGTGCAGATCGACCCTGCGCAGGGCTTTGAAATCTGGCGCGGCGGCGACGGCAAAACCAGCGCTGTTGTGTGGCACGCATCCGGGGTCTGGCTGGTCAAGACCTCGACAAAGCTGGTGGGCAAGCTGCACCTGAATGGCCGCCACGGCTACGAGGTGGACAACGTGTTCAGTGGCGACTACACGCCGCAGATGTGGTGGCCGATCGAGGGCTACGCCCTGCGCGCGCCGGTGACGTGGAGCACGCTGCCGGGGCGGGCGCAAAGCATGGAGCCCAAGCGCTGGGAGCGGGTGCGGGGCAATGGCGAGGGCAAGACGTACACAAATTGGAGGGCCCCCGATGCCTGAACCCACGACCGCAACCGCCGCCGCCGTGGCAACCATGGCCGCAGCCGCAGCAAGCACCACGGCAGTTACCGCGTTCGGCGTGCCGCTGGGCCTGCGCGCGGACCTGCTGGTGGCAGGCTTTGCCGGCGCGCTGGTCGCCATCATCCTGCTCGGCACGGTGCCCAGCACGGGCGACACCTGGCGCGAGCTGCTGCGCACCACGATGCGGCGCATGGCCTTTGCCTGCGCGAGCAGCCTGACGGCGGGCTACCTGGCGCCGCTCGCCATGCTGGTGGCGCAACTGCCCGAGGCGCTGCTGCTCGGCGGCGCGTTTGCCGTGGGCGGCGGCGCCCAGCAGGTGCTGCTGTTTGCGATTCGCCGGCTCTCGGGCACCGCGCAATTGCCGCCCGGTGGCGGCGCGCAAGGGGGTGCGCCGTGATCCAGCTCATCGTCCACATGGTGCATTGGCTGGCCGGCGTGATCGTGCTGGCCGAAGCCCTGAACAAACTGGAGCGCACCGCGCCCCTGCGCGCCGGCCTGTGCAGGCGCGAGCGCGCGATGGAGTGGCTCAAGGCCATAGCCTGGGCGCTGCTGGCGATGGGCGGGGCGGGCGCGCTCATCACGCCCTTGCTGCCCATCGAAACGCCCACGCTGCAGGACATGTGCGTGCTGTTGGGGTTTGCTGTGCTCATTGTTCGGACACGGGTAAAGGAGGGGTAGGCCATGCAATTGACACACGACCAACTGCGCGCCGCAACCGGCTGCACGCCAGCGCGCGCCGAGGCGTGGCTGCCGCACATCGCGCAGGCCTGCGAGGTGTTCGGCATCAACACGCCGGCGCGGCTCGCCGCATTCCTGGCGCAGATCGGCCACGAATCGGGGCGGCTGGTGTACGTGCGCGAGATCTGGGGGCCAACCCAGGCGCAGCAGCGCTACGAGGGCCGGGCCGACCTGGGCAACACGCAGCCGGGCGACGGCAAGCGCTACATGGGCCGGGGCCTGATACAGACCACGGGCCGCGCCAACTACGCCGCCACGCGCGACGGCCTGGCCGCCTACCTGCCGCACGTGCCCGACTTCGAGGCCGTTCCCGCCTTGCTAGAGCGCCCCGACATGGCCGCCATGAGCGCCGCCTGGTACTGGCACAGCCGGGGGCTCAATGCGCTGGCCGACACGGGCGACTTCGTGCGGATCACCAAGCGCATCAACGGCGGCACGAACGGGCTGGCGGACCGGCAGGCGCTGTACGCGGCGGCGCAGGAGGTACTGGCATGAAAACCATCGCACTGATCCTGGCCGCCGCTGCTTTCCTTGCCGGCTGCACGGTAGTCCCCACCGGCACAGCGCACAGCGCGTGCGAGCTGCTGCAAATCGCATCCGGCGAGGCCGATCTGGCGCCGGCTTGGTACTCCGGGGCTGGCGTCGTGCTGGAACGCTGCGGGCGCGAGAACGCGCGGGCTGAGGGCGAGCTGCGGGCGTGCTTTGCGGAGGCGCGCAACGGGTACCGCAGCAGCGCGGAATGCGAGGCCATGCAATGAACCCCATCCTGATCGTCATGTGGTGGCACTGGTGGAGGTGGTGGGAATGATGCCCGTCGCCATCTACACCCACTTGGCCGTCGCGCTGCTGGGCGCGGTCCTCGCTTTCAGCGGCGCCTGGCAGATCCAGGACTGGCGCCTGGGCGGCCAGATCAGTGCCTTGCAGGCCAAGCACGCCACCGAGCGGGCGCAGGCCCAGGCCGATGCACGCGCCGCAGAGATCGCCCACAACACCCGACTACAGGAGGCCCAGGATGCCGCCACTTCAAAAGAGATTGCCCTTCGCCGCGATGCTGCTGGCGCTCGCCGCGAGCGTGACGGGCTGCGCGACGAACTCGCCAGCACCCGCGCCCAACTCGCCAGCGCTACCCGCTCGTCCCTCGTTGACCGAGCCGCTGCCCTCACTGACGTATTCGAGCAGTGCGCAAGCGAATACACAGCGCTGGCGGAAAAGGCTGACCGACACGCCATTGATGCCGGAAAGCTCTGGAGCGCCTGGCCGATGAACCCGCGCCGCCCGGCCGGCGGCACCACTGAAAGCACACCATGACCCAATTCCGCAAAAAGCCCGTCGTCATCACGGCCATCACCTTCGACCAACTTGTCGTCCACGGTATCGCTGCTGGCGGCAATGTGGTGAACGGCATGCCCTGGTCGTTCACCTACAACGGCCACCCGATCACGCACGAGAACGACGACTGCTACCTGATCCCCACACTCGAAGGCACGATGAAGATGGGCCGTGACGACATGCTCATCACGGGCGTCAAGGGCGAAATCTATCCGTGCAAGCGTGAAATCTTCGCCGCCACCTACGAGCCTGCGCCCTCCGCTCTCCCCGTGGCTGACCCCGGCCCCGACTCCCTGGAGCGCGAGATCCAGGCCAAGGCCAACAAGGCCCCGCGCGTGACGCCGGCAGACGTGGAGGCAGCGATTGCCAGCGAGTTCTACTTCACCGCCGCCGACGGCGTGCGCGGCGAGTCCGAAATGGGCACCAGCCCGGCGGGCCGCGCAAAGTCCCTGGAGCTGCTGACCTTCTGCGTCCTGGTTCTGCGCAACGGCTTCACCGTTACCGGCGAGAGCGCGTGCGCCAGCCCGGAGAATTTCAATGCTGAGATTGGCCGCCGCATCGCCCGCGAGAATGCAGAGCGGGACATCTGGCCCCTGCTGGGCTTCCGCCTGCGCGACGAGCTGGCCCGCCCAGTGCTGACCGAAGCCGACGCTGCCGCTGACCTGGCTGGCACGCCGCGCCCGGACAACCACGTCGCCTGAGTTACGCCGGCAGGGCCCGCCCCGGTGCGCTGGGATGGCCAAGTGGTTCGGGCCGACACCCATTCCCCGCTCTGGCAAGGGGTCACCGCCGGTAGCCGCGGCACAACCTCTGGAGATTCAGCATGTTCCGTTCGTCCCGCTTCGCTTTCCTCGCCCTTGCCGTCTGCGCTGCAGCCGGTGCCTTTGTGTCTGACGCAGTGGCAACCCGCGACTACGTGGTGACTTCCGTCGCCCGCGTCTGGAATCTCGCCATCAGCGCCTTCGTGGGCACTGCCCAGTTGCAGCCCAAGAGCCCGAGTCAGGCGCAACCGCGCGTGGCGCTGCTGGCGGCCCGGTCCTTCCTGGCGCGCATGTTGCGCCGCGACCGGCCTGTGGTTACCACGCGCTGGCGCATGTGCCCGTCCGGGTGATTCCGGCAATGGCTCCATGATTGGCTCCATGACCTGGCATGTGATGCGAAATTTCTTGATGAATGCCTATAGAAACAAGATAGCTCACAGGTCATGATCGACCACATGTGATCGCGCCTCAGCGGGCGGCACGACGCCCCGCGCAAGAGCCCCGGCCCTCGAAAAGCCGGGGCTTTTTTGTTGCCCGGCGACCAACGGCACCATGGCGCGCATGCCACCGTGGCGCCGACCACGTTTGTGACCTTCAAGCGCTGGCTGGCCGGGCAGCGCGACCGCGATGCACCCAAGCGGCGGCGGGATGAACTGCAGGCCGATGCGGTGCAGCGGCTGGTGGACGAGTACCTGGTGGTAGAGGGGCGCTAGAAGCTCGACCCCGGCAGCTTGAGAAATTCGATCTCTTCGTCGGTGGAAGTGCGGCCCAGAATCGCGTTCCGGTGGGGGTAGCGCCCGAATCGGTCGATGACGGCCTTGTGCCGCAGCTCGGCGGCATGGCGCGACGGCGCATGGCGCTGGAACAGCCCATCGGCCTGCGCATGAATGGTGCGGGACTCGCTGTGCATGTAGGGCATGAGGAGGAAGGCGCGTTCCTCTTTCTGCAAGCCCGACATCACGCCTGCGGAAAGGGCCTCCTGCGCCAGCACCAGCGCCATGGAATCCTGGCGGTACGCCAGCGGCGTGCCGCGGTGGATGTTGCGCGAAAACTGGTCCAGCACGATCACCTCGGCCAGGCGCCCCGCCGGGCTGGCGCGCCAGGCGAACAATTCGCCCGCGGCGGCCTGTTGCAGGCAGCCCAGGAAGCGCTTCCTGAGCAAGGCATCGAAGGCCGGGTCGTAGGTGCGCCACTGGTTGGCGTCGATTTCATGCAACCAGAACGCAAGAATCTCTTGGAACATTTTTGAATGGGACATGCGCCACACAGCGTACGGGCAATTGCCCCGAACGGGTTGCGCTAGATCGGCAGCCAGCGCCACCAGAACGGTTTGCGCGTTTCTTTCGCCCCGAGCCCGCGCAGCAGCACCACGAACTCATGGCGCCCGTGGCGGCGGGCGGCCTGCAGGGGCGAGAGGTCGTCCAGCTCGGACACCAGGTTGGCGTCCGCCCCGTGGGCCAGCAGGTGGTGCGCCACCTCCGCATGGCCTTCGATCAGGCTGGCCACCAGCACGGTGCGCAGGATCTCGGGGTGCTGGTAGTTCGGGTCCACGCCTTCGCGCAGGTGGTGCTGCAGCAGCGGCAGGTCGCCACTGACAGCGGCTTGGTACATGCTTTTCCAGTCGCCTGCGGACATGGTGGCCTTTTCGTTGAATGCGCGCGTTGTGGTCGGCGGCTGCGGGCGCAGCCGGGCGGGGGCCTTCTACCGGGCGAGCCTGGCGCGGGCGGCGCCCATCAGCGCCCGGGTGTACAGCCGATGAAAGCCCGAAAGCGCGTGGAACGCCAAGCCGAAAGACGCCTTGCCGCCAGCGGCTGCGGGCTTGGGCAGCACCGCCGAGCCGAAATACAGCCGGGTGGACGCAGCCCCCGGCTCCGCCATCAGCCACGACCGCGTTCGGCCCAGATGGTCACACAGCAACAGCTGGTTGCTGGAACGGTCTTCCACGCGCCAGGCGGAAAAGCTGGCACGGCGGCCGTGGGCCAAATCCCGGGCGGCTTCGTCCGTTGAAGGCTTGCCAGCGGCCAGGGCCAGAATCTTGCGCTCCACCTTGAAAAGCGGCGTGGTGTAGAAGGCCGAAATGTAGTCCGCCATGGGCACGTGTTGGGGCACGCTCATGCAATAGCAATCGGTATAAGCGCCGCCGCGCTGGTAGCGCTGGAGCAGGGCTTCTTCGGGCAGAACGGTTGCGGTAATGGGCGCCATGTGCGTGCGGTGGTTGGCAGAAGGCCCAAGTGTGGCAGCCCTGCGGGGCGCCTGCCCGGCCAGAAGCTGCGGCAGCAGCAGTTACGCCGTCACCGTTATTTGGTTGGCATACCGTCGAAGCTGACCGGAACAACCCACGCGGCGGAGCCGAAGCGTGCAGTTGTTTTTCCGTGTCGAGCGACGTGTTATGGCTCAGCGCATGACCGCTAAGTGTCCGCATGCCGGAGTGCCTGGAAGCGCGAGAAAAGCGCATCCAACTCCGCCTCAAGAGATTCACACGCTTGGACGATGTTGGCTCGACTGCCTGACTTGTCAGACGGAAGCATCTGATGTGCCTTGTTGTCGAACGCTGAGGCAATGCCAGCAACCAAAGTTGAGAGTCCAAACATCGAACCAGACATGGCTCCAATGTCATTGCTCACGTCGCCGGGAAGGAATCGATAGAGCTCCCGGTCGTAAAGTGCCTCATAACGCTTCTCGATCGCGTCGGCATTCTTCGTCAATGCTCCGACCGGTTGACCGCCCTCAGCCAAAGCTACTTTCATATATCCAATACGACTTCGTAAGTCGTTGATCAACGCCATGGAATGGTGAATGCTCCTGACAACGTCTTGGGTTCGATCATCTGCACGGATTAGCATGTTGTAGGTCAGCAATCGTGTCGCAGTCTTCGCAACAAGTACTGCCGCACATGCAGCGGTAGTTGGGGGAAGCAACGCGAGAAGTGCTTGCCAATTTTGTTTGTAGATCAGGCAAGCTGCATAACCAAGCAAGATTGCCAGTAGCGCCAAGACAATTGCCTGAATGACGCGCAGATCGCGCTCTGCGTGGCTTAGCGCGACGTGAAGTCGTTGTCTTTTGGATGGCATAGCGACATCAGTAGTCACGAGCCATAACGTCCAGAGTTCAGCCGCGGCCGAAGGCGGTCGGATGCGACGAAATGTTAGGGGCTATGAGCGACCTTGCTTGCTCGATTGTTTTTGGTGGATTTGACATGTGGATTACTGCATGACAATTTGGACAAACTGGTCGGAGGTCTTGAACTGGATCGACTTCATAGTCCTCGCCAATGTCCGACAACTGAAGCAGATGATGGACGTGTATGTATCCTTGGGCCTCTATACCGTATGCGGCACCAAAGTTGAAGCCACAAACCACGCAACTTGTGCCATGAGTAGCAATACAACGTGCACGCGCCACAGGGTTGCGCTCATACGAATTAACCGTAATGCGCTTTAAGGCACCTTCGCGAAGCGTTGGTGCAACCTCCTCCGGGAGTGGAGCCCCCGAGTTGGAGTACCCAGCAGCAATTAAGCCTGAAACTACATCTTCGCGAAGTGACCAAACAAATCCAAGAATGTTGTCTTTGTGTCCAGTTGCAGCGACACTCCACCATTGGAACTCACCAAGGTTGAAGCCATCCGGGTGTGCGCCAAGGAGTTGATAAATTTTCTTGCCTAGACGACCAATTGCAGCATTGGCTTGAACTATTGATTTGAGTCCAAGGAGGGACTTTAACTGCAATGCGCTTGAAGAATGATTGTGAGAATAAAGGATGGACTGCACGATCTCTCGGTCACTTCTCGCCAGAGAATTTCCAACTGATTCTGTAATGATTACGAGAGTGTTTGACATAACCCCTAACGCCTCACATCACCGGCAGCAAAAAGCAGAGCGAGGAACGAGCGGCGCTTTTTTGATGTCCGAGTGCATGTGATTGTTATGCCTGCTGTTCATCCCAAGGCTGCTCGCTTGTAATGAAGAATACCGCCGCTTTCTCGCTCGAATACCATGCCCGCATGCTCGGCAATTCGCACTGACGAAGTATTTCCGGTTTTTACTTCTGCTCTTATTGGTTCTGAGATTTCGTTTGCCAGTACAGCAACCATCCGTTTCGCCACTCCCCGCCCTCTTGCTCTTGGGGATACCGTCCATGACAGTTCCCATACACCATCCGCAAAATCCGTTCGAACAGTGCCGACAGGGTCACCATTTTCTTCAGCGACGTATAGCCTACGATCGGGGTTGCCAAGCGTTCTCGATAGCCAAGAAACGTGATCACTTCTCTGGACTTCAGCCGTGTTGTGGCTGGCTTTTCTTGTCTCTGGATCATTGCGCCATTCCAACAAGATGTCCGCATCTTCTATGGTGGCTGGTCTTAGTGTGATCGTCTCGTTCATGCAGTTTCCTTCTTGAGGCATAACTAGAAATATACGACACGGCAAACGCGTTGAGCGGTCAGATAAAAGCACGTACGTCTTTCCTCTCGACGGGCCCTTGTCCGCGAGCCGGTTTAGCCAAACGTAAATATCCCGGATCAAAATACGACGGGCGCTGTAACTTCATGCTACAACGCCCGCCGCCAAGAGGAAAGGGCATAAGCCCTCAGTTCACCCCTTCTTCTGCACCATCTTGATCGCGCTGGAAAAGTCCTCCGCCCCGTGGTCGGCGATGCTGTGCGCCGCATAGATGGGGCGGGCCATTCAGCGGCGTGCTGGCTTTCACGGCGATGGCGTTTTCCCGGGCCAAGCCCAGGTCCTTGCGCATCAGGTCGATGCCGATGCCACCGATGTAGCCTTTGTTCAGCCGGGGCGATCTGCCCCGGTTCAGGCGTGCGTGCGCACCCAGCTCTTCAGCGCCTCGTTGATGCGGGTTTGCCAGCCATCGCCCGATGCTTTGAATTTTTCCAGCACGTCCACGTCCAGGCGCAGGGTGACCTGGGCTTTGCTGCCGCTGCCCAGCGGGCGGCCACGGCGCACCAACGGCTTGACCTGCTCCCATTCGGCATCCGTGTAGGGCAGCGCGTCCTGGTCTGCCATTGCGGCGGATGTGATGGCTGCATCCTCGGCAGGGGACGGCAGAATGGTTCCGGCTTTAAGTTTCGGCATAGCGTTGCACCTCTCGGCTGTTGGCCTTTCTCAAACTGATGACGCGGCGCTCGGTCGGCTGGTCGGCTGGTCGGTCCACAAACACCACGGCCATGATGCGCAAACCGATGTACCCCAGCGCCGCCATGCGGGCTTCGCCATAGTCCCGACGGTGGTCAGGCCACACCACAGCGGTATCCCATTCAAAGCTTGCGGCCTCGCTCAGGGATAAACCGTGCTTCGCCATGTTGACAGCATCCTTGGCCGGGTCGAACGTCAGGTTCATGGTTAAGTGTAGCTACGTTTATTAAGAGCGCAAGGATTATTTGTAGTTACGTTATTTCAGATGGGTGCCACGACGCGTGGCGCTCTCGGAAGGACCAGGGGTGTGACAAATGAAATGGGGGCTGCAGCAAACGCCGCAGCCCCCGTTGTCACTTGCCAAGAATGGCTGCCCCGCAACTCACCCCTTCTTCTGCACCATCTTGATCACACTGGAAAAGTCCTCCCCCCCATGCCCCGCGATGCTGTGCGCGGCGTAGATGGCGCGGGCCATGCCGCCCAGGGGGGTGCTGGCTTTCACGGCGATGGCGTTTTCCTGGGCCAGGCCCAGGTCCTTGAGCATCAGGTCGGTGCCGAAGCCGCCGGCGTAGCCTTTGCTGGCGGGGGCGTTCTCGTGCACGCCGGGGGAGGGGGTGTATTTCTCCCGCGCCCCGTTGCCGCCGGGGCTGCGGCGCATGATCTCGCTCAGCACCTTCGGGGCCAGGCCGTTGGCCATGCCCCGGGCGATGGCTTCGCTGGTGCCGGCCATCAGGATGCCGAGCAGCATGTTGTTGCAGATCTTGGCCGTCTGGCCGGCGCCCACGGCGCCGGCGTGGAAGATGTTGGCGCCCATCTTTTCCAGCACGGGGCGGGCGCGTTCCAGGTTCGCTGCGCTGCCGCCGACCATGAAGGTCAGCGTGCCGGCGATGGCGCCGCCGGTGCCGCCGGAAACGGGCGCGTCGATGAAGGCGATGCCGGCCGCCTCGGCGGCCTGGGCCACCTTCTGGCTGGTGGCGGCGGCGATGGTCGAGCTGTCGATGATCAGCGCGCCCTTGGCGATGGCGCCCAGCAGGCCGCCCTGGCCGCCCTTGCCGAGGTACAGCGCCTCGACGTGCTGGCTGGCCGGCAGCATGCTGATGACGACTTCGGCGCCCTGCACGGCGGCGTTGGCGTCGGCCGCGATGGCCAGGCCTTCGGCGGCGAGCTTGTCGCAGGCGGGTTTCGAGAGGTCGAAGGCGCGGACGCCGTGGCCGGCCTTTTGCAGGTTCAGGGCCATGGGGCCGCCCATGTTGCCCAGGCCGATGAATGCGATTTGCATGGTGCTGTCTCCTCAGGTGGTGATGGTTGCTATGGATTGGGTAGCTGCTAGCGCTTGTGCAGCAAGCGCTGGCGGCCAAAAAGGCTTGAAATTTTGCTCATGCGGCGATGTCGGCGCCGCGCGCCGCCAGCTCGGTGCGCAGCACGCTGCGGTGGCAGTGCGCTTCGTCCTCGCAGTAGCAGCCGATCGCCAGCGCGCCGTGGTGCGACAGCGCGGCCAGCAGGTCGAGCGTGCGGCTGGCGTCGGGCGCGGCGAGCTGCTTGCGAAAGCGTTTCACGAAGGCCTGCCAGTCCTTGTCGGACTGGGTCTGCTGGGCGTGCAGCGCCTCCTGCACCAGTTCGGGCTCGGGCGAGAGCAGGGGCAGCCAGACGTCGTAGTAGTCGCGGCTGGCGAATTCCGCCTTGGGCACGCCGCGCGGCGGCCGGCGCACGGTGCCGATGCGCGTGCCCTCGCCGGGTGCGCGCGGGCTGCCGAGGCGGACGATGCGGATGGGCATGGTTTTTAGTGCTGAAAATGGCCGCTGGCGCTTGCTGGGTAAGGCTTGGCAGCTATCGAACCATGAGCGGTTGGCGCTAACGGATCGCCTGTACGGCGTCGCCGTCCAGCATGCGTCGGGCGATGATGACGCGCATGATTTCGTTCGTGCCCTCCAGGATCTGGTGCACGCGCGCGTCGCGCAGCAGGCGCTCCAGCGGGTATTCGCGGATGTAGCCGTAGCCGCCGTGCAGTTGCAGCGCCTCGTTCACCACGGCAAAGCCGGCGTCGGTGGCGAAGCGCTTGGCCATGGCGCAGTAGGTGCTGGCGTCCGGCGCGCCGGCGTCGAGCTTGGCGGCGGCCTGGCGCACCATCAGGCGCGCGGCGACGAGTTCGGTCGCCATGTCGGCCAGCTTGAACTGCAGCGCCTGGAAGCTGGCGATCGGCTTGCCGAACTGCTTGCGCTCCTGCATGTAGCGCTGCGCATGGCCCAGCGCGCCCTGCGCCGCGCCCACCGAGCAGGTGGCGATGTTGATGCGCCCGCCGTCCAGGCCCTTCATGGCGATCTTGAAGCCTTCGCCCTCGCGGCCGAGCAGGTGGCTGGCGGGGATGCGCACGTTGTCGAAGCTGATGGTGCGCGTGGGCTGGCTGTTCCAGCCCATCTTTTCTTCCTTCTTGCCGTAGCCGATGCCGGGGGCGTCGGCCGGCACGGCGAAGGCGCTGATGCCGGCCGCGCCGGACTGCGCGTCGCCCGTGCGCGCCATGAGCACCAGCACGTCGGTACTGCCGGCGCCGCTGATGAAGGCCTTGGCGCCGTTGATGACGTATTCCTGGCCCACCAATTCGGCGCGCGTCTTGAGCGATGCGGCGTCCGAGCCCGCGCCGGGCTCGGTCAGGCAGTAGCTGGCGAGCTTCTGCCCGCTGGTGAGCAGCGGCCCCCAGTGCTCGCGCACTTCGTCCGTCGCCCAGGTGCCCAGCATCCAGGTCGCCATGTTGTGGATGGTGATGAAGGCGGTGGTGGAGGGGTCCACGGCCGCCATTTCCTCGAACACCAGGGTGGCGTCGAGCCGGGGCAGCGCCAGGCCGCCCGCGCTTTCGGGCGCGTACAGGCCGCAAAAGCCCAGCTCGCCCGCCTGGGCGATGGCCTCGCGCGGGAAGACGGCCTCCTGGTCCCAGTGCGCCGCGCCGGGCGCGAGCACGCCCTCGGCAAACTGCCGCGCCGACTCGGCGAAGGCGCGCTGGTCTTCGGTGAGTTCAAAGTCCATGGGCAGGGGTCTCCTCGATGCTCATGTTTTTATAGCTATTTGTGATTGCCTGGAAAGCGGTGGCGCCAATTTTGTCCAGAATTCGTGCCTATTGGCACATCGCATGCAACGGGCGCTCCCCAGGCCAGGGCCACCGTGCAAGGGCCGCCCCGCCGCACCGGTGGCGTCCCCCTTCCCGAGTCGCGCAGCGATTCGAGAGAAGGGGGAAGGCGCGCAGCGCCTCAGGGGGATGCCCTTTACTTCAGGCTGATGGTGGTATTCACGCCATGGTGCAGCGTGCTGTCGTCGAACCAGCGCGCCGTCACCGTCTTGGTCTGCGTGTAGAACATCACCACCTGCTTGCCGTAGGGGCCCAGGTCGCCCAGCTTGGAGGCGCGGCTGCCGGTGAAGGAGAACAGCGGGACGGGCACCGGCACCGGCAGGTTGATGCCGACCTGGCCGACGTCGATGTCTTCCTGGAACATGCGCGCTGCGGCGCCCGACTGCGTGAAGATGGCGGTGCCGTTGCCGTTGGGGTTGGCGTTGATGAACTCGATGGCCTGCTCCAGGTCGTCGGCGGCGGCGATGCACAGCACCGGGCCAAAGATTTCCTGGTCGTAGATGCTCATGCCGGGCTTGACGCCGCTGAACACCGTCGGGCCGACGAAGTTGCCCTTCTCGAAGCCGGGCACGTTGGGCTTGCGGCCGTCGAGTTCCAGCGTGGCGCCTTCCTGGACGCCGCGCTCGATCAGGCCTTCCACGCGTTCGCGCGCCGCGCACGAGATGACGGGGCCCAGGTCGGTGCCCGGCGTGGTGCCGGCCGAGAGCTTGAGCGCCTTGGCCTTGGCGACGAAATCGGGCACCCACTTCTGTGCCTCGCCCACCAGCACGGCGACCGAGATCGCCATGCAGCGCTGGCCGGCGGCGCCGAACGATGCGCCGACGATGGCGTTGATGGATTGCTCCTTGTTCGCGTCGGGCATGACGATGGCGTGGTTCTTCGCGCCCATCATGCATTGCACGCGCTTGCCGGCCAGGCTGGCGCGCTGGTAGACGTGCGTGCCGACCTTGGTGGAGCCGACGAAGCTGACGGCCTTGATGTCCGGGTGGTCGCAGATGGCGTTCACCGCGGCCTCGCCGCCGTGCACCACGTTCAGCACGCCGGCCGGGATGCCGGCTTCCAGCGCCAGCTCGCACAGGCGCATGGTGACCATCGGGTCCTGCTCGCTGGGCTTGAGGATGAAGGTGTTGCCGGTGGCGATCGCCATGGGGAACATCCACAGCGGGATCATGGCCGGGAAGTTGAACGGCGTGATGCCGGCGCACACGCCCAGGGGCTGCAGCACGGTGTAGGTGTCCACGCCGTTGGCGACGTTGTTGGCCAGCTCGCCGAGCTGCAGGTTGCCGATGCCGGCGGCGTGCTCCACCACCTCCAGGCCACGGAACACGTCGCCTTCGGCGTCGGGCAGGGTCTTGCCCTGTTCGGCCGTCAGCAGCGCGGCCAACTCGGCCATGTTTTCACGGATCAGCTGCTGGTACTTGAGGAAGATGCGCGCGCGCGTGCCGATGGCCGTCTTGCGCCAGGTCTTGAAGGCCTGCTTGGCCGAGGCGACGGCGGCTTCGATTTCTTCCGGCGTGGCAAAGGGCACGCGGGCCAGCACCTCCTGCGTCGCCGGGTTCACCACGTTGCGCCACTCGGTGGTCTTGGATTCGACGAACTTGCCGCCAATGAGCAGCTTGACGGTCGGTGCCAGTGCGGCGACGGGGGTGGGTGCGTTCATGGGAAAGGTCTCCAGGGTGGGGAAGGGGTGGGCGCGAAGCCAAACCCGGCCATGTTAGCTGTGCAGAATTGTCAAGACAATAGACAATCATGCGCAACGCCTTTGCATATTTGCACAGCGCAAGCGGGTGCTTGGAGGAGAGCCGATGGATTGGGACAACCTGCGCTATTTCCTGGAGCTGGCCCGCGCCGGCACGCTGGTGGGTGCGGCGCGGCGCCTGGGCGTGGACCACACCACCGTGGCGCGGCGCATCGCGGCGCTGGAAAAGCAGGTCGGGTCGCCGCTCTTCGCGCGCGAGGCCGCGGGCCACCGGCTGAGCGAGGCCGGGCGGGCGCTGCTGCCGCAGGTCGAGGGCATGGAGGCCGCCTTCCTGGCGGTGGAAAGCGCCGCGCCCGGCGTGCGCCAGGGGCTGCACGGGGCGGTGCGCATCGGCGCGACGGAGGGCTTTGGCAACTTGGTGCTGGCACCGCACCTGGCACAGTTCGCGTCCGAGCACCCCGGCCTGGTCATCGACCTGCTGGCGCTGCCGCGCCTGGTGCACCTCTCGCGGCGCGAGGCCGACATCGTCATTTCGCTGGAGCGCCCGGCGCGCGGCGCGGTGCTGGTGGTCAAGCTCGCCGAATACCTGCTGCAGCTCTATGGCGCGCGCCAATACCTGGAGGCGCGCGCGCCGATCCGCAGCGCCTCCGACCTGGCGGGCCACAGTTTCGTGAGCTATGTGGACGACCTGCTGTTCACCAAGGAGCTGCAGATCCTCGACGAACTGCACCGCCCGGCGCATTTTTCATTGCGCAGCACCAGCGTGCTGGCGCAGTACGAGGCGGTGCGCGCCGGCGCCGGCCTGGCGGTGCTGCCGGCCTTCGTGGCGGCGCAGGATGCGCAGTTGCAACCGGTGCTGCCGGCCAGCGCGCGCTTCGTGCGCACCTTCTGGATGTCCATGCCGGAAGAAAACAAGCATGTGGCCCGCATGCAGGCCACCTGGGCCTTCCTGCGCAGCGCCGTGGCCGGGCAGCAGGCGCTGCTCATGCCGGGCGCTGCGTCGGAGGACCCGCAGGGAACCTCTGCATGAATCCAGCGGCAAGTGTGCGCTGCGGATCGGGATGGGATGCGAGGCGCAAAACGCAGCAATAGCCGTAGCTATTGCGAGTATTTGCAACGCGGCAGACCGCCCGAGACCGCAGATGCACACGGCGCGATGATTCGTGCAGAGGTTCCTTAGATCCGCCCCATGAGCAGCAGCACGACCAGGATCAGCACCACCAGACCGATACCGCCGCTCGGCCCGTAGCCCCAGGCGCGGCTGTGGCCCCAGGTGGGCAGGACACCGATGAGCAGCAGAATCAGAACGATCAGCAGGATGAGCGAAATGGACATGGTGTGTTCCTTTCTTGTTGTGCGACCGGGCCATCTTGGCGGGCCGGCAGGTGCTGCGGCGTAGGCGCAGGGCTTTGCACCGGGTCAGGCGCGGGCGCGCGTCGGGGAGCCCGCGCACGGCCTGATTGCTATTTGTTATGTAGCTATGAAGGCATGTGGGTATTGCGCAAACCCCGGTTTCCTTGCCTTTCCACCGCGCCCTCCATCAGCGGGTAGCATTGCCGCATGGAGTCGGGCCCGTCCACGTCGCGCTTACCGTATTGGCTGCCAGGCGCCGTGCTGGCGGTGGCGGGACTGGTCTTCGCCGGCTTTCTGTACGTCGAGCAGGACCGGCGGCTCACCGCCATCGAACAGGCCCGCTTCGAGCAGCACGCGGCCGAGGTGAGCGTGGCGCTGCGCGAGCGCCTGGCCGGCTACACCGAGGTGGTGTTCGGCCTGCGCGGGCTGTTCATCGCCAACCCGCAGCTGACGCGCGCGCAGTTCCAGCGCGCGGCCGACGAGCTCGACGCCGCCTCCCGCACCCCCGGCCTGGTCAACCTGGCCTTCACGCGCCGCGTCGCCGCCGGCGAGCTGCCGGCCTTCGAGCAACGCACGCGCAGCGACCCGGCCCTGCAGGCGGCCGGCATCGCCGGTTTTGGCGTGCACCCGCAGGCCGAGCGCGAGGAATACTTCGTTGCCGACTACCTCTGGCCCCTGACCGGCAACGAGCAGATCCTGGGCCTGGACATCGGTTCGCAGCCGGCCAACCTGCTGGCCATGCAGCGCGCCCGGTCCAGCGGTGAGGCGGTGGTGTCCAAACCCTTCGAGCTGGTGCAGGCGGTGGAGCCGCAGCAGGGTTTCGTCATCCGCGTGCCGGTGTTCGATGCGCCCGGGGAGGGCGGCCGCCCGCCGGCGCCGGAGCATTTCCTGGGCGCCGTGGCCGCCACGGTGAACGTCTCGGCGCTCATGCGCCATGTCCAGGGCGTGGGCGAGGCGCGCCTGGCGGTGGAGCTGGCCGATCTGGGCACGCTGGGCGAGGACGCCGGCAGCCAGCCGGCCGGCGTGTTCTACCGCAGTGCCGCGGCCGCGCCGCTCACGCACCTGCGCCCGGCGGTGCACGATATCGCGGTGCACAACCGGCGCTGGCAGTTGGGTTTCGAGCCGACGGCGCGCTTCCTGAGCGTGCAGGAGATCCGCCTGCCGGCCAACTCCGCCGCCGCCGCCGCCGTGGTGTCGCTGCTGCTCGCCGCCTTGCTCAGCCTGCTGATGCGCCAGCGCCGCACGGCCCTGCTGCGCGCCTACCGGGCGGATGCCGCGCGCGAGCGCAGCGAGGGGCGCTTTCGCGCCCTGTTCAACCAGGCGGGCGTGGGGGTGGCGCTGGCCGACATCGAAACCGGCCGCTTGAGCGAAGTCAACCCGCGTTTTTGCAGCATCGTCGGGCAGGACGAAAACGCGCTGCGCGGCCAGGCGCAGAGCGCGCTGTTCCTGCACCCCGGCCGCGGCGCCGGCAACGCGAACGAACTGCACGCCCTGCGCGCGCCCGGCGCGACGGAAATGACGCAGGAGCTGGCGCTCGCGCCGCCCGCCGGCCCCGCAATCCCCGCGCGCGGCACCCCGCCGGCCCAGCGCTGGGTGGCGCGCACCGTCTGCGCCATGCGCTCGGGCGATGGGCCGGCCACCCACGCCATCGTCGTGCTGCACGACATCACCGCGCGCCGCGCCATGGAAGATGCCCTGCGGCGCAGCGAATCGCGCCTGCACGCGCTGCTGCACCGCCTGCCGGTGGGGGTGATGCTGATGGAGCGCGACGGCACCACAGCGCTGTGCAACCAGCGCTTTACCGACGTGACGGGCTACGCGCTGGCGGACGTGCCCACGGCCGAGATCTGGTGGCGCAAGGCCTACCCGGACGCCGCTACCCGCAACCAGTTGCAGGCCGAATGGTTTCAGGACTACCGCGACGCCGGCAAGGACGGCATGCTGCCCGAGCGCGAGGTCGAGATGATGGGCGCGGACGGCCGGCCGCGCACGCTCGAAGTGGCCGGCGTGCGCGTCGGCCCCCAGCTGCTCGTGACTTTCGTCGACCTCTCGCAGCGCAAGGCGGCGGAGCACGAAATCCGCACCCTGGCCTATTACGACCTGCTCACCGGCCTGCCCAACCGGCGCCTGCTGGTCATGCGCGTGGAACAGGCCGCAGCGCAACGGCCGCAGGGCGCGTTCGGCGCGCTGATGATGCTCGACGTCGACAACTTCAAGGTGCTCAACGACACGCGGGGGCACGAGCGGGGCGACGCGCTGCTCAAGCTGGTGGCCGAGCGCCTCGTTGCCTGCGTGCGCACCGACGACACCGTGGCGCGGCCGGGCGGCGACGAGTTCGCGGTGCTGCTGGAGGACGTCGGCGACAGCGCCGAGCAGGCCCAGCGGCACTGCGAGCAGATCGGCCAGAAGATCCTGGCGGCGCTGCGCCTGCCCTACCTGATCGAAGGCGAAGCGCACCACTGCACCCTGAGCATGGGGATTGCCGTGTTCACCGCGGGCGAGCACAGCGTCGACGCACTGCTGCAACGCGTGGACCTGGCCATGTACCAGGCCAAGGCCGCCGGGCGCGACACGCTGCGCTTCTACGACCCGAGCATGCAGGCCCAGGCGAGCGAGCGCGCCGCCCTGGAGGAAGACATGCGCGCCGGACTGGCCGAGGGCCAGTTCGAGCTCTATTTCCAGCCGCAGGTGGACCACGGCCGCATCGTCGGCGCCGAGGCGCTGCTGCGCTGGCGGCACCCGGAGCGCGGCTTCGTCTCCCCGGGCGTGTTCATTCCCCTGGCCGAGGAATCGGGGCAGATCCTGCCGCTCGGCCAATGGGTGCTGGAGCAGGCCTGCCGCACCCTGGCGGAGTGGGCGTGCGACCCGCGCCTGGCCGAGCTGACGCTGGCGGTCAATGTGAGCCCCCGGCAGTTCCGCCAGGCCGGTTTCGTGCAGCAGGTGCTCTCGACCCTGGCCAGCACCGGCGCGGCGGCGCGGCGCCTGAAGCTCGAACTGACCGAAGGCCTGCTGCTGCACGACGTGAGCGAATCGGCCACGCGCATGACGGAGCTCAAATCCTACGGGGTGGGCTTTTCGCTGGACGACTTCGGCACCGGGTATTCGAGCCTGGCCTACCTCAAGCGCCTGCCGCTGGACCAGCTCAAGATCGACCAGAGCTTCGTGCGCGACGTGCTCACCGACCCGAACGACGCCTCCATCGTGCGTGCCATCGTTACCCTGGGCGCGAGCCTGGGCCTGCAGGTGGTGGCCGAAGGCGTGGAAACGGTCGAGCAGCAGCAGTTCCTGGCGGGCCAGCATTGCCATGCCTGGCAGGGCTTCCTGCTCAGCCCGGCGCTGCCGGGCGGGGAATTCACCGCGCTGGTGGCGCAGCACCCGCAGACCTGAAGAGCGGCGGGGCGGGGCCTCACAAGCTATCTAAAAAGATAGCTAAAAAGTGAGTGCAGGCAAGCGCCAGGGCCCGATTTTATTGAAAAATCAGCGCGTCAATGCGCTCCGGAGGCGGCCCCCGCGGCCCCTGCGCCGCCCGGGCGGCGGGTGAACCAGATCAAACCGATCAGCACCAGGAACAAGGCCGCCGAGCCGTAGAAGATGTCGTCCGCCGCGCGCGTGAAGGCCTGCTGGTCAATCAGGCGGTTGACTTGCGCCAGCGCCTGTTCGCGCGACAGTCCCAGGCTCTGGAGCTGCTGCATGGTCTGCGCGAACACCCCCTGGCCCTCCACCAGCCCTTCGGTGAGGTGGGCGTGGTGCAGCGAGGCGCGGCTGTCCCACAGCGTGGTCGAGATCGAGACCCCCATGGCGCCGGCCATGATGCGCACGAAGTTGCTCAGCCCGGCGGCGGCGGGAATGCGTTCCGGCGGCAGGTCCGACAGCGTGATGGTGGTCAGCGGGATGAAGAAGAACGCCATGGCGGCGCCCTGGATCAACGTGGGCACCAGGATGTGCCAGAAGTCGGTCTGCGTATCGAACTGCGCGCGCATCCACAGCACCAGCGCGAACACCACGAAGGCGCCGGTGGCCATGCGGCGCGGGTCCCAGTCGCCCACCTTGCGCCCGACCAGCGGCGTCAGCACGATGGCGAAGATGCCCACCGGCGCCAGCGCCATGCCGGCATTGGTCGCGGTGTAGCCCATGAATTGCTGCAGCCACAAGGGCAGCAGCACGACGTTGCCGAAGAACAGTGCGTAGGCCACCGAGAGCGCCAGCACGCCAAAGGCAAAGTTGCGCTTGCCAAACAGCCGCAGGTCTACCACCGGGTGGTCGTCGGTCAGCTCCCAGACCAGGAAGACCGCCAGGGCGACGACGGCCGCTACCGCCAGCGCCAGGATGACCGGCGAGGCAAACCAGTCGAGCTCCTTGCCCTTGTCGAGCATGAGCTGCGCGCAGCCCACCCACACCACCAGCAGCGACAGCCCCAGCGTGTCGATCGGCAGCTTCTTGCGCGGCGTCTCGCGGTGGCGGTAGATGCTCCACGTCACCGCCGCCGCCACCAGGCCGACGGGCACGTTGATGTAGAAGATCCACGGCCAGGAGATGTTGTCGGTGATCCAGCCGCCCAGCAGCGGGCCGACCACCGGCGCCACCAGCGTGGTCACGCCCCAGAGCGCCAGCGCCATGCCGGCGCGCGCGCGCGGGTAGCTCGCCAGCAGCAGGGTCTGCGAGAGCGGAATCATGGGCCCGGCCACCGCGCCCTGCAGCACCCGGAACAGCACCAGCATTTCCAGCGAGGAGGCAAAACCGCACAGCCAGGAGGTGAGCACGAACAGCAGGATGCTGGTGGTGAACAGGCGCACCGCGCCAAAGCGCTGCGTCAGCCAGCCCGTCAGCGGGACCGAAATCGCATTCGCGACGCCAAAGCTCGTGATCACCCAGGTGCCCTGCGCGGGGCTGACGCCGACGTCGCCGGCGATGGCGGGGATGGAAACGTTGGCGATCGACGAATCGAGCACGTTCATGAACGTGGCGAGCGACAGCGCCAAGGTGCCCAGCAGCAGGGCGGTGCCGTGCAGCGGTGGGTGCGCCACGGGCGCGGGTGGGGTGGGCGCCGGGGACGGCGCGTCGGGCACGCCGGCGGCGGCTTGGGCAGCAGTCATGGTGGGCTGGCGTGGGTCAGTGGTTGGCCGTGCGCGCGGCGGCCGCCAGCACCGCCGAGGAGGCCCGGGCAGTCGCCTCCCGGCCCAGGTTGGCGGAAATGGTTTTTTCCACGGCGGCGTCGGCGGCTTCGAGCTGCGCGTCGTACACGCTGGTGGCCGCGACCGGGGCGCTGCGCTGCGCCGTCGAGAGCATCGGGCCGCTCTGGTCGTCGGTATCGACCTTCACGTCCATCGACAGCCCGATCCGCAGCGGATGCTGCGCCACCTGGGCGGCATCGAGCGCGATGCGCACCGGCACGCGCTGCACCACCTTGATCCAGTTGCCGGTGGCGTTCTGCGCCGGCAGCAGCGCAAAGGCGGCGCCGGTACCGGCGCCCAGGCCGGCCACCGTGCCGTGGTAGGCCACCTTGTCGCCGTACAGGTCGGCGACCAGGTCCACGCTCTGGCCGATGCGCAGCTTTTGCAGCTGGCTTTCCTTGAAGTTCGCGTCGACCCAGAGCTTGTCGAGTTCCACCACGGTCATCAGCGGCGCACCCGCGGCCACGCGCTGGCCCACCTGGACGCCGCGCTTGGCGACATAGCCCGAGAGCGGCGCCACCAGCTCGGTGCGCTGCAGGGCGAGGAAGGCCTCGCGCACCTTGGCGGCGGCGCGCTGCACGCTGGGATGCTCCTGCACGCGCGTGCCCTCGGTCTGCGTCTGGCTGGCGGCCAGTTGCTCCTTGGCCGCCAGCAGCGCGGCGCGGGCCGCGGTGGCGCTGCTTTTTGCCGTGTTCACGACGGCGTTGGCGTGCTGGAACTCTTCCTTGCCGACGGCGCCGCTCGCCATCAGGGGCGCGCGGCGGCGCACGTCGTCCTCGAGGCGGGCGACCTCGGCCTCGGCGCGCGCCAGGTCGGCGCTGCGCAGGCTGACCTGCGCCTGGAGCGCGGCGTTGTTGGCGTACAGGCTGCGCACCTCGCGCACGGTCTGCGCCAGCTGCGCCTGCGCCTGGTCGAGCGCGATGCGCGCGTCCGCCGGGTCCAGGCGCACCAGGGTCTGCCCGGTCTGCACATGGTCGGTGTCGTCGGCGCCAATCGCCACCACGGTGCCCGCGACCTGCGGCGTGATCTGCACCACGTTGCCCGCCACGTAGGCGTTGTCGGTGGATTCGTAGTGGCGGCCGCTGAACCAGTCCCACGCGCCCCAGCCCACGCCCACCACCACCACGGCGGCGGCAATCAGGGTGAGGCCGCGGCGGCGGGCGGTCTTGGTTTCGCGGGGGGTCAGGGGTTCGCTCATGGTCGGCTCGCTTGCGGAGGTATTCGGAAAATCGGGGACGCTGCGGATCAGCGGGAGGCGGTCTGCACGGCGGCCGTGTCGTCGCTCCAGCCGCCGCCCAGCGCGTGCATCAGCGCCACGCGCACGTCCAGCGCGCGCGCCTGCAGCGCCACGGCCTGGCGGCGCTGGGCCAGCACCTGCGATTCGGCGCCCAGCACCACCAGGTAATTGCCCAGGCCGGCGCCGTAGCGCTCCTGGGCATAGCGCCAGGCTTTTTCCGAGCCCGCCTGCGCCTGCTGCTGCAAGTCCTGCTGGCGGTCGATGGACTGCACCGACGCCAGGGCGTCGCCGGCCTGCTTCACGGCATCGAGCACGGCGGCGTTGTACTGGCCAATGGCGGCGTCGAGCTCGGCCTGGCGGCCCCCCAGCTGGGCGCGCAGGCGCCCGCCGTCAAAAATCGGCAAACGCAGCGCGGGCGCAACGCCCACCTGGCGCGAGCTGGCCTGGAACAGCTGGTCGAGCCCGAGGGCATTGAGTCCGATGAACGCCGAGAGGTTGATGTTGGGATAGAACTCGCTGCGCGCCGCCGACACGCCCTGGGTCGCCGCCTCGATGCGCCAGCGGGCCGCCACCACATCGGGGCGCCGGCCGAGCAGGTCGGCGCCGAGCACGGCGGGAACGGCCCGCCGCGCCCGCGTGTCGAGGCGCGGCGCGAGGTCCGGCAGCGCGTCGGGCGCCTTGCCCGCCAGCACGGCGATCTGCCGGCGCGCCAGCGTGGCCTGCTCGGCCAATGCTTCGACCTGGGTGGCGGCGTCGGGCACGGCGGCGTCGGCCTGGGTCCGCTCCACCTGGCTGTCGAGACCGGCGCCGACGCGCTCGTGGGTCAGGCGCGCGATGGCGCGCCGCTGCTCCAGCGCCTGCTCTGCGACCTGCTGGTCGGCCAGGATGCGCGCCAGCCCCACCCAGCCGCGCGCCAGCTGCAGGGCCAGGGTGTTGGCGGCCGCGGCGGCGTCGGCCTGCGCGGCGCGGGCCTGGCCGAGCGCGGCGTCCAGTTCGGCGCGGTGCAGGCCGAAGAAGTCGGGCGACCAGCTGAGCGTGGCCTGCAGGTTGGCGCTGTCGTACACGTTGCCGGCAATCGGTGGCGGCACCAGCCCGTTGGCGGTGTAGCGCTGGCGCGTGACATCGGCGCCGAACCCCGCCTGGGGTCCGTTGGCCGCGTGCCGGGCGTCGGCCAGGGCAGCCGCCTGGGCGGCACGCGCACGCGCCACGGCCAGGCTCGGGTGTTGGGCCAGGGCCTCGTCCATCAGGGCATCGAGCTCTGCATCGCCCAGCGCCTGCCACCACCGGGCGGTGGGCAATTCGGCTGGGCGGGCGGGCGTCGCGGCCAGGCCCAGGGCCGACGGGGCGGTGCGCGCGAGCGGCGCGTGCGGCGCGCCGGGGTGGGCGCAGGCCGCGAGCAGGCCGACAACTGCCAGAAGCAGGGGGCCACGAAGCAGGGTGCCGCGGGAGCGCGGACGCGAAATGTCGGACATGGCGGACCTTGGGAGGAAGTTATTGGCGGGCGGCTTCGCCGTTGGCCAGCATGCGTTGGAGCAGGCCGACCAGTTGCCGCCATTCGTCCGTGGAAAACCCCGCCAGGTGGGCGTTGAGGGTTTCGGCGAGCACGGGGGTCAGCTCCTCGGCCATGGCCGTTCCGAGCGCCGTGGTGCGCACGTGCACCACGCGGCGGTCGGTGGTGGAGCGCTCGCGCACGACCAACTCCTTGGCCTCCAGCCGGTCCAGCAGGCGCGTCACCGCGGCCGGGTCGGCCTCCAGCGTGCGCGCCAATGCCGCCACGGTCGTGTTCTGGGCGCGCGAGATCTTGTAGAGCGGCACGCACTGGGCAAAGGTGAGGCCCCGGCCTTGCAGCTGGGTATCGACCGCGTTGCGGATGGAGGACAGCACGCTGCGCAGCAGATAGCCCAGGCTGTCTTCGGGCCGGAGGCTGCTGGCGGTATAGAAATGGGGGGCGGTGCGCTCCGGATTCGCGGGCGCATCGGGCGGCGCGGATGAAGCGGATGGTTCGGGCAGATCCATGCCCGGGAATTTAATTGTTGCGACAACTATTGCGCAAGCAACTATTTGGAAAACCCGTTCACCCGTAGGGGAATACCGGTCCTGCGCGCATCAAGCGGAAGCGTTTTCCTGCAGCTGGGCAAGCAGCTCCCGCCCCAGCGCCGTGATCGCCAGGACCCGCCCCAGTTCGCTCCCGGACCCAGGCCGGGGCAGCATGGCGACGATGTACCCCGCCGCGCGCAGCACGCGCAGGCGGTCGATGTCGGCCTCGCTGGTCAACGTGCACGGCAGGGGTCTTCGAACGAGTTCCCGCAACAATTCCATCGGCACGTGGTTCTCCTGGGTGTTCAGCCTGTTCCAAGAAAACATTGTTGTGCCCGCTGGGTGACATTGCAATGAAAGATACCGCTGGATACCAGCGCGGGACCTCGCCTTACGCCGGCGTGCCCGCCTGGCCGACAGGGCGGTGCGGGGATGGTCCTTAGCCTGCGGGTTTCAGCCACTGCAGGAGCGCCTTATGCCCCAAGGAGACAAATCGGCCTACACCGACAAGCAAAAACGCAAAGCCAGCCACATCGAGGCCTCCTACGAAGAGCGCGGCGTGCCGCAGGACGAGGCCGAGCGCCGCGCCTGGGCCACCGTCAACCAGGACTCGGGCGGCGGCAACCGCTCCGGGTCCGGCCGGGGCCGGCCCGACACCCAGGAGTCGGCACGCAAGGGGGGCGAGAAGGGCGGCGCGGCCTCAGCCGCGCGGCCCGCCGCCGCGCGCTCGGCGTCGGCCAGGAAGGCGGCGGCAACGCGCAAACGCAATGCCGAGAAGAAAGCGGCGCATTGATATGGAAAAACCTGTTCCTCCCACGCAAGCCACTGGCCCGCACGCCGCACAAGGCGCCGCGGCGGCTGCCGACGCCCGCCAACTGCAGCAAGCCCAGGACGCGCAGGACGCCCAGGCCAGAAAAGCCGCCCAACCGGGCGAGGACCGGCCCGCGCCCGGCCCCGGCCACCCCGAGCCCGCCACGCCGCTGCCGCGCCAGCACCTGAAAAAGCCCGGTACCGAGGCCGACATGGAGCTTGCCCCGCGCTTCAAGGCGCCGCACTACCGCGGCAGCGGCAAGCTGGCGGGCTTTGGCGCCATCGTGACCGGGGGCGACTCCGGCATAGGCCGCGCCGTGGCGGTGCTGTTTGCCCGTGAGGGCGCGGACGTTGCCGTGCTCTACCTCAACGAGCACGAGGATGCCGAGGAAACGCGCCGCTGTATCGAGGCCGAAGGCCAGCGCTGCCTGCTGATCCCCGGGGACGTGAAATCGTCCGCCTTCTGCAGGAGCGCGGTGGACCAGGTGGTGGCCGCGTTCGGTCGGCTCGACGTGCTCGTCAACAACGCCGCCTTCCAGCTGCACGCCGAGCAGCTGGAAGACCTCACCGAAGAGCGCTTGGACGAGACCTTCCGCACCAACATCTACGGCTATTTCCACATGGCCCAGGCGGCGCTGCCGCACCTGCGCCGGGGCAGCAGCATCATCAACACCGGCTCGGTCACCGGCCTGCAGGGCAGCGCGCACCTGCTGGACTACTCGGCCACCAAGGGGGCGATCCACGCGTTTTCCATGTCGCTCGCCAAGAACCTGGCGCCGCGTGGCATCCGTGTGAACGCCGTGGCGCCCGGCCCGGTGTGGACGCCGCTCAACCCGGCCGACAAGCCGGCCGAGGAGATCGCCGATTTCGGCAAGGACACCGACCTGGGCCGGCCGGCCCAGCCGGAGGAGATCGCGCCGGCCTACGTGTTCCTGGCGTCGCCGGTGTGCTCCAGCTACATCACCGGGACCGTATTGCCCATCACGGGCAGTGTGGGCTGAGGTTTCAAGCTATCAAATGGATAGCTATGAACCTATGACTGGAAAGCGCTAGCGGCCATTTTTGCTTGAAATATGGCCGCATCCGCCTATTCCACGAACACGACTTCGCGCTTCTTGCGCAGCGCCGGGCTCAGGACCACCAACAGGGCGATGGTGGAAATGCCCAGCAGCACCGCGCTGATCGGCCGCTGGACGAAGACCATGGCATCGCCGTGCGAGAGCAGCAGCGCGCGGCGCAGGTATTCCTCCATCATCGGGCCGAGGATGTAGCCCAGCAGCAGCGGCGCCGGCTCGCAGTCGAGCTTCAGGCAGATGTAGCCGAACAGCCCGAACAGCGCCATCAGGTAGATGTCGAAGGAGCTGTTGTTCAGGCTGAACACGCCGATGGCGCAGAACATCAGGATCAGCGGGTAGAGGTACTGGTAGGGCAGCATGATCATGCGCGTCCACAGGCCGATCATGGGCAGGTTGAGCACCAGCAGGAACAGGTTGCCCACCCACATCGAGACGATGATCCCCCAGAACAGCGCGGGCTGCTCCGTCATGACGGCCGGGCCCGGCTGGATGCCCTGGATGATCAGCGCGCCGATCATCAGCGCCATCACCGGGTTGGACGGAATGCCCAGCGTGAGCATGGGAATGAAGGACGTCTGCGCGCCGGCGTTGTTGGCCGATTCGGGCGCGGCGACGCCCTCGATCGCGCCGTGGCCGAATTCGGCCGCGTTCTTCGACACCTTCTTCTCGATGGAATAGGCGGCGAAGGACGACAGCATGGTGCCGCCGCCCGGCAGGATGCCCAGGATGCAGCCGATGCCCGTGCCGCGCAGGATGGGCGCGGTGCAGCGTTTGAGGTCGTCCATGGTGGGCATCAGGCCGGTGACCTTCTTCATGACGATCGAGCGGGCGTCCTTGTCCTCCAGGTTGCGGATGACTTCGCCCAGGCCGTAGATGCCCATGGCGACGATGACGAAGTTGATGCCGTCGGCCAGCTCGGGCAGGTCGAAGGTGTAGCGCGCCATGCCGGAGTTCACGTCGGTGCCGATCAGGCCGAGCAGCAGGCCCAGCACCGTCATGCCGATGGCCTTGAGCAGCGAGCCGTGCGCCAGCACGACGGCGGCCACCAGGCCCAGCGTCATCAGCGAGAAGTACTCGGCCGGGCCGAACTTGAGCGCCAGCTCGGCCAGCGGCGGGGCGAACATGGCCAGCACCAGCGTGGCCACGGTGCCGGCGAAGAACGAGCCGATGGCGGCGATGGCGAGCGCCTTGCCGGCGCGCCCTTTGCGCGCCATCTGGTAGCCGTCGATGGCCGTGACCACCGAGGACGATTCGCCCGGCAGGTTCACCAGGATGGCGGTGGTCGAGCCGCCGTAGGAGGCGCCGTAGTAGATGCCGGCGAGCATGATCAGCGAGGTGACCGGCGGCAGCGAGAAGGTCGCCGGCAGCAGCATGGCGATGGTGGCGATGGGGCCGAGCCCGGGCAGCACCCCCACGGCGGTGCCGAGGAAGACGCCGATCAGGCAGTACAGGAGGTTGGTCACCGTCATGGTGGCCTCCAGGCCGAGCGCGAGATTGCTGAGCAATTCCATGGTCTGTTCCTTGGGAGGGGTTGCTCAGGCGCCGAACCAGGGGCCGAAGATGGGCAGGGGCAGGCCCAGGCCCTTGACGAACACCAGCACGCAGAACACGACCGCGGCGATGGTGATGAGGATCGAGACCTTCAGGTTGAACTTCTCGCTGGCGTAGGCGCTGCCCATCAGCAGCACCGAGACGGCGACCACCAGGCCGGCGCCGCGCACGAGCGCGCCGAACAGGAAGACCGAGCCCAGGACGAGCGCCGTGTCGCGGATGGAGAAGTTTTCGATGCGCTCACCCTGCTTGCGCAGCGAGCGCAGCGTGGTGGCCAGGCCGATCAGCGAGAGCAGCACGCCCAGGACGACGGGGAAATAGGCCGCGCCCATGCGGCCCCCGGTGCCCATGGGGTAATCCTGGCCGATGACCACGGCCGCGAGGCCGAAACACATGAACATGACCCCGGACCAGAAATCCCGGGGGTGGCGGATGAAGCGAGACACGGTGAACTCCTTGCGCGTCCGGCCAGGCAGGCGGAACCGCTGGGGCGGGAGGGAAAACGGAGAACCGCCGCCCGTGCGGGCGCGCGGCGGCGGTTCAATGGGGGCGAAAAGTCCTCAGTCGGCGAAGGTGCCGGCCGCCTTGATGACGGGCGCCCACTTGGCGATTTCGGCCTTCAGGTGCGTGCCCAGCGCCTGCGGCGTGGCGCGGTCTGCCGAGACGGGCTCGGTACCGAGTTCGGCGAAGCGCGTCTTGACGTTCGCGTCCGCCAGCGCGACCTGGAGCGCCTTGGCCAGGCGGTCCACCACCGGCTTGGGCGTGCCCTTGGGCGCGTACACGCCGTGCCAGACGGCCACTTCGAAGTTCGGCAGGCCGGCTTCCTTGGCGGTGGGGACGTCGGGCAGCGAGGGCACGCGCGTCGACGTGGTCACGGCGTAGACCTTGACCTTGCCGGCCTTGATCTGGCTGGTGGTGTTGGTGGTCTGGTCACACATCACGTCGACCTGCTTGCCCAGCATGTCGTTCATGGCCGGGCCCGTGCCCTTGTACGGGACGGTGGTCATGGTGGTGTCGAGCGCGCTCATGAACAGCATGCCGCACAGGTGCGAGGCGGCGCCCAGGCCGGCGTTGGCGTAGGTCACCTTGCTCTTGTTGGCCTTGATGTAGGTGACCAGCTCGCTGAAGTTCTTCGCCGGGAAGTCGCTGCGCGCGATGAAGGTCATGGGCACGTCGGTCACCAGGCCCACCGGTTCGAAGTCGGTCACCGGGTTGTAGGAGAGCTTGCGGTACAGCGCGGGCGCCGTGGACATGCCGATGTGGTGCAGGAGCACGGTGTAGCCGTCCGGGTCGGCCTTGGCGACGCGCGCCGCGCCGATCGTGCCGCCGGCGCCGCCGACGTTTTCCACGATGATCTGCTGGCCGAGGTCGGTGCCCATGGACTGCGCGATCAGGCGCGCCACGGTGTCGGTCGGGCCGCCGGCGGAGAAGGGCACCACCATGGTGATGGTCTTGGTCGGGAAGGCCTGGGCGAACGCGCTGGAGCCTGCGGCCAGGGCAACGCCTGCGATCAATCCGATGAGTTTGAGCTTCATGTGTCTGTCTCCTGTAGGACGTGATGGAAAGAGAACCTGCGGCCCTGCCGCGGATACGCGCCGACGCGCCGCTGCGGCGTGCCGTGTCGAGCCATTGTGCGGCGGCCGGAACGGTGCGGCCATTGTGGACAACCGCAATGGACCCCGGTACGCACGGGGCTGTCAAGTATGGTATATCCAAATTACTACCAATAACGTAGCTGTAAACCCATGCGTAGAAAGCGCTGGGGGCCTTTTTTACCGGGATTTCTTCTCTTCCGCCCGAGGACGGCGACGGCCGGGGCGGAGCGCCAGGTGCGCCAGGTCGCTCGGGTAACATGCAGGCCCGGCCAAAGGCTGGTGCTACCGAGTTACCCGTGCGACTCAATTCGATCAAACTCTCCGGCTTCAAGTCTTTCGCCGAGCCGACCAACTTCATGCTGCCCGGCCAACTGGTGGGCGTGGTCGGCCCCAACGGCTGCGGCAAGTCCAACATCATGGACGCCGTGCGCTGGGTGCTGGGCGAATCCAAGGCGAGCGAGCTGCGCGGCGAGTCCATGCAGGACGTCATCTTCAGCGGCACCACGACGCGCAAGCAGGCCAGCCGCGCCAGCGTCGAACTGGTGTTCGAGAACCACGACCACCGCGCCGGCGGGCAGTGGAACCAGTACGCCGAGATCGCCGTCAAGCGTGTCCTCACGCGCGACGGCACCAGCAGCTACTACATCAACAACCAGCCGGTGCGCCGGCGCGACGTGCAGGACGTGTTCCTCGGCACGGGCCTGGGGCCGCGCGCCTACGCCATCATCGGCCAGGGCACGATCAGCCGCATCATCGAGAGCCGCCCCGAAGAGTTGCGCCTGTTCCTGGAGGAAGCCGCCGGGGTCTCCAAATACAAGGAGCGCCGGCGCGAGACGGAAAACCGCCTGCACGACACGCGCGAGAACCTGACGCGCGTCGAGGATATCCTGCGCGAACTCTCGGGCAACCTCGAACGCCTGGAAAAGCAGGCCGAGGTGGCCGAGCGCTACCAGGCGCTGAACGCCCAGGCGCAGTTGCGCCAGCAGCAGCAGTGGTATTTGAAGCGCGCCGACGCGCACGCCGAGCAGGAGCGCGTGCGGCTCGACGGCCTGCAGGCGGTGAACGACCTGGAAGCGCGCATGGCCGAGCTGCGCCATGTCGAAGCGGAACTGGAAACCGTGCGCCAGGCGCACTATGCCGCCGGCGACCAGGTCAACCAGGCGCAGGGCAAGCTCTATGAGGTGACGGCCGAGGTCGGGCGCCTGGAGGCCGAAATCCGCTACGTCGTCGAGGGCCGCCAGCGCGTCGAACACCGCCTGGTGCAACTGGCCGCGCAGATCGAGGAATGGGCCGGCCGCAGCGCCGAAGCGCAGGCCGAGCTCGAAGACCAGGCGGGCGCGGGCGCCGATGCCGAGGAACGCGCCGAGATGCTCGCGGCCCAGGTGGAGGAGCAGGCCGCCCTGCTGCCCGATCTGGAGGACGCGCTGCGCAGCCGCCAGGGTGCCGCGGACGCCGAGCGCCAGGCCGTGGCCCAGGTGCAGCAGCAGATCCAGGTGCTGGCCGCCGAGCAGCGCAGCGTGCAGGAGCAAAGGCGCCAGCAGGAGCAGCGCTTCGAGCGCCTGCGCGCCGACAAAAACGCCCTGGCCGCACCCGACGAGGCGCGCCTGGCGAACCTGCAGCAGCAGGCGGACGCCGCGCGCGAACGCGCCGAAACGCAGGCCGCGCGCCTTGCCGAACTGCAGGACGCCGTGCCGCAACTGGACGACGAGCGCCGCGCCCGCCAGCAGGCGGTGAACAGCGAGAGCGCGCGCCTGGCCGAACTGTCGGCACGCTCGGAAGCGCTCAAGGCGCTGCAGGAAAAGCTCAAGACCTCGTCCAAGCTCCAGCCCTGGCTGGAGCGCCAGGGCCTGGCCGGCCTGGCCGGGCTGTGGACGCGCATCCACATCGAAAGCGGTTGGGAAAACGCCCTGGAAGCCGCGCTGCGCGAGCGCCTCGGGGCGCTGGAAGTCGGCCGCCTGGAGACGGTGCGCGGCTTCCTCGGCCACAGCGGCAACGAAGCGCCGCCGGCGCGCCTGGCGTTTTTCAGCCCGCCGGTGGCGCCGCACACGCCGGCGCGGGCGCAGCTGCCGCGCCTCTCGGCCCTGCTGCGCGTGCACGACGCAGGCCTGGCCGGCATCCTCGCCGAGTGGCTGGAGGGCTGCTACACCGCGTACAGCCTGGACGAAGCCCTGGCCCAGCGTGCGCAGCTGGCACCGGGGGAGGCGATCTACGTGCCCGGCGGCCACGCCGTCACCGCGCACAGCGTGGGCTTCTACGCCCAGGATTCCGAGCAATCGGGCCTGCTCGCGCGGGCCCAGGAAATCGAACACCTCGACAAGGAGCAACGCGCCCAGGCGCTCATCAGCGAGGAAGCGCGCAACAGCCTGGTGCGCGCCGAGGCCGCCTACCAGGACGGTGCCCAGCGCCTGGCGCAGTTGCGCCGGGAAGCGAGCGAGGCGCAGGCCGAGGCGCACGCGCTGCAGGTCGAGCACCTGCGCATGGCGCAGCTGGCCGAACAGGCGCGCGCGCGCAGCGCGCAGATCGAGGGCGACCTGGCCGAAGTCGAGGCCCAGCTGGCCGATTTGCAGGAGCGCGCCGCCACGGCCGATGGGCGCTTCGAAGAGCTCGACCTGCAGCTCGCCGACACGCAGGAGCGCCATGCCCAGCTGGGCGAGCGCGTCATCGAGGCCGAGCGCAAGCTGGCCGAATGCCGCGAGCAGCAGCGCAGCCTGGAGCGGCGCGCGCAGGAGGCGCTGTTCTCGCAGCGCAGTGCCGCGCAGCGCCGCGCCGAGCTCGAACGCACCCTGGCCACCGCCAGCGCGCAGGCCCAGGGGCTGGCCGAGGAGCGCGTGCGCGCCCAGGGCGAGCTCGAACGCCTGACCGACGCCGCCGCGCAGGGGGGCCTGCAACAGGCGCTGGCGGACAAGCTCGAGCGCGAACAGGCCCTGGCGGCCGAGCGCAGCCGCTACGACGAGCTCACGGCGCGCCTGCGCGCGAGCGACGAGCGGCGCATGCAGATCGAGCGCGCGCTCGAGCCCTTGCGCGCGCGCATCACGGAATTCCAGCTCAAGGAGCAGGCCGCGCGCCTGGGCCTGGAGCAGTACACCACGCTCCTGCAGGACGCCGAGGCCGACCTGGACGCGCTGGCCGCGTCGATCGCCGAGGGCGGCGTGCGCCTGTCCGGCCTGCAGGGCGAGATCGAGCGCCTGCAGCGCGAGATCGCCGCGCTCGGCGCGGTCAACCTGGCGGCGCTCGAGGAGCTCGGCGCCGCGCGCGAGCGCAAGGTGTTCCTCGACGCGCAGACCGCCGACCTGCAGGAAGCCATGCAGACGCTGGAGGACGCCATCCGCCGCATCGACGGCGAGACGCGCCAATTGCTCTCGGGCACCTTCGAGGCCGTCAACCAGCATTTCGGGCGCATGTTCCCCGAGCTGTTCGGTGGCGGCAACGCGCGCCTCATCGTCACCGGCGACGAGATCCTCGACTCCGGCGTGCAGGTGATGGCGCAGCCGCCGGGCAAGAAGAACCAGACCATCCACCTGCTCTCGGGCGGCGAAAAGGCGCTCACGGCGATCGCGTTGGTGTTCGCCATCTTCCAGCTCAACCCGGCGCCGTTCTGCCTGCTCGACGAGGTCGATGCGCCGCTGGACGATGCCAACACCGAGCGCTACGCTCGGCTGGTGACCAGCATGAGCGCCGAGACCCAGTTCCTCTTCATCAGCCACAACAAGATCGCCATGGAAATGGCGCGCCAGCTGATCGGCGTGACCATGCAGGAGCAGGGCGTCTCGCGCATCGTCGCGGTGGACATGGAATCGGCGCTGTCGATGGTGAATGCATGACCCCCTGGGGCGCGGCGCGCCTTCCCCCCGAGGGGGACGCCACCGGTCGACCGGCGGAGCCGGGTCCACGGGGGCGCTGTGCACAGCCCGGCATGGCGTCCGAGCGCGGGAATTTGACGCACAAGCAAGCCAATAATTGTTTATGAGCACCTTGCAAATCAGTCTGGCCGTCGTCGGCGCCGCGCTGCTGGCGGCCATCGTCGCCTGGAACGCCTGGAACAACCACAAGAACGCCCCACGCCGCCCGGAGCGCGGCGACGCCCCGCGCCAGGAACCCGCGCTGGACGGCACGCTGCCGCTTGCCGACGCGGCCGCGCAGTCCGCGCCGGGAGCCGGGCAGTCTCCGCCCGCGGGCGACAGCGATTTCGCCGCCACCGTCCCGGGCGAGGACGCCCTGGCGCTGCCGCCCGCCAGCCATGCCAGCGAGCGCCGATATGCGCTTGACGCCCTGGTGGACGCCATCGCCCCGCTGGCGCTGGAGCACGCCGTCACGGGCGACGCCGCCCTGGCCGCGCTGCCGCCCACGCGCCGCGCCGGCAGCAAGCCGTTCGCCATCGAAGGCCAGAACGAGGACACCGGCCAGTGGGAAATGCCCGCCCCGGGGCGGCGCTACCGCGCCTTCCAGGCCGGCGTGCAGCTGGCCAACCGCACCGGCGCGCTGAACGAAATCGAGTTCTCGGAATTCGTCGCCAAGGCGCAGGCCTTTGCCGACGCAGTGGGCGCCGCGCCCGATTTCCCCGACATGCTGCACGAGGTGGCGCGGGCGCGCGAACTCGACCAGTTCGCCAGCGACCACGACGCGCAGCTCGCCTTCGTGCTGCGCGCGCGCCAGGCCGCCTGGAGCCCCGGCTACGTGCACCAGAACGCCGCGCGCGCCGGCTTCGTCGCCGGCACGCTGCCGGGCCGCATGGTGCTGCCGGCGCTGGGCGAGGGCGGGGCGGTGCTGGCCCTGTCCTTCGACACCCAGGCCGCGCTCTCCGAGGACCCCGAGCAGTCCGCCGTGCGCGAGCTGCTGCTCAGCCTGGACGTGGCGCAGGCGCACCGCAGCGAGCAGCCGTTCGCGCGCCTGCGCGAATCGGCCCGCATGCTGTGCGAGAGCATGGACGCCGTGCTCTGCGACCAGAACGGCGTGCCCCTGCCCGCCATGGCCATGGACCCGATCGCCGCCGACCTGGAACTGCTCTACGACCAGCTCGACGCGCGCGATCTCTCGGCCGGGTCGCCGCAGGCGCGGCGGGTGTTCAGTTGAAGCCCCCCCTGAGCCGCTTCGCGTCTTCCCCCCGAGGGGGGACGCCGCCAGCGCGGCGGGGCGGCGCGGCCGGCTCAGGCCCTTGCGCGGCGGCCGCTGGCGAAGGCAGTAGCGGTGCCATGCGCATCGGGTAGATCGAAGCACAAGGGCGCAGAATGCCGTCGAACTTGGATCTTTTTTCGCCTCCAGCGCAATCTGGACAATCGAAAGCAGCTATCAAAATTGAAGCGCTGCGCCAGCAGCTCGACCACTGGGCGCACCGGTACTACGTGGAGTACGCGCCCGAGGTGCCGGATGCCGAGTACGACCGGGCGTTCCGCGCACTGCAGGCGCTGGAGGCGCAGTTTCCCGAGCTGACCACGCCCGAATCGCCCACGCAGCGTGTCGGCGGCGCGCCGCGCCCGGAGCTCACGCCGGTGCGCCACGCCGTGCCCATGCTCTCCATCCACACCGAAACCGACGTCACGCCCGCCGGCGCGCTGGCGTTCGACGCGCGTGTGCGGCGCGAGCTGGGCCTGGCGGCGGACGATGCGCCGGTGGCTTACGTCGCCGAACTCAAGTTCGACGGCCTGGCGATGAACCTGCGCTACGAGGCCGGCGTGCTGGTGCAGGCGGCCACGCGCGGCGACGGCGAGGTGGGCGAGGACGTCACGCACAACATCCGCACCATCCGGCAGATCCCGCTGCGCCTGCCAAGCGATGTGCCACCCGTTCTGGAGGTGCGCGGCGAGGTCTACATGGCGCGCGCCGATTTCGAGCGCCTGAACGAAGCGCAGCGCGAGCGCGGCGGCAAGACCTTCATCAACCCGCGCAACACCGCCGCCGGCGCCGTGCGCCAGCTCGACCCGGCCATCGCGGCAGAACGCCCGCTGCGCTTTTTCGCCTACGGCGTGGGCGAAGTCACGCCCGTGGAGCGCGGCGGGCCGGACTTCGCCACCCATTTCGACCTGCTCCAGCAGCTCAAATCCTGGGGTTTTCCGGTCGCAGCGCAAACCAGGCGGGCGCTTGGTGCTCTTGAATTGGTAGCGTTCCACGAGCGCATCGCGGCCGAGCGCGATCAGCTTCCCTACGACATCGACGGCGTGGTCTACAAGGTCGATGCGCTGGCGCTGCAGCGCCGGCTGGGCTTCAAGACACGCGAGCCGCGCTGGGCCGTGGCGCACAAGTACCCGGCGCAGGAGATGGTCACCCGCATCGAAGGCATCGACGTGCAGGTCGGCCGCACCGGCAAGCTCACCCCGGTGGCCCGGCTGGCGCCGGTGTTTGTGGGCGGGGTCACGGTCACCAACGCCACGCTGCACAACCTGTTCGAGATCCGCAAGAAGGGCGTGCGCGTGGGCGACCAGGTCATCGTGCGCCGCGCGGGCGATGTGATCCCGGAAGTGGTCGGCGTCCTGCCGGGGCAGCGCGCAGGCTACATCCCCAACTTCCGCATGCCCGCGCACTGCCCCGTGTGCGGCAGCGCCGTGGTGCGCGAGCCGGGCGAAGCCAACCACCGCTGCACCGGCGGCCTGTTCTGCCCGGCGCAGCGCAAGGAGGCGCTGCTGCACTTCGCCGGGCGCCGTGCGATGGACATCGAAGGCCTGGGCGGCAAGCTCGTCGACCAGCTGGTGGACGGTGGCGTGGTGCGCGCCTTGCCCGACCTGTACCGCATCGGCCTCGTCGGCCTGGTGGCGCTGGAACGCATGGGCGAGAAGTCGGCGCAGAACCTGCTGGCGGCGCTGGAGAAATCCAAGCGCACGACGCTGGCGCGCTTCCTGTTCGCGCTCGGCATCCGCCATGTCGGCGAAGCCACCGCGAAAGACCTGGCGCGGCACTTCGGCAGCCTGGACGCCATCCTGCAAGCGACCCCCGAGCAATTGCTGGAGGTCCCCGACGTCGGCCCCGTGGTCGCCGAGGCGATCCACACCTTCCTCGCGCAGCCGCACAACCGCGAAGTGCTGGAGCAGTTGCGCGCCTGCGGCGTGCACTGGCCCGAGGGCCCGCCCGCCGAGCGCGCAAGCCTGCCGCTCGCCGGCCAGACGCTGGTGCTCACCGGCACGCTGCCCACGCTCAGCCGCGAAGACGCCAAGGCGCTGCTGGAGGCCGCCGGCGCCAAGGTGGCCGGGTCGGTGAGCAAGAAAACAAACTATGTCGTGGCCGGCGAGGAAGCGGGCAGCAAGCTTGCCAAGGCGCTGGAGCTCGGCATCCCGGTGCTCGACGAAGCCGGCCTGCGGGCATTGCTGGCGCGCGCGCCCGGCGCGGGGGAGGCGCCATGAACGGACCGCGCAAACCCGTGGTCGGCCTGGCGCTGGGCAGCGGCTCGGCGCGCGGCTGGGCGCACATCGGTGTGCTCCGCGCGCTGGAAGAAGCCGGCATACGGCCCGACCTGGTATGCGGCGCGTCCATCGGCGCCGTGGTCGGCTCGGCCTACGCGCTGGGCGAACTCGACCGGTTCGAGAAGTGGGCGCTTGGGCTGACCGGCCGCACCGTCTGGTCGTTCATGGATTTCAAGCTCGCCGGCGGCATGCTCAAGGGCGAGCGGGTGATCGACTTCTTCCGCCGCAATTTCTCCGACCGGGACATCGAGGCGCTGGACATCCCGTTTGCCGCCGTGGCGACGGCGCTGCATTCCGGCACCGAGGTGTGGCTGCGCAGCGGCTCCACTGCCGACGCGGTGCGCGCCTCCATGGCGCTGCCAGGCCTGTTCACGCCGGCGCAGCGCGACGGGCGGCTGCTGATCGACGGCGGCCTGGTCAACCCGGTGCCGGTATCGCTCGCGCGCGCCATGGGGGCCGACATCGTGATTGCCGTCGATCTGAACGCCGACCTCCTGGGCCGCCATCTGCATGCCCCCGGGTCGGTTGCCACCAAGGCCCGGGTGCCCGTTATGGCAGCGGACGACGACGAAGCAACGGCCGGCTGGCTAAGCCGCATGCAGGACGGATTTGCGTCCTTGCTGCCCGCCCCCGATCCTGTGCGTGTGCGCAATCCGTCGCTGCTGGAGGTGGTGCTGACCAGCGTCAACATCATGCAGGTGCGCATCACCCGCAGCCGCATGGCGGGCGACCCGCCCGAGCTGGTGATCGCCCCGCAACTGGCGCACCTGGGCGTGATGGACTTCTACCGGGCCGAAGAGGCTATTGCCGAGGGGCGGCGCGCGGCGGAGAAGACGCTGCCGTTTTTGCAGCAGTTGGGGTTGGGGGCGGTGTAGGCGGTTGGGCTCGACGAGCGACCGCATCAGCTGCATGGCAGAGCAGTCTTGTGCACAGAGACCATTTCAGGCGGGCACGGGGCGCCCTTGCTCAGCCTCCAAGAAGCGCTTGAGTACCGACAGGGCGTCGTGCAGCTCAGCCATTTCGACAGGGGGAGTGACTGCTGTGGGTCGAAAGCCGCACTACGTCCCATCGCTAGCAAGCATCCTGCAGCCGCCTTGACTGCTACAGCCTCAAACCGCAATACCCGACGATTGGCGGTATAACAGCGCACCTCCAGCCCCCCATGGGGCGGTCTGCAAGCCAATCCATCCCGCCTGCAAAACTCCCAATTTGATAGCTGCTCGCGCTTATCCATCAAGCGCTTGAGCCACTTTTGACCTGAATTCCCATGTCTTTCCGCGCTTTCCTGCGCACGCGCTGGGCCGCGCTGCGGCCGTTGTGGGCGCGCGTGTTGCAGCGGCCCGAAAAGCTTCTGTCGCTGCACAGCCTGCTCTGGGCGCTGATGGCGGCCGGGCTGGCGCTGGTGATTTATGTGCTGGTGCGGATTCGGTCCCCGCCGGGCACCGGCGACGTCCCCAGGGCCAGGGGGGAGCGGCGGCCGCGGTGGGGGGCGGCCGCCGGCAAGCTGCTGGCGGAATCCCGCTGGGTGAACCGCGCCTGGGTGCCGCTCCCCGAAATCGCCCCGCCGGTGGTGGACGCGCTGATCGCCACCGAGGACCACCGCTTCTACAAGCACTGGGGCCTGGACTGGCGGCGCACGGCGTCGGCGCTGGTGCGCACGTTGGGGGGCGACAAGCAGGGCGGCTCCACCATCACGCAGCAGTTGGCGCGCAACCTGTACCCCGAGGACATTGGCCGCGCGCCGACGCTCACGCGCAAGATCAAAGAGGCCATCACGGCGCTGAAGATCGAGGCGCTGTACTCCAAGGACGAGATCCTGGAAACCTACCTGAACACGGTGCCCTTCCTCTACAACGCCTACGGCATCGAGATGGCGGCGCGCACCTACTTCGACAAGTCGGCCGACCAGCTCAACGTGCTGGAGAGCGCCACGCTCATCGGCATGCTCAAGGGCACGGCCTACTACAACCCCGTGCTGAACCCCGAGCGTGCCCAGGCCCGGCGCAACACCGTGCTGGCGCAGATGAAGAAGCGCGGCAAGCTGGCCGAGGCGGAATACGCCGCGCTCAGCAAGCGCCCGCTGCGCATTCGCTTCGAGCGGCAGGTGGAAACGGCCGGCCCCGCGCCGCACCTGGCGCAGCAGTTGCGCAAGCAGCTCATCGACTGGGCCGACCGCAACGGCTACAGCCTGTATGCCGACGGCCTGGTGATCCGCACCACCATCGATTCCCGCCTGCAGCAGCTCGCCAACCAGGCCGTGGCGCGCCAGGGCAGGGCGCTGCAGGGCGTGGCCGACGGGGCCTGGGCCGCGCGCAACGCCTGGAACGCCAAGAACCCGCTGGTGCAGCAGCTGGTGCGCGAGTCGGCGCGCTATGAAGCCGCCGTGGCCAAGGGTGCCGCGCCCGAGGACGCCCTGAAGGACCTGCTGGCCGACGGAGCCTTCCTGCGCACGCTGCGCCAGGAGAAGACGCGCGTGCAGGCCGGCTTCATGGCCATGGACCCGCGCACGGGCGAGGTGCGCGCCTGGGTGGGCAGCCGCGACTTCGCGCAAGACCCGTTCGACCATGTGCAGGCCGCGCGCCGCCAGCCGGGCTCCACGTTCAAGCCCTTCGTGTACGGAGCCGCGTTCGACCAGGGCCTGCTGCCCACCGACACGCTGATGGACGCCGCGGTGGAGATCCCGCTGGGCAACAAGCAGGTGTGGCGCCCCACGGACGGCAACAAGCCGCCCAGCGACATGCCCATGACGCTGAGCGACGGCCTGGCGTATTCCAAGAACACCATCACCGCGCAGCTCATGCAACAGGTGGGCCCGCTGCGCGTGGCGCAACTGGCGCGCGCCATGGGCGTGCGCGAATCCAAGCTGGACGTGGTGCCCTCGCTGGCCCTGGGCACCAGCCCGGTCAGCCTCAAGGAGATGGTGGCGGCCTACGGCGCCATCGCCAGCGGCGGCAGCTACCGCGCGCCCCGCGTCATCACGCGCCTCGAGGACAAGAACGGCAAGCTGCTGGAAGAATTCGCCCCCGCCGCGCCCGAGCGCGTGCTGGGCCTGGCGGCCGCCCAGCAGCTGCGCGACGCCATGCGCGGCGTGGCGGACAAGGGCACGGGCGTGGCCATTCGCAGCCGCTACGGCATCAGCGCCGACGTGGCCGGCAAAACCGGCACCACGCAGGACAACACCGACGGCTGGTTCATCCTGATGCATCCCCAACTGGTGGCCGGCGCGTGGGTGGGCTTCAACGACGGGCGCATCACCTTGCGCAGCGACTACTGGGGCCAGGGCGCGCACAGCGCGCTGCCCATGGTGGGCGAGGTGTTCCAACAGGCGCTGCGCGCCAAGGTGATCGACGGCAGCCAGCGCTTCATCGACGAGAACGAGTCCAGCTGGGTCGGCAGCGCCGTGGCCGGCGTGCGCAACTGGGTGTACGACCTGTTCGGCCGCCGCACCGGCGGGCCGGATGGCCCGGATCGCGTGCCTGTGCCCGGCACTGCGCCTGCCGCGTCGGCCTCCGCCGAAGCGGAGCGGCCCGAGATCACCGAAGCCCCGCTGGTGCCGCTGGAAAACGCGACGCCTCGGGCGCAGCCCTGGCCGCCCGTCACGTACGACGAGGAGCCGGAGGCCACTGGCCCGGAGATGGCGCCTGCGCCGCAGCCGGGCGTCGTGATCTCCACGCCCCCGTTGCCGCAGCCGCAGCCGCAGCCGCAGCCGGGCATTGTGCTGTCAACGCCCCCTCAGCCGCAGCCACTGCCCGAGCCGGGTACCGTGGTCTCCCGGCCGGTGCAGCGCGGCGTGGTGGTGCCTGGGCCCCCATCGGAGCAAAACAACGCGCCGTTTTTCGGGGAAACACGCCCCTGACAGCTCACAGACGCTCCAAGTGCTGGGTGCGCTATTCGATGTCCACGCAGTGCACGCCGAACTGCCCGACGCGCCGGTCGGCAAACCAGCGCAGCAGGGTTTCGCGCACGGTGCGGAAGGCGAGTTCGTCCCAGGGCAGCGATTCCTCGGTGAAGAAATCCGCCTCCAGGGTTTCATGGCCAGGGTGCAGGTGTTCGGACAGCAGGTCGGCGCGGTAGAACAGATGCACCTGGCCGACACGCGGCACGTTCAGCACGGCGAACAGGGGACCCAGGGCGATCTGCGCGCCGGCTTCCTCGTCCGTCTCGCGCGCCGCGCCCTGCGCCGTGGTCTCGCCCAGCTCCATGAAGCCGGCCGGCAGAGTCCACTTGCCGCGCCGCGGCTCGATCGCGCGCCGGCACAGCAGTACGCGCCCGTCGGGCAGCGCCGGGATGGTGCCGACGACGTTCAGCGGGTTCTCGTAGTGCACCCGCCCGCAGGCCGGGCACACCGCGCGCTGGCGCGTGTCGCCGTCGTCGGGCAGGCGGTAGACCACGGCGGTGCCGCAGTCGCGGCAATGTTGGATCGGGGTGGATGCAATCATGAAATATGCATGAAAACAGGCTCTGGCGCTTGTCCCTATTAGGGTTGAAGCTAGCTTTAGAGTAGCGTCAGAGGACGCGCAAGCGGAGCGCCGCGAGGCCGTCCACACCGCCCTCCAGCAGGTCGCCGTGCTGCACCGGGCCTACGCCGGCGGGCGTGCCGGTGTAGATCAGGTCGCCGGGCGCCAGCTCCCAGGCGCGCGAGAGGTGCTCGATGATTTCGCCCACCTTCCAGATCAGCTGGGCGACGCTGCTGCGCTGGCGCTCCTGGCCGTTCACCCGCAGCCAGATGCCCGCCTGCTGCACGTCGCCGGCCTGCGCCGCCGGCGTGATGGGCGTGATGGGCGCGCTGGCATCGAACCCCTTGCCGATGCACCAGGGCCGGCCCTGCTTCTTCATCTCGCCCTGCAGGTCGCGCCGTGTCATGTCCAGCCCGACGGCGTAGCCGAAGACATGCCCGGCCGCATCGGCCGCGGCGATGTCGCGCCCGCCCTGGCCGATGGCCACCACCAGTTCGATCTCGTGGTGCAGGTCCTGCGTCAGGCTGGGGTAGGGCAGCAGCGCCGGTTCCTCGTCGGTGGCGAGCACCAGGGCGTCGGCCGGCTTGAGGAAGAAGAACGGCGGCTCACGCCCGGAAAAGCCCATTTCCTTGGCGTGTTCCTCGTAGTTGCGGCCCACGCAGTAGATGCGGTGGACGGGAAAACGCGCCGCGCTGCCGATCACGGGCACGCTGACGGTGGGGGGCGGGGGAAAGACGTAGCTCATGCGTTGCCTTGCAAGGGGTTGTGGGGAGCGGCCGGGGCGCCGATACACTCGCCGCCATGGCCGACAGCACCCATTGTCACCCCGCGCCCGCAGAGGCGCTGCCGGGCGTGCCCGAAGCCTGGCTGCGGCCCGACTGGCCCGCCCCCGCCCACGTGCATGCGCTGTGCACCACGCGCGCCGGCGGCATGAGCACCGGTGCCTACGCCAGCATGAACCTGGGCGACCACGTGGGCGATGCGCCGCAGGCCGTCGCGGCCAACCGGGCACGCCTCGCCGCGGCACTGCGCGGCCCCGGCGGGGCGGTGCGGCCGGTATTTCTCGACCAGGTCCACGGTGCGGCGGTGGTGCGGCTCGGCCCCGGCACGCCGGACAGGACGGCGGCCGATGGCGCCTGGACGGCCGAGAGGGGCGTGGCCTGCACGGTGCTGGTGGCCGACTGCCTGCCGGTGCTGTTCACCGACCGCGCCGGTCGGCGCGTGGCGGCGGCGCATGCCGGCTGGCGCGGGCTGGCGGGGGGCGTGCTGGAGGCGGTTTTCCAGTGTTTTCGGGCTCCAGCGCTTACCCCATATGGCTTGGATGCTCCGAATTCGGAAGCTATCGAGGCCCGCGACATGCTGGCCTGGCTCGGCCCCTGCATCGGGCCGCAGGCGTTCGAAGTCGGGCCCGAGGTGCGCGCCGCCTTCTGTGCGGCCGATGCCGATGCCGGCCGGCATTTCGCTGCGCAGCCGGGCGGCAAGTTTCTGGCCAACCTGCCGGCGCTGGCGCGCCAGCGCCTGGCGGCACTGGGCGTGGCGCAGGTCTACGGCAACGACGGCAGCGCCGCCTGGTGCACGGTGGCCCAGACCTCACGGTTCTTTTCGCACCGGCGCGATGGCGGGGCCGGCGGCACCGGCCGCATGGCCGCCTGCATCTGGCTCGGCTGAGGCCTGCGCGGCCGCCTCGGCCGCCGCGGCGCGCTCCTGCATCTCGCGTGCGTGGATCTTGCGGCGCCGGCCCGGCGTGCCCAGGATGTAGACCACGATGGACAGCGGCAGCAGACCATAGAGCAGCAGGGTGATGGCCGCGCCGAGCAGGCTGCCATTCGGGTTCGCCGCTTCGGCCATGGCCATGAGCACGACCACGTACAGCCAGGCAATCACTACCAGATACATGGGCACTCCGACGTCAGCAAAACAGGGGTCATGGGGAGTTACGATAGCAGCCGGCATGCGCACGGAGCGCCCGCCGCAACGGGCCGCCTGCCCAGGAGGAGACTGCATGAGCACGGGTTCCGATTCGCTCTGGGCACACAGCGCCCAGCAATTCCAGGAGATTTTCGGCGAGAGCTGGCAGCGGGCGCTTCAGGCATTCACGCAGATCGAGACGCCACCCGTGCCGGGAGCTCCCCCCGTGGCGCCCATCCGCCTCGCGCCGGAAAAATTGCAGGGGCTGCAAAAGCAGTACCTGGAAGAGGCCGGCAAGCTCTGGGCCGAGGGCCTGCAGGCGCCGCCTCCGGCCGCCGACAGGCGCTTTGCCGGCGAGGGCTGGGCGCAGAACCCGGTGGCCGCGTTCTCGGCGGCGGCCTACCTCCTGAACGCGCGCACGCTCATGGCGCTGGCCGATGCCATCGAGGGCGACGAGAAGACCCGGGCGCAGGTGCGTTTCGGCGTCGAGCAGTGGGTGGCGGCGATGGCGCCGAGCAACTTCCTCGCCTTCAACGCCGAGGCACAGCGCAAGGCCATCGAGACCAAGGGCGAGAGCATTGCCAAGGGCATGCTCAACCTGATGCACGACGTGCGCCAGGGCCATGTGTCCATGACCGACGAGAGCCTGTTCGAGGTCGGCCGCAACGTCGCCACCACCGAAGGCGCGGTGGTCTACGAGAACGAGCTGTTCCAGCTCATCGAATACAAGCCGCTCACCGACAAGGTGTACCAGCTCCCCTTCGTGCTGGTGCCACCGTGCATCAACAAGTTCTACATCCTCGACCTGCAGCCGGAGAACTCGCTCATCCGCTACAGCGTGGCCGAGGGCCACCACACCTTCGTGGTGAGCTGGCGCAACCCCGACCAGAGCCTGGCGCACAAGACCTGGGACGACTACGTCGAGCACGGCGCCATGCAGGCCATGGCGGTGGTGCGGCAGATCACGGGCGCGGAGCAGGTCAACGCGCTCGGCTTCTGCGTGGGCGGCACCATCCTCAGCAACGCGCTGGCGGTGCACGCGGCGCGCGGCGAGCACCCGGCGGCGAGCGCCACCTTCCTCACCACGCTGATCGATTTCACCGACACCGGCATCCTCGACGTGTTCATCAACGAGGCTTTCGTGCGCGTGCGCGAGCTGCAGATGGGCCAGGGCGGCCTGATGAGCGGCAAGGACCTGGCTTCCACCTTCAGCTTCCTGCGGCCCAACGACCTGGTGTGGAACTACGTGGTGGGCAATTACCTCAAGGGCGAGACGCCGCCGCCCTTCGACCTGCTCTACTGGAACAGCGACAGCACCAACCTGCCGGGCCCCTTCTACGCCTGGTACCTGCGCAACACCTACCTGGAAAACAACATGGTCAAGCCGGGCAAGCTGACGGTGTGCGGCGAAAAGATCGACCTGCGCAAGCTCAAGCTGCCGGTGTACATCTACGGCTCGCGCGAGGACCACATCGTGCCCATCAACGCCGCCTATGCCAGCACGCAGGTGCTCCCGGGCAAGAAGCGCTTCGTCATGGGCGCCTCGGGCCACATCGCCGGCGTCATCAACCCGCCGGCGGCGAACAAGCGCGCGCACTGGACGCGGGAAGACGGCAAGTTCCCCGCGACGCTGGACGCCTGGCTCGAAGGCGCCACCGAGCACAAGGGCAGCTGGTGGGGCGATTGGTCCGGCTGGCTGGCCAGCCACGCCGGCAAGCAGGTCGCCGCGCCCAAGCGCTATGGCAAGGGCACGAAGTTCAAGGCCATCGAGCCTGCGCCGGGCCGCTACGTGAAGCAAAAGGCCTGAACCCGTTTTCCTGAGCCCCCCTAATTTCCACTACGAGGACATCCCTATGGACGACATCGTCATCGTTTCCGCCACCCGCACCGCCGTCGGCAAGTTCGGCGGCGCGCTCGCCAAGATCCCTGCCACCGAGCTGGGCAGCATCGTCATCCGCGAAGCCATCGCCCGCGCCGGCGTCGGCCTGGACCAGATCGGCGAGGTCATCATGGGCCAGGTGCTCACGGCCGGCGTCGGCCAGAACCCGGCGCGCCAGGCGCTGATGAAGGCCGGCGTGGCCAAGGAAACGCCGGCCCTGACCGTCAACGCCGTCTGCGGCTCGGGCCTCAAGGCCGTGATGCTGGCCGCGCAGGCCGTCGCCACGGGCGACAGCGAGATCGTCGTCGCCGGCGGCCAGGAAAACATGAGCGCCTCGCCGCACGTGCTCAACGGCTCGCGCGACGGCCAGCGCATGGGCGACTGGAAAATGACCGACACGATGATCGTCGACGGCTTGTGGGACGTCTACAACCAGTACCACATGGGCATCACGGCGGAAAACGTCGCCAAGCAATACGGCATCACGCGCGAGATGCAGGACGCCCTGGCGCTGGCCAGCCAGCAAAAAGCGGCGGCCGCACAGGACGCGGGCCGCTTTGTCGATGAAATCGTCGGCGTGGGCATTCCGCAGCGCAAGGGCGACCCGGTGCTTTTCAACGCCGACGAGTACCTGAACCGCAAGACCAGCCAGGAAGCGCTCGCCGGCCTGCGGCCGGCGTTCGACAAGGCCGGCAGCGTCACGGCCGGCAACGCCTCGGGCCTGAACGACGGCGCCGCTGCGGTGGTGGTGATGAGCGCCAAGAAGGCCGCCGCGCTGGGGCTCAAACCCCTGGCGCGCATCGCCGCCTACGGCACCAGCGGGCTCGATCCGGCCATCATGGGCATGGGCCCGGTGTCCGCCACGCGCAAGGCGCTCGCGCGCGCCGGCTGGAGCGCCGCCGACATAGACCTGTTCGAGCTGAACGAAGCCTTCGGCGCCCAGGCCTGCGCGGTGAACCAGGAACTGGCCATCGACCCGGCCAAGGTGAACGTGAACGGTGGTGCGATCGCCATCGGCCACCCGATCGGTGCCTCCGGCTGCCGCATTCTCGTCACGCTGCTGCACGAAATGCAGCGCCGCGACGCGAAGAAAGGCCTGGCCGCGCTGTGCATCGGCGGCGGCATGGGTGTTGCGATGGCGCTCGAACGCTGATGCACGCCTGACGAACACGCAAATTTGCGCACAGCCTTGGTGTTTACCTGCACCCCAAGCGCGGCAATCGTCGCTAGAGTGGAAGCCTTGGGCGCCGGGCGCCAGCTACAACCAAAGGGAAGAAAAACATGAGCCAGAAAGTTGCGTACGTCACGGGCGGCATGGGCGGTATCGGTACCGCCATTTGCCAACGGCTGCACAAGGAGGGCTTCAAGGTCATCGCCGGCTGCGGCCCGACGCGCGACCATGTGAAGTGGATCGGCGAGCAAAAGGAGCAGGGCTACACCTTCCATGCTTCGGTCGGCAACGTGGGCGACTGGGATTCCACGGTGGAAGCCTTCACCAAGGCCAAGGCCGAGCACGGCAGCATCGACGTGCTGGTGAACAACGCCGGCATCACGCGCGACCGCATGTTCCTCAAGATGTCGCGCGAGGACTGGGACGCCGTCATCGAGACCAACTTGAACAGCATGTTCAATGTCACCAAGCAGGTGGTGGCCGACATGGTGGAAAAGGGGTGGGGCCGCATCATCAACATCAGCAGCGTGAACGGCGAGAAGGGCCAGGCCGGCCAAACCAACTACTCGGCCGCCAAGGCCGGCATGCACGGGTTCTCCATGGCGCTCGCGCAGGAACTAGCGACCAAGGGCGTTACGGTCAACACCGTGAGCCCGGGCTACATCGGCACCGACATGGTCAAGGCCATCCGGCCCGACGTGCTGGAGAAGATCGTCGCCACCGTGCCGGTCAAACGCCTGGGCGAGCCGAGCGAGATCGCCTCCATCATCGCCTGGCTGGCCTCGGAAGAGGGCGGCTACGCCACCGGCGCCGATTTCTCGGTCAATGGCGGCTTGCACATGGGGTGATTTCCCGGTCGAGCGCCCATAAGAAAACCCCGCTCAGTCGCACTGGGCGGGGTTTTTTGTGCCTGGATGAAGCGAATCGGCGGCCAGCGGGCCGCACGACGCCTTAGAAACGGGCCGGGGCGCGCTTGCGGTCGCGTTCGTCTTCGGGCCAGGCGGAGAGGGCAAAGTGGGTGTTGGTCATGGGGGGTAACTCCTGAGATTGGAGCTACAACGGAGGCTTGCGCCGCGCCGTTGACACCGCGGAAAGAAAAAATGCAACTGGGTACTAACCCGGTAAGCAATTGATGGCCAACATCAAGAACGATAGCATTCAGGCCATATTCCACGGGCGCTAGAGGCCGAAAACCTTGGGAGGCGTTGGCCCAAAAATTTTCCGGTTCCTGCCCGGCGCAGCATCAGGCGGTTTGCGCGGCCGCCTCCAGTTGCCCCGACAGATCCAGCCAGCGCTCCTCCAGGCGCTGCGTTTCTTCCTGCGCTGCCTTGAGCCGCCGCCCACATTCGGCGATGTCCGCCGGCGCCAGGGGGCCGGCGAGCCGCTCGTGCAGCGCGGCGCACTCCTGGCCCAGCTCGGCCAGGCGCCGGTCGGTGCGCTCGATCTCCTGGCGCAGCGGGCGCAACTGCTCGGCCTGCTGCGCGCGCGCCTGGGCCGACTGGCGGCGCAGCTCGCGCGCATCGGCGGCGGGGGCAGGTGGTTTTTCAGACGTTTTTTGGGGTCTGGCGCTTGCTGGAGCTGGCGCTGCAGCTATTGTTTCCGTAGCCCTTGAGCTCTCCTCGCGTGCCAGTTCCCGCTGGCGCTTGGCCTCGTCGAGGAGGTAGCGCTGGTAGTCGTCCAGGTCGCCGTCGAACGGGCCGACCGCGCCGCGCCCGACCATCCAGAATTCGTCGCACACGGCGCGCAGCAGGGCGCGGTCGTGGCTGACCAGCATGACGGTGCCTTCGAACTCGTTGAGTGCCACGGACAGCGCCTCGCGCGTGGCCAGGTCCAGGTGGTTGGTGGGCTCGTCGAGCAGCAGCAGGTTGGGGCGCTGCCAGACGATCATGGCCAGCACCAGGCGGGCCTTTTCGCCCCCGCTCATGCTGCCCACGCTTTGCTTGACCATGTCGCCGGTGAAATTGAAGCTGCCCAGGTAGCTGCGCAAATCCTGCTCGCGGCTGGGTTCGCGGCTCGCCGGGCCCAGCTCCTTGGCGAGCCGGATCATGTGTTCCAGCGGGTTCTCCTGCGGGCGCAGCACGTCCAGCTCCTGCTGGGCGAAGTAGCCGATGGACAGGCCCTTGCCTTCGGTGATGGTGCCGGCAAGCGGCGCCATGGTGCGGGCGATCGTCTTGACCAACGTGGACTTGCCCTGGCCGTTGGCCCCCAGGATGCCGATGCGCTGGCCGGCCAGCACGCTGCGGTTGACGTTGTGCAGGATGGTGGTTTCCACGCCGTCCTCGCCCAGGTAGCCGAACGACGCGTCGGTGATGGCCAGCATGGGGTTGGGCAGGTTGGCCGGTTCCTTGAATTCGAAGGTGAATTCGGCGTCGGCCAGCACCGGCGCGATCTTCTCCATGCGTTCGAGCGCCTTGACGCGGCTTTGCGCCTGCTTGGCCTTGCTGGCCTTGGCCTTGAAGCGGGCGATGAACTTCTGCAGGTGGGCGATCTTGTCCTGCTGCTTGGCAAAGCTCGCCTGCTGCAGTTCGAGCTGCTGGGCGCGCAGTTCCTCGAACTTGCTGTAGTTGCCACCGTAGCGCGTGAGCTGCGCGTGGTCGATGTGCAGGGTGACATCGGTCACGGCGTCGAGGAACTCGCGGTCGTGGCTGATGACGATCATCGTGCCCTCGTAGCGCTTGAGCCAGGCTTCCAGCCAGACCAGGGCGTCCAGGTCCAGGTGGTTGGTGGGTTCGTCGAGCAGCAGCAGGTCGCTCGGACACATCAGCGCGCGCGCCAGCTGCAGGCGCATGCGCCAGCCGCCGGAAAAGCTGTTCACGGGCTTGTCCAGTTCGGAGACCTTGAAGCCAAGCCCGAGGATCAGCGCCTGCGCGCGTGGCACCGCGTCGTGCGCGCCCGCGTCGTGCAGGGCGGTGTAGGCGTGGGCAATGGCCATGCCGTCGTCCTGCGCCTCGGCGGCGGCCAGCTGCGCCTGCACCTCGGCCAGGCGCGTGTCGCCGGCGACGACGAAATCGGTCGCCGGTTCATCGGTCTCGGGCATGTTTTGCGCGACTTGCGACATGCGCCATTGCGGCGGGATGAAGAAGTCGCCCCCGTCCTCGTGCAGGCCCCCATTGAACAGGGCAAACAAACTGGACTTGCCGGCGCCGTTGCGGCCCACGAGGCCGACATGTTCTCCGGGGTTGATGGTGGCGTTGACGCGGTCGAGCAGGACTTTGGCGCTGCGGCGCAGGGTGACGTTCTTCAGAGTGATCATGCAAAAAATTATCCGGGGGAGCGGGCGGCGCGTTCACCGCCACCATTTTTCTCTATAAGCCATGACGGGTTTCTCGACCGCCAGCCAAACGACATAGGCGGCGGCGAACGAAACCGCGAGGTACAGCGTGTATTGCGCCAGGGCAGCGGCCAGATGCCCAGGGGCGGCGTGGAAGAGGCCTTCGCTGAATACACGGCTGCGGAACAGCAGCTCGCGTACCAAGGTGTGATTCACCAGATACAGCGAATACGAAATGGTGCTGATCCATGTAATGCCGGCCATGACAGCCACCGTTGCCGCGTTGCGCGGCAAGGGCTGCCAGGTAGAGAAAAATGGAAACAACAGCAGGAAGGCCAGCGGCGTCAGCAGCAGGTTCACGTGGGCGAGGTAGGCGTCGCCCGCTGGCGTGCCCACGGCATGCGCCAGCACCGCCTTGTCGAGCAGGAGCAGCAGGCAGCCCAGCGCCAGCGCCGGCATTCTCAGCCTCTGCCAGGCCTGCGCCCGGTAGAGGCTCAGGTAGGCGCCCAGTACGCCGAGCATCAGGCTGTCCATGCGTGTGGTGACCCGCTTGCGCAGCACGCTGTCCCATTCTTCGAAAGTGAAGGCGCCGAGGTGGTGACCCACGTAGGCGCGATAGGCCAGCGTCAGCCCGATGACCAGGACGATGTACACGCACACGGCCAGGTGCCTGCGCCCGAAATGCAGGGAAAAAATGGCATAAAACCCCAGCGGAACCGTCAAATAGAACCATTCTTCGACCGACAGGCTCCACGCCTCCGCAAAATATTCGGGGTGGGGCCAATTCCAGTTCTGCATGAACACGTAGTACTGGTACAGGTCGGTCGGAATGGGCCGCTTTGCACAGATCCACAGCGCCGTAGTCAGCGTCAGGACGGCGTAATAAGGTGGGAGGGTCCGCGTCCATCGGCGCAGCCAGAAATGCAGGACATCGCTTTTCGTCAGGCCCTGCCGATCGAATGAGACGAACAGGATTCTTCCAATCAGGAAACCGCTGAGCACGAAAAACAACGTCACCCCGTCCCAGACGGGCAGCCAGTACAGTGCTGCTGCACCCGGAGGGAGGTGACCGGCGATCAGCTCGTAGGCGTGGCCGTACAGCACGGCCAAAACGGCATAGGCCCGGAGCATGTCCAGCCCGAACAAGCGTTTGTGTGCCATGGAAATCAGGCGGCGCGCCGTCTGTCTTTAGGGCGCTTGCAAGCCGGCCGCCGCTTTCTGCGTGATCAGCAGCACCTGGTCCCCCCCGGCGCTGGTGTCGAGCCAGAAGACCGGCAGATCGGGGAACGCTGCTTCGAAGTGCGCGCGTTCGTGGCCGATCTCCAGCAGCAGCACGCCTTCGGGCGACAGGGCGGCGGGCAGGGCGTGCAGCAGGGCGCGGACGAAGTCCATGCCGTCCTGGCCACCGGCCAGGGCGAGTTCCGGCTCGGCGCGGTATTCGGGCGGCAGCGCCTGCATGCTCTCGGCGTTCACGTAGGGCGGGTTGCACAGGATCAGGTCCCAGGGGCCGGGCACGGCTTGCAGGCCGTCGGAGCGCACGAGTGCAATGCGCCCGGCCAGGCCGTGCCGCTCGACGTTGGTGCGCGCCACGGCCAGGGCGTCGACCGAGATGTCGGCGCCGGTCACTTCGATCTCGGGCCAGGCCATGGCCGCCAGCACGGCGAGGCTGCCGTTGCCGGTGCACAGGTCGAGCACGCGCCGGGTGTGTTCGCCCAGGAAGTGGTCGATGCTGCCGTCGGCGATGAGCTCGGCGATCAGGCTGCGCGGCACGATGGCGCGCTCGTCCACGTAGAAGGGCACGCCTTGCAGCCAGGCCTCGCGCGTCAGGTAGGCGGCGGGCTTGCGGGTGGCGATGCGTTCTTCGAAAAGTGTAGCTACCTGGGCAAGCTCTGCCTGCGCTACGGGCCTTTTTTCCTGGGAATCCGGGGCGTCGCCCAGCGGGGTGTCGAGCGGCAGGCCCAGGCGCCAGAGCACCAGCCAGGCGGCTTCGTCGCGCGCGTTGGTGGTGCCGTGGCCAAAGGCGACGCCGGCGGCCTCCAGCAAGGCGGCGCCGGAATCGACCAGCGCACCCAGCGTGTCCCCGGCCAGGGGCGGCAGGCCGGCCAAGCTCATGCCGCGCTCGCCGCCAGCGCGTTCAGGTGCTCCAGCGTGCGGCGGTAGATGTTCTTGAGCGGCTCGATATCGGCCAGCGCAATGTGCTCGTCGATCTTGTGGATGCTGGCGTTGGGCGGACCGAGTTCGACCACCTGCGGGCACAGCGTGGCGATGAAGCGCCCGTCGCTGGTGCCACCGGTGGTGGACAGTTCGGTGGCCAGGCCGGTTTCGTCGGCAATGGCGCGCTGCACCGCGCCGACCAGGTCGCCCGGCGTGGTGAGGAAGGGCTGGCCGCCAAGCGTCCAGAGCAGTTCGTATTCGAGTTCGTGGCGGTCGAGCACGGCGTGCACGCGCTGCTTGAGGCTCTCGGCGCTCGATTCGGTGCAGAAGCGGAAGTTGAAATCGACCACCACCTCGCCCGGGATCACGTTGCTCGCGCCCGTGCCGGCGTGGATGTTGCTCATCTGCCAGCTGGTGGGCGGGAAGAAGGCGTTGCCTTCGTCCCAGCGCAGGGCGGCGAGTTCGGCCAGCGCCGGAACCGCCTGGTGGATGGGGTTGCGCGCCAGCTGCGGGTAGGCGATGTGGCCCTGGATGCCGCGCACCACCAGCTTGCCGCTGAGCGTGCCGCGGCGGCCGTTCTTGATCATGTCGCCGGTGCGCGCCACCGCCGTGGGCTCGCCGACGATGCACCAGTCGAGCCGCTCGCCACGCGCGCGCAGCTGCTCGACCACCACCTTGGTGCCATCGACCGAGGGGCCTTCTTCGTCGCTGGTGAGCAGGAAGGCGATGCCGAGGTGTGGCGCCGGCGTGGCGGCGAGAAATTCCTCCACCGCGACGACGAAGGCCGCGATGGACGTCTTCATGTCGCTCGCGCCGCGCCCGTAGAGCTTGCCGCCGCGCTCGGTGGGCACGAAGGGATCGCTGCTCCACTGCTCCAGCGGGCCCGTGGGGACGACGTCGGTGTGGCCGGCGAAAACTACTGTTTTTGTAGCTTCGATTCCTTGCCCATCAAGTGCTGGAGGCCGTTTTGACCACAAATTTTGTACGCGGAAACTCTCCGGCCCGCTGTCCATGGCTTCGTTGGTGAAGCCGAGCGGCGCCAGGCGTGCGGCCAGGAGCTGCAGGCACCCGGCGTCCTCGGGCGTGACGGAGGGGCGGGCGATGAGTTGTCGGGCCAAGTCCAGCGTGGCGGAAGGGCGCGGTGTCAATCGCCGCCCCTGACGTCGAGCACGATCTCGGTGAACGAGGGCGCTTCGTCCTGCGCCTGGGTGTCGCGCGCCGTCTTCTGCGCCTGGGCCGCCTTGGAGGCGAGCGAGAAGTCGTTCTGCAGACGCCACATCAGGTTGGTGGGCGAATCGGCGTAGGCCAGGCCTTCCTTGCGGTCGATGCGGTTTTGCATGATGAGGCGCGCCAGGTCCTCCTCGAAGGTCTGCGAGCCCTCGGCCATGGACTTTTCCATGGCGTCCTTGACGCCGGAGAAGTCGCCGTTCTCGATCAGTTCGGCCACGAGCTTGGTGTTGAGCATGACCTCCGCGGCCGGCACGCGCTCGCCGTCCGAGGTGCGCACCAGGCGCTGCGAGACGATGGAGCGCAGGGCGGACGCCAGGTCGCCCAGCATGGTCTCGCGCACCTCGACGGGGTAGAAGGAGAGGATGCGGTTGAGCGCCTGGTAGCTGTTGTTGGCGTGCAGCGTGGCCAGGCACAGGTGGCCCGACTGGGCGTAGGCAATGGCGGCCGACATGGTTTCGCGGTCGCGGATCTCACCGATCAGGATGACGTCGGGCGCCTGGCGCAGGGCGTTCTTGAGCGCCACCTGCAGCGATTGCGTGTCCGAGCCGACCTCGCGCTGGTTGATGATGGATTTCTTGTTGCGGAACTGGTATTCGACCGGGTCCTCGATGGTCAGGATGTGGCCGGTCTGCAGCGTGTTGCGCCGGTCCAGCATGGCTGCCAGCGTGGTGCTCTTGCCCGAGCCCGTGGCGCCCACGACCAGGATGAGGCCGCGCTTTTCCAGGATCAGGTCGCCCAGCACGGCTGGGAGGTTGAGCGTTTCCAGCTCGGGAATCTGCTGGCTGATGAAGCGGATGACGACCGCATAGCTGCCGCGCTGGCGCATGCCGCTGACGCGAAAACGCCCCACGCCCGAGAGTGGCACGCCCATGTTGAGCTCGCCGGTTTCCTCCAGCTCCTCGATGCGGTCGGGCGCCACCACCTCGGAGAGCAGGTTGCGCGGCGCTTCGGGCGGCAGGATCTGGTTGTTGATCGGCACGCATTCGCCGTTGATCTTGATCAGCGCCGGGGCGTTGGCCGACAGATAGACGTCCGAGGCCTTTTTTTCGGCCATCAGACGCAGGATGCGTTCCATCGTGCTCATGCGGGACTCCCTCTCGGATGTGGGTGCGGTTGCGCTGGGCGGGTGCTGGTAAGGGTACTAATCCCGGAGCAGGTCGTTCAGGCTGGTCTTGGCGCGCGTCTGCGCATCCACCCGCTTGACGATGATGGCCGCGTACAGGCTGTAGCGTCCACCGTCCTTGGGCAGGCTGCCGCTGATGACGACCGAGCCGGCTGGAATGCGGCCGTAGCTCACTTCGCCCGTGGTGCGGTCGTAGATGGGGGTGCTCTGGCCGAGGTACACGCCCATGCTGATGACGGAGTTCTCCTCGACGATGACGCCCTCGACGACTTCCGAGCGCGCGCCGATGAAGCAGTTGTCCTCGATGATGGTCGGGTTGGCCTGCAGGGGTTCGAGCACCCCGCCCAGGCCCACGCCGCCCGAGAGGTGCACATGCTTGCCCACCTGCGCGCACGAGCCCACGGTGGCCCAGGTGTCCACCATGGTGCCCTCGTCCACATAGGCGCCGATGTTCACGTAGCTGGGCATGAGGATGGCGCCGCGGCCGATGAAGCTGCCGCGGCGCGCCACCGCGGGGGGGACGATGCGCACGCCCGTGGCGGCCAGGGCCTCGGCGCCGAGGCCGCCGAACTTGGTCGGTACCTTGTCGTAGAAGCCCAGGTCGCCCGCCTGGATGGGCACGTTGTCTTGCAGCCGGAAGGACAGCAGCACGGCCTTCTTGATCCACTGGTGCACGGTCCACTGGCCTACGCCCTGGCGCGTGGCCACGCGCAGGCGGCCGCTGTCGAGTTCGGCGAGCACGTGCTCCACGGCCTCGCGCACGTCGGCAGGGGCAGAGGCGGCGGAGAGGCTGGCGCGCTGCTCCCAGGCGCTGTCGATGGTGTTCTGGAGTTGTGGGCTCATGATTGCCGGGATGGGTGGGTTTGGATGAACTGGGCGATGCGCTCGGCGGCCTGCACGCACTCGGCGGTTTCGGCCACCAGCGCCATGCGCACGCGGCCCGCGCCCGGGTTGACGCCGTCCGACGTGCGTGCCAGGAAGCTGCCGGGCAGCACCGTGACATTGTATTGAGCCAGCAGGGCGCGTGCGAACTCGGTGTCGCTCATGCCCAGGTGCGGCGGCACGCCCGCCCAGAGGTAGAAGCCGGCATCGGGCAGGTGCACGTCCATCAGGGGCTCGAGCAGGGGCGTGACCTGGGCGAACTTGGCGCGGTACAGGGCGCGGTTGTCCACCA
>Ga0066256_1000753_pt1 | contig 62060 bp, 64 predicted proteins | sample ThiBio_1000_biof_FD_87107 | JGI IMG/M metagenome (GOLD analysis project Ga0066256, IMG submission 87107) | Wastewater bioreactor microbial communities from Cape Town, South Africa - Thiocy_expt_1000_biof (version 2) | ecosystem: Engineered > Bioreactor > Thiocyanate-remediating >... | reverse complement strand
CGGTGGAAGAAAGTGCCGCGCGCCGAATCCTGGCCCGACACCCGAACGTTGTAACCGACGTCCAGCAGGCTGGCATAGGCCAGGTTCTCGGCATAGCCCCAGTCCACCGGCAGCTCGCCTGCACGCATCCTGCGACGGTCATCCAGCACCTTCTGTACCCGCGAATGCAGTTCGATTTCATGCTGCAGCGTGGTGATGCGCTCGCCCAGAAAATCCAGCCGGCTGGCCGATATCGCAGTCGGCACCTCGCCAGGGTCGCCATGCTTGAAACGGCCCCAGTCCATGCCATAGGTCGCCTTGAAATCGGACAGGATCGGCGAACTCAACGATTCGCCATGCTCCAGCCGTTCGCGACAGACGTCCACCAGATCGTCCACCTGCGACTGGGACAGCACGCTTTCGTCGACCAGCCGCTGGGCATACAAGACACGCGTGCTGGGGTGCGCCTGGATGCGGCGGTACATCAACGGCTGGGTGGCGAGCGGTTCGTCCTGTTCGTTGTGGCCGTGACGGCGATAGCACACCAGGTCAATGAAACAGTTCTTGTGGAAGGTATAGCGGAAATCCACCGCCGTCTGCACGGCAAAGGCCACGGCCTCGGGATCGTCGCCATTGACGTGCAGCACCGGCGCCTCGACCATCTTGGCGACGTCGGTGCAATACAGGGTCGAGCGCACGTCGCGCGGATCGGAGGTGGTGAAACCGATCTGGTTGTTGATGACGATATGAATCGCGCCGCCGTTCCGGAAGCCGCGTGTCTGCGACATATTGAGGCTTTCCATCACTACGCCCTGCCCCGACAGCGCGGCGTCGCCGTGCAGGATCACCGGCACCACCTCGTAGCCGAGCACGTCGCCGCGCCGGTCCTGGCGCGCACGTACCGAGCCGCGTACGACCGGATGCACGATTTCGAGGTGTGAGGGATTGAACGCCAGCGCCAGGTGTATCGGACCATATGGCGTGGCGATGTCGGAAGAGAATCCCTTGTGGTATTTGACGTCGCCCGACAGTGGCGAATCCGGATAACCGTTGAGCGGCTCTTCGTACAGGCTTTCCAGAGAACATCCCATGATGTTGGCCAGCACGTTGATGCGCCCGCGGTGCGCCATGCCCATCACGATTTCCTTGGCCCCATGGCGTGCACAGCGCGCGATCACCTGGTCGAGCAGCGGGATCAGGCTCTCGCCGCCCTCGAGCGAAAAGCGCTTCTGCCCGACATGGCGGGTGTGCAGGAATTTTTCCAGCGTCTCGGCGTCGGTCAGCCGCTTGAGCAGCTGCTTCTTCAGGTCGATCGACACCCCGAAGCGCCCCTGCGCCGATTCGATGCGCTCCTGCAGCCAGCGTTTGCGCGCCACGTCGGTGATGTGCATGTACTCGACGCCGACATGGCCGCAATAGGCGTTGTTCAGGCGTTGCAGGATATCGGCCAGCGTGGTGCGCTCCACCCCGAATAGCGAGCCGGTCTCGAATTCGCGTGTCAGATCGGCCTCGGTCAGGCCATAGTGCGCAGGGTCGAGCTCAGGCGTCGGCGGAGGTTCGAAACGGCGCAGGGGATCGAGATCGGCCTGCCGCACGCCCAGGTAACGATAGGCATTGATCAGGCGCAGCACCGCGACCTGCGCGGCATCCGATCCGGCTGCCGCACCCGGCAGCGGCTGGTTCAGCCAGGGCGTCAGCGCGTCGTCGCCGAACTGCTCCAGGTACGCGGCATTGCCGGCATACAGCGGCGAGGTCGGATGCCAGTCGGGCGCATTCATGGCCGATCGATCCCGGGTATGCCGCTAGGCCTTGCGCTGGTCGATCGGGACGAATTCACGCCGGGCCGCGCCGATGTAGAGCTGGCGCGGCCGCCCGATCTTGTGCGCCGGATCGGACAGCATCTCATGCCATTGCGCGACCCAGCCTGCGGTGCGGGCCATGGCGAACAACGCGGTGAACATGCTGGTGGGAATGCCCATGGCACGGAAGATGATGCCCGAGTAGAAATCGACGTTGGGGTAGAGCTTCTTGGCAATGAAATACTCGTCTTCCAGCGCGATGCGTTCGAGTTCGAGCGCGATCTTGAACTGCGGATCGTCGCGCAGGTCGAGTTCGTCCAGCACCTCGTAGCAGGTCTGGCGGATGATCGCCGCCCGCGGATCCATGTTCTTGTAGATGCGATGGCCGAAGCCCATCAGGCGGAACGGATCGGACTTGTCCTTGGCGCGCTTGATGAATTCCGGAATCTTGGAGACATCGTCCATCTCCTCCAGCATGCGCAGCACCGCCTCGTTGGCGCCACCATGCAGCGGCCCCCACAGCGAGGCCATGCCGCTGGCGATACAGGCATAGGGGTTGGCGCCGCTCGAACCGGCCAGCCGCACGGTCGAGGTCGAGGCGTTCTGCTCGTGGTCGGCATGCAGAATGAAGATGCGGTCGAGCGCACGCGCCAGAACCGGGTTCGGCACATACTCCTCGCACGGGCTGGAGAACATCATGTGCATGAAGTTCTCGGCATAGCTCAGGCGGTTTTGCGGATAGACGAAAGGCTGGCCTTCGTTGAACTTGTAGGCCCAGGCTGCGACCGTAGGCACCTTCGCAATCAGCCGATGGGCGACGATCTCGCGATGCGCCGGATTGAAGTTGTCGAGGCCGCTGTGATAGAAGGCCGACATCGCGCCGGTCACGCCGATCATCACCGCCATCGGGTGCGCGCTGCGACGGAAGCCGCGGAACACGTTTTCCATCTGGTCGTGCAGCAGGGTATGGTGGCGGATCGACTGCTCGAACGCCATTTTCTGCTCGGCCGTCGGCAGTTCGCCGTGAAGCAGCAGATAGCTGACTTCCATGTAGTCGGACTTGTAGGCCAGTTCCTCGATCGGATAGCCGCGGTAATACAGCAGGCCTTCGTCGCCGTCGATGTAGGTGATGGCCGACGTACAGCTCGACGTGGCAGTGAAGCCGGGGTCATGGGTGAAATAGCCGTGCGCACCCAGTGCGCGGATGTCGATGACCGGCTTGCCATAGGTGCCTTGCTCGATCGGCAATTCGATCGAAGGGCTGCCGTCGCTGAAGGTGAGGGTGACGGTTTTTTTCATCGTGATTCCAAAAGTGTTGCTGCCTGAAAATGTCGCAGGCGTTGTACAAGCGCTTCCAGTCCGGCATCGCCCGCTGGCGACCGGCCTTGCAGCCGATCGATGATCTCCATGTCCGGCAGATCCAGCAGCCGTTCCAGTGCGGCGGCCTCGCAAGGCTGAAGTGTAGCGCGGTGCGCCGCCAGAAAGCCACTCAGCCAGAGATCGAGTTCGAGCAACCCCCGCCTGCAACGCCAGGCCAGCACGTCAGACACGGCGTTTCACCAAGAGCGATTTGATGCGCCCGATGGCCTCGGTCGGATTCAGGCCTTTTGGGCAGGCATCGACGCAGTTCATGATGCCGTGGCAGCGATACAGACGATACGGATCCTCCACATTGTCAAGCCGCGCAGACGTCGCCTCGTCGCGCGAATCCGCGATGAAGCGATAGGCTTGCAGCAATCCCGCCGGGCCGACGAATTTATCGGGATTCCACCAGAACGATGGGCATGCCGTCGTGCAGCAGGCGCACAGGATGCACTCATAGGCGCCGTCGAGCAGCGCGCGGTCTTCGGGGCTTTGCAGACGCTCCACCTCGGGTTCGGGTTCGTCGTTGATCAACCAGGGTTTGATCGAGCGGTATTGCCTGTAGAACGGTTCCATGTCGACGATGAGGTCGCGGATCACCGGCAACCCCGGCAGCGGCCTGACCTCGATGGGTTCCTTGAGCTCGCCCAGCGGCGTGATGCACGCCAGCCGGTTTTTCCCGTTCACGTTCATCGCGTCCGATCCGCATACGCCTTCGCGGCAGGAACGGCGCAGGGACAGCGTTTCGTCCTGCGCCTTGATCGCGATGAGCGCGTCGAGCAGCATCTTGCCGGCGGGGTCGATGTCGAGATCGACATCCTGCATGCGGGGCTTGGCGTCGGTTTCGGGAGAGTAGCGGTAGAGGCGGAATTTCATCAGTACACCCTCTCCTTCGGCCGTATCGACTCCACCGTCAGCGGCTTCAGCCGCACCGGCTTGGCGTCAACCTGGTCGCCCGCCCGCGAATACAGGGTGTGCTTCAGCCAGTGTTCGTCGTCGCGCGCGGGGAAGTCTTCACGCGTATGTGCGCCGCGGCTTTCGGTCCGGCTGATGGCTGATACCAGCGTCGCCCGCGCCACGCCCATCAGGTTCTCCAGTTCCAGCGCCTCGATGCGTGCCGTGTTGAACACGTGGCTGGTATCCGTGAGGCCGGCATGCGCCAGACGGCCTTCCAGTTCATTCAGTTTTTCCAGCCCCTCGCGCAACACCGCATCCGTCCGGAATACGCCCGCATGCGTCTGCATCAGGCGCCGCAGGTCATCGCTGATCGCCGCCACGCGTTCGCTGCCGGACTGGTCCCAGCGGACCAGACGCGCCTGGCTGGCGTCAGCCGCAGACTCGGGCATGGGACGCGGATAGGGATTGTCGCGCAGGTATTCCAGCATGTGCTTGCCGGCGGCGCGGCCGAAGACGATGAGATCGAGCAGCGAATTACCGCCCAGACGATTGGCGCCATGCACCGACACGCAGGCACACTCGCCGACGGCATACAGACCCGGCACCGGCTCTTCCGGGCCGTAGCGCGCCGGCGCAACGACCTGGCCATGCAGGTTGGTGGGAATGCCACCCATCATGTAGTGCGCAGTCGGCGCGACGGGTATGGGTTTCTCGACCGGGTCGACGCCGGCGAAGCGGATCGCCAGATCGCGGATGCCGGGCAGCTTCTCGGCAATGGTTTTTTCGCCCAGATGATCGAGCTTGATATCGACGTAATCCCCGCGCGGGCCACAACCGCGTCCCTCGGCGATTTCGATGGCGATCGCACGCGCCACCACGTCGCGCCCGGCGAGGTCCTTCGCATGCGGCGCATAGCGTTCCATGAAGCGCTCGCCGTGCCGGTTCAGCAGATAGCCGCCCTCGCCGCGCACGCCCTCGGTGATGAGGCAGCCGACGCCGGCAATCCCGGTGGGGTGGAACTGCCAAAATTCCATGTCCTGCAGCGGCAGGCCGGCGCGCAGCACCATGCCAAGGCCATCGCCGGTATTGATCATGGCGTTGCTGCTGTTCCAGAACACCCGCCCTGCCCCACCGGTGGCGAGCAGGGTCGTGCGTGCCTCGATCAGCAGCGGTTCGCCGGTCTCGATGCTCATCGCGGTGACGCCGAGGCAATAGCCGTCGGCGTCGCGCAGCAGGTCGAGCGCAAAGTACTCGTCGAAGAACTGCGTGCGGTGCTGGATGTTCTGCTGGTACAGCGTATGCAGCAGCGCATGGCCGGTGCGATCGGCAGCGGCGCAGGTGCGCGTGGCCTGATCGCCGCCGAAGTGCTTGGACTGCCCGCCAAAGGGGCGCTGATAGATCTTGCCGTTGTCGAGGCGCGAGAATGGCAGGCCCATGTGTTCGAGTTCGTAGACGGCCGTGGCCGCCTCGCGGCACATGAACTCGATCGCATCCTGGTCGCCGAGCCAGTCGCCGCCCTTGACCGTGTCGTACATATGCCATTCCCAGCGGTCGTCGTCGACGTTGGCGAGCGCGGCGGTGATGCCCCCCTGCGCCGACACGGTGTGCGAACGCGTCGGGAAAACCTTCGACACCACCGCGACCTTGTAATCCGAACGCGCGAGTTGCAACGCCGCGCGCAGTCCGGCGCCGCCGCCGCCGACGATGAGGGCGTCGAAGCGGCGCGTGTTCATGCCGGCCCCCACAGGACGGCGGCCAGCCAGACGACGCTGCCCGTCAGGATGACGATCACCGCCAGATACAGTGCCAGCCGCAGACTGGTGAAATGGATGTAGTCCATGAAAATGTCACGCACGCCCACCCAGGCGTGCAGCGCCAGTGCCAGCGCCGTCAGCAGCAGCAGCACGCGCACCCAAAGTGGTGCGAACAATCCCTGCCATCCGGAAAAATCGACCGGCAAAGCCAGGAGGAAATGGGCCATCAAGCCAGGCAAGGCCACGGCCAGTACCACCGCCGTGGCACGCTGCACCAGCCAGATGCCGGTGCCCGCATGCGCGCCGGTAGCCGGCTTCATGTGAATAGTCTCCAGGCGGCGAGCAGCGTCACCAGCCCTGTGGCCAACATCACCGCGCGGCTGCTTTGCCGCGCATGCGACAGGCCCGTCCCCCAATGGACATCGAGCGCCAGATGCCGCAAACCGGCAAACAGATGATGCGTGAACGCCCATACGCCAAGCAACAGCAGCAGTTTGCTCAGCGGATGCGTCACCCATCCGGCCATACGCAGGAAACCGGCCTCACTCGAGAGCGACAGCGACAGCGCCCACACGCCAAGCGGCAGTGCCAGAAACAGCAGCGCACCCGACACCCGATGCAGGATCGACACCCAACCGGCCAGCGGTAAATAAATGCGCAACAGGTCCAGGTAAACGGGGCGCGCGATCGGCTTCATCGATTCGGCTCTCGCCAGGTCGGCGACTCAGCGGCGCTTGCCCGGCGCCTTCTTCGCCGCCTTGGCCACGGCCTGGGGGACGCGCTGGGCAAGGCGCGGGTCGAATGGTTTCGGCAGGATGTAGTCCGGGCCGAATTTGAGCTTCTTCAGTTTATAGGCCTTCAACACCGATGCCGGCACCGGTTCGCGTGCCAGCTCGGCCAGCGCGTTCACCGCAGCGATCAGCATGGATTCGGTGATCTGCTTTGCCCGCGCATCGAGCGCACCGCGGAAAATGAACGGGAAACCCAGGACATTGTTCACTTGATTGGGGAAGTCGGAACGGCCGGTCGCCATGATGAGATCGCTGCGCGCCGCCTTGGCCTTTTCCGGCAGGATTTCCGGATTGGGGTTGGCCAGCGCGAACACCACAGGCTTGTCCGCCATGCTTTTGACCATGGCAGGGCTGACCAGGTTGGCACCCGACACGCCGACGAACACATCGGCGCCCACCATCGCTTCGTCCAACGTACGCAGCTTGGTCTGACGCGCGTAGGCTTTCTTGAAGCTGTTGAGATCGGTACGCCCTTTGTGCACCACGCCCTTGGAATCGACCAGCAGGATGTTGCGCTTCTGCGCGCCCATCGCGACCAGCAGGTTCAGCGAGGCGATGCCGGCCGCGCCGGCGCCGAGGCACACGATCTTGGCGGTTTCCAGCGTCTTGCCCTGCACATGCAGGGCGTTGATGAGGCCCGCGCAGATGATGGTGGCAGTGCCATGCTGGTCGTCGTGGAATACCGGGATGTCGAGCTTCTTCTTCAGCGCCGCTTCGATTTCGAAACAGTGCGGCGCTGCGATGTCTTCGAGGTTGATTCCGCCGAAGGTGGGGGCGATCGCCTCCACCACCCTGATGAAATCCTGCGGCGTCTTCGCGTTGACTTCGATGTCGTAGACGTCGATCCCGGCGAACTGCTTGAACAGCACAGCCTTGCCCTCCATCACCGGCTTCGCGGCGAGCGGGCCGCGATTACCCAGACCGAGAATCGCGGTGCCGTCGGTGATCACCGCGACCAGATTGCCCTTGTTCGTGTAATCGTAGGCTCTGGCGGGGTTTTTTGCGATCTCCAGCACCGGCTGGGCCACGCCCGGCGTATAGGCGAGCGACAGGTCCGCCTGGGTGGAACAGGGTTTGGACGATTCGACGGAGAGCTTGCCGGGCTTGGGCAGGCGATGGTAATCGAGGGCTTTTTTCTTGAGGGCGGCTTGGCTCATGAGGCAAAGAATGCTGGTTGGATAAACAAGCCGTCATTATCGCGGATTTACCAGCGTTCCGTCCCCTGGAGTCAGTCTTTCCAGATCTTGAGTTGGGCACGCAGACGCGCGACCGCCTGAGAATGCAGCTGGCACACGCGTGACTCTGACACGCCGAGCACTGCCCCGATTTCCTTCAGATTCATGTCCTGTTCGTAGTACATGCCCATCATGCTGCGCTCGCGCTCCGGCAGGTGGTGGATCGCGGCGATCAGGCTGTCGCGGAAACCTTCATCCTCGAGTACTGCCAACGGGTCATTGCTGCCGTCAACCAGATAGCGCTCCAGAAAGCTGGCGCTGTCCTCATCCGAGAAGTCTTCGTAATAGAGCAGCTGGGAACATTTCACGTCGCCCAGCATGGATTGATACTGATCGATCGGCATGCCCAGCTCGGCGGAGATTTCCTGCTCGGACGGCGACTTGCCGTTGCGCTGCTCCAGCCGGTGGATGGCGGCTTCGATCTGCCGGGATTTCTGCCGTACATGGCGCGGCAGCCAATCCGCCTCGCGCAACTCGTCAAGCATGGCGCCACGGATGCGCTGGGTAGCATAGGATTCGAACTGCGCGCCCTGGGTGCCGTCGAAGCGCCCTACCGCATCCATCAGGCCGATCAGCCCGACCTGGATGAGATCGTCGACTTCTACGCTGGCGGGCAGGCGCGCCATCATATGATATGCAATGCGCTTGACCAGCGGCGCATACTTGGTGATCTGCTCGTCTTGCGACGATGGTTTACCTACCATGTTCAGGGTTTCCCTGTCTTTATAACTGCCAAGCCGTCAGGCTCGCTCCTCGTCCGCCATTCTAACGGCTAGCGCAGCAAATGCATCATTCTCGTTTGCCACGTTGAAAATGGCATGTACAACCTCGCGCTCGAGAAAGTGGCGGCCTGCGGCCTGGACATGATCGCAGGCCAGCCGATCGCCCAGTAGGCCCGCCTGGAAAGCCACGCCCGAACGCGCCAGCGTTTTGAGTACTGCATAGGCTTTCCGCATCGATTCGTCGGTAGGGCGTATCTCCATGACGACCGTATGCGCCACATCCGGCAGCAAAGCAAGATCGGCACAATCCCATTCCGAATCGAATATCACATCGTCATAGCCGCCCACCATGCCGGACAGGGCAGGCTCATCCGCCCGCACGCCGGGCGCATACCAAGCTTCACAATAGGCTTGCGGCAGTGTATGCAACTGCCTGCGCTCGAGTTGATGCCTCCAGTCGAACAGGCTGCGGGGTGAGGAGGAGGCAAACAGGCGGCCTTGCGTGTCGATCAGCAGTGGTACCCGGCCAAGCCGATACAACGCATGCGCCAGGCGAACGCCTGGGTTGGGCGAGTATGAAATACTGTGGATATATCGCAGCGGCTGACGCGCACCCTGCCCAGCAGGGCATACACGCCGTCGTAGCCCGGCAGCCTGGTCAGCCGGCACGGGTGCCCTTTAGGGCGCTTATGCCTTCTTGGCTGCGCCGTTCCGCACGTTCGGCCTCGACGCCGGCAAACAGAGGCCAATCCTCGGCCTCGAGTGCATATGGCGTGGCAAGCTGTCCGCCTTTGAGTGCGCGGTCGACGAGATAAGTAGTATTGGGGGCGTGGAGATCTTCTGGCACACGCTGCCCGCCCGCGATATAGGCCAGCGGCAGGCGATGACGGATCAGGCTGTCCAGCGCCGCGCCCGGCTGCGGTGTTTCATCGAGCTTAGTCAGAATGCAGGCGACCGCCCCCTCGCCAAAACGCAGCATCGCCTGCTCGATCGCCGCCCCCTGCTGGTTTGCGGCGACCACTGCCAGACGGCTTATCCCCAATGCGCCAAGTGCCTGCCCTTCGCGGGTGCGCGGATCGGAGGGCGCAAAACCTGCGGTGTCGATCAACAGCAGTTTCCTGGTGGCAAGCTGCGGCAGAAGCTGCGCCAGTCCGGCCTGGTCTTCGCATACATGCAGCGATACGCCCAGCAGATCGGCATACACTTGCAATTGCGCCGTTGCGCCGATGCGGTAGGCATCCGCCGCCACCAATGCCACCTGATCGACTCCATGGACATCGACGCCGCGTGCGGCAAGCTTGGCGAGCGTCGTGGTCTTGCCCGCCCCGGTCGAGCCGACCAGCGCATAGCGCCCGCCCGTCGTCATCAGATCGGCTTCACGCCCCTGTACCGGCAAATTGCGTATCAAGACCTGGCGCAGCCAGCGCTGGGCGGCTTCGGTATCGAGTCCGCGCGGCAGGCGCGCCGCCAGGGTACGAGCAAGCGAACTGCCGAATCCGGCCGCAAACAGGGTCTGCATTACGGCCACTCGCGCCGGATCGCGTCGTCGTGCCGCGCCCCAGGCAAATCCGGCCAACTGGTTTTGCAGCAGGCCGCGCAGTCGCGAAAGCTCAGCCAGAATGCGCGAACTGCCGGCCGTGTCGGCGGCCTCGCTGACCGCCGGAACCGTCAGGTCGCCGTAGGCGCTGGCCAGCAGTTCGATACCTTGCGGGTGCGGCCGGGTGGACAGCACCACGGCGTCATCGCCCAGTTCCTTTCGCACGCGCGCCAGACCTTCGCGCGCATTCGCTGCGACAAATACCCGTACGCTCATTCATGCGCTCCAATCGCCAGTTCAGTGCTCATCTGGACCATTTTATCGGCGGGCACCTCCGCATAGGCAATCACCGCAAGTCGCGGCAGGTTGCGCCGCAGCAAGCGCGACAGGATCGCGCGCAGACCAGGCGAGGTCAGCAGCACGGGCGGATAGCCTTCGCGCTCCTGTTCGGACAGCGCGCGCTCCGCTGCCTCGTTCAATGCATCCAGCGTGGAAGGAGACAACAGCGCTTCGCCTTCGTCGCCCATCTCGTTCAGCAAGCGGGTCTCAGTCGCTGCAGCCAGACCGATCACGTGCAGCGTGTCGCGGCCTTCGAACAGACGGTCGACGATGCTGCGCCCCAACGCGGCGCGCACGGTTTCCACCAGTTCGTCGATGGCCTGGTTTTTCGGCGCGCGTGCCGCCAGCGTTTCGAACAGGGTGCGGGTGTCGCGGATCGAGACGTTTTCCGCAATCAACTGCTGCAGCACGGCCTGCACGCTGGTCAGCGGCAGATGGCGCGGCGTCACGTCCTCGACCAGCCCCGGATGACTGCGCGCCAGCGTATCAAGCAGCTGTTGCACCTCGGTGCGCCCCAGCAGTTCCGGGGCATGCTGGCGGAATACGGCCTCGACCTGGCGCGCGATCAACTCGGCAGGTTCCAGTACGACAAAACCGCGCAATTCGGCCTCCTCGACCCGGCTGGCATCCAGCCACACCCCGGCCAGTCCAGTCAACGGATCCCATCCGGGTGCGCCATCGATACGTCCGAGCACGTCACCCATGTCGACTGCCAGCACCTGGCCCGGGGACATCTCGCCGTGCGCCACATCGACACCCTTGAGCGTGATGCGATAGGTATTCGGCTTGAGATCGAGGTTGTCACGCACACGGATGAGCGGCACGACCAGCCCCATGTCGGTGGCGAAACGGCGCCGCGCCTCGGTGATCCTGCTCAGCGCCGCGCCACCCTGATTGCGATCGACCAGCGGGATCAGCCGGTAGCCGACTTCGAGCGCCAGTACGTCGACCGGTGGGATATCGTCCCAGGTAACGTCGATCGGCGCAGTATCCGCTTCGACCAGTTCCAGCGGTTCGACGTCAAACGCGGCCGTACGTTGACGGCGCATCAACCAGAACCCCAGTCCACCCAGTACCGTGGCGATGGTCAGGAACGCCAGATGCGGTGTCCCTGGAATCACGCCCAGCGCGCCCAGCACGGCTGCAGCCACATACAAGGTCTGCGGGCGGCCGAAAATCTGGGTGGAAAACTCACGCGACAGATCCTGCTCGCTCGACGCGCGGCTCACGACGATGCCCGCCGCGGTGGAAATGACCAGGGCGGGGATCTGTGTCACCAGCCCGTCGCCCACAGTCAGCAGCGCATAGCGCCCGAGCGCTTCGGAGACCCCCAGGTTGTGCTGCAGCAGGCCCACCGCGATGCCGCCGATCAGGTTGACCACGAGGATGATCATGCCGGCGATGGCATCGCCGCGCACGAATTTTGAGGCGCCATCCATCGCACCATAGAAGTCGGATTCGCGGCCAATGTCGCTGCGGCGCGCACGCGCCTCGGCCTCGTTGATGAAACCTGCATTCAGATCGGCATCGACCGCCAATTGCTTGCCCGGCATCGAATCCAGCGTGAAGCGTGCCGCCACCTCGGCGATGCGCCCGGCACCCTTGGTAATGACGACGAAGTTGATGATGACCAGGATGATGAACACCACGAAACCGACCGCGATGTTGCCGCCGACCAGGAAATTGCCGAACGACTCGATCACCTTGCCTGCCGCCTCCGGGCCGGTATGGCCCTGCATCAGGATGATGCGGGTGGACGCCACGTTGAGCGACAGGCGCAGCAAGGTGGTCAGCAGCAGCACCGTGGGAAAGACCGAGAAATCCAGGGGGCGTCGTGCGTTCAGGCTCACCAGCAGCACGATCATTGCCAGCGCGATGTTGAGCGTGAACAGCACGTCCAGCATGAAAGTGGGCAACGGCAGCACCATCATCGCCAGAATCAGCAGTACCAGCGCCGGCACCGCCAGCCGGTTGGCCGGCAGACCCATCACCATCACACCCTGTGCGCTCACCCGATCACCTCGTCAACGCGCTGGCCGGCCTGCTGCTGACGGCCGCGCACGCGTGCCCGTACTTCGGGGTTTACCTCGGATTCACGGGCCTCGGCCAATACTTCCTGCCAGGTCATCGCATGGCGACGCAGATAGCGCCACCAGCGCCAGCCGGCATCTGCCGCCGCCGCCAGTGTCAGCGTCGCCGCCAACATCAGTACCCCGCGGCCCACCCAGGCGGCCGTCGCATCGAGCGCGACGCTCATTTCGCTACGGGTCAGGCTGTGCAATCCCGACCAACCGCTCGTCAGCACCCAGCCCACCGCTGCAGCGGCGAGCGCCAGCTTCAACAACACCAACGATCCGTCGAACAGGGATTCAACGGAAAACAGGCGAGCGAACGGTTTGAAAGGATTGGCGCGTGTGAGATCGGCCTGGGCGGCCTGCGGGGCGAACACCCAGCCCGAGAGCAGGATGGGGGCCACCAAGGCAGCGGCAAAGATGACGCCCAGTACCGGCAGTACGGCCCAGAGCGCCGCCCAGGCAGCCTGGATGAATATTGGGGAAAGCGGCTGCGCGGCATGAATGAATGCCACTTCGGTCAACACCTGCAAGGCATTGAGCAGACGCGGTGCCAACCAGCCCAGCATGCCCAGCGCCGACAACAACACGGCCCACGCCGTGAGTTCGGCGGAACGCGGCACGTCGCCCGCGCTGCGCGCCTGTTGCAGGCGTCGCGGACTTGCTGGTTCGGTACGGGAAAGGTCTGTCTCCTCAGCCATGCTTGCCTCAAATTTTGGGGCAGTCTAGCACGAAGCGAAACGGGTTTTTAGCCCATGGGCCGGCGGCTTTTCGTACGGGACACGCTCCTTCTCCCTATCGCTTCCAGTCCCTGCCAGGTGATGGTGTGCTAACGGGCAGGAGGCGTTCGGATTGCATTATCGCCCTTCTCCCATTTCCGGAGTCACGTGCCCGCTCATCCCTCCGGCCGATCGGGCTTACGACAGGGGGAGTCGTACCCGGCAAGCCATCCACCACGCGAGCCTCATGGTAGGAAAGTAGGTTATATTTTGTAAGTTAGATAACTTACTATTTGAGCCATGAACCAGCAGACACGCACACATGACAAGCGCCAGCATCTGATCAAGACGGCCGCTGAACTGGTCTATCGCAACGGTTTCGTCAAAACCACGCTTGCGGACATCTCGGCCGAGGCCGGCATCCCGCTCGGCAGCATTTACTACTACTTTCAGGCACGCGAAGACATCGCGCGTGCCGTCGTGGAACGCCGGGTGGCCGAATTGAATGGCTTTCTGGAGAAACAGGCCGAGCAGTCAAACCCCCGGTTACGCCTTGAGGCGCTGGTGGGCGTCTGGGTCGACGAGCGGGAAAGCGATACGGAGTTCGGCTGCCCCGTGGGCAGCCTGTGCTACGAACTTGCCAAAGGACGCGGTTCCATGAGCGCGGAGGCGGCGCGGCCCTTCCAGCTCCTGCTCGCCTGGTGCGAAGCCCAATTCCGTCTGATGGGATGCAGTCGCGATGCCAAGACACTGGCGCTGCACCTGATTGCAGCCTTGCAGGGAATCAGTCTGATCGCCAACTCGCTCGGCGAATCGGAGCAGATTTTGCGTGAAGCCGCGTATCTGAAGCGGTGGCTGCGCGAAATGGAAAGCCGTACAAAACGGCCAAACGGAGCCAGGTAATTCACCCCTTGCCCCGGCTTGTTCAACTAACAATTCAAGGAGACACGAGTATGAAATTCACCCCCAAGATTGCGGCCTTAGCCTTGTTCCTCGCTTTACCCGCTGCCTATATGGCGCACGCGGAGGAATTCGCACCGTACGGCACCGCCAAAGTCGACATGCACACGATGCCGGTCACGGACGTGGTATTTGACGTGAACTATGAAGACCCGCAGAAGTTGAATATTCTTTACAACTTCATCAAGAATACGCAGAAGATCACCCAGGGCAAAGTCGTGGTGGTTACCCACGGACCTGAGTTACGCGCCTTCGCCAAGGAAAATTACCCGAAATACCAGGGGATCATGGACAAGATGGCGGAACTGGCAAAGGATGGTGTCGAATTCAAGATGTGTAACAACGCGATGAAGGCTGCAGGCTTCAGCGCAGAGGACATGCACGGATTCGTCACGGTGGTTCCGGCTGGCTTCCCGGAAATCGCCTATTACCAAGGCAAGGGATACAAATACATCAACCCCCTTCCGCTTTCGGTAAAGGATGTACGTTATCTGGATCAGCCACAGCTTAAAAAATAACGCGCTCACTGCGCAGAGGTGAGGCCGTTCTGCCCCTGCGCCCCGGACCGATGCAACCTGCCGGCAGTGATCACACTACCGGCAGGTCCTCTCCGGATCATGTTCCGCATGATCACGCCTGTTCCCGATGCGCTAGAAAAGCACGGCATCCGGCTAGCCGCAATCCGCCATCAGGCTTCCTCCAAACGATCTGGCACGTAGACATCCACGCACCCCGTCCGCGCTTCCTGAACGGGAATGCCGCAATCAGGCTTCGCGTCCTACCGGTTTATGTGCCATGATATTTTGATGAAGGCCATCATGCGGGCATTTGCAATCATCCACGGACTCATGGCCGTCCTTTTTGCCTGCGCAGCCCTCATGCTCGTCGTGGTCGCAGCGCACATGGGGTGGGCCGCGTTCACCTCGGGACTGGATCAGGCGGCAGCCCAGGAAATCATTGAAGCAGTCGGCCTGCTTGCCGCCGCCGTGGTTGCCCTACAAATCGCTCAGACCATTGCCGAAGAAGAAGTCATTCGCGCCGCCCATATCAGCGCCCCGACCCGCGTCAGGCGTTTCCTATCCCGATTCTTTGTCGTCGTCGTGGTCGCACTCGCTATCGAAGGACTGGTCGCAACATTCAAGGCCCTGCACGAGGATCCTGCACAGTTGCCTTATGCAGCAAGCATCCTGTTTTCCGTCGGCGTCATTCTGGCTGGCTGGGGAGTCTTCATCCGGCTGAATCGTTCTGCCGAAGAACTGGAGCCCGAAGCCATGGCGGAAGCCAAACGGGAAGACCAAAAACTCCAGTAGTTATCCCGCACGTTTAAGTCAATTCCCGAATGCGCGCAGGGACCGAATTTTTCAAATGATTCATCCCTCTTCACTACGCTACCGACTACCTAAAATCAATAAAATCAATTAACCTTCCAGCGGCCTTGTCCAGCCCCATCGTTTCGGGCTTCATCGGATATGGGCTCGTCAAACATCACAATAAATTTATTTCTGGAGGAGTTACAAAATGCGCACAATGCGTTTCGCCGCTGCCATCGCCTCGGCCATGGCCCTTTCCAATCCTGCGTCCGCCGGCTTTTTCGATTTCACCCTGGCTCCCTATGTCGGTGCAAGCGCAGGACAATCCACTACGGATTCCTGCATCACGGGTACATGCGATAAATCAGACATCGGCTGGAAAGCATACGGTGGTCTGGAAGTGAATGAATACATTTCCATGGAAGTTGGCTATGTCGATTTGGGAACAGTCGACTACAGCGCGCCGACTGGCACACGAGAAACCCACGGCGTGACCATGCAACTGCTCGGAACGTATGCGTTGAACCCGAGCTTCACCCTGCTCGCCCGTGGCGGCATGAATTTTCTGAAGACCGATGTCAGTGGCGCTGTTGCCGGCGCCAGCGGCAATGCGGAAGACACTGACGTCGTTTGGTCCCTCGGGCTGGGTGCACAGTACAATTTCACCCAATCGGTAGGGCTCCGCATGGAATGGGAGCGCTACTTTGAAGCGGGGAGTCCGGCCTTTAATGGTGGCACAGGTGAAGCCGACGTTGACCTGATTTCCGCCGGGCTGGTCTTCAAGTTCTGATGTCTTTCCGAAACAATCCAGCGCAATGAAAAGGGGGCATCATGCCCCCTTTTCATTGCGCATTCCAACTGGCCATCTTTGGACTTCCCTCATCTCACTTCGTCAATCCATGCCATCTGGATCGCTTCGAGGATCTTTTCGCCGGAATGATTCGGATCGTCGTCGAAATCCGGCAGTTCCATCACCCAGTTATGCAGGTCGGTAAAGCGGATGGTGCGCGGGTCGATTTCGGGGTGGGCCTCGGCGAGTTCGATGGCAATGTCGAGGGAGTCCGTCCACTTCATATCAATGTCCTTCCTTGACCATATTGATGGTGTATTTGGGAATTTCGATCACCAGGTCGCTGCCGCTAACGCGCGCCTGGCAGGATAGCCGGGACTGCGGTTCGAGTCCCCAGGCTTTATCGAGCAGATCATCCTCTTCTTCGGTGGAAGCCTCCAGCGAATTGAAGCCTTCGCGCACGATGACGTGGCAGGTGGTACAGGCGCAGGATTTTTCGCACGCATGTTCGATCTCGACACCGTTTGCAAGCAGCGTGTCGCAGATGGTGTCGCCGGGTTTGGCTTCGATCACGGCACCTTCGGGGCAGAGTTCGACGTGGGGCAATACGATGAGTTGGGGCATGGTGAGGTTCTGGGGCTCGGTCAGGCAGCTTTGGAGTGTTGGCTAGGCAGGGCGGCGAGCACGCCGTCCCAAAATTGCAGGCGTGCGGCGACAGCAGCTTCGGCGGCGATTTCGGCCTCGCGCCATTTGTCGGCCTTACCGTCGCATAGGGCGGCAAGCAGGCGCAGCGACAGCGGTGCATGGAAATCCTCATCCAAATGGACGTGGCGGTTGAGGTAATAATGGAAGCTCGGCGCCTGCGTTTCGGTTACGGCCATCCGCGACAGGAATGCACGGAACATCGAAGGGATGACATGTTCGCGCCCCAGCGCCAGCGCGGCAGCGACGGCATGCGGCTTGCCGCTGTCGATGAAGTCAAAGGTGGTACGGGTGAATGCGGCGGATGGTGCAGGCGCAAGGCCGGAAGCGAGCGCGGCATCGATACCCTGCTCACCGGCCCGTTGCACGAAACGGCCAGGTGTCTCGGCGTCGGCGCCGATTTCGCGCATGGCGGCGAGATACAGCATGAAGTGGCTGGTAAACCCTTCCTGCCCCGGAATCGCAATATCGGTTTCCTCTTCCAGAACCAGCTCGTTGATGAAGCGCTGCACCGATGCGTCGCCGCTCGGCGTCCATGGCCAGCGTGCAGGCGCAACCTGATGTTGCAGGTACTTGATCAGCGACATGAAGTCCCATACCGAATAGACGTGGTGCTGCATGAACGCACGCAGGTCGTCGAGCGTCTGTACGGCCGCATAGATCGGATGCGCTTCGAGCCTCACCCGCAGGGAATCGATGAAATCTGCATTCAACATAGTCGTCTGGCGATCAGCCGAAGGTTTCCAGTTTTTGCCCGGCCATCGCCCGGCGCACGTTCTGGTCCATGCGGCGCTGGGCGAATTCTGTGGTCACCGCATTCAGCGCTTCGATGCCACGCTTGATAGCCTGATGGTCGGGACCCGCCATCAGTTTTTCAAGGGCAGTGATGCTGGTTTCTATTGCTGCAGTCTCGGTTTCATTCAACAGTGCGCCGTCTTCTGCCATGGCGGCGCGGGTGGCGGCGATCAGGCCCTGCGCATCGACGATCTGTTCGTTCAGCGCACGCGCGTACATATCATCCTTGGCGTGGGTGAATGCGTCCTTCAACATGCGGGTGATGTCCTCGTCGCCGAGGCCATACGACGGCTTGACCTGCACGCTGGCTTCCACTCCGCTGCTTTGCTCGCGCGCCGCCACCGACAGGAGGCCATCCGCGTCGACCTGAAAGGTGACGCGAATGCGCGCCGCACCCGCCACCATCGGTGGAATGCCGCGCAGTTCGAAGCGCGCCAGCGAGCGGCAGTCGGACGCCAGTTCGCGTTCGCCTTGCAGGACATGCACGCTCATCGCTGTCTGGCCATCCTTGAAGGTGGTGAAATCCTGTGCGCGGGCAGTCGGAATCGTGGTGTTGCGCGGAATGACCTTCTCGGTCAGCCCGCCCATGGTTTCGAGTCCCAGCGACAGCGGGATGACATCGAGCAGCAGCCAGTCGTCGCCGACGCGGTTGCCTGCCAGCACGTCTGCCTGCATGGCGGCACCCAAGGCGACGACCTTGTCTGGGTCGAGATTGGTGAGCGGCGTCTGCTTGAAGAAATCGGCCACGGCCTGACGCACACACGGCGTCCGCGTCGACCCGCCGACCATCACTACGCCCTTGACCTCGCTTGCCATCAGTCCTGCGTCACGCAGCGCCTTGCGGGTGGGCGCCAGCGTCTTGCTGACTAGGCTGGCTGTCATGGCATTGAATTCGGCCTGGGTCAACGTCGCATCCATCATCTCGCCAGTCGACAGCACTGCAGTGACGCGTACCTCGGTGTGTTCCGTCAGTGCCTCCTTGGCGTCGCGCGCCTTGGTCAGCAGCAACCGGGCATCACCCGCAGACAACGGTGAAAAACGGCCCTGTTCGAGCATCCAGCAGAACACGCGCTGATCGAAATCGTCGCCGCCGAGTGCCGAGTCGCCGTTGGTGGACAGCACCTCGAACACACCTTTGGAGAGCCTCAGAATCGAGATATCGAACGTGCCGCCGCCGAGGTCGTATACCGCATAGACCCCCTCCGATGCATTGTCGAGGCCATAGGCGATCGCAGCTGCCGTCGGCTCATTCAGCAAACGCAGGACATTGATTCCCGCCAGCTGCGCGGCATCCTTGGTAGCCTGGCGCTGGGCATCGTCGAAATACGCCGGCACGGTGATCACCGCGCCCAAGAGCTCGCCGCCCATGACGGCTTCGGCGCGCTGGCGCAATACCTTGAGAATTTCGGCCGACACTTCGACCGGACTTTTCACACCAGCGACCGTTTTCAACTGCACCATGCCGGGCGCATCGACAAAGCGATACGGCAGGCTGGAGATGTCCTCGATGTCGACGAGGCCACGCCCCATGAAGCGCTTGACCGACACGATCGTATTGTGGGGGTCGAGGTTCTGCGCGGACAAAGCGGCATATCCCACATCCACGCTGCAATCGGCGTGGTAGCGCACAACCGAAGGCAACAGCGAATGCCCGGCTTCATCGTCCAGCACGACAGACAGCCCCGAACGTACCGTAGCCACCAGCGAATTGGTCGTGCCCAGGTCGATTCCGACCGCCAGCCGGTGCTGATGCGGGGCGGTGGACATGCCGGGTTCGGAAATCTGTAAAAGGGCCATGTCTTAACTTTCGAGTTCTTCGTACACGTCGCCGACTTCGGCGATGAGCTTGTCCATGAAGCGCAGCTGGCGCACGGCTTCGGAAGCGCCGGCGTAATCGTGTGCAGTGTCGATCAATTCAGCCAGTTGCGCTTCGATGCGGCGATGCGCTGCATGCAGGTCGTCTGACAGGGCATCCAGCACGTCCATGCTTTTCCCGGCACGCACATCATCGATCGCTTCGCGCCATTCCATCTGCTGCATCAGGAAAGCCGGCGCCATTTTGGTGTTGTTGGCGTCGAGCGCATCAATCCCCTGTAATTTCAGCAGATACACGCCGCGATTCACGGGGTGCCGAAGGGTCTGATACGCCTCGTTCACTTGCGTCGCCCACTGCATCGCCACCCGTTGTTCGGCTTCCGGCTGTGAGGCGAACCGGTCCGGGTGAACCGTGTTCTGCAGCTCGCGGTAAGCCGCATCAAGTTTCGCGCGATCCAGCATATATGTCGCTGGCAGGCCGAACAGTTCGAAATGGGTCTGGGTGAAATCCATGACAGGCGAGGCGTTAGGCGTGAGGGGTGAGACGCAGGGTTGACGTTCCATCTCACCCTTCACCCTTTACCCCTCACCTACACGTCAAACGTTAAACGATTCGCCGCAGCCGCACTCGTTCTTCACGTTCGGGTTGTTGAACTTGAAGCCTTCGTTGAGGCCTTCACGGGCATAGTCGAGCTCGGTACCGTCGATGTAGGCCAGACTCTTGGGGTCGACGAACACGGTCACACCATGGCTGGTGAACACCTCGTCGCCTTCCGGCACCTCATCGGCGAATTCCAGCTTGTAGGCCATACCGGAACAGCCGGTGGTGCGCACGCCGAGGCGGATGCCGACGCCTTTGCCACGCTTGGCAAGATAGCTGGTGACGTGTTGCGCTGCGCGCTCGGACAAGGTCACCGCCATGGCTTACTCCAGACCTTTTTTCTGCTTGTAGTCGGCCACGGCGGCCTTGATCGCATCCTCGGCCAGGATCGAGCAGTGGATCTTGACTGGCGGCAATGCGAGTTCCTCGGCGATGGCCGTGTTCTTGATTTCCATCGCCTGGTCGAGCGTCTTGCCCTTGACCCACTCGGTCACCAGTGAGGATGAGGCGATCGCCGAACCGCAGCCATAGGTCTTGAACTTGGCGTCTTCGATACGGCCATCGGCGCCGACCTTGATCTGCAGCTTCATCACGTCGCCGCAGGCGGGCGCGCCGACCATGCCGGTACCGACACCGTCGTCTTCCTTGCCGAAGGAGCCGACATTACGGGGATTTTCATAGTGGTCGAGTACTTTATCGCTGTAGGACATGGTAGTTCTCCTTTACTTCAAATCAATGTGCAGCCCACTGCACGGAATTCAAATCGACGCCTTCCTTGAACATCTCCCACAGCGGGGAAAGTTCGCGCAGCTTGCCGATTTTTTCATGCAGAAGCTTGATGGCGTAGTCGACTTCTTCCTCGGTGGTGAAACGGCCGATCGAGAAACGGATCGAGCTGTGCGCCAGTTCGTCGCTGCGGCCCAGGGCGCGCAGCACGTAGGACGGCTCGAGGCTGGCCGAGGTGCAGGCGGAACCGGACGACACCGCCAGATCCTTGATCGCCATGATCAGCGACTCGCCTTCGACGAAGTTGAAGCTGACGTTGAGATTGTGCGGCACGCGCTGGTCCATGTCGCCGTTGAGGTGCACTTCCTCGATGTCCTTGAGTCCGGCGTAGAGACGATCGCGCAGCATGCGGATGCGCTCGTTCTCGGTTGCCATTTCTTCCCGGGCGATACGGAAGGCTTCGCCCATGCCGACGATCTGGTGTGTCGCCAGCGTGCCAGAACGCATGCCGCGCTCGTGGCCGCCGCCATGCATCTGCGCTTCCAGGCGGATGCGCGGCTTGCGACGTACGTATAGTGCGCCGATGCCCTTGGGACCGTAGGTCTTGTGAGCCGAAAACGACATCAGGTCGACCGGCAACTTGCTGAGATCGATCGGCATCTTGCCGGTGGCCTGTGCGGCATCGACGTGGAAGACCACACCTTTCTCGCGGCAGATCTTGCCGAGCGCTTCGATGTCCTGGATCACACCGATTTCGTTGTTGACCGCCATCACCGAAGCCAGCACGGTATCCGGGCGGATTGCGGCGCGGAATTCGTCCAGATCGAGCAGGCCGTTTTCCTTCACGTTCAGGTAGGTCGCCTCGAAGCCTTGGCGTTCCATCTCACGCACGGTATCGAGCACGGCCTTGTGCTCGGTACGCACGGTAATGATGTGTTTGCCCTTGGTGGCCGAGTAAAAGTGGCCGGCACCCTTGATCGCGAGGTTGTTCGATTCGGTAGCGCCAGATGTGAAAACGATTTCCTTGGGGTCGGCACCCACCAGCGCGGCGATGTGTCCACGCGCGTCTTCCACCGCCTTCTCGGCCTCCCAGCCAAACGGATGGGAGCGCGATGCCGGATTGCCGAAATGTTCGGTCAGATAGGGGATCATTTTTTCAGCCACACGAGGATCGACCGGGGTGGTGGCGGAGTAATCGAAATACAGTGTCTTCATCGTTTTGCCCTGATTGAATCGTTCAAGCTGCCAGCGTCATCTTCGATGTGCGGCGGTCCTGCAAGACCTTGTCCTTGCATTCGTCCTGCTTGGCCACCAGCGTGGCCAGTGTCACGTTGTCCAGGTAATCGTAGATATGGGCGTTGAGCCCGGTCCACAAGTCGTGCGTCAGACAGCGGTGCTCGTCGTGGCAGTTTTCCTTGCCACCGCATTGGGTCGCGTCGATGGGTTCATCCACCGCGCGAATAATGTCGGCCACGCTGACGTCGTCGAGTGCGCGGGCAAGATAATAGCCGCCGCCTGGGCCACGTACGCTTTCGACCAGTTCGTGCCGGCGCAGACGGCTGAAAAGCTGTTCCAGATACGACAGGGATATGTCCTGGCGTTCGCTGATGCCGGCCAGCGTCACCGGATTCTTGCCGCCGCGCAAGGCCAGATCCAGCATGGCGGTGACGGCGAAACGGCCCTTGGTGGTCAATCTCATGACTCGTTCTCCTGAAATTTCGCCCGAACTATAAAATTCCCGAGCATTTCAGTCAACTATTCCTTACCTTAGCAATTTAGTCAACTATTTTATTCAAATAATTCGGATCGAAATCGTCGGGCTTGTCCTGCCCCAGCGGCATTTCGGCGCCGAGCTTCTGCAACTGCGTCAGAATGAGCTCGAGCCGGTGATCGATATGGGCCGAATGGTCGATCAGTCCATGGATCGCCTTCACCACCGGGTCGTTCATGTCGGCCGAGATGGCGTAGGCGGAAAACCCGAGTTTTTCCGCCTGCTGGTTGCGCTGCTTCTCCGCCGCGCTGTCCAGTATGCGCGCGGGAATACCCACCGCCGTCGCATTGTCCGGCACATCTTTCACCACCACGGCGTTGGAACCGACCCGCGCACCGGCGCCGATGGTGATCGGGCCGAGAATCTTGGCCCCCGCCCCCACTACCACGCCGGGCATCAGGGTGGGATGGCGCTTGCCCTTGTTCCATGAGGTGCCGCCAAGCGTCACACCGTGATAGAGGGTGCAGTCGTCGCCGATTTCCGCCGTCTCCCCCACCACCACGCCCATGCCGTGGTCGATGAAGACGCGACGGCCGATGGTGGCGCCGGGGTGGATCTCGATCCCGGTGAGCCAGCGGCCGATGTGCGAGGTAAAGCGCGCCAGCCATTTCCACTCCATGCGCCACAGCTTGTTCGCAAGACGATGGATCACCATGGCATGGAAACCCGGGTAGGTGGTGACGACTTCGAAGGTCGTGCGCGCCGCCGGGTCCCGGTCGAACACGACGGCGATGTCTTCCTTGAATTGGCTGAACAGGTTCATGCGCTTGAGAATGCTTTATCCGAGTAATTTAGTCAACTATTCGGCACCGTGGTTCCGCGCGCCGTTTGTCCCCTGCTTGGCTTCCTGCGCCGCCGTCAGGATGCCGCGCAGGATGTTCACCTCCTCCTTCGCCAGCCGGGTCCGTGCAAACAACCGCCGCAGTTTCAACATCAGCTTGCCGGGCGAACCGGGATTGAGGAACGCCAGTTCAGCCAATGCGGTCTCCAGATGCCCATAGAAACGTTCCATTTCGTCGCCCGTCGCTGCATCCAACTCCGGCTGGGGCCAGCTCGCATGCGCCAGCCAGGCCTGACGGATTTCATAACTCAGCACCTGAACCGCCGCCGCCAGGTTGAGCGAGCTGTATTCCGGGTTGGCCGCGATAGTGACCAGTCCTTGGCACAGGCTCAACTCCTCGTTCGACAGCCCGCTGGTTTCGTTGCCGAATACCAGTGCCACCGGGCCGGCCTGCGCTTCGGTCAACAGGCGAATCGAGGCTTCAGGCGGGGTCAACACCTCGGACACGATGTCGCGACGGCGGGCCGACACACCCAGTGCCAGCGTGGTATCGGCGAGTGCTTCGGCCAGCGTGGCGCATACCCTTGCCTGTGTCAGCAGGTCGGCCGCGCCAGACGCCATGGCATCGGCCTGGCTATTGGGGAAAACGGCAGGATCGACCAGCACCAGCCGGGACAAGCCCATCGTCTTCATCGCCCGGGCTGCCGCGCCGATATTGCCGGGATGGCTGGTACGCGTCAGCACGATACGAATATTGGCGAGAAGTTGAGGATCGGCTGTGGTCATCAAGTAAAATAAGCGGCTCGTTCTTTGAATCCCTAGCCAGACATCATGCATCCCATGCTCAATACGGCGGTGAAAGCCGCTCGCAAAGCCGGGGCGATCATCAATCGCGCCTCACTCGACCTCGACCAGCTCACCGTACGGAGCAAACAGGACCGCGATTACGTCAGCGAGGTCGACCAGATGGCCGAGCGCGCCATCATCGAAACGCTGCTCGACGCCTACCCAAATCATGGAATTTTAGCAGAGGAGTCCGGCGCCGCCGAAGCCAAGAATGGCGAGGACTACGAGTGGATCATCGATCCGCTGGACGGCACCACCAACTTCCTGCACGGCCTGCAGCAATATTCCGTCTCGATTGCCCTCAGACACAAAGGCCAGATCACCCAGGCCGTGGTCTACGACCCTGCACGCAACGAGCTCTTCACCGCCACCCGTGGTCGCGGCGCCATGCTCAACGACCGCCGCATTCGCGCCAGCAAGCGCAGCAAACTCTCCGAATGCCTGATCGGTACCGGTTTCCCCTTCCGCGACTTCAGTTTCGCCGAAGCCTACATCAACATGTTTCGCGACATGATGCGTGCCACATCCGGCCTGCGCCGTCCCGGCTCCGCCGCACTCGATCTCGCCTACGTGGCATGCGGCCGCTACGACGGCTTCTGGGAAATGCACCTGAAACCCTGGGACCTGGCCGCCGGCAGCCTGATCGCACAGGAAGCCGGGGCACTGGTCGGTAATTTCATGGGTAACGAAGGCTTTCTGGAATCCGGCAACATCGTCGCCGCCAGTCCGAAAGTCTTCGGCCAGATGCTGCAGGTCATCGCCCCGCACCTGCCGCCCGAACTCAAGGCCTGATCCACGCACCAGTCCGTCCATGTCCATCGCCAAGGAGCCTTCTGCCCACACGCCGATTGTGTTGGGACACTGACTCAATGCGCTGCCAGAGATCGACTTTTCTCTTTCCCAGCAACAAGTTAGGCGGAGGACGGCCATCGCATCGCAGAGGTCGAATTGGCATAGATGGGCATGGTTTGGCGCTCAAATTGCCCCAAATTTGCCCCACGAAATCGGACCGCATACTGGGGCATAGCCAGTCGTGTGCGAACGTCGTTTTCAGGAGGCCGCGCGACACTGCGCTGGACCATGACGGTGCCCGACGGACTGCGCAATTGATTCACTCGGCGGGAGCACCGGCTCAACGCACGCCCCTCTTGAAGAGCTTGACTTGTGCCCTTGATGCGTATAAAATTTTGTACATGGTGGAGTGATGAGTGACGAAAAAGAGATTCGCTGGGTAGGCTCCACCTATGACGACTTGTTGGCATTCCCGGACGAGCCACGTCGCTCTGCCGGGTTCCAGTTGGGCAAGGTTCAAGTTGGTTTGGACCCGGACGACTGGAAGCCGTTCGATGATGTCGGGGCGGGCACCAAGGAAATCCGCATTCGGGAAACCAGCGGCATCTACCGGGTGATGTACGTCGCCAAGTTCGAGGAAGCCGTGTATATCCTGCACTGCTTCCAGAAGAAGACTCAGGCGACCAGCAAGCAGGACAAGGGCATTGCCGAGGCGCGATACCGTGCCGTGGTCAACGCGAGAAAGGCACAGAAATGAAGATCGACACCGAAATCCGCCATGTAACGAAATCGGGAGCGAATCTCTTCCTAGAGCTTGGCTTCGCGCCCGCTGAAGCCAAGCGGTTGCAGGCAGCCTCTCGCAAACAGATCAACGACACCCAATTGCTGAAGCAACAACTGATGGAAGAGCTGTCGACCTGGATTGCCGAGCATCACCTGAAGCAAGCCGAAGCGGCCGAGATTCTGATGGTTTCGCGTCCGCGCGTGTCCGATGTAGTGAACAAGAAGACGGCCAAGTTCACCATCGACACGCTGGTGGAAATGCTCAGCCGCGTTGGCAAGCCAGTCAAGCTAGCCATCGGCTGAGGCCGCGCCGTGCATGGCGATAGCAATTGCTCTATCCAACGGTCGCATCTGGAAAACGAAAGCAGCCGCGCTAACTCACTACAAGGCCATGCTGGCCCGTTACGCCGATGGCGCAGTAGTCGAGGATCGCTGCGACCATGACGACCTCGTGGCGCTGCTCGAACGCTACGACGAAGCCATCACCGATGGGCCGAGTAAGACAGGAGTGGGTATCGATCACTTCACTCGCACGCGCAACAACTTCAACGGGTATTCGACACCTTCATTCTGGGTCCATCGCACGGACGGCACCGCCACCGACTTCAGCTATATCTCAGGGGTGAACGGCCAGCCCAAGGGACTTTCGTGTGAGTTTTACGATGCCTGCCGCGCTGCTGTGCAGGATGACCTAATAACTGCCAAGCGTCGTTTCTTCGATGAGCACAGTGACGAGCAAGGTAGCGTGCCCTGCGAGATCACCGGCGCTCGCATTGACTTCGAGAACGCCCATCTCGATCACGCCTGGCCAACCTTCGGCCAGATCGTGGCGGCATTCCGTGCGGCACGCACTTGGACCCGCGAGATTCCTGTCGGAATCGTCACGCTGCCTGCCGACGCGCAGACGCAGAGCGTGTTCCAGGATATGGTTGTCGCCGATGCCTTCAAGGCGTTTCATCACGATCTGGCAGTGCTACGTATTGTTCAGCGCAAGATCAACCTGGCGATGGCTACCGGTCAGCGTCGACCCACGGTGCAACGGCCGCTTCGGTTGAGCACATTGTGACGACGCCAAGCCTTTAAGCATGACGCACATTGTGCCTTTCAACTCGCAGCATCTGGAAGCGGCCTGCCGTGTACTGGCCGATACCGAGCGCGGTCTGACTGGCACGCAGATCGAGCGGCTTCTGCAGGAAATCAAGATTGCCGATACCTCACCGGGAATGACCAAGTGGAAGCGCTTGTTCAATGCACTGGCAAAAGCGCAGAACAGACACCAAATTGGTAACCACCTGATCATGCTGATCAACCGCGCGATGGACCCGGTCAACTACACACGCGATCCCGGAGCCTTCACCTGGCGGCGCGACGAATTGAACGTGGTGCTCGCCTTCTCTGGCTTCTACGTACGCGAGGACGGCAAAGTTGCACATGCCGACAAAGCCACGACGCTGGACGCCGCACGCGCCCGTGCCGGGCGTCTCAAGTCAGCGCTGGAAAGCCGCGGCGTGCATGCCGAAGTACTCAACTATTGCCGCGCCGAACTGCTCGACGAAAACTACTTCCATGCCGTGTTCGAGTCCACCAAAGGCGTTGCCGAGCGCATCCGCTTGCTGTCTGGCCTCACTGCCGACGGTGCCGAGTTGGTGAACAAGGCGTTTTCTATCCAGAGCCCAGTCCTTGTTCTCGGGCCGCTCGCCACCGAGTCGGAGAAAAGCGAACAGAAAGGCTTTGCCAATCTGCTCGTCGGCCTATTCGGCGCCATACGCAACCCGCTCGCCCACGCCCCCAAGACCAACTGGCCGATGTCCGAACAGGATGCGCTCGACATCCTGACGCTAGTGTCACTCATTCACCGAAAGCTCGACCGCACCGAGAAAGCGACTGGCACCATCGCATGACCAATACCAGCAGCAAGCTGAAAAAGCTGTACGTGATCGGGAACGGGTTCGACCTGTGGCACGGCATCCCGTCCAGCTATAGAGAATTCAAATCGTTCGTGCGAGAGCATGACCACGATTTGTTCGATGCGGTGGAAACCTATCTGGGTGCCGATGAGGACTGGAGCGATCTGGAATCTGCGCTTGCTTCGATTGATGTGGACAGCGTCATTGAGGACATGGATCACTTCATGGTCTCATATGCCGCCGATGACTGGAGCGATGCGTACCACCACGACTTCCAGTACGAAGTCGAAGGAGTCGTACAGCGACTATCGGCGACGCTCAGAAGCCTGTTTGCCAAATGGATACGGCAGCTCGCGATTCCGAATCGTTTCAGTGCAGGGAAGCGATTGCGGTCGATCAACACCAACGGCCTCTTCTTGACGTTCAATTACACCGCCACTCTCCGTGAGCGATACGGCGTGCCAAACACAAACGTACTGCACATCCATGGCTGCGCTGACCAGGAAGATAGTGATCTCATCTTGGGACATGCATGGAATCCTCAGACTAGAAGATCGTTGAATGATCGAGAGGACATCGAAGAAATCGACACGAGGTTGATGGAAGCGAACCGCATCCTCGATGGCTATTTCTCTGCCACGTTCAAACCCTCCGAGCAGTTAATCCAAAGGAACCACCAGTTCTTTGATCGCCTGCGCAATATTCAGGAGGTGTGTGTACTGGGGCACTCGCTGTCCGATGTCGACACGCCGTATTTCAAAGCGCTTCTCGCTGTACCCAGCGTTTCGAGCGCGCGCTGGAGCATCGCGTGTCGTTCCGATTCGGACCAATCAGACAAACAGGAGCGCCTGCAGGCGCAGGGCGTAGATGCCTCACGCATTGTTCCGGCCTCATGGGATGAGATGTAGTTAGTACGCGCCCAGCCCCGCCTATGGCGCTGCCGTTGTTGCAGGCACTACGGCAGCGACCGAGCCACCCTTGCGCTTCTTGGCTGTCTCCCCACTACGCTTCTCGATTTGCGTACGCCAGGTTTCCAGCGCCGTGATGTCGGCGAGCAGTTCATCGGGTTCAGGAACAGTAATACCGCCTAGCACAGCCTTGTCGTGAGCGGCGTAGTTCGAGCACTTTGTCATACCGGCATTCACTTGAGCATAGTCGTCGTCTTCGACAACGACACCGGCGAGCCGCTGTGTTTCCACACCTTTTCGGAAGCGCAGGATAACCTCGCGCAACAGCACTTCCTCGACGGCGCGTTCCCACGCCATGCGCAACCGGGAATAGGCATCGACAGTCTGTTTTCGATGCTCTTGCTCTTCACCATCGTTGTGCAGCTTGGCGATGGACTGGTGCTGGGCTTTCAATGCACCAATCCGCTTGCTGGCGTTCTTGCCCTCGAACGGCAAGTCTGGATCGGCAATACCGAAACCCTCGGCGCGTCGGGTCAGGCTCTGCGTGGCGATCGGCACGCCGGCCAGCTTTGCTTCCTCTGCCAACAGGCACAGGAAATAGATGTCATGGGTGAACACAATGACTTGACGTTGCGCGGCCTCAACGACCATGCGTTTCGCCACACGTTCACGGCGACGATGATCGAGCGACGACACCGGGTCATCGAACACGATTCCGCCCGTGCCACCGATCAAACCGACTTCTGCGAGAAAGGAACCTATAGCGATGGCGCGCTGCTCACCCTCGCTCAGGATGTCGCCGGGACTGCGGCTCTGCGGCAGTTCCAGCTTCAGCTTGTGCAAAGCCTTGCCCTTGTCGGAACGACTTTGCAACGATACGCGGAGTGTGCCGACGCCCAGCGACTTGAATTCGCGGTTAAGTGCCTCGGCCAGCTCGTAGGACACAACTTTTTCGGCCAGCTCCGATGCCTTCAGCGAAATGGCATTGGTCTTGATAGCCGACAGGCACCGCACGAGCTTGGCTTGGTGACTGAGCCGCGACACCGCCGTAATAACCGCATCTTTGACCTGACTCAACCGTACCCGAGCATCGAGTTCGCTGAACTGCTTTTGCAGGGCTGCACGCGCTTTTTCGTCCGAAGCCTTTTCCAGAATCTCAGCTTCGACATTCAGCTTATCGGCCAACGCCTGCAAACGCGCTGCCGGGTTGAGCAATATCTGATCGGTGCCGTCCCACTGGTGCGAGAGCACTGCTGACTTGATGGCTTCCTGGCGAGCAGCCAGCGCTGGCTCGAAGGCTTTGGCATCGGCCGCGAGTTGCGGATCCAGGGCTTCGATCTCTCCATGGGTCACGTCGTCGAGACTCAACGTGAGGACGTGCGCGATGAACGGCTTGTACTCGGCGAACAGGGCGGTGCGACGTGCCTGCGAGGTTTTTTCCGCTTCCTGCTGAATGAATGCCTCGAAGCGGAGTAAGCGATCGGCACCATCGGCAAGAGGTTGCTGGCACAACGGACAAGGCGCATCCGCGCCCAATTCGGGGAATACTTTGTCCGGGTGAGATTCGATCGCGTACTTGCGGGCAGCGTCGAACAATTCACGCCATGCCTCGCCGCCAGTCCCCGGCAGCAGGTTCTCACCTTCCTTGAACTGCTTGGCAGCGAGCGCAGCAGCCGCTTGCGCCGTGCGATAGGCATCTGCCAGGTCGCGTAACTTGGTAACCACCGTTGGGTCCACCAGCTCACCTTTACTGACCGCATTCGCCGCAATGGCGGCAATGCGGCGCGCGCGCAAGCGCAACTGGGCGGCCTTCTCCTTCGGATTGTTTTCTTTCAGGCTTTTGTCCAGATCGACGTGCTGGGCCAGTTCCTCCGGAGTCACGGTGGCTAGCTCTTCAATCTGGGCCTTTGTCGTCTTGGCGGACAGCGCGGCGATCAGCTTGCCAACAAGCGTGTCGCCCTGCAGCGGCACGAATGCCGTGAGGTCGGCGGCCGACTGCGCATGCTCGGTGTCGATCATCGACTTCAACTGCTTGCAGACCTTCGCCAGCCCCTCGAAAACATCGAGCCCGTAGGGCACGTAGGAAAAGTCGTCCTCGCTATCGAGGTAAGCACGCGCGCAGCGCGAGTCGAAGATCGCGAGCGATGAAAGCTCGGGAGGCGCTGCCTTGCCGTGGCTCCAATGCACGTCCTGCGCAACATCGTTGACCGCAATCTCAAAAGTGGCTTCAGCAGCGCCCGCCTTGCTGGCTGGCAAGTTGGCGTTCGGGTGTATGGCTTCCATCTGGTCGCGGGCTCGGCACGCGCGCTTGAGCACGCGTGAGTAGCCTGACTTGCCCGAACCGTTGTCGCCGTAGATGACGGTCAGCCCGGCCGCGCCGAATGGCAGGTATTGATTCTCGGCAATCGCGTTGACGTGCCGCAGGTTTTTCATGGCCCGCAGCTCGACATGTATCGAAGCTTTCACCGGCGCCGGGATTTGGTCGGCCGTGAGTGGCTTCGGCTTGCGGCCCTTGGGGTCGGGAATGCCATGCGCCACTTTGAGCAGTGCATACAGATCATCCAGATCGTCGGCTGTCTGCGTCTGCTTCGCCAGCAGGCGAGCGACGGCATCGCTTTGCCATGTGGGCAGGCTTTGTGCCCAGCTCAGTATTTCCTGAAGTATCGACATGGGATCTCCTCCCCGTTTCTTGTCACTTTTCTCCGTTGAGCCACAGGTGTCGACACTCCACTCATGTCATCGCCCTATTGCACCAGCCCCACCACTGCTCGGAACCGAGCCACGTACCCGCCGCCCGTTTCGGGACTACTTCGCGAGGAATTCAGCGTAGGTTGAGAATGCCCGGTGCCCTTTGGCGGCATTCTGCTTGGCCAGGATCGTTTTGCTGATGCGCTGCTGCAGATACTCGCATACGGCGTCGAACTTTTCGGCCGGTAGCAGCTTCCACGGAGCGCCGAACCGGTTTTCTACGTTCGCCGAAATGACGCCGTAGTTAAACTTCGTCGCGCGCGTCTTGTCCGCACTGGCGAATTCGTTGTACCGCTTGATCAGGTGCTGCACGTATCGACTCAGCTGCTGGTCGGTACCAATGGTTCCTGGCGGCGCATTTACAGAGACGGCACGACGGGTAGTCTTAACGTTGACCGTATGCGCCTGGATCGCCCCGGGGCTGTTAATCGCGACGTTGCCGGTGTTGTTGGTCACCGTGATTCGCAGGTCATTCAGCAGAATTTTGGCAAAAAAGCTGTCTGTTGCCTGTTCGGCACGCCCTGCCACGTCCTCATGGATTGCCTTCATCTCCCGCAGGGCTTCAGCGGTGTAGAGGTCGGGTTGCGAATCGATAACTTTATGGTGCTGTCGGCACAGCAAAATCAGGTTGTCGAAGCCATTCCGATCTGCCTCGGTCTGAGAGGTCTCATATCGGGGACCGCCTTCGCGTCTGGCATGTATATGACATATCTCCCCTGTGACGGTGCCGACGCTCTCCACGATGGCAAGAGAACATCCGGGGTACGCGCAGATGTTGCCGGACAACGCAAAGAGTCGCTTGATCGTTTTTTCGGTTGGTTCTGCCATTCAATCTCCACAACGCCCGAACTGATTCCGCGCTACAAGATGACCTGATAGATGGTCAGCGACTTGGCAGTTTGGACGAGTCCCTGCCTCAGCAACACGTCGATGTAGTGGTCCACGTCCATCGGCGGATTCTTGAGTTGGGCGCGCTGGCGTTGGGCGGCTGCGACGACCGCGGCCGGATCGAGATCGAACAGGTTCTCGATGAACAGGTCCGGATGCTGTGCTTCGATACCGAAAGGCGACAGCGCCGCTTGCGGGAAGTCCCTTTCGTTGAAGGTGACGATCACGCTGGCATTGCAGCGAATCGCAGCGGCCAGCACGTGGCGATCATCCGGGTCAGGCAGGGCCAAGCCTGCGATGAGCACTTCGTGGTCGGTCACCAAGCCATCCGGAATCGCCTTATCCATCAGTGCCGATGTACGATCCAGTTGCTCGCGCGTCAGGTCGGCACGGTTCAGTAGCAAGTTGCGTTTCCACTCGTCGTGAATCTGCGCACTCCACCGCGCACGGAACCGTCCGGACAGCCCGAGCCACATCAGGAAATCCCGCAGCGGCGCGGGATACAGGACGCAGGCGTCGTAGACGGCCGTGAACGGCGAATGCCTCATTCGTAGCCCATCCCCAGTTCCTGGGCTTGCTTCGCCAGTTCTTCCATCGCTTGTTCACTGGCGTGGTCACGGTGACCCTTGAACAGCATCAGGTCAGCGAAGCGCACGCGTCGGTGCTTGCCAGTCTTGTGGAAAGGCAGCACGCCATCTTCCAGCAGCTTGACCAAATGCGGACGAGATACGTTGAGCAGATCGGCCGCTTCCTGGGTGGTCAGCTCCGCGTGGACGGGTACGACCTTGACGGCGTTGCCGTCGGCCAGCTCGGCCAGGATGTCCACGAGCAGGCGCAAGGCCGAGGTCGGCAACTCAACCTGATGGGCCTGGTTCTTGTCGTCGAAGATCTGAATGCGCTGAATCTCGAACTGGGTAGCGAGGTAGGCCGCCAAGGCGCGTTGACCTTGCACGGCCGCCTGCACTTCCCGTTCTACGGGCAGTGTCATCTTGGACAGGACGGTGGTGGTCATGGCGAACTCCGGTGGTGTCGGAAAATAATTAATGTTAGCATAATCGAAACAAACGAAAATCGCAATAAACGAAATTACCTGCCCTCAGCCTCCAACTTCGACGCACGCGCCAAGGACTATCTTTCATGACCCCACTTGCGACCGGCTGCCAGAACCCAAGCGATGCCGCTTTGACGCTCGATGACGCAGCGGCTTTCGATGATCAGCGGAAGTGTTGGTGGGTGATCCAGGAGGACGCCGATGGGGCCAGAGTGAGAAACGAGCATGGATGAAGCTGTAGTCGTCTTTTCCAGAAAAGGTCTCTTTCAGACGCGGATCGCCGCTCGCGAGGTTCGCAGCCGCGAGCACGCGCGCAAGTTGTGGCCCTTGGTCGCGCCGGGCGTCACCCAGCAGTTGGTGACTTGGGTGAGTCCTTCGTTCGAGAAGGACAAGAAGCTACGCCGGCGCTCGCACTTCCGGCAACTTCCGGCTGGGAGGACCTATGACCTCAAGGCACAATTCGAAGAGGAAGAGACCAACCGACAGCGCGCCGTGCGCGAAAGTCCGGAACACCAGCGTGCCAAGGAGTTGATCGCCGCCGAACTGTCGCGTCGCCTCGCGGCTGGTCTAGCGATGCCATGGGCGTTCAAGGATGCCGATGCATCGGACTATTCTCTGGAGGGCAACTTGCTGTTGGGTGCTGACCATGTCGCGACCGAGTATCCACTGGAGACACCCTTCGGCAGTCGGTTTCGTCTCGGCATTGCGGTGCTCGGCCCGCCCATCCAGAGCGAGCCCATGGTGCTCGCTGGCGTCGAGATCGAACTGGGACACGCTTTCGACGGGCGAAAAGCGCTGATTGGCAAGTCGCTGGGCTTCGCGCTTATTTCCATTGACATCACCGAGATGACGATGGACGAGATCACGCCGCAGTGGGCCGAACGAGCCTTGACCGCCACAACACGCAGCCATGAGCAAGGCCGCAGGCAGACCTATGTCTACCTGCATGATCTGCTGTATCCACTTTATGCTCAGTTGCCGACATTTCTGGACAGAGAACAGCGGCACCAGTACTTGGTGTTCTCGGACGACGCCACCTTGCACCGACTCGTGGGTTGGATGAACTTGCTGGCAAAGATTCTTGGCTATCCGACCGGTGCGGTAGCTGTCGCTATCGTCAATGGCAAGAGCGAGCAATCCCGCAAGATGCTGGAGCGTGCGGGTCAGGTTGTCGGTCCCGATTGGGAACAGTTCAACAATCATCAGTGTTTGCGCCTGACCGTTCCGCGACCGAAGAGTCCGGCAGATCTACAGGCCCATCGCTTTCACATGACGATGGCACGACTGCTGTTGTCGCACGCCGATGCGCTGGTGGGCTACAAATACCGCAATGGCGTTGACAACAACCATCCTGAGGACGATGTCTGGATCGCACATCGCTGGATTGCCGACCAGAACATCCACACGCACCACCGCGTATTGCCAAAGCGCCTGGCCGAGCCGATCAATCGGTTGATGAAGGTGGTTTCCAACCTGCAGCGCAGCCATGACAGCGGCGGTGCTTCTATTGCGGAGCTTGGGGGGCGATGACGCTGGCGAGCCGTCCGGAACCGAATCAATATCAATGCCCGCCAAAATCTTGAGGAATGGAAGCGTCGCCTTTGAGCACCAAGATCAGCGGACACTACTCGCGTAGCCGATCTATTTCAAGGAGTCTAGATAGGCATCGCCATCGTCGATGCCCAGTTCGATCCACATCGGCAGGTGATCGCTCATGCGGTAGGTGCGCCACTCCTTGAAACTGCGGCCGGGCTTTTCGGCGCGTTCCTGTGCGTACGCACCCTCGTCGTCCAGTCGGTATACCTGCTCGTAGAAATCGAACACACCAGCTTTGCCAGTCGGCTTCAGGCGAGCGAGGCGCTTGTAGTAAGCGATCTGGTCATAGTGTTTACTCTTGTCCACGTTAGAGCCTGGCACGGACTGCAATTCCTCCGGGACAACAAAACCGGCCTTCGTGATGGCCTCCATCGTCACGTCTTCACGATTGAAAATGTTGAAGTCGCCCAGCATGATCAGGTTGTCGGGCACAGGGTCCGTGTCGGGCTCATACTGCGGCGCACTGGAGAGCTTGCCGGCACTTTTCGCGAGCGTCTTGCCGAACGCAGTAATCTCGGCCAGCCGGCGAGGATCCACCGCAATACCTTTGCCGTAGTAGATGTGGACGGTGGCCAGTGTCAGATAGGCCCAGCCGGCACGAAAGCCCGCGATGTAAGGCGAGCGCGCCATCTGCACCGGCTCTTCCTTGGCGCCCTTGTCCTTCGGCAGCACCAGTTCGGCGGCCAGGCCAGTGAAGCTCACCTTGCGCCGGTCATACAGATAGGCCATCCGCTCCGAGTTTCCCGATGTACCCAGCGTCACGTCGGTCACCAGGAAGTCCCACCAGCTGCCCAGCAACCGCTGCAAGCGCTGCAACGGATAGAGGCCATCACGGACCTCCTGAATCGCGATCAGATCGAAGCGACTCAGAATCTCCGCAATGTAGAAATACGGCTCATCGCCGCGATAGCCGTACTTGCCGGAGTCGAACTCGCGGATGTTCCATGTCGCCAGCAGCAGCGTGTCGGTTGCAGTACGCGCCGGAACCGCGGCACTAAGCGCGGGGCGAAGGCGCTTGAGGCCGTCGATGGTCCGTCTGCGCATCTGCGCGTCCTTGATCTGCTTCAAACCTGCGTAGTACGGCATGAGCACCCCCCGCATTCGTCTTCTAGACCGTCGGCATTATGCAGCGAATTCTTCGCATCCTGAGCACTGATCTAGTTCTTCATGAACTTGACCGGCTAGATGTAACCTGGCGTGGAACCGTGGCCGCTTGCGGTTGTGATGCCATCAACTTTGGGCACTTCGTATGCTTGTTTCGCGGGGCGACCATGGTTGTTCCGCAGGAAGAACGCAAACTGGGGCTTCAAATACCACTCAGGCGATGCCACACTGGAATTAAATTCCATTATTGTGGAACTTGACATATTGATTCCGTTATTTGAGAATTGCTCTCAAGAAGAAACGGAGCGGCTGTGAAATGGCACGACTAAGCATCCAGAGTGAACGGGTCAAGCATCTAGTGGGCACCCAAGTCCTGCCGTTGCTTTTGGCTGCCGGCAATGTCGCCGCATTGACCAAGCTGCTAAACGACACACTCCAGACTGCTGGCATCGAAGGCAGGCTCCACCCCAACCGACTGCACGCCCTGCTATCGAATGACGTGACCAGGTCGCTAAACGAGGCGACCGTCGACCTTACTGAACAGGCAGCCCGCGCGGCACTCGAAGTCGATCGAACAATTGCTGAACGGGCTGCAGTAGCACTGAAAACCCTCCAGGATGAAGCCCATAAGCTGCGGGCGTTTTCGGCCGATTCTTTGGATGAAATAGCCGAACGTCTGTCCATTCCCCCGGCACTGGCGGCGCGGCTACTCGGCGAAACACCAAGCACGACCGGAATGGGGGCGACCGGAGCGTTGCGCCCCGCAGGTGCGATTACCATTCGGCATGAGCCTCCTGACTGGAGCTACCAGGACACTGCCGTCGCAAGGTGTTTAGACGCCTTCAATAGACGACCTGCCGGCCGGGTCGGACTCGTACTACCAACCGGCGCGGGCAAGACCCGTACGGCCTTGCGAATCGTCCTGGCTATGCTTAGCAAAAATCTCGACAGCAAGGCACCAGCGTACTGGGTGACGCATCGGCGCAATCTCCGCGAGCAAGCGTACCGAGAGCTGCAAAAGCTCATCGCGGGGCAAGATGATCGCCTGGAAGGCGAACGGCTGGCGGAGCTTGCCAACCGGATCAAATTCGTCATGGTCAGCGACCTGACGCCGCTGCTCGAAGGCGCAGCGACCCGGCCGGCACTGATCATCGTCGACGAAGCGCACCATGCTGCCGCGCCTTCGTACCGGCCCGTCTTCGCCAACCCTTGGGCGGCCCCGGTCCTACTGTTGACCGCCACGCCCAATCGAAGCGACCGCCTGCCGATCGGCATCGACGAGATTGCCTTCACGATCACATACCGCGAGCTTGCGGAACGCCGTGCCGTTCTCACACCGAAGTTTCTGGATTTTCCCGTCGACAGTTTTGACTGGTCGACAGAGGCCATTGACGATTTGGCGGATTACATCGTCGATCGAACCTCAACAGATTTCACGAAGGTGCTGGTGCTCGCGCCCCGAATCGACCGGGTTGAAGAGTTCTATATGGCGCTGCTTGACCGGCTTCCGGATGACCATCCGCTAGAGGTCGAAGACATCGGTTTTGTCCATGGAGCGGCCAATTCACTCGGCATCGACAATGAGGACTTCCTTGCCAGCTTCGGCAACAAGCCCCGCGCTGTACTTGTTTCAGCCCAGTTGCTGCTGGAGGGTTTCGACGACCCGAGTATCAACGCAGTCGTGCTCACCTACCCATCGACCAGCGTCATCCGCCTAATGCAAGCGGCAGGCCGGTGCGTACGATATTCCCCTGACAAGCGTGCAGCCTATGTGGTTCAGGCCCGAAATGACTCCATCGCCTACCACTTCGACCAGAGGTGGCTTTACCAGGAGATCGACGACTTCTTGCGACCGCAACTCGTCGATGTCGAGTATGCGAGTCATAGTGATCTATATGAGAAAGCCCGGCTTTTTCTTGAGCAACACCGCGTAGATGGAAAGCAAGCACAGCGTGCTCTCGCCCGCATCGAAACACTCATGCCGGGTGAAACCTGCCGGCTCTTCCTCTATGGGCTCCCCTATTTTGGTACCACTGATCGGTTCGACTCGGAGTCTAGCTGGGGCGTTTCGTTGGAAACAGCAGATACCTCGACAATGCTGCGCGGTGTATTCAACGCCTTCTGCTCACTGGGTGCTGATCTGTCGGACCCTTCCGATTTCCTTCTGCGAGACGGCACCGCTTACGGCATAGCCAAAGACCTCAACGCCGGCAGTCGCTGGCTGGAATTTACTGGGTTGCTGACGGCAGCGTACTTTGCCAAGCGCGAGGTGCATGGCCCCTCCCCGATCGACACCATGGGGAGCCGGCCTTTCAAGCCCCACGGAGCAACAACCTGGCTCAGGTATGTTTCCTTTACCTTCCGGCCCGCCGTTCCTCCTGCCCTCAGCGAGTTCCTGCGCGACTGCCACAACGCCGCACAGATCGAGGCCACCTATCTCGAAGCGCCTCCGCAATATGCAACGGCCGTTAAGGTACCGTTGCCGCTGGCAGGCTCGGAAGCTTTCCTTCTCAACGCAAGCGCGACGGCTGAACTGACGGCGGCGCTGGTGGACCTCAGACAGAAGCTCGCTCAAGCCGTTCCAGCGGAACAGTTCGGCGCGCTCGCGTCCTACCTGGCTAGCTCAAATCACTTGCTACTTCCGGCACGGTTGCTGCGCCGAAGTGAATTCTTGGTCGACGCGGCAGCACGTGCGGCTCGCGTCTTGACCCTCACCGACAACCCGAATCTCGAAACTGCAAAGGACCCCAACCATGAATAGCCATCAAACCCCCATGAGCGATCTGCAAGACGCCAAGCTGGTCCCCTTCGACAAGATACACCTCGACCCTAACAACCCACGTATAGCTCCCGAGAATCCGCCTGGCTATCTCGATGACAACGCGCTGTTTGCAGAGGATCTTCAGCAAACGCTCGAAGAACGAGTTCGCGCTGTCTACGACGTCGCCAATCTGGAAGACTCGATCCTTGCACATGGTTGGGTTCCTATCGACTCGATCATCGTGTGGGAACACTCGCATCGACCGGGGCACTACATCGTGGTCGAAGGAAACACGCGGACAGTGGCTTTGCGCGCTCTGCGTGGTGGCCGATTGGAACGTGAGCGCAAGAAGCTGGAGAAGCTAAAGAAGACCCCAAGCCGCTTCGAAGAGGAGCTGCGTGTGCAGCAGGATTTGGTCGATCGACTTGAGACGATCACCAGCCAGACTGATCAGCTACGCGTCTTCCCTGTGGCTGCGAAATCCGTCGATGAACTCCAGACGATCCTACCTCGGTTGCTGGGCGTACGGCATATTAGTCACGCACGCGAATGGAAGCCCTACGCAACGAACCTTTATATCCTGTCCCTGTATGAACGGCTGTTCCGCTCCCGCCATGGGGACAAGGTCACGTTGCGTCTTGAAGACGACCTGGTCAATGAAGTCGCGTCCATGGTCTCGCTCGGTGGAACCAGGGCAAGACGGAACATCCAGGCCGCGTCAGCCTTCACGCACTTCAAGCGCGACTATGAGGACAGGCTGCCTGAAGGAGAAACTTTATCCGATGAGGACCACTACTTCTTCGAACTGATCCTGCAGAATGCCTATCCGAAGGAACAGTTCAACGTGAACAAGGACTCCCTGCGCCTCCCCAAGGAATCGGAGGAGGTTCTTTTTCAGTGGGCGTTCTCCAAGCCCAGGTCTGGCAAAGAAGAAGATAACGAGAACATATTCTACAAAGCCGAAAGCGTGCGCCTTTGGAACCAGATGGCCACCTATGATGGCAAAAGCGGCACAAACTTCGCCAAGCAGCTCGACGTCAACTCGCCGGACGAAGCACGTCCCATCGGAGTGATCGAGGCCGAATTCCTTCAGCACAAGACACAGAGGACGCCGATTGATGCCCTTACTTCCTTACTGAAGGCCCTACAAGACCTGAAAGTAGATACCCTTGTCTCACAACAGGAGCACCTGACCCCGATTCTTGACCGCATCGCACATCAAATCTCGCGTTATCAAAAAATGATGAAAGCAGTCGCGGACTGAAGGCGGCACCTGCCACCTTCAAATACGCTTTTAGACTAGCCTCAGCGGATCAAGAATCTTGAGCACATCCTTCGAACCACCCTGGGTCAACTCATACTGCCGAACCAGCTCCGCTTGATCAACGGCGAGACCACAGATGTATTTGAGAATATCTCGAGCCAAAGCTTTGCCAGCAACATTGATCGTCTGGCGATCAGGGTCCCAAATCACATTCCGAAACGGGACCATTGCCAAGTCAGTAGGGATTCTCTCAACAGATTTCACCGCCGACGGGAGGTCTGTCCCTTTCGACCTCGCAACTTCAATTACTACTCTCGTCACAATTTCCAAGCCTATTGGACGAAACAACAAATGCCCACCGTGGGGTCCGCGGTGCATCTCAGTGACTGAGCCCGGATCTTTGGAAGTTAATAATTCACCAACCGGTTTAAAGGCGTCAGCTAGAGCGTCAAAATAGGATGTCGCTACCTCATAAAAATAATCGAGCCGATCGTCGGACGGTCGATTAAATCTAAGACCTCGGTCCGTTCTCTGCCCAACAGAGAACATGAAGAGTAACTTAAGAATATCGTACAGACTGGAAATTGTTGTCAGTGCCACTCGATTGCCGACTGGAATATTCTGACTTCCGATAACAGCAATTTTCGGGTCTCGGAAAGACGGATTGGTTTCTACTAGACGGCGCACAACGATCGCCATTACATCGTCTTCATCTAAAGCAATAATGTCGCGCTTGCGGACGGGAACAGCGGTCTTATTTAGCGTTGTAAATAATCTTCGCGTTCGCTGCATTCCGGCAACATCCTTCTTGTGCCCAACCAATATGACCGGCACCTGCTCATCGCCCAGATCGGCTCCCTCTTCGAGCGCCTTCTTGATGCCTGCCAATCGGTGCTGACCATCGATCGCAAATATTCTCTCTGATCCCGACAGGCTGAGAAAGCCAAGGGCGTCTCGTGAGGCTTCAGGAATGACTTTTAACACGTCGGCCTTAGTGCCCGACCTGAAGTTTCCCACCTCCAACCAATCTGGGCTGCCACCGTAAGTGGCGAGCACTAGTGAATTGAAAAACCTCTCCTGAGTCGATCTCAAGTATCCGGCAATATGTCTAGCTCTCGGCCCCTCTAGGCTTCGCTGAATAAGCTCAGACAGGGCCTTGTTTGGATGAATCTCTTCAGCGTAACGAACGCGAATGGCTAGTTCTGACAATGGCATGAGACAGGAATAATAGATCCAATCTCCTATAGTTCCGCGGAGCGCTGGAAGAGCAAGTGGTTGGAGCTTCATCAGAATGCAGCAGCCTTTGCACTAGTGATTGTTGCGTCCATATCTCTCTTGTTAACAGGAGGCATAAGCGCACTGATCATAGATTTCTCAATTTTCCCCAAGTCGACTTGCGTGTTTGGAAGACTCACGAAATTGAAGAACAAGTCCCCCGACCAGTTGTCGAGCATGTAGTAAACCGCCGGCCTACCATCTTCGTTCTTAAGATGCCGAAGGTACTGCGCATATCGTTTATACAAGTTAGCTTCAGAATCATCTCCCGTAATTCCGATATATAAGATATATCCGTGTGCTGGTAACTTTGCTGGAGAAAGCTCTGCAGTAAACGCATAGACGCCTCTCTCCTTAGGCACAGAGGCATGGTTTGTCTCATCAAATCTAATCTTTTGCCAATTAAGTTGATACCTCGTCCGAAAGCTCCGCCACTTTTTTAGATCGAGGAAGAATTCGTGCAACTCTCCCTTGTACTTCTTCGTGAAATTTACAAGGTCATGGTGTTTGCCCGCCACGATACCCCCATTGTGTCGACTATTTTTAGCATTTTATAGAACTACACCGTGTGCGCCAGCGTAGAGGCCAATTCCGCCAAGAGATCTTCTTCACGTCGACTTACAAGGTAAGAAAGGCCCCTGTGCACGTGCTGCAAGAATGCCTGCCGTATCGCATCCTCCGAAACCCGCTTTCCCTCCGACAGGAGTCGAACGATCAGCAGGTTTGTGTAAAGATCATCCTGGCCACCGGTCAACGTGCGCCAGTCGATTTCAAGCCCGCCCGCAAAGGCAAAGTTCTCGTCCGGTGGCACTGATGGGTTAGCTAGTGAAATACACAGGGCGTGCCGGCAGATCGCATTATTGTGTTCAATGCCAGTCCGGCGCTTAATAGTGGCGAGCTGATTACGTGCGGTCGAGGTAAGTTTGACGCGCTCCATCAATGCACCTCCTTTGCCAAGGAATTGACCGTCGTTTGGCCCTCGCCATCGTCAAAGTCCAATGAGTACTCCGCATTGGTGAAAGGTTTGAGGGCCTCGTAGGCGGCACCATCAACCTCTTGGTCGGTGGACAGCACAACGACCTGGTGCGAGACAGTAGCAAAAAATCGCTTGATCAGCGCCGAGCGGTGATGCTGGTCCAACCGGGCAAGCGGCGTGTCCACCACCACAGGGAAACGTCCTTTGCGTTCCTTGATCAGTGCGCTAAGCACCGAGATCGCCAGCAATTGCCGTTCGCCGGCCGACAAACGATCCATGGGCAGTTCTTGTTGCTTACCGTCCTTGATTGACACTTGATAACTCGTTGGATCGACCACGACGCTCGCAATCAAATTCCGCTTGCGAAGCAGATTCCGAAACTCCCCTGTGATCATGTCAGAAAGCCACTGGGCCTTCGATGCCAAAAGCTGGTCTTTGAATACAGCGAGTACCTTACGGGTCCTGGCCGAGGCTTCCAGACTTTTCGCCTCCATGGATCGGTCGCGGAACTCCGTCCCCAAGCGTTCCTGAGCGGCATTCAGGCGTATGCGAACATGCGCCAGGTTGCTTTGCGCCTCGTCCAGCTGCTGGGTCAAGGCGGCCAGTTGAACCTCTGCTGCCGAGGTCACCTTGCTGCGCTCCTGGAGCATGGACAGGATATCGCTGATTTGCTCTTCGGCCGGAATCTGTCCAATGTGTTGTTCGGCCTTGTCCAACTGTTTCTGGGCAGCCCTCAGAATGTCCAGCTCATGCCGGACTTTGCTTCGGCTGGACTCCAACTGCCGTTCGACGTCCTTTGGCGCAGCATCGCGTAAGCGAGGTCCACCTTTGCCGCGATTCGCCGAATAGGCTTTAAGGTCCTGCGCCAGAGCATTTCTAAGCGCTTCGATGGCAGCCTTGGAAAGATTGGCCGGCAATGCCGACAGCACCCGTTGATCACGCTTCTTGAACTCCTGTCCAAGTAGCTTTGAGTGTCGTGCGTGTTGGTCCTGCTCCCAAGCATCAATATAGATCGGCCACAGGGGCGCCAGCCAGACGAGCGGCAACACCGGATCTGACATGGCATTGGCCAGGTCGGCCCGAGCAACGTCTACAGCCTTACGCGCTACCACGACGGCGTTGCGAATAGCGGCTGCCTGTTCGTAGGCCGCGAGTCCCTTGCGCTTGGCATCGGTCGTATAGCGATCCAGCACGCTTTGGGCCTGTTCCGCAGCGTTCCGGGCGGCAGCTTGCTCCTGGGTCAGGCGCTGAACGCGCGTTTCAAGCTCCTTCGCCTGGTTGTACCAAGTGGACACATTAGAGCGAGCGGCCTCAAATTCCTCAGAGGTATTCTTGTTCTTTAGGGCCGCACGCCGCTCCAAGGCCTTCAGATCGTTGCCAAGCGCTTCGATACCCCCGATGCCAAGAAACACTTCGGTAGCTCGCTTGAGCAAATCAGGCAGGCGTTCTGGATTTGCCAACGCCTCGATCTTCTCGCCATCGAACAAAAACAGCTGCACGAGCTCAGCTGGCAATATGGACCCGATAAACTCATCCCACGTCTGTGAGAAGTCAATATCAAGGCTACCATCCTCGAACACAGAAACGTTCTCCTGCAACCCGTCGGCCCGTGCGGACCACTCACGTCTCACACTTAACTGGCGGCGGGCACCACTCACTTCGACTACGACACCGATTTCCACAACGCCATGGCCTTGAGCGTCACGACGCCGCAATCCCAGCATCAATTGCTCGTACTCGGATCGCTTTAGCCCTGGTAACGCCTTCTGTCCATAAAGGCCGATCTGCAAAGCTGTTAGCAACGTTGTCTTACCGCTGCCGTTGAGCGCTTTCACGAGAATGACGGGCTTGCCTGTACTAACGCCAAGGTCAATGGTTTGTCGTTCGCGGAATGGCCCCAAGTTTTCGATGGAGACGTTTGTAATTGTTATCTTTGCCATGGATTACGCTATCAATACCGTCGCGTCTGACGCTTCCCCATCCGAGTCTTTGGAGGGGCTGGATAACGCAAACTCAAGGGCTTCGTTTTCATTACGGAAGGCGTAGTGCCTCAGCACCCCTTCTAGCCGATCCAAATGCTTGGATCGTTTGTGTGCCTCAATCGACTGAAACTGCACTGCCAAGAGGCTGCGCGTCAGTTTGTAAAGCTCCTGCGCGGCCTCAGGCTCCGAGTCCACTTCGGACGCCACCTGCTCCAGCATCGACAAATCGGTGCGGTCCAGCGGCGCTTGCTCAAGTTCCCGGCCGGGGTATGCAGTTTCGAAGACATCGGTGTATATCTTGGGCACGAGGTCTTCGATCTCTCCTTTGTCCTCCACCCAGATACGGCGAATCTCGTCCAGCTCCTCGATCGAGATTAGTTCAATCAGCTGGGTACCCTGCTTCTGATCCGCATTTCGAACCTGTCGCTGGGCGGTTAAAAGCTCTTTGAGTAACTTGGCGCGATGGCCCTGTGTGTAGGGTCCATGGACAAGCTCGTCACGGAATACGGTGAGGCGACCGTTCATGCGTCGGAAGTCCCGATTGGCCCGGTCCTCAACCGCCAAATGCTTATTGCGAAAATCAAGGATGGGTTGCATCCATTGTTTCTGTTCGTCGTTCTGGATCATGGCTTGCATGGACTTGTCCTGCGAGACCATGGTGCACACGTAGCAACCAAAGCGGCTGTCCCCGCAGCTGGGCGTCGAGGTATCGACGACAATTGGGCACTCAGCATCTGCCGTGGCGCCCCGGTAAATCCCGAACAGTTCCTGGTTGTCGATGCCCCAGGGGTTGGGGTTTGTCATCAGAAACTCCCAGACTTTGTCACTGGTCCAGCTTTCGATGGGTGGATAGACCCAGACGCGTGACAAGCGCGGATCCTTGTTCTTGCTCAAGCGATCGCGAGTGCTGCCCTTATACTGATCCATGACTTTGTCGCGCGCTTGGCTCTCGCCCCGGCGCTGTCCGAGAACCAGGATCGCTTCGCCGTTCGATTCGGAAAGCTCTTGTATAAACTTGGTCGAGGCGCTGATCTTGAGCCGGTCCGTGCACCAGCGAAATTTGGGCCGCGGCGCCGGATAGCCCTTGCCGATCAGGTTGACCCAAAAGCGGTTCTCCATTGCCGGCGTCAGGCGGTGGGGACGGATGTCGAGCCCTTGTTGCTTGGCCGCAATGCCAATACGGAGAAGCGACGTTTCGACCCAGGCCGCGATGACCGGGTTCTCAACCAGGGTATCGGTGCTGATAACATGAACTGGCTTGATCCGTTGCTCAGCAGGCAGCCGTGCGATAGCAGTCCAGATCAATTGCAAGCAAGCCGTTGAATCCTTGCCCCCGCTGTAGCCAACAATCCATGGCATCGGATCGGAGCGATAGATCGCCTGCACCTCCTCGATAATCTGATCGGCGCTAATGTTCATGTGATTTTCCTTCCTGCTCGATGCTTTGTCGTGCGCGACGCTGCCCATGCGGCTTCCGCGCTGGATTCCTCGGGGGTGAGTTTCAGGCCAAGCACCCGCTTAATCTCGTTGCACGTGAGGGTAATGTTCTGTCCGGACTTCGCCATGGCGCCACCAACCATGGCACGCCCCTCCCACGTCGTGGCATTCTGACGCGACCAGTCCACGGTACGAAGGCGTTTGATGCGTTTGGCTCGCTCAGGCGCAGGTAGTTGGTACAGGGTGCGCCCTGCCCGTCCAAGCGCCTGTAGCACGATGGCGTGCGAATGGATGAAATCCCGACGCACGTCGCCGGAGGTCATTTTCGACTCGCGGACGTAAGTCCATTCCGGGATCTGCTCACCGACGAGCTCCCAAAACTCCAGGCACATTTGACTCGCTGCCTGAAAGTCCTCCAGTTCCTTCTCCGAGAGAAATTCGGTGGTCGCGAAATGCACTGCGCTCAAGGTAAAAAGACTTCTCGACCTCGCCGATAGCGAGGAGCGCTCGGTCTCGATCAATCCCTTGAAAACGCTTGAGGTCAGACTTAGGTGCCGAGCAAGATTGGCCGCCGCGCTGCGGTGGTCGTACAAGATACCGAGCGATGCCGATGGCTTCACAGCGTGCCGGTTAAGGTCCGCAAACATTTGCTGGCAGCGCTCAAGTCCGCGATCAATGAAGAACACCACGGCAATGGTCTCTTCACCTAGTTCCGGAGCAGCGTCGAGCGCCTGCACTATCGCAGCGCGCCGATGTTGCCCATCATTAACGATGAACTTGGCGTGCATCGAGACTGTTAGCGAACCCATGCGGAAATTGGTCGGTCCATCCGAATCAACAGGATCAAATTTCACCTCGCCATCGACGGATACCGTGATGGCCGAGAAAGTGTAGCTATCGGGATTCTCGACGATATAGCGCGCGATCTCGGGTACGCGTACTTTGTTCAACGTCCGCTGGGCGCGAAGCTCCGGCACGAGCTCTTCGTCGTCGAAGATAAAAAAACGGCGCAATAGCTGTAGCGGGCACATCGAAACGTAGTACTCACGTCCCGCTTGCACCCCACGTATCGCCGGAAAGACATAGGTAAAAGCATCAGCCATATCGGACAAATTTTAACTGTTTGTATGGGAATACACAAACGTATGTCAGCAGGCGCTGCCATGGCGAAAACAGGCAATGACCTTGATCCAGTTGGCGGACGTCCCGGCGTACCGCCGTCGGGCTCACGGGCGTTGCCCCGCGCCTCGTACCGAGTCGCGGCCATGCGGCTTTGATCCCTGACGCCTCCGGCCCTTTGGGCCTGCGCGCACCGCTTGCCGTTGAGGCAGTGGAGTGTGTGGAGGGGCGGCCTTGCTGTTCCCTTCAACGTACCACGTCGTTCTCGCCGTCAAGGGCTACGCGCTTTGGCGCTTGCGTCCATGCGGCCGTCTGCGACCCCTGACTGCTGCGCTGCGTCGTGTTTCGCCGGTTCCGGGCAATTCCGCCCGATTCGGACCGGAGCACGATCATGTCGCAACTTTCTCTTTCTCTCGATTCATTCCTTCTCGTTCGCGATGTCGCGGGCGACTACCGTCCAGCCAATGCCGATGAGGTGTTGCAGGCTGCGCGGCGTGTGCTCGCCGGGCAGATGCGCGGCTGCGAAGCGCTGACCTCGCCGCAGGTGGTGCGCGACTTCCTGCGGGTCAAGCTGGGGACGCTGGAGCACGAGGTGTTCGCCGTCATACATCTGGATGCGCAGAACCGTGTCATCGACTACGTCGAGATGTTTCGCGGCACGGTGAGCCAGACATCGGTGTATCCGCGCGAGGTGGTCAAGGAGGCACTGGCCAGGAACAGCGCTGCGCTGCTGCTGGTGCATAACCACCCGTCGGGTGCAGCCGAGCCATCGCGGGCTGACGAGATGCTGACGCAGACGCTGAAATCGGCGCTGGCGCTGGTGGACGTGCGGGTGCTGGATCACCTGATCGTCGCCGGTAGCGCCATCCTGTCGTTTGCCGAACGCGGGCTGTTGTAGCCCGAGGGGGCTTTGCCCCCTTTTTTGCTGCGTCCTTGGTTTGGCGAAAAAGCTGCGCGCTGCGCTTGCCTCCAGGGGTCGGCTGACGCCCACCCCGCCGCGCAGGCTTGGCGCCCCCCGCAAGACCGCCGAACAGGCTGCGCCTGATCGACCTGCGCACAATGCTGTTTTCGCGCTGCGCGCTTTGTCCACTCCCATCAAGGCGTGCCTGTGGCACGCAGCGGCGCTCGCCGCGCGGCGTTGATCCGTCGCTCATCTGGCCGTAGGCCGGTCATCCGTCTTTCCCTCTCCTTCATCACCAATCCCGCGACCGTAGCCAGCGGTGCCTGTCCGTCAAGGCGCGCAGGGCCGTGTCCTCGCTACGCTGCGGGCCGACCACCCCTGCGCTTCTCCCTTGACGGCTAGCCCCTCGCTGACCCGGTTGTTCGCGGGCGATGAACTCAGGAAAGACGGCGGCAATGGCGACCAGCCCAGGTCACTGCGCCGAACCCACCAAAGCCAACACCGGGCTCCGAATCTTGGAATCCGGTCGGTTTTCAAACCAAGGAGAGCCGCGCATGCAGACATCGACACCGTGAACCACCCAGCGAGATTTCTCAATCCATTTTTTTCTTCAACGGCCCGCGAGGGACAGGAGCTATCACCATGGCGGTGTAGGCATGAGGGTAACAAATCGCTCATCCAGACTCGTGGCGCTGACGCGCCACTCGCCGGTTAGATCATGCGTTCTGGCTCATAACATAGCAAGATTCGGGTCGCGGATGAACGCATAAACTCCCATATTAGACATACCCGTACTGGAGAAAATTATTGTCGGGCGAAATTTTAACTATGAGAGGTTTCACAAAATGTCTGCACTGTCCAACAAGGTCGCCATTATCACCGGAGCAAGTTCCGGGATCGGTTATGCAACAGCAAAGCTATTCGCCCGAGAGGGCGCCAACGTCGTCGTCGCCGCGCGACGTAAACCGGAACTTGATGCTCTTGTTGATGAAATCACCCAAGCGGGTGGTCATGCCGTGGCGCTTGCCGGCGACGTCAGGGACGAGACCTTCGCGGAAGCCCTAGTCAAACTGGCTATTGGTCGCTTTGGTGGTCTCGATGTAGCCTTCAATAACGCGGGTACGACGGGTGAGATGGGAGCCACGCCTGATGTGCCGCTTTCAGAGTGGGAGGAAACGATCAGGACAAATCTGACGAGCGCTTTCCTCGGAGCGAAGTATCAACTCCCCGCGATGCTTGACCGAAACGGCGGGTCCCTGATCTTCACGTCGACATTCGTCGGTTATACCGTAGGCCTACCGGGTATGGCCGCCTATGCCGCGAGCAAAGCTGGGCTCATCGGCCTAACGCAATCGCTCGCGTCCGAGTTTGGGGCCAAGGGTGTACGGGTGAACGCCCTCTTGCCAGGCGGTACGGATACCCCAATGGGCCGTGCCTTCGCCAACACACCGGAAGCGTTAGCCTTCGTCCAGAGCCTTCACGCGCTGAAGCGCATGGCATCGCCGGACGAGATCGCGAAATCGGCTCTTTACCTTGCATCAGACGCATCGAGTTTTACCACAGGCACTGCGCTGTTGGCTGACGGCGGTGTCTCGATCAATCGAACCTGAATACAACACCCAACAGATTCATGGGGGGTTATATGTCTGACTATGACCGCGTAGCCGAAGCAATTTCTTTCATTACCAGCCGGGTCAATAGCCAGCCGAGCCTGGATGAAATTGCGGCACACATGCATTTGAGCCCCTTCCATTTCCAGCGCCTGTTTAGCCGCTGGGCAGGCGTGACTCCCAAAAGATTCTTGCAAGTGCTTACGTTGGAGCGCGCCAAGCAATTGCTGAGCAAACCGATACCTCTGCTTGAAGTTTCGGACTCCCTGGGGTTGAGCAGCGGTTCGCGTTTATATGACCACTTCGTCCATCTGGAAGCGGTTACGCCTGGTGAGTACAAGCTGGGAGGCGCGGGTTTAACGATTGAATATGCTGTACATGAAACTCCCTTTGGAAAAGCATTTATTGCCACCACCCCCAGAGGTATCTGTAGTTTTGCATTTCACGAGCACACGGAGATCGACGAGCATCTGGCTGTGTTACAAAAAAAGTGGCCGCACGCGACGTTGCGTGAAAATCGCCAACGAACGCGGGCGGTTATTAAGGCCATGTTCGGCGAAGAAAAGAAATTGGACCGCCCAGTGTCTTTGTATGTTTCCGGAACAAACTTTCAGATCAGTGTGTGGAAAGCGTTGTTACAGATACCTCCGGCAACGGTAGCGAGCTATTCCCAAGTGGCAACCGCAATCGGCCATCCAAGTTCCGCGAGAGCCGTGGGGCTGGCGGTAGGCGCAAACCCTGTTGCGTTCCTTATACCCTGCCACCGCGTCATTCAACAAAGCGGAACGTTAGGCGGGTATCATTGGGGTGCAACTCGGAAACAGGCGATCCATGCATGGGAATCGGCAAGGTATGAGTAACCTCAGCCATAACATCGCTTGCGAAGACTGGAGCACGCAGGAGAAAAAGTTCCTCCGCGAGCTACGTTCGCCCTGGCTAGTGCGCCCCGTCCCCGCAATCGCCACCTACAAACGCCCTGCTTTCGGGACTGTTTCGGGTGGCGTTTCCGGAAGCCTGCCCATACGCCGTCGCACCTGTGGCGCTCCGAGGACACCTGGCCCTGCTGCGCTGAGTTGTGCAATGGCACGCCATCCTCAACGCTGCGGGCAGGCCACCGCGAACGACGCGGACTCTCCGACAGACCATCCGCCATGCCCAGACCCACACCGATCAACCCTGCGCCGATACACGAGTGGCGTTCATCCTGGGTGATTCGGAACTGAGTTTGACGATGAATGGGTGCGTGCCGGCGAAGCCACTGTGCGGGGATGCCTGGGCCATGCTGGCTTTCGGTAAAGATCACACCCAACGGCGGCCTTGGCTTGTCGTGAATCCTGGCGAGACACCGGCTACGCCTCGGGCTTCATGGCTGCAACCGTCCGGCCCAACAAATTTCCCCGGCACTGCGTGCCTTCCTCGCGAAACAAATTTCTTGTTCCTCCCGGTCCTCCACTGCGTTGCGGCCGCTGCGCGATGCAACCCGCCCGTACCTCGCCCTTCGGATCACCGACAAGGCCGCGATGGGCGCGACCTTGCACCACCAAAAGGAGATTCATCATGGCAAACATCGGCACCTTCACCGCACAGAACGACAGCTTCACCGGCACGGTTCGCACCCTGACGCTCAACGTCAAGGTCAAATTCATTCCGAACGCCAAGGAAAGCGAGAACGCCCCGGACTACCGTATCGTCGCGGGCAACTTCGAGATCGGCGCGGCGTGGAAGAAAATCAGTAAAGCGGAGCGGCCCTACCTGTCGGCGACCCTGGATGACCCGTCGTTCCCGGCGACCATCTACGCTCGCCTGGTCGAAGGCGAGGACGGCGCGCACAACTTGATCTGGTCGCGCAGCAAGGGCGACTGATCGCCGCCCTTTCGCGCCCCGCCAACCGGCGGGGCGCATTCGTTTTTGAGCCCACGTAAAGGCGTATTTCCGCAATAACGCGGTTACGGCTTTGCGCATTGTCAGCAAGTAGCTTTCACGAATTCGCGGTTCCGTGGAATTCAGTCAATGCGCGGAGCCGGCTTCGTGCATCCGTTGTTTTTACAGGGAAGCGAGTCGATATTTTCAGCGATCGAGAAATTCCGTGCGTTCCCCGGCTGATGCCGGGGCGCGCTGTCGTGCTGCGCATCGAGCCACCATTGGCGTCTCGCCCCTTCGGCTTCCATCACTGACGCCTGCGCGCTTCGCTTGCTGTAGCAGGCAACGGTGGGGGGCTGGCTTGCTATTCCCTTCACCTTATCACGGCGTTCTCGCCGTCAAGGTCTGCGCGCGCCTTGCGCGCTGGCGTCCTGCGGCCGTCTACGAACCCTGACGGCTGCGCTGCGCCGTGCTTGTCGCGGTCTCGGGCAATCCCGCCCTGAATCCTTCCAAGGAGAAGACCATGACGAAGCTGATCACCGACGAACAACGCGCACAACTTCTGGCCAACGGCCAACAGTCCCTCGAAAACGACAACTTCGACCCACCGCCGGTGGTCAAGCTGTTCACCCCCGACGCGGGCGCGACCTGGCTGCTCACCGAGATTGACCCGGACGACCACGACCATGCCTTCGGGCTTTGCGATCTGGGGCTTGGCTTCCCGGAACTGGGCTATGTGAGCCTGGCCGAGCTGCAATCGGTGCGTGGCCGATTTGGCCTTTCAGTCGAGCGGGATCTGCACTTCATTGCGACGAAGGCGATCAGTGCCTATGCGCGTGAAGCGCGGTTGGCGGAGCGAATCGTGACGTAGCCGTCACGCGGGCGCTGCCACTGGGCAGCGCCCTTTTCTAGCCTATTTGCCCCTCTTGGCCTGGATGGCGGCCAGCTCGCGCCGCACGCGCTCGATGACTTCACCCACCCCCTTGCTGTCGCCGCCATAGGCCAGCGTCAGCAGCGTGAGCGGATGCACGTCCATAACCTCGCACAGCTCGGCGACCTTGCTCAAGGTCGGGCTTTTCAGGCCGCGTTCGAGCGAACTCATGTACGTGCGGCTCGACACGTCCGAGAAAGCTTCCTGGCTGAGGCCACGGGCTTTTCTGACCATCTTGAGCGCCGCAGGAAATGAGTTCTTCGATGTCATCAAATCGTTTCTTGTAAAACGACGATGACAACTGATGGCGCCCTATAGGGCTACAATCTATAGTGTTCATTTGACAATCTTCCCTGCCGGAACTTGTCACGGGTGTGTCCATGCTGAAAACCGCTTTTGCTGAAATCATAGGTTCCGTGCCTACACATTCGCCGATTCGTGCATCCACGGATTCGGTGGAATCCGCTTTGGCGATTTGGCGCAAAAGCGCATTTTCACAGTCACGCTTTGGCACATCAGCACGTTTGCGCAAAACCAACGCCCCGTTGATCGTGGCCACTTGCGCGCAGCGACCATGAAACCACTCATCACCGACGAGCACCGCGCCCAACTTCTGGACAACGGCGCTGCCGCCGCGCGCGGCGAGAAACGCGACCCGCTGCCGGTCGTCAAGCTTTTCACTCTGGACGCGCATGCGACTTGGCTCTTGAGCGAACTCGATCCCGGCGACGGCGACACCGCTTTCGGCCTGATCGACCTCGGCATGGGCACGCCGGAACTCGGCCACGTTCGGCTCTTCGTCCTGGAAAGCATTCGCGGGCCACGAAACCTGGCCGTTGCACGCGATCTGTATTTCACGCCACAGCGTCGGCTCTCTGAATACGTCCGGCTGGCTCGGGCCGACGGATCGATCACCGACTGATCGATCCCTGATAGTCCGTCGCTGACGGGCCACTCCATGCGATGCCACAACGGTTCGCATTGCGTCTTCTTGGGTCTGGGTCCAGACCTTTTTTGCATTGATCGCCACTCAGTACAGCAACGGCGTAATGCAGTCGCAAATAGTGCGAATGCCCGGCCCGTTGTCGGCCACCTTGTCGATTGATTTCCTTCCATCCGAAAGGAGGTTTCGCCATGGCCGATTCGAGCGCCGTTCACTGGCATCCAAGCGCTGCATACCTGTACGTCCTGCATCTGGACGGACCCGCGCTGGCTTGGGAATACCTGCGGCGCAACCCGGAATACCGGCGCGTCTGGCAACGCCACCGACGCCGTCCTCAGTACGAGGCTCATCGCTGGGGCTTGCGCCTGCTGGAAGACCCCACGCGCGATGCACGCGAAGCGCACCCCGACTGGTTCCCTGATCCATCCTCGGTCGTCCAAGTCTATCCTGATGCCGATCCAACAACCGATGCGCTGCTGTTCCAGCTCTGGCGCATCCCCGGCCGCAAGCACCTGACCCACGACGGCAAGCGCCTGGTGCTGACCACCCAGCTCGTCGACCGCATGCTGCGCATGGCGATATCTCCCGCGCTGGAAGACGGCATGGCTTACGCCTATGTCGTCCGCGCCGGTTGTCAGCTCCGCGAGCGCTGGCGCGCAATCGAAGCCGAGCTGGCGGTGCTCGACGCCGCCAACGCACGCTGCGCCGCGATCACAACGAACAGGCCAAGCCGCGCGGCTATGCTCCACATGCGTACCCTACAGGCGCTCGACGGCACGCTGGCGGGTGCCTCGCAGCGCGGCGTGGCCGAAGTGTTGTTCGGCATCTCAGCCGTCGCCGAGCGCTGGTACGACGACGGCGATCTGCGCGCCCAGGTTCGCCGCCTCATCCGGCGCGGGCAAACGCTCATGGGTGGCGGATACCACCGCCTACTCTAACTCGACAGGGCCGCACAGGGACGTTAGCGCGGCGACGCAAAACGTCCCTGCGCAGAACGCCTGACTTTCCCGAGACTGCTTCCATCCGGCGGCGATTGCTTCGTCGGCGATCTTGACCGATGGAGGCCCATGCCATGAGACCCGTACCGTTACGGCCGCATCCCACACCCGCTGCCACCCAGCAGCCTGCTCAGACCAAGCCGCCCGCACGCTACCTCACCAACGACGAAGCCGCCGAGTTCCTGCGGCTGTCGCCGCGCACGCTGGAGAAGCAGCGCGTCATCGGCGGCGGGCCGCGCTTTCGCAAGTTCGGCCGACGCGTGATGTACGCCGTCGTCGACCTCGAAGCGTGGGCAGATTCGCGCAGCTTCGAGATGACCTCCGACCCCCAATACACCGAACAACACGCCGCGCGCCGTTCCGGCCCGCGCTGACCGGCGATGGGCACCTTCACCGATGGTCATCGGGCACGACCCGCAGCGCGAGCAGCTCGAACTGTTCCATGCTTTCTCGGGCGAACTGCCGGCGCGCGATGCGCAAGACCTGATGGCCTACCCGTTCTTCTCGCTGGCCAAGAGCAAGCGCACGGCGCCGATCGACTTCCACACCAGCAGCGTGACGGTGCGTGTGGAGGGCACGGCCGAGCATGGCATCGCGACCATCTGGGATGCCGACATCCTGATCTGGGCCGCCAGCCAGATCGTCGAAGCACGCGACGCGGGGATTCGCTCGTCGCGGCTGATGGCGGCCACGCCCTACGAGATCCTGCGCTTCATCGGTCGCGGCACGTCGCTGCGCGACTACCAGCGCCTCAAGGCGGCGCTGGATCGCTTGCAGTCCACCAGCGTGGCCACGTCGATCCGTCAGCACAATGCGCGGCGTCTGCATCGCTTCTCGTGGATCAACGAATGGAAGGAACGCGCGGACGGCCAGGGCCGGCCACTGGGCATCGAACTGATCCTGCCGGACTGGTTCTATGCCGGTGTGTTCGACGAGAGCCTGGTATTGACCATCGACGCCAACTACTTCCGCCTGACCGGCGGCATCGAGCGCTGGCTGTACCGCCTGGTGCGCAAGCACGGCGGCTGGCAGCGCGAGGGCTGGCGCTTCGACTTTCCGCACCTGCATCGCAAGTCGGGCAGCCTAGCGCGCTTCACCGACTTCGCCTACGACCTGCGTTGCATCGTGGCGCGTCAGCCCTTGCCGGGCTACACGCTCGCCGTCCTGCGGCCAAGACATGGACCGGAGGTGCTGACCTTTCGCGCCGTGCCATCCACGGCACCGCTGCGCCCCGGAGGCAGCTTCGGTGCCGGTGCAGTGCCTGTGGAAAAACGGTGAACTCGCTCGTGCTATCGGGAGTGAGAATCCTCGTGCTATCAGGCGTAGCGCTGTCGTGCTATCGGGAGTGCGAACACATCGCAAAACCTTACACAGAAAGGGCTTCGGCGTTTCCTAACTTAGGTTCTAACTTTGAATCTATAAAACTAACGATAAGAAGACCCCGCGCGCTGTGGATAAACCGGAGCCCCGTGGGCAACGTACCATGATCATCGCGCTGCTCAATCAGAAAGGCGGGGTCGGCAAGACAACCCTCGCCACGCACATCGCGGGCGAGCTGGCGATGCAAGGCAGATCGGTGATCCTGCTCGATGCCGATCCCCAGGGCTCGGCACTCGACTGGACACAACGCCGCAGCCAGAACGGTTTACCCCGCCTATTCGGTGCTGTCGGTCTGGCAAGGGAAACCCTGCATCAGGAAGCGCCAGAACTCGCCAGACGCTGCGATCACATCGTGATCGACGGCCCGCCCCGGATCGCCGCCCTCGCGCGGTCCGCGCTGCTCGCGGCTGACCTCGTGTTGATCCCAGTGCAGCCCAGTCCCTACGACGTGTGGGCCAGCGCCGAGATGGTGTCGCTGATTCGCGAAGCGCAGGTGTTCCGGCCAGCGCTATGCGCGGCCTTCATCATCAACCGGCGCGTCAGCACCACGGTGATCGGACGCGAGGCGCGCGGTGCGCTCGCCGATCAGCCGCTGCCATCGCTACTCTCGGAAGTTCGGCAGCGCATCGTGTTCGCCGACAGCGTGGCCAGAGGTCAGCTCGCGCGCGAATTCGACGTGGACAGCATTGCTGCACGCGAGATTGCGGCGCTCACCGATGAAGTCTTGAGGATGGCGCGATGAAGAACGGCAAACGCGTTGCGATTGGCGCACGCCCGCCTGCAAACCCGCACGCGGACGCATGGGTGCGCCAAGGCGACGGTGTAGACATCGGCAAGACTGATCTCTACACCGCCCGACTAACCATCGACGTGACGCCGGCGCTGCGCGCCCGCATCAAGGTCGCGGCGTTCACACAAGGCATCACGGTGGCCGAAATGCTGCGCGCGCTGCTGGAACACGAATTCCCGGAGCAGCAGCCATGAAAACGCTACCGCAGGCGACCAGCAACGCGCAACCAACACCACGTCCCGTGCTATCGAGCGTCAGCAGTGGAACATCGCTGACCCGTGTGTCGCTGGCGTTCGTCGCACAACGGATTAACCTCTATCTGCGCTTCGGTCATCCGGTGCACGAGCTGCGACTGGATCGCTGGCGGCGCTGTGCTATCTTCACGCCCGCCGCATTGTTCTGCCGCATACGCTGGGAATCCAACAATTACGGCACGACACGCTGGCAGCTCATGGTGTTGCAGGCGTGTACGCCGCTCGATGCGGTACAGCGCATCGCCGGGATTCAGCCGGGCGCGCGTCTGCTGCTGTGCGCCGAGGGCGAACGGCAGGTGCAGTCAGTTCTGCCGCAGATCGACGCCATCGAAACGCTCGGCATCGATCCGGTGGTGGTGTCGCCCGCGTATTGGCGCACGTTGGGCAATCGACTATCCGCGCGTTTGCCGCTGCCGGCTTACACCGTCGAGCGGCATGCGGCTTACCTCGCTGGCGAGATGTTGCGATGAACACCCGCCGCCTTGTTGTCGTGCTCATCGGCCTTGGCATCGCTGCGCTCGCCTGGCCGTCCGTGCATACACCCATTACGCGCATCGTGTACAACCCCAGCGACAGCGTACCGCTTGGCTGGTATCGCATCGGCCCGCCCGACTCGCTGCACGTCGGCAGCGTCGTACTCGCGCAGCTTCCGACAGATGCCGCCGCATTGGCTGCGCAGCGCGGCTACCTGCCTGAGCACATCCCGCTGCTCAAGCGCATCGGTGCGATGTCACCGCAGCAGGTGTGCATCGAAAATTACATCGTTCGCATCGACGGCGTGGCGGTAACTGGCGTCCGTGCAACAGATGGCCGTGGCCGTCCGCTGTCGGCGTGGCAGCAATGTCGGCAGCTTCACGATGGTGAGCTGTTCCTGCTCAGTGCAACCAATCCGGCATCGTTTGACAGCCGGTACTTCGGTCCCGTTGCCGTCTCCGCCGTGATTGGCAGCGCGGAGCCGTTATGGACGTGGGGCACGCCATGAACGTGCAGCGCCGCATGCCGTTCTTCGTGCAGTCCCGCTGCACATCGTTTGCACCACAGCCTGCGGCTGTGGTGCTTCACCCGTGCAGACGATCCCAGCTTAACCGTCGAGGCCGATCGCGTCAGCGATCGGAAAAGACGGAGGGCAAGATAAAAGGACGCGGCACTTCGTCGCGCCGAAGGCCTTGTCTGCACGTGGGTTGGCGCGGCACGCGCCGAGAGGCAGCAGCGTGCCGCAAATACGCTCAATGCCGCATCGGCATTGGCGAAGGCGCGTGCTTCGCCCGCCCGGCTGCGCTGATCTTGGATGGAGGCACCCCGTGACCAATCAAGACGACGACCGTTTCCAGGTGCAGCCTGGTGCGCCGAAACAGCGCGGCGACGCTTTCATCAACAAGGTACTGCGGCAGGCCAACAATGCTGGCGCCAAGCTCGGCAGGACGGTCGGCAAAGCCGGCTATCGGCCTGGTTCCCGGCTGGGGCGCGGCCACGTCGCGGCCTGCTTCGCCGGGGCCTCGCTCGCGCCGAACGCCCGGCGCGTGACGATCAAGGCACGGCTGGTCAATCTGTCCAAGGCCGGGCCGCGTTCGACCGTCGTGCACCTGCGCTACCTCGAACGCGAAGGGGTGGATAGCCAAGGCGGGCCGGGCCATGCCTATGGCTCGACAACCGACGCGGCGGACACCGCCGCTTTCGATGAACGCGGGCGCGAGGATCGGCACCAGTTCCGCTTCATCGTCTCGCCGGAAGACGCCGAACAGCTCGACGACCTGCGCACCTACGCCCGGCACCTGATGGCGCGCATGGAAGCCGACCTGGGCACGCGGCTGGACTGGGTAGCGGTGGACCACTGGAACACCGACAACCCGCACACGCACGTCGTCTTGCGCGGGAAGGACGACGTAGGCAAAGACCTCATCATTTCCCGCGACTACATCGCCGAGGGGATGCGTCGGCGGGCGTCAGAGCTGGCGACAGAATGGCTGGGGCCGCGTACCGAGCTGGAGATCCAGTGTGCCATGCAGCGCGAAGTCGATCAGGAGCGGTGGACGGGATTGGACCGCACCTTGCAGCGCTTGGCCGTAGATGGTTTTGTGCGTTCGGAGAAGCTGGCCGAGCCGCGGCTACAACGCCAGCGGCAAATGCTGATCGGCCGCCTGCAGCATTTGCAGCGCATGGGCCTGGCGAGCGTGCAGCAGCCTGGGACATGGACTATCCACCCAGACGCCGAACCCACACTACGGACCATGGGCGAGCGTGGCGACATCATCCGCACCATGCAGCGCGCCATGAGCGGCCGGCAGCGCAATCTGGCCATATTCCAGCCCAGCGAAGATGGCCGCTCCATCGTCGGTCGCGTTGTCGGCAAGGGGTTGGCAGACGAGCTGCATGACAAAGGCTATCTGATCGTCGATGGTACGGACGGCAAGGCATACTACGTTGGGCTACCACCGCGATCGGAGCTGGAGCATTACCCGACCGGCGCCGTGGTGGAGGTGAAAGGCTCGACCGACGTGCGTGCGACCGACCGGAACATCATCGGACTGGCCGTCGATGGCGTGTACCGCACCGATCATCATTTGGCTGTCTCACAAGGTCAGGCCACGCCCGACCGTGATCCGCGTGAGGTAGTAGCGGCGCACGTGCGGAGGCTCGAAGCTTTGCGCCGCGCCGGCATTGTGAAGCGCGAAGCCGAAGGCGTCTGGCGTGTGCCCAATGACTTGGCCGAACGCGGCCGTCAGTACGATGTGCAGCGCCTGGGCGGCAGCGTCGCGGTAGAGCTGAAATCGCACCTGCCGATTGAGCGGCAGGCCCGCATTATCGGTGCGACTTGGCTGGACCAGCAGTTGATCGGCGGTGGCAAGGGGTTCGGGGACTTGGGCTTTGGCCGCGAGGCCAAGCAGGCGATGCAGCAGCGCGCCGACTTCCTGGCCGAACAGGGATTGGCCGAGCGGCACGGGCAGCGCGTGATCCTCGCCCGGAACCTGCTGGGCACGCTGCGCAACCAGGAACTGGCGCAGGCAGCTAAGGACATTACCGCCGAAACAGGCCTGGAGCATCGGCCGGTGTCCGAAGGGCAGCCCGTGGTGGGCATCTACCGGCGCAACGTTACGCTCGCCAGTGGGCGCTATGCAATGCTCGATGACGGCTTGGGGTTCAGCCTGGTTCCGTGGAAGCCGTCTATCGAGCAACGGCTGGGGCAACAGATCGCCGCAACGGTGCGCGGCGGCAGAGTATCGTGGCAGATTGGGCGCCATCGTGGTGCATCCATTTGCTGATACGCTCATGCGGTTTCGATTTTTGGCTTCAGCAGCATGGTCTGCGTCAGCGCTATTTCAGGTGCCCGTATGTTCGCGAACTCGATCAGCAGTCCCCCGCGTGATGACTGCCCATTCACTAAGGAAGCCCTGAACAAGTCGTCACCCCGGCGAAGGCGGGGTCCAGATGCTTGATATAACTGGATTCCGGCGTGCGCCGGAATGACGATCGGGGACTTGTTCAGAGTTTCCCTAGACATCTTGGAGCAAGCACTCTACACCTAGCAACCAGAACGTTCGATGCTCTGGTGCACCATAGCGACAGGCGACTGCACCTTGGACTCTATCCCGCCCTACCATCTTAGGGCTTGAGCAAGGCTGCAGTCTCGAAGAACGCTCGTGCACGCGCATCGCCAGAAAATGCAACGTTGATGCGAATCCAGGGGGATTCTTCGGAATGCGGCCGAAAATACTTGCCAGGCGCGATTGTCACGCCGAGCGGCGCGCCACACTCAACCAAGCGAGCTGAATCAGTAATATGGGGCAGGCGTGCCCAGATAAACGTACCGCCGCCAGACTTCTCGAATACTTCCCAGCCACAGCCTTCTAGCATCTGAATCGTTGACCCGATCGCGCATTGGATCCGCAGTCGTAGTTTCTCTAGATACTTCCGGTACGTGCCGCGTTCGAGCATCGTCGCCACGACTGCTTCTGAAAAGCGCGAGTTTCCAAGACTCGTCAGCATTTTGATGTCGGCTAAGTCCTTGATAATTGCGGACGAGGCGAGCACGTATCCGACCCGCAGCGAAGACGAAAGGGTTTTCGATAGCCCGCCTATGTAGATGACGTGCTCAAGCTGATCGAGCGTCGCGAGGCGTTCGGTTGGCGTCGCCTGGTAGTCGGCGTAAATGTCGTCTTCAACAATCGTTATTCCGTTCTCGCGTGCCATCTGCAGCAGGCGGAAAGCGACCTGCGGTGAGACGGTCGTACCCGTCGGGTTGTGAAATACGGTGTTGATGAAGAAAAGCTTGGGACGATGCCTTTTCAACTGCGCTTGCAGAACATCGAGGTCCGGTCCGGTGCGTGTGCGAGGAATCCCAACAAGATTGACTCCATGCAGCTTGAGCAGACCGTATAGGCTGTAGTAGCCCGGGTCCTCCACGAACATCGTGTCACCCGGCTTGAGGATGTAACGAATCAGCAGATCAAGAGCTTGGCTGGCACCTTGGGTTAGCAAAATCTGCGAGGGCTGCGCCTCGATACCCAACTGTGCAACACGGTGTAGAAGATGCGCGCACAGTGCGGAAGAACCGCGTTGCGTCGCGTAATCGACTAGATTCGTACTCTCTACACGCGACACATGGCGGATCGCTCTTCCGAGACCCTCCTTATCGCGCCATGCGTCCGGGATGAATCCGCTACCAAGTTTTAGCGAGTCGCTGGGGTGGTTGAGCTGTTCGAGGATGTGTTCCGATTCGTCCTCGGCGCGGCGTGGATCTGCAAGACCCAGTGCCGCAGCTGCATGCTGCTTGCGATGGTTTGCCACGTAAAACCCGGAGCCGGGCCGAGATTCGATGTAGCCGAGTGCGACCAAGCGATCATAAGCATCAATTACTGGGTAACGGCTGACGCCCTGATCGGTTGCGAACTGCCGAATCGACGGCAGCTTCACACCAGAACTGGCCACGCCACGCTGTAACCATCGAGCGATGCCGTCGACAATCTGATCAGTAAGTGGAATACCGCTGCTGCGGTCAAGCTCGAGGTCGACCTTCACGCTAAATACTCTTTAAGGAGGGCACGGACCAGGGCATTGGAAGTGTTTCTTTTTTCGGCTGAACAGTACTGACAAAAATACCACGAACCGTACATGTTCGCACCATTGCGGCGCCCCAATAATTGCGTCCAATCGATGCCGCTTGGCGACTTTTTCTGAGTACCGTGGGGACGAAAATATGATCGACGTAAATAAGAGAAACCAATATTTGTGTAATCTGCGGGAATATAAAGAAAACGGTTTCACAATTTTCAGAAACGTCATCGATCCAGACCTTCTCGCCGAAGCGAGGGAACATTTCCTCTGGCTTCGCAAAAGGTTTCCCGAGTTTCGCCCTGAACACCTTCATCATCCGTTAATGCGGGATGATGCGTTCTGGGTTCGCCTGGTCACAGACGAGCGCCTGCTCGATATCGCCGAACTCATCCTCGGTTCGGATCTTGCCTGCTTCACCGCTCACTACATCTGCAAGCCCCCGCTCGA
>Ga0066256_1000752_pt1 | contig 62125 bp, 56 predicted proteins | sample ThiBio_1000_biof_FD_87107 | JGI IMG/M metagenome (GOLD analysis project Ga0066256, IMG submission 87107) | Wastewater bioreactor microbial communities from Cape Town, South Africa - Thiocy_expt_1000_biof (version 2) | ecosystem: Engineered > Bioreactor > Thiocyanate-remediating >... | reverse complement strand
GTGCACCTGCAGGTGCGGATGAAACGGAATCGGCCCGCCGTCGCCATCGATGACGATCGGCTCGTCAAGATCCTCTATCAGGTGCGGTTCGACGATCGGCGGATAATTGCTGCCCGGCGGTGTTTCGAGGCAATAGCCAAAACCCTGGCGGATGCGCTGCATGGTGAACGGATCGGCGTATATCGGCACGCGCCGGCGCTTGCCGATATAGAAGCCGCGCAGGTCATCGATGCCGTGCAGATGGTCCGCATGAGCATGTGTGTAGAGAACGGCATCGACATGGGTAACGCCGGCGGAAATCATCTGCTGGCGAAAATCCGGGCCGGTATCGATGGCGACGACGGTCGAGCCGCCCGGGCCGAACTGCTCGACCAGGAACGCGGCGCGAGTGCGTCGGTTCTTCGGATTGGCGGGATCGCAGGCGCCCCAGTCACCGTTGATGCGCGGCACGCCGGGAGACGAACCGCATCCGAGAAGCGTGAACCGCCGCCGATACGCCGACATCGGTCTAGACCCTCGGCAGCTTGGAGAAGATGCGGTAGGTATTTTCGGTGGCGATGCGGCTCATCTCTTCGTAGGAAACCCCGGCGCATTCGGCCAGAACCTCGGCGGTGTTCACCACATAGGACGGCTCGTTGCGCTTGCCGCGCCATTTCTTCGGCGCCAGATAGGGCGCGTCGGTCTCGACCAGCAACCGGTCATGAGGGATCGTTTTGGCGATCTCGCGCAGTTCCTCGGACTTGGGGAAGGTGAGGATGCCGGAAAAGGAGACGTAGCCGCCAAGCGCGACGCCGATCCGCGCCAACTCAGGCCCGGCGGAGAAGCAATGCAGGATGAAGGGGAAGGCCCCCTTCCCCGTTTCCTCGGTCAGGATCGCCGCCATGTCCTCATCGGCGCTGCGGCTGTGGATCACCAGCGGCAGGCCGGTCTCGCGCGCCGCCGCGATATGCTGCAAAAGCCCGGCCTTCTGGTCATCAGGCTTCTGCGTGTCGTAGAAATAATCCAGACCCGCCTCGCCGATCGCCACCACCTTCGGATGCTGCGACAGCCGGATCAGGTCGTCGGCGGTGATGTCCAGCTCCTCGTCGGCATTGTTGGGATGCGTGCCGACAGAACAGAAAACGGAATCGTAGCGCTCGGCGATATCGAGCAGCGTCTGCAATTTGCGCACCCGCGTCGAGATCGTGACGATCTGGCGCACGCCGGCGGCGTGGGCGCGGGCGATGATCTCGTCGCGCTCCTCGGCGAAATCCGGAAAATCCAGATGGCAATGGCTATCGATCAACATGGGCAGGCGCTCGATCAGGCTGTCGCTTCCGGCGCGACATAGCGCGGGAAGACGGGTTTGGGCGCTTCCAACGGCGTGCCGGAAACGAGGCGGCCCGCCTCCCCCAGCGCCGCGAAATCGCGTTTATCGGCCGGTGCGGCCACCAGATCGAGCAGCTTTTCCGCCGAGGCCGGCATGAAGGGCTGCAAGAGGATGGCGATTTGGCGCACGACTTCCGCCGTGACATAGAGCACCGTGCCCATGCGCACCGGATCGGTCTTCTTCAGCGCCCACGGCTCCTGGCCGGCGAAATAGCGGTCGGTCTCGGAAACGACGGCGATGATCGAGGCCAGCGCCCGGTGGATGAGCTGCTTGCCCATATCCTCGCGCGCCGAGGCCAGCAGCCCGTCGACGGAAGCGAGCATGGCGGCATCCGCCTCGTTCAGTTCTCCGCATTCAGGGATCTTGCCGTCGCAATTCTTGACGATCATCGATAGCGAGCGGCTGGCGAGATTGCCGATGCCATTGGCGAGATCGGAATTGATGCGCGTGCCGATCGCCTCTTCGCTGTAGCTGCCATCCTGGCCGAAGGAGACTTCGCGCAGGAAGAAGAAGCGCACCGGATCGAGGCCGAAATGATTGACGAGGTTGACCGGGTCGACGACGTTGCCGAGCGACTTCGACATCTTCTCGCCCTTGTTGAGCAGGAAGCCATGGGCGAACACGCGCTTGGGCAGCGGCAGGCCCGCCGACATCAGGAAGGCCGGCCAGTAGACAGCGTGGAACCGGATGATGTCCTTGCCGATGATATGCACATCCGCCGGCCAGTATTTGGCGCGCGGGCCGTTCGGATCTTCGAGATAGCCTGTGGCGGTGAGATAGTTCGTCAGCGCATCGACCCAGACGTACATGACATGGCGCGGATCGTTCGGCACCTTGATGCCCCAGTCGAAGGTCGTGCGCGACACCGACAGATCCTTGAGGCCGGACTTGACGAAGGAGATCACCTCGTTGCGGCGCTCGGCCGGACCGATGAAATCGGGATTGTCCTCGTAATGCTTCAGCAGCTTGTCCTGATATTGCGAGAGGCGGAAGAAATAGCTCTCCTCCTCTACCCATTCGACAGGCGTGCCCTGCGGCCCATAGCGCACGCCGTCGGCGCGCAGCTCGGTCTCGTCTTCCTGGTAATAAGCTTCGTCACGCACCGAATACCAGCCGGCATAGCTGTCCTTGTAGATGTCGCCATTGTCGGCCATCCGGTTCCAGATATTCTGCGAGGTGACGTGGTGGCGCGGCTCTGTCGTGCGGATGAAATCGTCGTTTGAGGCATTGAGCATGACCGCCATCGCCTGAAACTCGGCCGAGTTGCGATCAGCCAGTTCCTGCGCCGAAATGCCTTCGTTGCGCGCCGTCTGCTGCATCTTCTGGCCATGCTCGTCGGTGCCTGTCAGAAAGAAGACGTCGCGGCCGTCGAGACGCTGGAAACGCGCCATGGCATCGGTGGCGATCAGCTCGTAGGCATGGCCGATATGCGGCTTGCCGTTCGGATAGGAAATCGCTGTCGTGATGTAGAAGGGCGTCTTGGTCGTCATGATCGGGCTTCTTGGCTGTTTTATCTTTTCACCGCTGCTCTTAACCCATGTCCGGCGCAAGCGAAACAACAAGTTTCGGTGAAGGCCTCAGGCCGTCATGTCCTCAAGGATCGACAGCACCGTCTGCTTGCGGTCGAGATTGTAGCCGAGCGAGATGGCGACACGTTCGCCGAGGTTGGCCGACAGGCGGGCGAGGCGGTCGGCGGTGTTCAGGTCGCCGGCAAGAGCTGCTGCCCTCGCCCGGTCGGTGATGTGCTCGCCGATATGGGAGAGGAAAAAGGCGTAGATCGTCTCGCTGTCGCGGCCGGAAAGCACGTCCGCCAGCTTGTGCATCGCCTTGCGCGCCGCGGGCCCACGCGCCGAAAGCACGTCGTCGAAGGCGGCGATGATGTCCATGCCGCCGTAGTTGACGAGTTTCAGCGCCTGCGAGACGCTGCCGCGCGCCGAGGCGATCAGTTTCTCGGTGGCTTCGAGGCCGAGATGGGAAAGCGCCGCCCGCATCGCGGCATCATCCAGCGCTTCCAGTTTCAGCGGCAGGCAGCGGGGGGGAATCGTCGGCAGGAGTTTGCCGGGCGCATGCGAAAGCACGAGGAACAGCGAGCGCTTCGGCGGCTCCTCCAGAATCTTCAGGATGGCATTCGCGGCACTACGATTGAGATCGTCGGCGGGATCGACGATGACGATGCGCCAGTTGCCGGTGCCGGAGGTCTGGGCAAAGAACTTGCCGGCCCGACGCACCTCGTCCACGGTGATCGCCTGCTTCACCCGGCCCGTCTTCTCATCGACCGGCCGCGTCAGGTGCAAGAGATTGTGCGAGGCGCCGGAGGCGATCTGACGGCTGACCGGCGAGGCCGGATCGGGATCGGCAATCGTTTCCGGCGCCGTCGCCGGATCGGGATGGCCAAGGATATGGTTGGCGAAACGGAAGGCGAGCGTCGCCTTGCCGATGCCCTCCGGCCCCTCGATCAGGATGGCATGATGCACCTTGCCAGAGCGATAGGCATGGGCGAGGAAGCTTTCGGCATCCGCATGGCCGAAAAGGCGGGTGTTTTCGGACGGCGCGATGGCGCCGTCGAGCAGGCCGGGGGTGATGTCGGTCATTGCGCGGCTTCCGTCTCCGCATGGCGATCGGCCGGAACGCGCTCCAAGAGCGGCTCGACGCAATCGAGGATTTGCGCGGCGATGCTCTCCTGCGCTTGCAGGGCATCGATCACGACGCAACGCTCCGGCTCGGCGGCGGCGATATCGAGAAAGGCCTCGCGGCGCTTCTCATGAGTTTCGGTCTCTTCGCGCTCGAAACGATCCGGCGCGATCGATTGCCCCTCGCCCCGTCCCTTGGCGCGGGCAAGGCCGAACTCGGCGGGGATATCGAGAATGACGGTGCGATCCGGCACGGTGCCGTCGATCGCCACGCGCACCAGCGCCTCGATGAAATCGGCATCGAGATTGCCGGTGACGCCCTGGTAGACGCGCGAGGAATCCATGAAGCGGTCGCAGAGCACGATCATGCCCTTGGCGAGCGCCGGACGAATGACTTCCTCGACGTGATCGGCACGCGCCGCGGCAAACAGGATGGCTTCCATACGCGTGCCGAATTCTTCCGCGGCACCGGAGAGCAGCACATGGCGCACAGCCTCGGCGCCGGGCGAGCCACCGGGTTCGCGGGTCACCAGAACCTCATGACCGCGCCGCCGCAGCGCCTCGGCGAGAAGGCGAATCTGGGTCGATTTCCCGGCCCCCTCGCCGCCCTCAAATGTCACGAATAGTCCGGATGTTTCCGTCAAAGCCAACGTCCCGAATGCTTTCGATCACAAGATCGCAACGACCTGTTTACCGCAACTCAAAAGGCGGTGAAACCGCATCGCAGCCAATTCATCGAGGATATATATGGGGCATGTCGAAATTATAGCCAGAAGAACATCAGTTCCATGGCCGCATCCAGCGCGCGGCTGGCCAGCGACCCGCGCTCGACCGACTCGATCGTATAGAGCGGCACTTCGCGCAGCACCTTCTCGCCGACGGAGATTTTCAGCGAGCCGACCTGCCTGTCGGCCTCGACTGGCGCTACGAGCGGCCAGCGATAGACGATACGCGCCGCCAGTCGTTCGGGATTGTTGGTCGGCAGGAAGACGTCGACCGGAACCTTTGCCGCGAGATCGACGCTGGAGCGCGCACCGCCATAGACGCTGATCGCACCGATGACTTCACCCTGCTTGAACAATGTGCGGCTGGCAAACGAGGTCATCGCCCAATCCACCACCCGGCGCGATTCCTCGAAACGTTCCTTGTCGCTCTGCAATCCGCCCATGGCGAGGAAGATGCGCTTGCCGTCGCGCATCGCCGACAGCACCACCGAAAAGCCCTCGCCATCGGCAAAGCCGGTCGCCAGCCCGTCAACGCCGATATTGGCGGTCACCAGCGGGGTCTTGTTGCGCTGCTTGATCCTGTTCCACTCATATTCCGGCTGGGCGTAATAACGGTAATAGTCGCGATATTCGACCTGCAGATGCTGCGCCAGTGTCACCAGATCGCGCATGCTGGTGCGATTGCCGGGATCCGGCAGGCCGGTGGGATTGGAAAACCTGCTCATGGTCAGGCCGAGTTCTTCGGCTCGCTTGGTCATCCGTTGCGCAAAGGCGGCCTCCGAGCCATTCATGCCTTCGGCAAGAATAATGCAGGCATCGTTGGCGAGTTGCACCGTCACGCCCTGCACGAGGTCGAGCACCGGCACGCTGGATTTCAGCGCCGCGAACATGGTCGAGGTGCGCGAGGGCGCGCCGCCGGTGCGCCAAGCATGTTCTGAAACCGGATAGGCGGTCGTCGGCGTAATCTCGCCCTTCTTCAGGGCATCGAAGACGACCTCCATGGTCATCAGTTTGGCGAGCGAGGCGGGCGAGACCGGCTCGTTCTCATCCTTGGAGATCAGCACCGTGCCGGTCGACGCCTCGATCATGTAGATCTGCTTGGCTTTGGTTTCGAAGCCGGCAGGCGTCACCGACGCCGCAAACGCCGTCCAGGCTGGAAACAGACTGAAAACCAGAACCTGAACAATACGCCGCATCCGTTTTTCCCGTCCTCGCATCCTGTTCCGATTTAGAACATGCCGGGCCGGGTGCCAAGCATCGGCGGCGCGCTTTGCTGTTAACGGGAGGCCGATACGCCCTGCCGCCGCTCAACGGATTTGAGGATCGACTCACGGGTCAGGCCATCATTGCGGGTCATGACCGCATCGAAGGCAAGCTCGACGGTCACGGTCGGTTCCTCCGCATAGGCCGCAGCATAGGACGAGCCGACCTTGAAGTTATATTGTGGTCGCTCCATCGGCAGCGGGCCGATATCCGGCAACATGACTGTCGCCTGGTCGAAGGCAGCGAAGGCAGCAGGCTTTGCGGTCGGAGCCGCCGCCTGCGGCTCGTAGGAACCGCTCGGCGTGTCGCCGGCAAGGCTCGTCTGGATTGCGCTGCCGCCGGCATCGTCCATGCCGCGCACCTGGTCGCGCATCGACTGGTTGGAAGCAACCATGACGCCGGTGGCGATCTGTCCTTCCGGCGCAAAGCGCGGCAGGCGCGCGCCCTTGGGCACATAGGACGCCATCAGATAAGGCATGTCATGGCCGTCCATACGGGCGCGGCCGACATATTGCACACGCACCTTGCCGGTGCCGCTGTGCTTGAGGTCGAGCATGTCGGCGGTCTTGCTCGACACGTCGATCAGGCGGCCGGGATGGAACGGGCCGCGATCGTTGACGCGCACGATGATCGAGGAGCCGTTCTCGACATTGGTGACGCGGGCATAGCTCGGCAGCGGGAACGTCGGATGGGCGGCGGAGAGATGATCGAGATCGTAAACCTCGCCGTTCGCCGTCAGGCGGCCATGGAAGGCCGAGCCGTACCAGGAGGCAACGCCGACCTTGTTGTAGCTGAAATCTTCCTTGGGCACATAGGTCTTGCCCTTGACCACATAGGGGTCGCCAACCATGTAGCGACCACCCCCCTTGGGGATGTTCTTGCCGTAAGCGACGCGCGGGCTCGCCTTGACGCCGTATTCCTTCTCGGAAAAATATTCCTTGCTGCGCGGCTTCGCCTTTTTCGGCGCGACGGACGTGGTGCCGCAAGAAGCGACGCCGAAACACATCATCGAAACCGTCAGAACCCGCCAGCCCAACGAAATCTTTGCCGCACCCAAGGTTATTTTCATCTGTCCCAACCGCTACGCAATACTCGAACCGCCGGCAAGCCCCTCATCGACCGCCGCGCTTCCTCGTGTCATCCGTCATTTAACACGCCTCTAAGAAGGACACGAACCATGGCGAAATTGCGTGGGAAATGCGGCGCACGAAAGCTAAACTTTTCGACATAGTTAATGAAAATTGAAGCAAACGGCTCCGCGAGCTTCATGCAATGTATTGGGATTTCACGATAAGCCATTGAAAAACAAAACCCCGCCGGTTGGGCGGGGTTCATGAATTTCAGCTTCGCACGAGCAGGGCCCCCGCGCCTTGGCCGCGCCGATTACTCGGCGCTGTCGTCGGCGGCCTTCTTCTTGGAAGCGGCCTTCTTCTTCGGAGCGGCCTCTTCACCTTCGCCCTCGGCTTCAGCTTCGGCCTTGGCGGCCTTTTTCTTGGGCGCAGCCTTCTTGGCAGCCGGCTTGTCTTCGCCGTCTTCCTCGTCATCAGCCATCAGCTCTTCCTTGCTGACGACCTTGTCGGTGACGTCGATCTGGCCGAGCAGATGATCGACGACCTTCTCTTCGAACAGCGGGGCGCGCAGCGAGGCGGCGGCGCCGGGCGTATTGCGGAAGAATTCGATGATCTGCTTTTCCTGACCCGGGAACTGACGCAGCTGCTCGAACAGGGCGCGCTGCATCTCGTCTTCACTGACGGTCACGCCGGCCTTCTCGCCGATTTCGGAGAGAACGAGGCCGAGGCGAACGCGGCGCTCTGCCAGCGTGCGGTATTCCTCACGGGCCTTCTCTTCCGTCGTGCCTTCGTCTTCGAAGGTCTTGCCGGACTGGTCGAGATCGGTGCTGATCTGGCGCCAGATGTTTTCGAACTCGGCGTCGACGAGGCGCGACGGGGTTTCGAACTTGTAGAGACCATCGAGCTGGTCGAGGATCTGGCGCTTGACCTTCTGGCGGGTGAAGGAGCTGAACTGGCCTTCGATCTGGCCGCGAACGACTTCCTTCAGCTTGTCGGCCGATTCGAGGCCGAGCTTGCTCGCCAGTTCGTCGTTGATCTCGACGGCGCCGGGAGCAGCGATTTCCTTGACCTTGATGTCGAAAGTGGCGTCCTTGCCGGCAAGGTTCGCAGCCGGGTAATCGGCCGGGAAGGTGACGGTGATGACCTTCTCGTCACCGGCCTTCAGGCCGACGATCTGCTCTTCGAAGCCGGGGATGAAGCGGCCCGAGCCGAGAACCAGCTGGGCGTCTTCGTCCTTGCCGCCGTCGAAAGGCTCGCCGTCAAGCTTGCCGAGGTAGTCGATGGTGGCGCGGTCGCCGTTTTCGGCAGCGCCGTCCTTGGTCTCGTAGGAGCGGGCGCTTTCGGCGATCTTGAGGATCTGCTCGTTGACTTCGTCTTCGGAGACTTCGACGACTTCGCGGGTCACCTTGATGCCGTCGGTCGACTGCAGCTCGATCGCCGGGATGATTTCGTAGGAAACGGTGAATTCCAGGTCGGCTTCGCCGGCGAGGATCTTTTCAGCCTCGTCCTGGTCCTCGGTCATGGCGATTTCCGGCTGGGTCGCCGACTTTTCGCCGCGTTCGGACAGGATGGCGGTCGGCTGCTCGCGCACGAGCTCGTTGACAACCTCGGCCATGATCGACTTGCCGTACATCTTCTTGAGATGCGCGAACGGCACCTTGCCCGGACGGAAGCCGTTGATCTTGATCTTGTCCTTGGCGTCGGCCAGGCGCTCGTTCATGCGAGCCTGCATGTCGGTGGCCGGAACCACCACCTTGATTTCGCGCTTCAGCCCTTCAGCGAGCGTTTCGATAACCTGCATCTTCTTACCTTTTATTTCAGGGCGGCCGTGCTCAGACAGCCGTTGGTTTCAATGAGCACGACGCCGGAATTCAGTCTTCCCGGGCGCGGTACCTAAGCAATCCACTGGCATTCCGACGAACAAAACGGCGCGGCCGGTCCACCTCCGAACCAGCCGACTGCCTCTCTCTTCGCCGCCACGGCATATTTTGGTGCGGGTAGAGAGACTTGAACTCCCACGCCTTGCGGCACCAGAACCTAAATCTGGCGTGTCTACCAATTTCACCATACCCGCGCCTGCCCGCCTTGAAGAGCTGGCGTATAAGGCCGTCCGGAGCGCGGCGTCTCTATAACACCCGTTTTCCCCGGAGCAAAGGAAAAATGAATGCCCGATGACAGGCCTTGAGGTTCAGAACAGCGGCTCCTCGTAGACCATGGTTCCGTCACGGTAGAGGGCGCGCAATTGCGCCGTGCCGTCGCCGCCGACGCTGACGGCAACCGTCAGCGTTTCGGAATCGCGCGCCGTCTCCAGCGCCCGCCCCTCGCCTTCCGGCACATAATACCGCTCGATGCCATAGGACACGCGCTGGTCGGACTTGGTATCGGAGGGCCAGTAGTCGAAAGGCAGGCTCTTGGCGACGACGCTGCCGGCCAACGCCGGCAGCGGCTGAAAGGCGGCCTCGGAAACCGTCGACACCCCGTCCGCACCCTTCACCAGCCGCACCCACAGGCTCTGCCGGCCCTCTTCCTTCGGCCATGCGCCGGAAATCGCCGAAGCCGGCACGGTGGAAACGTCATAGCTCAGAATCACATAGTCGCCGCGCAACAGGTCGCGCGGATCGACCGGCGCGGTGCGCAGCATCACCGTCTCGCCGCTTCTTAAAATCGCGGCGCGGCCGAGCACCATATAGGCAAGCGCCGCCGTCTGGGCGAGGCAGACGAGGAGTGCGGCGAGCGCAAAACGCAAGCTTGGCTTCATTGGACACCTCCCGGCGTCACCGCCACCATGCGCCGTTCCAGCGCGATTACCACCCAGGCCGCCAGCGCCACCACGAGGCCGGAGACCAGGAAAAGGCCCGAGGTGCCGAGGATCGAGCCGACCGTCTCCGCAGCGAGATAGAGGATCTCAAGCGCGAAAGCGATATAGGCGAGATAGCGCACCGCGCCATTGTCACGCCCCGCGAGCATGATCGCCCCAACGCTGGCCGCCATGGTCACGACGCCGATGCCAAGTCGTCCACCGGCATCGTCGAATTCCATATGCAGCCCGCCAATGCCGATCAGGAAGGCGACGAAAGCGTAAAAGGCGGGCGCCGCTCCCGCCCGCTTCGCCACGGCAGACAGCGGCGAGGCCGGCAACGTGCAGAGCAGGAAACCGATGGCCCCGACCACCGCGAGAAGCGCGGCGGCGCGGGTGCTCTCCTCCACTGCCAGACTCCAGACGATCCAGCCGAGCAACAGCAAATAGGCGAGATGCCGCAGCCGCGCCGCGCCCGTATAATAGACGAGCCCGATCAGCACCGCCGCCATGCCCGGCACGAGGACGCCCGGCAGCGACGACCAATCGAATGGCGTATCCGAAACCAGGTCGATGAAATAGGCCCAGGCGAGGAAGCCGCAAAGGAAACTCGCCGCGCCCGAGCGAAACGCGACCGCCGTCAGAACCGTGAACGCGAACCAGACGACGAGCATATCGGCAAGATCGCCGGAGAGATGATACATCTGCCCAATCAGCGACAACGACGCGCCGAAACTGGCGGTGCCCAGCATCAGCGCCGACTGCGCCAGCCCGCGCCGACCATTGGCCAGCAGCCAAGCAGCGGCGCCATGGAACAGCCAGATCGAAGCGAGCAATAGCACGACGCGCATCAAGCGCGGGATCGCCTCCCAGTTCGAGGCGACCAACAGCAGCAGCGCCGCCGCGATCAGGCAGGCGGCGATCATCATCAACGCGCGGCCGACGCTGAAGCTCGATTCGCGCCCGTCATATTCCGCCAGCAGCGCATCCGCCTGCGGTCTTTCAATCAGCCCCTTGCCGACCCAGATCGCCAGATCCCGCTCCAGCCTGCCACGATACATCGTCACCCCCTCATCTATCCGGCGCTGCCGGCCTATATCGCCAGAGTAGAACGAGGCGGGCCGAAAGGAAATCGATGCGCGCAGACTCATGCGGACATCACCGCTTTGCCTGGCAATCCCATGCGCATGACGCATGACTTGCATGTTTATATTGCATTGCACAATTCCACAGAAACGGTCTATGTTGAGATCACTGAAGACGGCGGGTCGAGCTCCTCTCCGCACCGGTCTTTAACGAAATATTAAGGCAACCATGAGAGGTTGTCTCAGACGAAGACAATCGGGTGACGATCTTCCACCCGCGATATTCGGGGCGCGCACTCCTCCTCCCAGTGCGCTCCGATCAGGCCGGCAACCACTCCTCCTCCCAGGTTGTTGGCCACTGACAATGGCGCCCACCGGATCCTCCTCCCCCGGTGGGCGTTATTCGTTTCGCGCTCTGCGTTTGTTTTCCGCCTCGTCCCTGTCGGTTCCGGCCAACATGCTGCAAGTGCGAACAAGTCTTGGCAAAGCACCAGGCAAAATGGCTTTGAACGCCGTGCTAGAGTAGGCATACAACTCCGTCGGACCATGCAAATGATTAATATTTATTCACTCCTGAGGCCGATTGGAGGCAGTGGCCTGCATATTTGCATGGGTGGCATGCCCAATCGGCTCTGTTTGTTCTTCGCAATGCAACATATATTGCCCTCAACAGATTGCAGTCAGCGCCGCGGATGGCAGGCTGGCAAAACACCGAAGAGGATCAAGACCATGAACATCGCACGCACCCTGAACAATTGGCGCAAGTATCGTCAGACCGTCAGCGAACTGGATCGCATGAGCAATCGCGGCTTGAGCGACCTCGGCATCGACCGTTCGGACATCCGTCGTCTCGCCCGCCAGGCAACCGGCTTCTAATTCTGCCGCACGACGCTTAAAGCGCCGCACGGAATTTCGAAAACGCCTCCGGTTACAAAACCGGGGGCGTTTTTTATTGTGCGGATACTTCCATACACTTTAACGCCTATGGCGGAAGCATGACGCAAAAATCCCGGATTGTGACGCATCTTTCATCATCGCACTGCACAAATGCATAGCAGTCGCTCGTTTTTTGCACTGCAGTTCTTTGTTTTACAGATGTATAAAGCGGCCAATCGCTGAGGCGGACGAAACGAACCGCCGGACAGCCGCAAAATTCGAGATTACGTACGAAGGAAGAAGATCATGAACCCGATTCGCATTGCCAAGAACTGGATCAGCTATCGCCGCACGCTCAACGAACTGGGCAACCTGTCGAACCAGGCCCTGAGCGATATCGGCATCACCCGCTTCGATATTCGCAACATCGCATCGCGTTCGTTCCGCTGATATCAGCGGCGAACGCCAGCATTGAGAATTGCCCAAACGGCGCCGCTCGGCGCCGTTTTCGTTTTCAGGCTCGGGTTTTCTGCCGCCGCTTTTCGGAACCTTCTCCATTCGGGCACGTTGCCTTTGAAGACAAGGAGACGTTCCATGCCAAATCGCGAACCGATACACAGCCCTATCGACGAACAGCCACGTGGCCCCTCGCGTGACGGTCCTCTGCCGGACCGCTCGACAGAAAATCCGCCGGCACCGCCGATCATCAATCCCGGCGACACCAAGAATCCGAACGACCCGCCCCTGGAACCCGCTCTGTTGCCGATCGGCGACCCCGCTGGCATGGCCTGACAAAAAAAGCGCCATACGGCGCTTCACTGTCGGATCGTTACGATGGCTGAATGCCGCCTGCCTATGTCAGTGGGCGGCAAGTTGTCGCAGGGCGCTCTGCTGATGGCGCGAGAGCGTCAACAGGGCTTCGATCTCCCAGTTCTCGCCGAAACGCAGGGCCACGGAAAGCGCCTTCATCGCATCACAAGCCGGACCGTCGGCCTCACGCATGTAGACCATGTCGTCGAGATTGGCTTCAAGGGTCGCTGCGTCGATCGTCGTCATCCGGTCATCCGTCCGCTTTTAAAGTGTGACGGTTTTAAGGCGCGAAGCTTGCGCAACGCTGTGGCCACGCGATCAGGCGGCGAACGATTGGAACCGGCGCGTCATCGTGATAAGCAGCGCGCATGACACAGACAGCACCCCTTTTACCCATCCACGTCGTCGGCGGCGGGCTTGCCGGCTCGGAGTCCGCCTGGCAGATAGCGCAAGCCGGTATCGCTGTCGTCCTGCATGAAATGCGCGGCACACGCGGCACGGATGCCCACAAGACGGATTCGCTGGCCGAACTCGTCTGCTCGAATTCCTTCCGCTCAGACGATGCGTCCGCCAATGCCGTCGGCGTCATCCATGCCGAGATGCGGCTTGCCAATTCGCTGATCATGACCTGTGCCGACAGGCATCAGGTGCCCGCCGGTAGCGCGCTCGCCGTCGATCGCGACGGTTTTTCGCAAGCCGTGACCGCCGCCATCGAAGCCCATCCGCTGATCACCGTCCGTCGCGAGGAGATCCGGGGCCTGCCGCCGGCGGACTGGGATCTGGCGATCCTCGCCACCGGCCCGCTGACCTCGCCGGCGCTGGCCGAGGCCATCCGGGCCGAGACCGGCGCGGATGCGCTCGCATTCTTCGACGCAATTGCCCCAATCGTCCATCGCGATACCATCGATATGGATGTCTGCTGGTATCAGTCGCGCTACGACAAGGTCGGCCCCGGCGGGACCGGCAAGGACTACATCAACTGCCCGATGACGCAGGATGAGTACAACGCCTTCATCGACGCTCTGATCGCCGGTGATACGGTCGGCTTCAAGGAATGGGAAGGAACGCCTTATTTCGACGGCTGCCTGCCAATCGAGGTCATGGCCGAGCGCGGCCGCGAGACCCTGCGCCACGGCCCGATGAAGCCGATGGGCCTGACCAACGCCCATAACCCGACCGTGAAACCCTATGCTATCGTCCAGCTTCGCCAGGACAATGCGCTGGGCACGCTCTACAATATGGTCGGTTTCCAGACGAAGCTGAAATACGGAAGCCAGGCCGAGATCTTTCGGATGATTCCCGGTCTGGAAAACGCCGAATTCGCTCGCCTCGGCGGCCTGCACCGCAACACCTACATCAACTCGCCAGTTCTGCTCGATCGTTCGCTGACGCTGAAATCGCGCCCCGGCCTGCGTTTCGCCGGCCAGATCACCGGCTGCGAAGGTTATGTGGAAAGTGCCGCCGTCGGCCTGCTCGCCGGGCGTTTTGCGGCTGCGGAACGGAAGGGCAGCACCCTCGCCCCGCCACCGGCCACGACGGCGCTGGGCTCGCTGCTCGGCCACATCACGGGCGGGCATATCGTCCATGACGAGGAGCCGGGCAAACGCTCCTTCCAGCCGATGAACATCAATTTCGGCCTGTTCCCGGAGCTGGAGCCAGGCTCCATCGTCAGGCCAGAGGGCGTCAAGCGCTTTCGCGGCAAGGACAAGGCACTGGTGAAGAAGCAGCTCATCTCCGCCCGTGCATTGAAGGATTGCGCTGACTGGCTCACGCGATCGCAATAGTCGATCAGGAGGTCTGCTGCGCGTTATCCGTGACACGCGGCGGCGCCACCATTGCCAGGCTGCCGAGCAACCACAACGACACTTCGGCGGCATCGCCGACAGACTTGAATTCGAACTTGCCGCTATGGGCCGGCATGTCGTTGAAGGTGATTTCCAGCCCCTTGCCGATCGGCAACGGATTGACGCGCGCCATGCCCGGCTCGATCAAATGTCAGGCATAATGGCCACGCATGCTGCGCATGAAGCCGGCCTTGTTGTCATGCAGGCGGACGAAGACGACATTGCCGTCCGTCGTTGCATGCAGATCGCGGATCGCTTCATTGGGAAAGGCCCGGCCGAATTCCATCAGCGCCACGCCCATGTCGTGCAGCCCATCCTCATCCTGGCGTGCGGCAAGCCGCGTCGCCCAGAAGGCCAGAAAGACCACCGCACAGACGAGGATTACCCAGATCACCAAATTCAACGCCGCTCTCCGATTCTGACCCGCTTGTGGTTCGAAATAGCCGGAGAGGCTTGCGCGACCGTTATCCCCTCAAAAGCGACGGGTAAACCCTGATAGCGCCATGCGCCCCTGTCGCCGCCACTGCGGTTCGATCAGCGAGGTGTCGAACAGCCTTGCCCCCGCTGCTTTCGCCTTGCGCAGCACCGGCCCGGCCAGCGCCACCGGTAAAAAGGCAGGGAAGACGCTTGTCGCAATCCGGCCAAGTCCGCCACGCGCCTGCGCCAGATGATCGAGGCCAAGACCGGCAAAGGCTTCGATGGCGGCGGAAATCTGCGTCCCCGCCTTGCCGGCGAGAAAGGTGTCGCGATCGAGACCGGTCGCGGAAAGAATTTCCGTGGGAATGTAGAGCTGGCCGCGATGGCGATGCTGCGGCATCAGCAGGAGCAGGCCTGCAATCGCCTGCGCCACGCCGGCATGCCCGGCGACATCGGCCGAATCGGCCGCCTTGTCGGCATCGAGGACGAGGCTGGCGATCTGGATTAGCGCCGAGGCGGTTTCTCCGGCATAGCCTTCCAGCACTGTGCGGCTTTCCATCGGGTCGTCATAGAGATCGAAAATACGCGCCTCGGTCATGTCGATCAGTGTCTGGCGCGGCAGGCGATAGGTCTCAATGGTTTCCAGAAGCGCGGCGGCCAGCGGATTGGCTTCGCTGGAACCATGCGGCTTGCCCTCCAGCAAGTCGCGCCAATATTGCAGGCGCACCTCGCCGGGCAGAGCATCACGCACCAGATCGCGAATGCGCGCCAGTTCCGCATTGAAGGCATAGAGAGCTGCCAATGCCCCCCGCTTTTCCGGCGGCGCCAGCAGGCAGGCAAGATAACGGTCGCGATCGGTGTCGCGCAGCGTCGACAAGGCGATGTCGAAATGGGAGGTTTCCGGCATCAGACGGCAATCAGGGCGGCGGCGACGGCGCGCGATTCCGACAGCATGATGTTGAAGGTGCGCACGGCAGCGCCCGTGCTCATCGGGTCGGAGCTGATGCCTTTGGCCTTCAGCGCCGTTTTCAACGCCGCCGGCAAGGGCCGCAGATTGGGACCGGTGCCCACCAGCAGCACCTCGATATCGGCGGCCTGATCCAGAACCATCTGGAAATGCGCGACATCGAGCGGCGTTTCCACCGTCATATCCCAGCCGTGAATACCCGAGGGGAGGCACAGGATCGATCCGCGATGCGACATGTCGGCGAAACGGAAGCCGCCATTGCCATAGGCATCGATCGGCGCCCGGCCGGGAAAATGTGCGGAACGGATTTCTATGCCCTTGGCTATGAAAATACGAGCGGCGCCTTTCCAGCGCCGCTTTCCTTCTTACTTCGCCTCTTCGGCCTTGACCGGTTCGCCCTTAACGCGAACATCGGTCACATAGGCGCGAACGACGCGGACGCGGATGCCGTCGGCGATTTCAACTTCCACTTCGCGTTCGTCGACGACCTTGGTCACCTTGCCGACGATGCCGCCAGCGACGATCTGGTCCCCACGGCGAATGTTCTTCAGCGTCTCTTCCCGCTTCTTGGCCTGGGCGCGCTGCGGACGGATCAGCAGGAAATACCAGACGACCATGAGCGGCACGAACAGAAAGATCATTTCCAGACCGGAACCGAGCGGAGAAGCCGCTGCGCCACTCGCTGCCTGGGCGTATGCCTCGGTGATGAACATCGAAAACTCCTTGAACTCGGCAAAAGATAAAAAGGTCGGATCGGTCGTCCGCGCTTTGGTGGCCGGAATATAGTGGCGCACCATATGAATGCAACAAAAAGCCGGCGCGGATCGTACCGATTTGCCGCCTCTTAACCTTTCCGCTCCCAAGACGCCATGGTACCGCCGGTCAAATCCGGTGCGAAACCGGCCCGAAACGGTAAAACAGCGAGGTGGCCCGCATGGACAACGATAGATACGACATTCTCATCGCAGAGATTCGCAAGCTGAATACGGCGCTGGAACGCCTCGCCGGCCCGGCGCCCATCGAAAGCGACTGGACATCGGCCGATTGTTTCGTCTGGGCGCCGGGCCGGCTCTATCTCCAGCCGGTGCCGAAGCCGAACCGCGTGGCGCTGACGCTGATCCGCGGCGTCGACCGGGTGCGCGACATCCTGCATGAAAACACCCAGCGTTTCGCCGAGGGATTTCCGGCCAACAACGTGTTGCTCTGGGGCGCGCGCGGCATGGGAAAGTCCTCGCTGGTGAAGGCGGTGCATGAGGATGTGCGCGCCGCCAGCGGCGTGTCTTTGAAGCTGGTGGAAGTGCATCGCGAGGATATCTCGACGCTGCCGGTGTTGCTCGACCTCGTGCGTGACACCCCGCATCGCGTCATCGTCTTCTGCGACGACCTGTCTTTCGACCATGACGACACTGCTTACAAGTCGCTGAAGGCGGCGCTGGACGGCGGCGTCGAGGGCCGGCCGGAAAACGTGGTGTTCTACGCCACCTCCAACCGCCGCCATCTGCTGCCGCGCCACATGATGGAAAACGAGCAATCGACCGCGATCAATCCCTCGGAAGCGGTGGAGGAAAAGGTCTCGCTCTCGGACCGCTTTGGCCTGTGGCTCGGCTTCCACAAATGTGGCCAGGACGATTATCTCGCGATGATCGACGGCTATGCCGCCCATTATGACCTCGGCCTGCCACAAGACAAGCTCCACGCCGACGCCCTCGAATGGGCGACGACGCGCGGCGGCCGCAGCGGTCGTGTCGCCTGGCAGTATATCCAGGATCTCGCGGGACGGCTGCGCAGGAAGGTGCAGTAAACACAGAGCCTGAGGTTGGCAGGCGCGCGAACCATGCACCCATAAGTTTTACACAAGTCCAGCGTGCGATTGTCTTTCGCACGCAACGGATTTTGCGCAGGACAGGCTTCAGACAGGAATTATTATGGGTAGCGAAAACCTCATTGGCCGGATTTCCAACGCGGCGACGGCAATCAACAACCGTTTCCAGAAGGGTAAGCAGAGCGGCCAGCAATTCGACTTCACGGACACGACCCGAAACGCAGTTGCTGACAAGGCCGCGAGGATGATCAACGAAGGTAGCATGACATCGTCTGAAGCGGTTGCCGCCACGTCTCTGCCGGCAGGCACGAAAAACTATATCCTCGGCGTGCGGGAAGCAGCTCATTTCGCGGAACGGACAGGCGATACGGAGTCCGCGCAACTCAATCGAGACACGCTTGCCGCGATGCTTCGTTACCAGAGCCCGGGAAAATGGTGATTGTCATACAGAAAAAGCGCCCTCGGGCGCCTTTTCCTTATGGGTTGCAAATATCCGCCGCTTACTGCAGATAGGTCATCGGGTTGACCGGCGTTGCATCCTTGCGCACTTCGAAGTGCAGCTTCGGCGAGGTGGCGTTGCCGCTCATGCCGGAGGAAGCGATGGTCTGGCCGCGCTGGACCTTCTGACCGCGGGTGACATTCAGCGCATCCGCATGGCCGTAGACGGTGACGGTGCCGTCGTCATGACGCACCAGAACGGTGTTGCCGAGTTCCTTGAGGCCGTTTCCGGCATAGATGACCACGCCGTTTTCCGCCGCCTTGACCGGCGTGCCCGAGGGGACGGAAATGTCGATGCCGTCATTGCGGCTGCCGGCGACATTGGCGCCGTAACCGGCGACGACCGCGCCGCGGACCGGCCAACGATATTTGCCGATGCCGGTGGCGTCGGGTGCTTCTTCGCCGCCATCGTTCTTCTTGGCGACGTCATCGACGGACTGCTTGGCGACAGGCGGCTTGTATTCCTGCGGCTTGCCGGTGGAAGCGACCTGCTTCTCCTCGGCGACCGGCTTTTGCTCGCCCTTCTTGGACGGAATGGAGGCGGTCTTGACCTCGTCGCCGGCCGGTGCGGCGCTCGCCGCCGGAACGGTCAGCGTCTGGCCGATGCGCAGCGACGCCGTGGTCATGCCGTTGGCTGCCTTCAGCGCCTCCACGCTGACGCCATTGGTCTTGGCGATCTTGGCCAGCGAATCGCCGGGCTTGACGACATAGCCGCCGGCGGGCGCAGTTTCCTTGCCGGCCTTGGCATTCTTTTCCGGCTTGCCGCCATCGGCAGGCGCCAATTTGTTGCCCTGGGCGTCAAGGCCGGCCTGCGACTTGTCGCGCAGCGTATTGCCGTTCGGCAGCACAGCGACCTTGTCCGGCGTCTTCGAGGGTGTCGGCAGACCGCCATCCGGCAGTTCGCCAGCCTGCGCGCTCGCCTTGGCAAGGTTGCGCGGCTGGCCATAGGTCGGAATGACAAGCGTTTGGCCGGGCTTCACGGCAGCCGGCGACTTCAAGCCATTGGCGTTCAGGATTTCCTTTTCCGGCACGCCATAACGCTTCGACAGCGTCGCGACCGATTCGCCGGGCTTCAGCCGTACGTTCGGCGCGTTAAAGGTGGTCCAGCCGGTGGATTTCGGGGTGTTGCCGGTGATGATCGCATCGGCCTTGGGCAACTCGCGAATCTCGTTGCGCTTCGGCGGCATCGGCTGCGCCAGCGCGACGTTGCGCTCGGCCCGGGCTGACGACGAGGCCGTGGTCGGATCGGCGAGCTCGGTGCGTTGCACGGCAATCGGGCGGCTCGCCATGCGCGCGCCCGAACCGCCGACGGTGGCGGGGTTGACCGGGTCGTAGGACACGGACGGCTTTTCCGGGAGCGGCTGGTTCGCTGCCTCTTCGCGGGCCGACATCCTCGGCCGCATCGGCTGGCGCTGCCTCTGCGCGATATCCTGGCTCGGGATCGGCGCCTCGCCGTTCAGGCCGGTGATCGGCCGCCGCGGAATGGAGTTGGTGGTGATGTTCTCGGTGCGGTCGAAGAACCCGCCAAATCGCGAGACATCGGAGCTGCAGCCGGTGGCGGCGCTCGCGAGAAACGCTGCCACGGCAACACGCAGGGCAGACTTTCCGATATATGGCGATACATTGATACGCATGAAAACGACCCACTCAACACGCAACTGAACGATGCCCATTAAAGCGTGTTAGTGTTACCAGCCGGTTAAGCCGGGGGTCTCGAAGCGCACATCATGGCAATTTGATAACCATAAGATGCTGCGCCATGGCTGCACCTCAGAGAAAAGCCGCCAGTTTCGGCACGATCGGCATATAGGGCGCTTCGAACAGCTCCTCGCGATCGAAGCGGCTGCCGGTTTTCGACAGGCGCACCATCATGCAGCGGTCTTCCGTCACCATCAGCGGCGCGATCATCGAGCCGCCGGAAACGAGTTGTTCCGCATAAAATCGCGGCATCGCCGGAAACGCCGCCGTCACCAGGATGCGGTCGAAGGTGCCCTCGCCCTGCAGACCGGCGCTACCGTCCGCATGACGGACGATGACGTTGCGCAAGCCCAGCGCGTCCATGCGCTTGTGGGCGGCGTCGGTGAGCGTGCGATACCGGTCGATGGTCAGGACGCGCTCGGCGATGCGACCGATCACGGCGGCGGTAAAACCGCTGCCCGTGCCGATTTCGAGCACGCGCTGGCCGGGCTTGATCTTCAATCGATCGAGAAGCCGCACGGCAAAATCCGCGCCTTCCATGAAAGACCCGCAATCGATGGGCAGGGTACGGCTGGAGTAGGCGCTTTCGGCAAACAGCGGCGGCACGAACTGGCTGCGCGGCGTCTGCTCGACGGCGGTCAGGAGATCGATGTCGGAAATACCCTCCGAGCGCAGCCGCAACACCAGCGCGGCAAAGCCTTCCTTCTCGATCATCCGCGATGTCACTCGGCAGCTCCCAATGCCTGCGCCAACCGGTCCTGCACGGCATAATCGGTGAGATCCAGCTTGAGCGGCGTCACCGAGATCTTGCCGTTCTGCAGGGCGTTGATATCCGTTCCCTCCCGAAAACGGCCGACACGCTCGTTGAAACGCAGCCAATAATAGGGAAAGCCGCGCCCATCGGCGCGCTCTTCGACGCCGAGCGCGAAATCCGTCCGGCCTTGCGCGGTCACCGCGATTCCCTGCACTTCGTCCGGCCGGCAATTCGGGAAGTTGAGATTGAGGAAAGTGCCGTCCGGCAGTTCCACATCCAGCATCTGCCGCAGGAGTTTCGGCGCATAGGCCTCTACAACTTCCCACGGCACGACGCGGCCGCCTTCAAGGCGATAGGCCTGGCTGAGCGCCATGGAGCGCACGCCCTGCAGCGTGCCTTCTATGGCGCCGGCCACAGTGCCGGAATAGGTGACGTCGTCGGCAAGGTTAGAGCCGGCATTGACGCCGGAAAGAATCAGGTCCGGCTTGCGGTCCATCACTTCGCGAATACCCATGATCACGCAATCGGTCGGCGTACCGCGCAAGGCGAAATGCTTGTCCGAGATCTTACGCAGCCGCAGCGGTTCCGACAGCGTCAGCGAATGGGCAAGGCCGCTCTGGTCGGTTTCCGGTGCGACGATCCAGACATCGTCCGAAAGGCTGCGCGCGATTCGTTCCAGAACCGCGAGCCCCTCGGCATGAATGCCGTCGTCATTGGTCAGCAGGATTCGCAATCGACACTCCTTACGACGCTTTTTCGATGCGCGTCACGCCGCCCATATAGGGCAGCAGCACATCGGGAACACTCACCGAGCCGTCTTCATTGAGGTAGTTTTCGAGCACCGCGATCAGCGCACGGCCGACGGCGATGCCGGAGCCGTTCAGCGTGTGAACGAACTTCGTGCCCTTGTCGTCCTTGCCGCGATAGCGTGCATTCATGCGTCGCGCCTGGAAATCCCCGCAGACCGAGCAGGACGAGATTTCGCGATAGGTATCCTGGCCCGGCAGCCAGACCTCGATGTCATAGGTCTTGCGCGCGCCAAAACCCATGTCGCCGGTGCATAGCGTCATGGTGCGGAAATGCAGGCCGAGCAACTTCAGCACCTTCTCGGCGCATTCGGTCATGCGCTCATGCTCGGCGATCGCGCTTTCGGCGTCGGTGATCGACACCAGCTCGCATTTCCAGAATTGGTGCTGGCGCAGCATGCCGCGCGTATCGCGGCCGGCCGAACCGGCTTCCGAGCGGAAGGACGGTGTCAGCGCCGTGAAGCGCAGCGGAAGCTTTTCCTGCTCGAGAATTTCGCCGGAGACGAGATTGGTGAGCGTCACCTCGGCGGTCGGGATCAGCCAGCGGCCATCGGTGGTGCGGAACAGATCCTCGGCGAATTTCGGCAATTGCCCGGTGCCGAACATCGCCTCGTCGCGCACCATCAGCGGCGAGCTGACTTCGGTATAGCCGTGTTCGCGGGTATGCAGGTCGAGCATGAACTGGCCGAGCGCCCGCTCCAGCTTTGCGAGCTGGCCGGTGAGCACGGTGAAGCGCGAGCCGGATAGCTTCGCGGCGCGGTCGAAGTCCATCAGGCCAAGGCCTTCGCCGATTTCGAAATGCTCGCGTGCCGGATGGTTCCAGCCGGGCTTGTGCCCGACGACATGGCGCACGACATTGTCGTGCTCGTCCTTGCCAACCGGCACGTCGTCGAGCGGAATGTTGGGAATACGCACCAGATGGTCGTTCAGCTCGCCGCTGACGACACGCTCTTCCTCTTCCGCCGCCGGCAGTGTGGTCTTCAGCTCGGCAACCTCGGCCTTCAGCTTTTCCGCCAGTTCCGAATTCTTCTGCGCCATGGCGGCGCCGATGTCCTTGGAGGCGGCGTTGCGGCGCGATTGCATCTCCTGAACCTTCAGGATGATGGCGCGGCGTTTTTCATCGAGCGCGATCAGAGTTTGCGCCAGCGGCTCCAAGCCGCGCTTGGCCAGCGCGGCGTCGAAAGCTTCGGCATTGTCACGGATCCATTTGATATCGAGCATCGTCGTTCCCGGTCGTCAGATCATTTCCAGCCGGGAGAGCCCTGACAAAAGCATCCCGCCGGCACGCGCTTACGGTCACGACGCGCCCACGGGACGGATGCAGGCAGTGTCAGGCATCGCCGGTTTCGGCGACATCCGTGGAAGCCGGCGCATCGCTCAAAGCCTGGCGGTTGCGTTCTATGACTCGGGCGCAATAGATGGAAATCTCGTAGAGAAGGATCGCCGGCAGCGCAAGACCGATCTGGGACATCGGATCGGGCGGCGTCAGCACGGCAGCGACCACGAAGGCGGCTACGATCGCATATTTCCGCTTCGACGCCAGGCCATCGGCCGTGACGAAACCGACGCGTGCCAGTAGCGACGTGATCACCGGCAGCTGGAACACGAGGCCGAAAGAGAATACCAACGTCATGATCAGGCTGAGATATTCCGACACCTTCGGCATCAGCGAAATCGCAACTTCCCCCTCGCCCGGCTTCTGCTGCATGGCCAGGAAGAACCACATTACCATTGGCGTGAAGAAGAAATAGACAAGCGCAGCACCCAGCAGGAACAGTATCGGCGAAGCGATCAGGAACGGCAGGAAAGCCGAGCGTTCGTTCTTGTAGAGGCCAGGAGCCACGAACTTGTAGACCTGCGCGGCAATCACCGGAAAGGCGATGACCATGGCGCCGAACATAGCAACCTTCACCTGCGTGAAGAAAAATTCCTGCGGCGCGGTGTAAATCAGTTCCGACTTGGCCAGGTCCAGACCGGCCCAGAGCACGGCCCACTTATAGGGAATGACCAGGTAGTTGAACAAATGCTTGGCGAAGGCGAAACAGGCGATGAAGGCAACGAAGAAGGCGCCGATCGACCAGATAAGGCGGGTGCGCAGCTCGATCAGGTGCTCGATAAGCGGCTGTGGCTTGTCGTCGATATCGTTGCTCATGCCTCGTCCTTCTTGGCAGAGTCTGCTTTACGGCCAGCCGCGCTCCATGGGAAAGCAGGCGCTTGCTGCGGTCGTTCGGCCATCTGAGGCGTAATGACCGGTTCCGGCGCCGCCACCGGAGGCAACGGATGCACGGTCGTCGCGGTCACGCTTGGGGCGGGCTGGGGGGGCGTCGTAGCTGCGCTCTGGAAGTCGGCACGAATCTCGTTCGCCGTCTGCCGCAAAGGCCTCATAGCATCCCGCGGCGAATTCACGGGATCGAGGCGTTGCGCGTCGTGGATGGTCTTGCGCACATCGTCCAAATCCGCTTCGCGAAGCGCGTCATCGAACTGCGCCCGGAATTCTCCGGCCATGGAACGCAAGCGGGTCGTCATTTTCCCGAAAGCGCGAAGCATCGGCGGCAGGTCCTTGGGACCAACGACGACAATGAGAACGACTGCGATGACAAGCAGCTCGCTCCAGCCAACATCCAACATACTCAGGCTCCTCCAGCCGCTCGGCGACCGTTTGCAACGGACGCGCCGGACCGGACCTTAAGACTTGCTCTCGTCGACCTTGTGATCGACAGTCTTGGACTGAGTGGCGTTGTCTTCGTCGCTCATACCCTTTTTGAAATTCTTGATGCCCTTGGCGACATCACCCATCAGTTCCGGAATCTTGCCACGGCCGAACAGCAGCAGGACGATCGCCAGAACGATAAGCCAATGCCACATGCTAAAAGAACCCATCAACGCTACTCCCTGTTTTCGTTTCAAATGATCTAAGATGTTTAGCCAGCTTTTTCAAACACCAAAATGACCCGGGAACGGACGATATCGCCGATGTCGCAAATCCGCTGTGGACGATGGACGGCATTCTGCGGCGAAAAACGCCTGCCCTTTTTAGCGAATCGCAACAAGCCGCAACGCCAATTCCCTGATATTACAGAGGAAACGGACCGGAGCGACATGCACCGGATCAACCCGAGCCGGCGACATCGGAGGCACCGTCGCGACTACCATTCCGCTCAAGGCCGGCGCGTCAAGCTTTCCAGCGGCGTTTCGACGCGCCTTTGCAAAACGTAATCTCGTGGAGCTTGCCGATGCATCGAGCCGGATTCGTTCGACGATAGGTGACCTATCCGCCCGAATTATGTCCTTCCGAAGCGAATTGCGCGCAATGCGCTATTCTTCGTCCGATCCACCGGGCGTCAACAGGCCCAGTTCCTCGATATCGGAGGCGGTCATCGGATCCTCGTCCTCGGCCAACTCGTCGTCGGCGGGCGGCAACGGCATGCGGAAGCCGGGAGGAATGCGTCCCGACAGCAGGCCGGCGCCCTTCAATTCCTCCAGCCCCGGCAGGTCGCGCAGGGTTTCCAACCCGAAATGATCGAGAAAGTCGCGGGTGGTGCCGAAAGTGACCGGGCGACCCGGCGATCGCCGGCGACCGCGAAACCGCACCCAGCCCGCCTCCATCAGCACGTCGACCGTGCCTTTCGAGGTCTGGACGCCGCGAATCTCCTCGATTTCAGCGCGTGTCACCGGCTGGTGATAGGCGATGATGGCGAGCACCTCCAATGCGGCGCGCGATAGCTTTCGCGCTTCCGTTTCGCCGCTGCGCAACACGAAAGAGAGATCGGCAGCGGTGCGAAACGCCCAGTGATCCTCGACCTGCACCAGATTCACGCCGCGCGGCGCATAGGCCGCCTTGAGCCGCGCCAGCACAGCACGAGCATCGATCCCAGCCGGCAGGCGCTCGGCGATGGAACGTTCGGAAACCGGCTGGGCCGAGGCAAAGATCAACGCTTCGGCAATGCGCTCGGCCTCGACGAAGGCGCTCTCCACAGCGCCCTGCTCCGCCTCGATCAGGTCGTCTTCCGGTTCGATTTCCACGGCGGCCATCAGACGCCTCACTGTCCGTCGCGCGGCAGAGGTGTCTTCCCGCGGCGCATGAAGATCGGTTCGAAGGCGCCGTCCTGACGGAGCTCCACCTGGCCCTCGCGCGCCAGTTCCAGCGAGGCGGCGAAGGCGCTGGCGATCGCCGTGGCGCGGTCGGCGGGCGCCACGAGATAACGCAGAAGAAAACGGTCGAGCGCATGCCAGTCTTCGCCGATCTCGCCGATCATGCGCATCAGGATGTCGCGGGCATCGGAAAGCGACCAGACCTGCCGCTTCTCGATGGTCACCTGCGTCACCGCCTGCCGCTGGCGCAGATTGGCATAAGCGGAGAGCAGGTCGTAAAGCGTCGCTTCGAACACGGATTTGCGGTCGTCGGCGATATGTTCCGGCGCACCGCGCGCGAAGACGTCGCGGCCGAGGCGGTTGCGGTTGACGAGACGGGTGGCGGCATCACGCATCGCCTCCAGCCGTTTTAGGCGGAAGGCAAGCGTCGCCGCCATCTCCTCGCCCGATGGTCCCTCGTCCTTGGCCTGCTGCGGAATGAGAAGCCGCGATTTCAGATAGGCGAGCCAGGCGGCCATGACGAGGTAATCGGCGGCCAACTCGATGCGCACCTGCCGGGCGGTATCGACGAATTCGAGATATTGCTCGGCCAGCGCTAGAATGGAGATGCGGGCGAGATCGACCTTCTGGGCACGCGCCAGATGCAGCAGAAGATCGAGCGGGCCTTCGAAGCCGCCGACATCGATGACCAGCGCCGGCTCGCCTTCGGCACGCTCCGGCCGCCCGTGCTCCTGCCATAGCGGGTCCATCGGCGCGGCGCCGTCGGCGGTCGTCGTCTTGCCCTTGGTCACTCAGTCTCCCCTGCTCGTCGCCTTCAAACCATCGGCAGCAATGCGGCAAATTCGGCGCGCAGCGCCGCCTCGTCGGCGGCCTTGGCCTTGCCGAGCGCGGCCTCCACCGCCCTGGCGCGCTGCAGCGCGCGCCCGGCCAGCGGATAGGCTTCGGCCACCACCTGCTTCATTTCATCCATCAGGCCGTTGCAATGCAAGACGATATCGCAGCCGCCGGCGGCAATATTCGCCGCGCGTTCGCCAAGCGTGCCTTTCAGCGCGTTCATCGAGGAATCGTCGGAGATCAGCAACCCTTCGAAACCGATATGGCCGCGAATGATCTCCTCGATCACCTTGCGCGAGGTCGTTGCCGGCCGCTCGGGATCGATTGCGGTATAGACGATGTGGCAGGTCATCGCCATGAGCTCGTCCTTAAGGGCGATGAAGGGCGGGAAGTCATGCGCCTCCAGCTCTGCCCGGCTGGCATGCACGACCGGCAGCTCATGATGGGAATCGGCCATGCCGCGCCCATGGCCCGGCATATGCTTCATCACCGGCAGCACGCCACCGGCCTTCAACCCCTCGGCCGCCGCCCGCCCCATGTCGGCGACGACGGCGGGGTCGAAGGCATAGGCGCGGTCGCCGATGACATTGCTGCTACCCTCCACCGGCACGTCCAGCACCGGCAGGCAATCGACATCGATGCCGAAGCGGTTGAGATCGAAGGCATGTAGCCGCGACATCAGCCAGGCGGCACGGCGGCCCTTTTCACGGTCTTCGCGATAGATTGCGCCAAGCAATTGCGCGGATGGGTACTTGTCGAGGATCGGCGGGCGGATGCGCTGCACGCGTCCGCCTTCCTGGTCGATGAACACCGGCGCCCTGCGGCCGACACTGTCGCGCATCTGCGCCACCAGATCGGCGATCTGCGCGGTCTCTCCGATATTGCGGCCGAAGAGGATGAAACCCCAGGGCTGCTCGTTTCGATAGAGCGCAATTTCGTCGGCGGTCAGTGTCAGGCCGCTGCATCCCAGGATCATCGCCTTTGCGTCAGTCATGGATCACTCGTCGTTGGGGGGACGGACAAACGAAAGCGGCGGCCAGGGACCGCCGCTTCCATCAATTCAAGCAGAACTTACTTGGAGACCAGGCAGGTGCCGCCGGCCGCGCGATATTTGACGCAGAGGGCCGCCGCCGCATCCTTCGAGCCGACCGGGACACGCACGCGGTAGAATGTGCCCTTCCCGGAAATCTCGGCTTTCTTAATTTCGTAGCCACGACCGCCGATCAGGCTGCCAAACTTCGAGGACAGGCTGGAATAGGACTTCTTGGCTTCCGCTTCAGACGGCAGCGACGCAATCTGCATGACGTAACCGCCGGGCGCTGCCGCCGATGCAACCTGCTGCTCGGCGGCAGCGGGCTGTTCCTCGGCCGGCTTGCGCACCGTCCCGCGCTCCGTGACCGTGCCGACGACGTTGACCGGCTGGTCGGCCGGGCGGCTGGCGGGAACGGGGGCGGTGGAGGCTGACGGCGCCTCGACCTTCGTCGTGCGCACGGTGCGCAGCGGCGGATCGGCCTGGTTTGTCACGCCCGACTGGTCATCGGACGACGAATCGATGACGGAGGCGATATCCGCCGGCTTCTGCGCGTCCGCAGCAGGTGTCGCCAGCGCCGGCTTCATCTCGGTCGGCGCAGCGGAGGCTTGTGCCGGCTCGGTGGTTTCGCGGGCGACCAGCGTGCCATCGGCCTTGACGACCATGGTGCGGACCTTGCGCGGTGAGACGGCCGCGCCGGAGCCATCGGCGGTCGGCTTGTCGGTCTTGGCCGCTGCCGGCTGGTCGTCGGCAAGCAGGCGGGCATCCTCGGTCTCGCCGACCGGTGTCTGCATGTTGGCGATCGCATCCTCGCCGCTATCCATTGGCAGGGATTCAGGACCGAGCGTACGCTGCACGACATCGACCGGCTCTTCCGTCGAAGACAGCAGCGAATCCTGCTTCGGCTGTTCCGTGGCATTGCCGGCGACGCGGTCATAGACCGCCTTGTCCTGGTTCGGCACGGTCTTGCCGCCGGGATTTTCCGGCACGACCTTGATCGGATCCGTGTCGGCGGCGATGACGCGCGGACCGGTGGACGATGATCCGGCCGAACCGCCGCCCGGCGCGAAGAACAAGGTATAGGCGCCGGCCAGGCCGGCCATGCCGATCACCGCGGCAGCAACGCCAACGACAAGTCCACGCGACAACCGGCGCGGACGCGCCGTTTCCGGCGCGGCATAGCTCATGCCCGGGCCGAGAATCATCGGCTGAGCATGGTCGCCTTCAGCCATGGGCTCGCCCATGGCGCGGCGGAAATCCTCCTCCAGCGCCCGTTCGAACTCGTCGAATTCATCGATGGCCGCCTTGCCGTTTTCGAAACGCTGCGGATCCTTGGTGTCGAGAGCCACCGCAGACGCCGCAACCGGTTCGCTCTCGACCGACTTGATCGGCGCGAAAAGGTTGGCCATCTCGGCATCGATGTCGAGATCGTATTCCGGCTCCGGCGCGATCGTTTCTTCCGGCTCGACAGCCGGCAGCGACGGCACGTCCAGATGCGGCACGACTTCCAGATGCTCTTCGGCATCGGCGATCAGCGCGGGATCGAAAGGCAGTTCGCCATCGTCGGGCATTGCTGCCGGCGCCGCCTTCACAGATGCAGCCGCGACAACAGGAGCCGCCGGTGCCGGAGCGACCGGGGCCACGGGCGCGGAAAAGACCGGCGCCTGCATGACCAGTGGCGGAACGAAGCTGGCACGCGCCGGCTGTGGCGCGGCCGGTTCCGGCGCACGGACCGGCTTGGGCTCCGGCGCGACCGGCGGCGGCTCGTCGAAATTCATGTCGGCGAGTTCAAGCTCGATATTGTCGAAATCGAACTCGAAGGCCGGATCGATCGTGGCGGCTGCCTGCGGCTCGATCACGGGCTTTTCAAAACGGGTTGCGGCGGATTTGGGCTCGGCCATCACATCCGGCATCAGCGACGCCGAAGGCGCGACGGCCGGGCTTTCCGGAACCGGAAAACGGGAGACGTCGTCCAGCAACGCGTCGGAGCTTATGTTCTTGGCGGAGCGGAGACCGCCCTGGGGCATCTGCGGCGCATCCGGCTCGCTGATCACGCTGGTCAATTCTTCCGCCAGACGATCCCACTCGATGGCGGGCTCGTCGAAATGCGGCTCGCGCTGGGCAGAGGCCCGAGCGCTTTCCTCCCGCACATTGCGGGCGATCGGTTCGATGACCGGTGCCGCGGGCACTGGCGCAGCCGCCTCCGGCCGCGCGATCGGTTCGACGGCTGCGGCCGGCTGCAGGTTCGAACGCTGGATATTGAAATTCGTGGCAAGAGACCGGAAGCGCGGCGCTGGCGGCGCGACGGGTTCGGCAGCGACCGGTTCTTCGATCACGGGCACCGTTGCCGGCTCGGTATCGACCGAGTGGCCGACCGCCATTTCCAGCTCGCTGGCGAGATCGAATTCGAAGGCATCGACAGCCGGCGCGGCTTCGGCAGCGGGCTGCTCGGCCGGCACATCCAGCTCGAACGGGGGATCGAAGTTGTAGGAACGGGCGGCAAAGGCCGGCGCCTGGCGGGCCTCGATCGGCTCGGGCTCGACAGACACGGTTTCCGGCTCGATCGCCTCGATGAAGGATGACGCCTCGGCAAAGTCCTCGGCCTGCGGCGACTCGGCCGGCTGCTGCTGATCGTCCAGCGTCAGCTCCGGCTCGCGGCGCTCGGCAACAGACGGCTCAGGCCGTGCATCGGCCATTTCCGGCGCGACATCGAGGCGGGCCTCGTCCCGCTCCGGCGCAGTATTGTCGTTGCGTGGCGAATCGAACATCTCGAATTCGCGCAGCAACTCGTCTTCGAGATTGAAGATCGGGTGCTGCGGCCGGGGTGCAGCCGCCTCAAGTTCCGGCTCGCGGAGCTTTTCCACGGGCCGAATGTTGACGAAGGAAGGATCTCGCCTCTGAGTGTTCGCGGCAACCGGCTTCGGTTCAAAACCAACGATGCGGGCGAGTTCAGCCAACGGGTCGTCGTCCGCAAATACATCCGGACCCTTCGCCCCGCTACGCGCAAATTGTTTCTCTGCCATTACGCTCCACTCACACTGACACGAACCTGTTGCCAGCGCATTGTGGGGAAATGGTGACGTCTAGCGCATCTCGTCCGGTGCATCCGTCCCGGTAATACCAAGACCGGACTTCAAAACCGACGCGACCGCATTCACCAACCCAAGTCTGGCAATGCTCAATTCTCTGTCGTTATCGTTAATAAACCGTAACTCTGGCATATCCTTACCCTTATTCCAGTGTCCGTGGAAGGCGCTGGCCAGATCATACAGGTAAAACGCGATGCGATGCGGCTCCTGCGCGACCGAGGCGGCCTCGACCACGCGCGGATATTCGGCGAGCTTGGCGATGAGCTGCAGCTCGTTCGGATCGCCGATTCGGCCACGCACCGCGGAGGCGAGATCGAGCGACGCCGTATCGAGATCCGGAAACGCCTCGCGGGCCTGGCGGAACACCGACATGCAGCGCGCATGCGCATACTGGACGTAGAATACCGGATTATCCTTGGAGTGCTCGGTCACCTTGGCGAAGTCGAAGTCGAGCGGCTCGGAGCTTTTCCGGTAGAGCATCATGAAACGCACCGCATCGCGGCCGACTTCCTCGACAACCTCGCGCAGCGTCACGAAGTCGCCGGAGCGCTTCGACATCTTCACCGGCTCGCCGTCACGGAACAGTTTTACCAGTTGGCACAACAGAACCGTCAGCTTCGCCTTGCCGCCCGAAACGGCGCGCGCCACGGCTTCCAGCCGCTTGACGTAGCCGCCATGGTCGGCGCCGAGCACATAGATCATCTCGTCGAAGCCACGGTCGTACTTGTCCTTGAAGTAGGCGACGTCGCCGGCGAAATAGGTATAGCTGCCGTCCGACTTGATCAGCGGCCGGTCGATGTCATCACCGACTTCGGTCGAGCGGAACAGCGTCTGCTCGCGGTCTTCCCAGTCTTCCGGCGGCTGGCCCTTCGGCGGCGGCAGGGCGCCCTTGTAGACGTGGCCCTTGAAGGTCAGGTCGTTGATCGCCGACAGGATCGGGCCGCCATTGCCGGCATGCAGGGTGCGCTCGGAGAAGAATACGTCATGATGGACGTTCAGCGCTTCGAGATCGGAGCGGATCATCGCCATCATCGCGTCGATGGCGCGGTCCTTGACCAGCGGCAGCCACTTGTCTTCCGGCGTGGCGCGCAGCGACGAGCCGAATTCCTGCACCAACGCCTGCCCCACGGGCACGAGGTAGTCCCCTGGATAAAGACCGGCCGGGATCTCGCCCACCTGCTCGCCCAGCGCCTCGCGATAGCGCAGGAACACCGAGCGGGCCAGCACGTCGACCTGCGAGCCGGCGTCGTTGATGTAATATTCCTTGGTCACGGTATAGCCGGCGAAGGCCATGAGGTTGGCCAGCGCATCCCCGACGACCGCGCCGCGGCAATGGCCGACATGCATCGGGCCGGTCGGGTTGGCTGAGACGTATTCGACGTTCACCTTGCGGCCCTTGCCCATCGGCGAGCGGCCGAAATCGACGCCGCCGGCGATGATCGCGGCCAGCACGTCCTGCCAGTAGCCGACGCCGAGGCGGATGTTGATGAAACCGGGGCCGGCGACGGAAACGTCCGCCACATCCGGGTCGCGCTTCAACTCCGCGGCGATAATATCAGCCAGCGCCCGCGGGTTGGTGCCGAGCGGCTTGGCCAGAACCATGGCCGCATTGGTTGCGACGTCGCCATGGCTCGGGTCGCGCGGCGCTTCCACCGTGATGCGTCCGAAATCGAGTTCAGATCGCTTTTCCTTCACGATGTCAATCGCTTCCAAAGCGGCCTTAATTCTCTTCTCGAAATCGGTAAACAGGTTCATGATCTTGTCCACTTGCAATTGACGCATCGTGACGGCAGGCTGGGCTGCCTGCAATTCCCGGCGCTGCCTATCGCAAATCGGGTGTATGGTCAAACAGGCGGGTATGGGTGTTGATCGCATAAGTGTCGGTCATGCCCGCCAGATAGTCACCGACATGGCGCGCGCGCGCCGCCGGGCCGAGTTGCGGAATGCAATCCACCCAGTAGTGTCCCTGCATCAATTGCGGGTCGTCCATATAGGCATGGAACAGGTCGGCGACGATCCGCGCCGCATTGGCGCGGATGCGCATGATGTCGGGATGACGGTAGATGCGCTTGAATAGCATCGCCTTGATCTGCCGGTCGGTCTCCGCCATCTTTTCGGAAAAGGTGGCGATCACCCGGTCGGCATTGCGGATATCCTGCGCCGATTGCGGATTGACCTCCTTCAACCGCTCCTGCGAAACAGCGATGACATCCTCGACCATGCGTGTGATCTGTCGGCGCATGATCTCATGGGTGAAGCGGCTGTCCTCCAGATGCGGATAACGCGCCCGCACCTCGGCCATCAGCCCGGCGAGGAAGGGAATTTCCTCCAGCATCTCGAAGGTCAGGTAGCCGGAGCGCAACCCGTCGTCGATATCATGGGTATTGTAGGCGATGTCGTCGGCAATCGCCGCCACCTGCGCCTCCAGGCTGGCGAAGCTCGCCAGTTCCAGATCGTGGATCTCGCAATAATCGAGGATCGGCTGCGGCACCGGCCCGCGCGTGCCCTCTCCATCCGCCGTCAGCAGCGGGCCGTTATGCTTGACGAGGCCTTCCAGGCTTTCCCAGGTGAGGTTCAGCCCGTCGAATTCGGCATAGCGCCGCTCCAGCTTGGTGACGATGCGCAGCGACTGGGCATTGTGGTCGAAACCGCCGTAGTCCTTGAGCATGTCATGCAGCGCGTCCTCGCCGGTATGGCCGAAGGGCGTATGGCCGAAATCATGTACCAGCGCCACACCTTCGGCCAGATCCTCATCCACCTTCAGGGCACGCGCCAAGGCGCGGGCGATCTGCGCCACCTCGATGGTGTGGGTCAGCCGGGTGCGATAATGGTCGCCGTCGGGGCCGATAAACACCTGCGTCTTGTGTTTCAGGCGGCGGAAGGCGGTGGTATGGACGATGCGGTCGCGGTCGCGCTGGAAATCGGATCGCGTCAGGCTTCCGGTTTCCGGATAGAGCCGCCCCCGGCTGGTCCACGGATCGGCGGCATAGACCGCCCGCGCACCTGCCCCGAACCCCAGTGCATGTTCATCGATCGTCATCGTTCTTCCTGTCCGGGCCTTGCCGCCCATTGACGTCCGCGCGCCCTGTTCATACCTATACCATCGAGAGCGGCAGGCGCGGACCCATTTCGCTGTCGTCAGCGGCGCCGGACACGGCACGGTTGACGAAGAGAATATATAGGTCAGCGGCTTGCGCGAACCAAGACAGATCATCTCTCCGGACCTTGACCCCGGCAGGAGGCAAAATGAGCACCGAAACCGTTACCCTTTCCGACTCCGCGGCGAAACGAATCGCCGCCATCCTGACCACCGAGGCCGGCAAGAACGCCATGCGCGTCTCCGTCGAGGGCGGCGGCTGTTCGGGTTTTTCCTACAAGTTCGACCTGATCGACACGCCCGCCGCCGATGACGATCTCGTCATCGAGAAGAACGCTGCCACCGTGTTCATCGACAGCATGTCGCTGATCTACATGGCCGGCTCCGAGATCGATTTCGTCGACAACCTGCTGGGCCAGTCCTTCCAGATCAAGAACCCGAACGCGGTGGCAAGCTGCGGCTGCGGCACCAGTTTTTCCGTCTGACGCCATCCCGTCATCCCCAGCCAATCGGGCCGCAGCACACCGCTGCGGCCGTTTTCTTATGGCAAAGCGACCTGCTTCGGCTATGAAAGGAAAAAGCTTGAGGATTGGTCGCCATGAAGATTGCCACCTGGAACATCAACGGCGTACGCGCCCGCATCGACAATCTCTGCGCCTGGCTGCAAACCTCCAATCCCGACATCGCCTGCCTGCAGGAAATCAAGACCGTTGACGAGGGTTTTCCGCGCGAGTCGATCGAGGCGCTCGGCTATCACGTCGAGACGCATGGCCAGAAGGGTTTCAACGGCGTGGCGCTGCTCTCGAAGATCCGCCCGGACGAGGTCAATCGCGGCCTGCCGGGCGATGACGCCGACGAGCAGTCGCGTTTCATCGAGGGCGTGTTTTCCGTGCCGACCGGCGTCGTCCGTGTCGTCTCGCTCTACCTGCCGAACGGCAATCCGCCCGACGATCCGGTGAAATACCCCTACAAGCTCGCCTGGATGGAACGGTTGCAGGCCTATGCCGTCGAGCGGCTGGCGCTGGAGGAGCCGCTGATTCTCGCCGGCGACTACAACGTCATCCCTGAGCCGCATGATTGCCACGACCCCGCCGTCTGGGCCGGCGACGCCCTGTTCCTGCCGCAGACTCGGGCTGCCTTCCGGCGGCTGGAAAACATCGGCCTGCTCGACGCCGTGCGCGCCACGACGGACGCCACCAAGCTCTACACCTTCTGGGACTACCAGGCTGGCGCCTGGCAGAAAAACAACGGCATCCGCATCGATCACCTGATGCTGTCGCCGGAGGCGGCCAACCGTCTGCTCTCGACCTCGATCGAAAAGCATGTACGCGCCTGGGAAAAGCCATCCGACCATGTTCCGGTCGTCGGCCACTTCGATTTCACGGCTTGATTATTCGATAGGCCGCTCACGAAGGGCGGCTGACCTCACTCAACCTCGGCGGAGGCGAGATTATGGGCGCGCTGGATGGCGCCGCGGCGATCCTTTTCGGTCGCCATCGAGAAGGCTTCTTCCTGTAAAGACTGCATCCAGGCGCAATCTTCCGGATGACACTTGTCGAGCGCGGCGGTCATGAAGGCAAGCCCACGCACTGACTGCCCCTCCTGGAACAGGATGTTGCCAAATACGGCCATGGCGCCGGCATGGCCGTTCTTGCGCGCCGCGTTCAGCCATTTCTTGGCCTGCTGCACATTCGGCTTGCCGCCATCGCCTTCGAGAATCATCTTGGCGAGCTGGAACTGGGCTTCGGCGACGCCGAAGGTGGAGGCCGCCTGGAAATAGAGCTGGCGCGCCTGTGACAGGTCGACCTGCACCGGGCTGCCGGGAATGCCGAACTGGTAATAATGCGCCAGCGCCATCAGCGCGTTGATGAAGAAGCCGGTGTCTTCCGAGCCCGGCTCGACACCTTGGTTGGCGATCTCGCTGTAGATCTTGAAGGCTTCGAAATCGTTGCGCGCCACGCCGTCGCCGTCGGCATACATGTTGGCCAGCGCCCAGCGCGAGCCGGTATGGCCCTTCTCGGCGGCATAACGATAGGCCTCGATGGCCTCCTGCTTCTGGCCGTTCTTGTAGGCCTTGAAGCCGAACTTGAAGAGGTCGAACGGACCGGAATCCTTGTTGACCTCGGTCTTGATGTCGAAGGCATGGCCCTGGCTGCTTCCCGCCAGGGCAATCGCCAGCCCCATCATGACGGCTCTTACGGATCGATACTCAAACATCAGCATGACGGCACTGTTCTTTCGCTCCGCTCGCCAGACAGTCCGTTGAAGCGGACGGGGTTCGAGCCGGTATATAAGTGGGGGGAACGATCGGTCGCCATCGGCGCTTTTGCCGGAATGACGCCTCGTTCCGAACTGTAAAGACAAGCATAGAAGCGCATTTGGACGACACTGAGGCCCGCACCCGCGGCACGCGATTCCCGCTCCGGAAATCTGCCCCACCCTCAAACACATCAACGTGAGTGGATAAGGTCATGGCGGAAAAGAAAGCCGCATTCCGCCCGAAATGGTTAACGGGCATGCTACGCCGCGTCCGCCTTGGATGGAAAGAATTCGACTGCCTTTTTATCATTTTGCCCAAAAATGCATCTGCCCGCTTGAAACTGTCCCCATCGCTGCGCTCAGTTTGTGGCGGGAAATGGACAGAATTACCCCCTGCCTCTGATACATGATCTCTTGAAAAATACTGTTGCGGAATCATCACAGAACCGTGATGCCCATCCGCCGCCGCCGCTTGGTATGGCTTAAAGGAGCGTTGCTGCGGAGAGGCTATCCGCAGCAATATTCATTGTCAGGATTAAAACTTTATTGAATAGGACGTAGTGACTCCGAGGCCCCAATCTCCGCCTACGGTTGCATCGAGTGTAGCGCCACGCGCGATACCCTGCATGCCCGCCGTCATATAGGACAAACCGGCACCGATCTGAAAGTTTCCGATATCGGTCTTGAGTTGTGCGCCCGCCCCCAGCGTCCATGTATCGGTCAACACATCCGCACCTGTGCTGACACCCCTGTCCCAGGTCAGGCTGACGAGGCCGGCAAGCTTTTCGGTGAAGCTATGGGCCAGACCGCCCTGTATGGTCCAGCCGTCCCGAAAATTGAAATCCCGGTGCTGCGGCCCGAAACCGGTAACGACATAATCCAGCGACGGCAGCACGCTCCAGTCCGTCCACTTGACCGAGCCGAAAGCGAGCCAGTCCTCGGCGATGCCGCTGCGCAAGCTGATCTCCAGCGATTGCGGCAACGTTCCACCGCCATGGGCGAAGGCGGTATAGCCGGCCGGCACGCCATATCGCGCCGCCGCCAGTGGCGAGGCCGTGAATGTGCCGTCGCCTTCGTGATCGACGGCCGATCGGTAGAGGATCTGCGCCCGCAACGCGTAAGCGGGAATCTCGTAGGCCGCGCCAAGGCGATAGCCATAGGCCTCGTCATCGCCGAGGTGTAGCGTGCCGAGCAGCGACTGGTCCTTGTAATCGATGCTTTGCAGGAAGACGCCGCCGATAAGCACGAGATTGCCCGGCCCGGCCGGCAGCTTGAGGGCACAGGTGGCGCCGTATTCGTCCGACCTCAGATGCGAGGCGATCGAGCCATCGCGGCCGGCAAGAAGCTGCGCCCGCTGAGTCTGCGCCCCGGTTTCCAGCGATGCGCCGTAAGGCTCGGTATAGGTCAGCGCGCAGGAGGAGGCATCATTGATGCCGATCTTCACCGCGAGACCCGGCACCCAGTAACTGCCGGTCATGCTGCCATCCGAAACCGAATGGCCGGACACGGTCTCATAGGCACGCGACGGCGTCACATAGGTCGATCCACCCTGCAGCACCACCCGGCCATCCTCATAAAGAATATCGGTATTCGCTGTGCCACGCGAAAAACCGCCGGCATGCGCCGCCCCCGCCGCGGCTATCGTAACGACGATGGCGGCCCAACCCTTGAATGTCATATGCATTTTAAACCGTTCCCCGTTTCAGGCGCCCGCCAGCGCCAATCGATCACGACGGCCGGTTAGACAGACGTGAATCGTCAGGCTACCTAAGCGCCTGACTTGACGAGAGGCAAATGGCGGCTGGGGAAAATATTCGGTTTGCCTTATCGTTTCCGTCGCACCTTACGCAACGCGATTGCCCCAAGACCGCCTTGCCCGCAATCTTATTTCAATACACAAGCCGAAATTGCCGAAAAGGCGCAAAAACTTTGCGCGTTTGGCGAGGGTGTGGCCGATCCACCCTATCCACAGGAATTCGCGCGAACGAAAAGGCCGCCGGCCTGTCGGCCGGCGGCCCCTGTCAAAATCGATGCCGATCCGCTGAAAGCATCTTTCGCCCAAACGATCCCGCTTGGGCCGGAGATGTTTTAACCGGCTTCGGTGACGCGTTGCAGAGCGGTGGTGAGGCTGGCGCGCTGGCCCTCCAGCTCGGCCAGGCGCTCGCGCTCGGCGGCAACGACGTCCGGGTTGGCATTGGCGACGAATTTTTCGTTCGACAGCTTGCCGACGATACGGGCGATTTCCTGGTCGGACTTGGCAATCGCCTTTTCCAGCCGCGTCTTTTCGGCAACCAGATCGATCAGCGTGCCGAGCGGCAGGCAGACGGTCGCCTCGCCGACGACGATCTGTGCGGCACCCTTCGGCGCGCTGTCGCCCAGCGAGACGGCGTCCACACGCGCCAGCCGCTTGATCGCGGCATCATGGCGGGCCAGCCGCGCTTCGGTCATGCCGTTGGCGCCGATGACCACCAGCGGCGCAACGGCCGATGGCGGCACGTTCATCTCGGCCCGCACGGAACGAATGCCGGAAACCAGATCGATCAGCCAGTTGATTTCATCCGCCGCCGCATCGTCCGCATAGGACGGACTCGACCAGTCGGCATGGCAAAGCAGGCCGTCGCGCGCCTGGCCTTCGCCGGCCGTATGCGCCCACAGCTCTTCCGTCATGAACGGCATGAACGGGTGCAGCAGCTCGTAGATGCGGTCAAGCACATGGGCCATCGTCGCCCGGCTCTCGGCCATCGCCGCCTCGTCGTCGCCGGAGAACACCGGCTTCAGGAGCTCGACATACCAGTCGCAGAACAGGTTCCAGACGAAGCGGTAGGCCGCGCCCGCCGCCTCGTTGAAGCGGTAGGAGGTGATGCCGTCCGTCACCTCGCGCGCGGCTTTGGTCAGCTCGGTCAGGATCCAGCGGTTGACGGTGAGCCGGACGCCGTCCGGGTCGAAGCCCTCGTGCCGCTCGGCCCCGTTCATCTCGGCGAAGCGCGTGGCGTTCCACAGCTTGGTGCCGAAGTTGCGGTAACCGGCGATGCGCGCCGGATCGAGCTTCACGTCCCTGCCCTGCGCGGCCATGATCGCCAGCGTGAAGCGCAGCGCGTCGGCGCCGTACTCGCTGATCAGGTCGAGCGGGTCGATGACGTTGCCCTTCGACTTCGACATCTCCTGCCCGTTCTTGTCGCGAACGAGCGCATGCACGTAGACCGCGTGGAACGGCTCCTCGTCCATGAAATGCAGGCCCATCATCATCATCCGGGCGACCCAGAAGAAGATGATGTCGAAGCCGGTCACCAGCACATCGGTCTGGTAGTAGGTCTTCAGCTCCGGCGTCTCGCGCGGCCAGCCGAGGGTGGAGAACGGCCACAGCGCCGACGAGAACCAGGTGTCGAGCACGTCCTCGTCGCGGGTCAGGATCGCGCCGGGGTCGAAGTTCTCCAGCTTCTCCTCGACCCAGGCCTTCCACGGCCCTTCGAGCGCGAGATAGTACTCGACCGCGTCGTCGAGCGCCTGCTTCTCGGTGCGGGCGACGAAGACGTGGCCGTCCGGCCCGTACCAGGCCGGGATCTGGTGGCCCCACCAGAGCTGGCGCGAGATGCACCAGGGCTGGATGTTCTCCATCCAGTCGAAATAGGTCTTCTCCCAGTTCTTCGGGACGAACTTCGTGCGGCCCTGACGCACGCTGTCGATCGCGGGCTTGGCCAGCGTCGCGGCGTCGGCGAACCACTGGTCCGTCAGCATCGGCTCGATGACGACGCCGGAGCGGTCGCCGAAGGGCTGCATGATCTTCTTGGCCTCGACGAGCGGGACGTCCTCGCCCTCGGCGTTCTTCACCGTGACGGCGAGGCCCTCGGCCGTGATCGCCTCGACGATGCGCTTGCGCGCCTCGTAGCGGTCGAGGCCGCGATACTCGTCCGGCACGAGGTTGATCTGGTCGACCTCGGACTCGGACGGCAGCTCGCCCGACTTCGCGATCTCCAGCGCCCGCGCGGCATAGACCGCATAGGGCTCGCCGTCCTCGCGCATCGTCGCGCGGGTGTCCATAAGCCGGTAGAGCGGGATGTCGTTGCGCCGCGCGACCTGGTAGTCGTTGAAGTCGTGCGCGCCGGTGATCTTGACCGCGCCGGAGCCGAAGGTCGGATCCGGATACTCGTCGGCGATGATCGGGATCAGCCGCCGGTGCTCTTTCGGTCCGACCGGGATCTCGCACAGCTTGCCGACGATCGGCGCGTAGCGCGAATCCGACGGGTGCACGGCCACCGCGCCGTCGCCGAGCATCGTCTCGGGGCGCGTCGTGGCGATCGAGATGTAGTTGCGCTCCTCCTGGAAGAGGATTTTGCCGTTGGCGTCCTTCTCGACATAGGTGTAGGTCTCCCCGCCGGCGAGCGGGTATTTGAAGTGCCACATGTGGCCGGCGGCTTCCTTGTTCTCGACCTCGAGGTCGGAGATCGCCGTCTCGAACACCGGGTCCCAGTTCACCAGCCGCTTGCCGCGGTAGATCAGCCCTTCCTCATAAAGCGTCACGAACACTTCGAGGACGGCTTCGGACAGGCCCTCGTCCATGGTGAAGCGCTCGCGGCTCCAGTCGGCCGACGCGCCGAGCCGCTTGAGCTGGTGGATGATCGAGCCGCCCGACTGCGCCTTCCAGGTCCACACCCGGTCGATGAACTCCTCGCGGCCGAGGTCGCGGCGGCTGATGCCGCTCTGCGCGAGCTGGCGCTCGACCACCATCTGCGTGGCGATGCCGGCATGGTCCATGCCCGGCTGCCACAGCACGTTCTTGCCGCGCATGCGCTCGAAGCGGACGAGGATGTCCTGCAGCGTGTCGTTGAGCGCGTGCCCCATGTGCAGCGAGCCGGTGACGTTCGGCGGCGGGATGACGATGGTGAAGGCTTCCGCGCCCGGCTTGGCACCCGCACCGGCCCGGAAGGCGTCGGCCTCCTCCCAGCGCTGGGCGATCTTGGGTTCGACGGCGGCGGCGTCGTAGGTCTTGTCGAGCATCGGATTGTCTCGGAAGGGGGAGCTGCGCCCGGTGTAAACCGGATGAACGCAGGCAAGTCAATCGCGGTTGCCGATCCGGCGGTCGCGCCGTATATACAGATCGGATGAATCGTATAGACGGATCACGATTATGGCATTCTCCGTCCGCGACAAGGCGACCGATGCCGCCGTGCGGGAGCTGGCGCGCCTGAAAGGCAAGGGCCTGACCGAAACGATCCGCGAGGCGGTCGAGAAGGAGATCGAGCAGGCTCGCAAGGAAGTGCCGCTGATCGAAAAGATCAAAGCGTTGCAGGAGGAGGTTGCGAGATATCCGCGCACGGGCCTCGAGGCCGACAAGGCATTCTTCGACAGCCTGAACGACGATTGATGTTTATCGACGCTTCCGCCCTCATCGCCATCGTCAGTCGCGAAGATGATTGGCCGATATTGACTGCCAAGCTCGACGCGGCAGTTGTCTGCTTCGTGTCACCGCTTTCTGTATGGGAAAGCGTTCGAGGTGTGAGCCGGAAATTTGCAATGCCAATCGAAGAAGCCGAACGTGTGGTCCGTGGTTTCGTACAGGCCAACCAGGCTACGATGACTGTGATCAACGGCGAGATCGGGGATGAAGCCATGCGCGCCAACAGGATGTTCGGCAAAGGCCGCCATCCGGCTGCGCTGAACTTCGGTGATTGCTTCGCCTATGCCTGCGCGAAGAAGCTCGGCGTTCCTCTCCTCGCGAAAGGCAACGACTTTCCGCAGACCGATATCGAGATGGCGTGACCGGAGCCGACTGGAAACCTACCGCGTGCCGCCTCGCGCGACGCGCTCGATCTCTTCGCGCACCAGCCGCTCGACCAGCAGCGGCAGGTTGTTGTCCAGCCACTCCTGCAGCATCGGCCGCATGATCTCCTCGGCGATCTCGTCGTAGCTGCGCTTGCGGCTGGCCGTGAAGGCGTCGTTGAGCTCCTCGAACGCCGCCGCCACCTGACGCCCGGCCGTCTCGGAAATGATGGCGCCGCGCGAGCCGGCGTCGATACCGCGTGCTGCCGGCGCGCTCTCGTGGCTGCGCACGGGCGCGCTCTCATGCGCGCGTCCGCCGTCGAGCGCCTGCAAGGCCGGCTGCGACGGCTCGGGGCTGCGCACCGGCTGCGGCCGGATCTCCTCGACCGGCGCGGCGAACTCCGTTCGGAAGGCCTCGACCTCGGCGACGCCGTCGGCCGGATGGACGTCGTGATCGACCGCGGCGATCCCCAGCGGCTCCGCCTCCAGCACGTCGTCGGTCTGCCCGATCTCGGCCAGGTCCCCGCCCGGACGCTTGCCGCCGTCGCTGTCCTCGATGATCCGCCTGATCGACGCCAGGATCTCCTCCATCGAGGGTTCCCGTGCCGTGGCGCTGCCTGCCTGTGCCATGATCGGTTCTCGCCGCTTTTCGTCCGCCCCGAAAGCCCGCAGGCTTCCTCGAATCACGGCCCGAGCGTAACCGACAGCGGCGCGCGATTGAATCCCCCATCGCGACGATGGCGGTCTTGCTCACACATTATGGGCGAAAAGGCCCGCGCGGCAGCGCCTGCGGGCCGGTGGACGCCTCAGCGGCCGTCCGGCGTGCGCAGGCCCATCCACTTGTCCTTGACGGCCTCGTAGTGCTCTTCCGGCTTGTAGAGCGCCACGTTGAGGCCCAGCCGCGACGCCGACAGCCGGCCGATCGCCGACAGGATGGCATAGCTCGCCACCACCACGTCGCGCTGGGCGCTGACGAGGTTGATCTGCGCCGCGGTCACGTCGGCCTGCGCGTTGAGCACCTCGAGCGTGGTGCGCTGGCCGACATTGCGCTCCTCGATCACGCCGTTGAGCGCGAGCTGCGCGGCCGAGACGAGCTCGCGGTTGGCCGACACCGTTTCCTGGGCGGCCTGGTACTGCGCCCATGCGGCGGCGACCGCCTGGCGGACCCGGTCGCGGTTCACGTCGGCGTCGATGCGCGCCTGCCCGAGCGATTCCTTGCCCTGCCGCACCGTCGCGGAGACCCGGCCGCCCTGGTAGATCGGCACGGACAGCGTCGCGCCGATGCCGGCCGAGGTCGACCAGCCGTTGGGATTGGCGACCGTGGCCGCGTTCGAGTCGCGGAAGCTGCTGGTGACGCTGGCGCCCGCCGTCACCTTGGGCAGCAGCCCGCCTTCGGCCGACTTCACGACGAAGCCGGCCGCGTCGACCAGATGCTCGGAGGCGATGATGGCCGGGTGCTCCCGCAGCGCGATGGCGAAGCCGTCCTGGATGCCGCCGGGGATCAGCTTGCCGAGCGGCGAGCCGGCCTGCAGCTTACCCGGATCCTCGCCGACGATCTGCTTGTAGGTGGCCGAGCTCGCCAGCACCTGCGCGCGCGCCGCGCTGAGCTGGGCGATCGCCCCCTGCTGGCTGGCGCGTGCCTGGGCGACGTCGGTGCGGGTGCCCTCGCCGACCTCGAGCCGCGAATTGGCGGCGCGCACCTGCTCGCCGAGGAATTCGAGGTTGCGCTCGCGCAGCGTCGCGATCTCGCGGTCGCGGATCACGTCCATGTAGGCGGAGGCCGCGTCGAACAGCGTGTTCTGCTCGGTGTTGCGCAGCGATTCCGCGGCGGCCGCCACGCGCGCCTCCGCGGCCAGCACGTTGTTCTTGGTCTGCAGCCCGTCGAAGATCGTCTGGCTGAGCTGGATGCCGAACGAGCCGGTGGTCAGCGAAACGCCGCCGCCATTGGCGTAGTTCCAGCTCGACGTGCCGGCCAGCGTCGGCCGGTAGCCCGACTTGGCGATCGCGACGCCCTCGTCGGTGACGCGCACGCCGGCGCGGGCCGAGTTCAGGCTCGAATTGTTGGTATAGGCCTTTGCCAGAGCGCCGAGGATGGTTTCGGCGGAGGCGGGTGCGGCCACGAGTACGGCCGAAAGCGCCAGAACTCCCACGAGACCCTTACGGACTGGAGACACCACTCACCTCACGCTGCTGTGCAGGCCGCCAACACAACGGCCAAAGCCTGATCACCCGGCCCCGAAGGTCGGACTTACGCCCCCCGCAAATGGCTACACGGGTGACCCCGGCCATGCAAGGAACAATCCGACATTATGCCCAGCGACGGCCGCATGGCTGCGGCGAGTGTTGCGCATGAGCCGCAGCAACGTTCAGAAGTGGAAGGCCGGCGCCCGCTCGAATCCCGGCAGCCGGCGCACCGCCGCGTTGAAGGCGCGCCGCCCGCTGACCTGCCCGCCGGACCTCAGATAGACATGCGCGACGCCGGCATTGCCCTCGCCGACGACAGCGACCAGCCGGCCGCCGTCCTTGAGCTGGCCCAACAGCGTCTCGGGTACCTCGTCGACGGCACCGCCGACGAGGATGACGTCGTAGGGCGCCTCGGCGTCGTAGCCCCTGTTGAGCGGCCCCTCGACGACGGCGACGTTGTCGAAGCCGAGCCGGGCGAGCGTCTCGGTCGCCTTGCGGGCGAGGTCGGCGTCCGATTCCAGCGCGACCACGGACCCTGCCAGCCGCGACAGCACGGCCGACGAATAGCCTGTGGCGCAGCCGACATCGAGCACCACGTCGCCCGGCCGCACGTCGGCGAGCTGCACCAGCCGGCCGAACGGTGACGGCTCCATCAGGAAGCGCGCGGGCTGGCCGCCGCGCGCCGGCGCCACCTCGATGTCCTCGTCGATATAGGCGAGCTCGGCCTTGGGGCGCGGCACGAACTCCTCGCGCGGCACGCCCAGCACCGCATCCAGCACCGCCGCGTTGTTGACGTCGGTCGTGCGGAGCTGCCCGTCGACCATCTTGACCCGGCGCTGCTCGAATTCGGCTGTCATGCTGGCTCTTGTCCGGCTCGCTGCGCCGTCACGGCGCCCATTGATCCCGCGCCCGCCGGCGTGCGGCGGTCGCGCGTGAGACGGCTTGGAGGCCTCGCCCGGAATCGAACCGGGGTGCAAGGATTTGCAGTCCTCTGCGTAACCACTCCGCCACGAGGCCTCGCAGGCGCCGACGCACCACGCGGTTCAATAGGTTGGCGCCACATGCGCGTCAAGGGCGCGAGGTCTGTTCTGGAAACCGTCCCCTGCGCATTCCGAAACGGCCTCTGCGCGGTGATGCCCGTGGCGCAATCATGGCATATCCCCAGGTAAATATCCGATCAGCCATGTAAGGATGCTTGATTAGGCGGCGCCGCAAATTTTTCATATATTTGAAAACGGGATTCGGGTGCGGCCTGTTAACGGAGGCGGCAATGAGAAGACGGCTATCGCATGCGCCGTCGGATTGGCGATTGTTTCTTTCTACTTAGTTTATACTCAGTATTACAACAGAACGCCTTCAAGCTTATCGATAGCGATAAAAGCAAACATCACGGCTCAAACGATCGATGACTATCGTTCGTTGTTTCGAGCGGTCGACGAAAACGGCAAGACCGTTTGCAGCGCCGGCTTTCAGCGCGGTGGCCAAACCTACCGAAACCTCAATCCGCGGATTCTCGAAGTCTATTGTCGGCCTGACAGCGAGCAGACAAAGATCGTGGACCTGGGCAAGCCGACTAGCGACAGTTGGCGTCCGTCGCTCGTCGTTCTGGACAACAAGATCGTCGATCTGACGTCCTCCACTGCATGGGATGGAAAACGGTGGACCCGGGCCGACATGGCCTCCTCGGAGAATGCGATTCCGCTTGCCGACGGCCTCCTCGAATTCCGCCACGCTACGGAGTCCGAGCCACCGACCGTCTCCTACAAGAACGAGACCGTTATTCAATTTCCCGGCTACACGCTCTCGTCGGGAACCTACTATCGAGGCAAGTTGTATGTGGCGCTGGCACCCGTCGGGGGAGAAGAACACAGTATTTTAGCCGTTTGCGCGTGGGGGTTGGGCCAAAGTTGCAACCCCACCACATTCGCCCTCCCGGATGGGAACCGGATGGTCTACTCGATGATAGGCTACGACGGTCAAATTCTGATCGGCGGCTCCGGAATGCTGATGAGATTTGACGGCGAGAAGGCCTTCGTTCTCCATCAGAATCCTGTCTTCGAATATTATTCGTTTCTCGTATTCCGCAATTCGATCCTTGTCGGAACGTTTCCTCGCGGCTTCTTATACGAGATAAGTCCGACGGATTGGTCGGTTAAAGACATCGAAGCTCCGCCCAACGGAGTGGATGGCTTTCAAAACCATGAGCAATTCGAAACGGCAACGCTGGACTACCTGAACAAGATCGGTGAGGCGGGCGTGTCTTCGTCGGCATGTACCCGTGGGGCGACGTTTGGGAACGGGGCCACGGCGGAGAATGGACATCGATCGACCTGGTTGATCCCGGAGCGAAGCGCAATCAGCTTCCGTGGCCCTATTTCGAAGAAATGCAACAGCGAATTCAAGCCATGAAGGCCGATCCGCGTTCGGCGTCCAATGACAAGTGGCTGCTGGATGCATTCTGGGCCAGGCGCATTCACTCCCTCGTGCCTTCCCCATATGGGCTGGCAGCCGGCATCGGCAATTTAAGCGGAAGGGCTTACGATCCGGAGAGGGATACCTTCATGTCGAAGAACGACATCGACCTCTATGGCCGCGTCAAGCTGCTGCAGCGGCCCATGTCTGTTTTTGCGCAGGTCGCGGAGACGGGGCGCACGACGCTCTCGTTCACGATCGATAGAAGCGGCATCCGTATCGCGCAGGATAAGAAGACGATAGCGGACGCCAAGATGCCGATAAGCGACGACATCCTCGACAAGATATCGAGCGTCGTCATAGGCGCGGGCGTGTATGGCAAAACGGCAAGCTCGCTCCTAACCACGACTCGTCTTTCGTACGTGGGCGACTAGCCATATCGAGCGCCGCATCGCCGTCGAGAGCTGTGTCCGGCATGCTGACGCCGAACTGAACCGGTGGATGCCGCAGGCTCCCGCGCCCCGCTCGGGAGCGGCTGGCACCTCAGATCAGCGGCGTCAGCCAGTCGACGATCTCGAGGGCGGCCTTGTGGAAGGCGCTGTCGAGGCCGGCCACGAAGGCGTCGGCGCCCTCGCCCGAGACCGGCGCCGCCGCGGTGAACAGCCGCGAGGCGCGCACCACGCCGTTGCGGTCGTTGAGCAACTGCACGAAGAGCTGGACCTCGGCGCGGTTGCCGCCGTCGAGCCGGACCTCGAAGGAGCGGATGTCGGTGAGGACCTGGTAGTCGATTGCCAGCCCGTCGCCCGGCCGCCCGACGCCGCCGAAGCGGCCCGAGCGCTGCAGCGTCTCGGCGAGCCGCGCCTGCACGATGCGCGGCAGCCGGTCGGCCCATTGCGCGCCGCCCAGATACTGGATCGACTTGGCCGACGGCTTGACGACGATGCTCTCGCTGTCGAGCGCCTTGAGCGCGGTCGGCTCGGCCACCAGCACCTGCCGCCGGGTCGTGCGGGCATGGCCCGCCGCCGGCGACACCGCCGTCAGCTCGAACGTGTCGAGCGGCTTGGAGCCGCCACCGAGCACCGCACAGCCCGACAGAACGAGCACGCACGCAAGCGCACCGAATGCAAACCGCCCTACTCTCACGCCAATCCGCCGGTCCTGCGGGCCGCGCCAACCCCTGGCGACGCCCCTCTCACTCCCCTGTCACAATGTCTTGGGGCGGCGGCTACCCAAAGTCAACGCCGGGCGCGGCCGTCATACTCGCGCACGCTGCCCTCGCCGCCGGTGAGAATCCGCTGCGGATTGCGCTGGAAATCGGTGATCGCGGCCTCGATGCGCTGGATCGCGCGGCGGCCTTCCTGCGCCAGAGCCTCGAAATCGCGCAGGCCCTGCCCGGAAAACCGGGCGAATCCGTCGGTGATGGCACCGAGCCGGGAGTTCAGCGTCTCGCCGACCTTGCGGAACTCCTTCAGCGTGGCGCTGGCGTCCGCCATCACGCCCTCGGCGTCGCCGGATCCGAGCAGACTGTCGACTTTCTGCAACACTCCGTCGACGCGCACCGAGGCCTTGTTGAGCCTGTCTGCGAGCTGCGCGGCGTCGGCGATGGCCTTGTCGATATCGCCGGACCGCTCGCCGATGCGCGTCGTCACCTTGGCGATGTCGTTGGCGGCCGAGTTGATGGTCTGGCTTGTCTGCTGGAAGTTGGTCAGCGCCGTGCTCACCGTCGCGGGGTCGACGCCATCGAGCACCTTGTTGACCTTGTCGATCGCCTGGCCGGCCTGGCCGGTGAAGTCGTTGATGGAGGCGACCGTCGCGTCGACCTTCTCGACGATGCCCTGGAGCTTGGCGGTCGAATCGCGAAAATTCTGCGTCACCTGCTGCACGTTGTCGACGATCCCGGCGACCTTGTCGCGATCGACCGAATTGAGCAGGTTCTCGGCCGCGGACAGCGTGCTGGAGAGCTGGTCGGAGACGCCGGTGATGGTGTCCGACAGCTTGCTGACGCTCGCCAGGAAATCGTCCACGCCGCCGGCATTGCTGGCGAGCGCGTCGGAGAAGGTCTTGACGTTGTTGACCGTGTCGGTCAGCGGCCCGCGCGTGTCGTTGACGAAGCCTTCGAGCCCGGCCAGCGCCTTGTCGGCGCGCGTCAGGATTGTCTGCGCCGTCTGCAGCAGGTTGGTCACGGCAGACGGCGAGGCCTCGATCACGGCGATCTGGTTGTGCTCCTCCGCCTGCTGCAGCAGGTTCGGCTCGTCGGTGCTGCCGCCGCGCAGCTCGATGTTGGCCTGCCCGGTGAGGCCGGCGAGCCCGATGTCGGCCTTGGTCGACTGGGTGATCGGCGTCAGCCGGTCGACGCGCGTGTCGGCGATCGCCACGCCGGGATTGTTGATGTCGATGAAGACGCGGCGCACGTCGCCGACCTTGACGCCGTTGAACAGCACCGCGCTGCCGCGCCCCAGCCCCGAGGCGGAGCCGGGGATGCGCACGCGCAGCGTCACCACCTCGCCGCGGTCGACGCCGCCGGCGGTCCAGTAGACGAAGCCGAACGCCGCCAGGATGGCGATCAGCGTGAACAGGCCGACGGCGATGTAGTTGGCTCTGGTTTCCATCTGTCCGGTCCTTCACGCTCCCGCCGGTTCGTCACGGGCGATCTGTCGCGCACGCTTGCCGCGAAAATATGACTTAACCCAGGGCTCTTCGCTCGCCAGCATGTCCTCGATCGTGCCCTGCACGAGGACGCGCTTCTGGCCGAGCACGGCAATGCGATCGCACACCGAAAACAGGCTGTCGAGGTCGTGGGTGACCATGTAGACGGTCAGCCCCATCGTCTCGCGCAGCTTGGCGACCAGCTCGTCGAACTCGCTGGCGCCGATAGGGTCGAGGCCCGAGGTCGGCTCGTCGAGGAACACCACGTCGGGGTCGAGCGCCAGCGCGCGGGCGAGCGCGGCGCGCTTGATCATGCCGCCCGAGAGCTGGTGCGGCATCTTGCCAGCCGTGTCGGCGTCGAGGCCCACCAGCTCCAGCTTCAGCACCGCCAGCTCGTCCATCAGCTTGCGCGGCAGGTCGAGATATTCGCGCATCGGCACCTGGATGTTCTCGCGCACGGTGAGCGAGGAAAACAGCGCGCCGTGCTGGAACAGCACGCCCATCCGCATGTCGATCTGCATGCGCTCGGCCTCGCTCGCCTTGTCGACGTCGACGCCGAACAGGCGGATCGTGCCGCCGCGCTTGCGGTTGAGCCCGAGGATGGTGCGCAGCAGCACCGACTTGCCGGAACCCGACGCGCCGACGAAGCCGAGGATCTCGCCGGGATAGATGTCGAGCGACAGGTTTTCGAGCACGAGCTTGTCGCCGAAGCCGACGGTGACGTCGCGCACCGAGATGATCGGCTCGCCGCCGCGCCCGGCCGGCGGGGTGGCGGGTGCCGTCGCGGGTCTCTCCTGCGTTGCGTCGCCGTCCGCCATCGCCCGCCTCAGAAGTCGATCGCCGCGTAGAACATGGCGAACATGCCGTCGACGACGATCACCACGAAGATCGCCCGCACGACCGAGGCCGTCACCAAGCCCCTGACCGGGGCGGGGGCGGGGGGGAAGCGGGTAAGGGAGGGGCGCCTGATCCGGCCCCGCATGGGACGTGTTGAGGCGGGGGCCCGCCTGCAGGCGGTCGAGGAAGGCTTCCGGCGGGATGCCCGAATAGCTCCAGGCGACCGCCATCGCGCCGACGAGCGCCGCGAGGTCGGCGAGGATGGTCAGGCAGGGCAGCGCGATCAGCAGCGCCACCAGCCGCGGGAAGACCAGCACGCCGACGGGGTTGAGGCCGATGACGGTCAGCGCGTCGACCTCCTCGCGCATCTTCATCGAGCCGATCTCGGCGGTGATGGCGCTGCCCGAGCGGCCGGCCAGCATGATCGCCGTCATCAGCACGCCGAGCTCGCGCAGCACCAGGATGCCGACGAGGTCGACGACGAAGATCTCGGCGCCGAAGAAACGGAGCTGGAAGGCGCCCTGCTGGGCGATGATCGCGCCGACGATGGCCGACATCAGCAGCACCACGGGGATCGCGCCGATGCCCATGCGGTCGACCTGGTTGACGATCGCCGCCGGGTTGATGGCGTGGCCGCGGCCGAGCTTGAGCTGGGCGCCGCGGATCGTGGCGCCGAGGATGTGCAGCCCCAGCTTGGCGTCGCCGAGCATGCCGTAGACGCCCTTGCCGGTCGCCCCCAGCAGCGCCAGCTCGAGGCGGCCGCGCCGCGCCGGCGCCGGCTCGCCGGGCCTGGCGGCCGCCCCGCGCACCGCGCCGACGCGGATGTCTGCGTCCCGGCTCGCGCCGGCGATGTCGACCTCGGCGCCGGCGCGCTTCAGCGAGGCCGTCAGCCGGTAGATCACCCAGGCGCCGGCCGTGTCGAGCCGGCCGAGGCCGGACAGGTCGACGAGCATTCGCCGCGCGCCGGGATGAACTTCCAGCTCGCGCAACCTGTGGTCGGTCGCCGCGACCGTCGAGGTCGTCCAGTCGCCGGTCAGCGCGACGACCGTCCCGCCGTCGGCCTGCGTGACCGAAACGGCGGGCTGGCCGGGATCCTGCTGTTCGGCCGCGCTTGCGTCGGACCGCCGTTTGAACCACATCATGGTTCCTCATAAAGCAGCGCGTCTGCGATTGGAATGAGGCGGGAGGACGGCATGGCGCGGCGGCTCGAGGTCACGGTGGAGAGCTTTCCGATCGCCGGCACCTTCGCCATCTCGCGCGGGTCGAAGGTCGCGGCCGACGTCGTCGTCTGCACGATCCGGCAGGACGGCGCGGCCAGCCGCGGCGAGTGCGTGCCCTATGCGCGCTACGGCGAATCGCTCGACGGCGTGCGCGCCGCGGTTCAAGCGGCCGCCCCGCTGATTGCCTCCGGCATCGACCGTGCGGGCCTCCTAAAGGCCATGCAGCCGGGCGCTGCCCGCAACGCCGTCGACTGCGCCCTGTGGGACCTCGAGGCGAAGCTTTCGGGGCGGCCTGCCTGGGCGTCGGCCTGCGCGGCCGTGCCCGGCCCGCTGACGACCGCCTTCACGCTGTCGCTCGCCGACCCGGACGCCATGGGCGCGCAGGCCCGCGCCAACGCCCACCGGCCCGTGCTCAAGATCAAGGTGGGCGGCGCCGGCGACGACATCGCCCGCATGCGCGCGGTCGTGGCCGGCGCGCCGCAAAGCCGCATCATCGTCGACGCCAACGAGGGCTGGACGGAAGCCAACCTGCGCGAAAACCTCCAGGCCGCCGCCTCGCTCGGCATCGCGCTGGTCGAGCAGCCGCTGCCGGCCGGCCGCGACGACATGCTGGCCGCGGTCGACCGCCCGGTGCCGGTCTGCGCCGACGAGAGCCTGCACACCGTCGAGGGGCTCGCCGCGCTCGCCGGCCGCTACGACGCCGTCAACATCAAGCTCGACAAGGCCGGCGGCCTGACAGCCGCGCTCCTGCTGCGCGACCGCGCCCGCGAGCTCGGCTTCGGCGTCATGGTCGGCTGCATGGTCGGCACCTCGCTCGCCATGGCGCCGGCCGTGTTGCTCGCGCAGGGCGCCGACTTCGTCGACCTCGACGGGCCGCTGCTTCTGGCCCGCGACCGCGAGCCGGGGCTGGCCTATTCCGGCTCGGTCATCTCTCCGCCGGCGCCGGCCTTGTGGGGATGATCCGCACGGCGGCCGCGATCAGCAGGCCGACGAGCGCGGTCGCCGCCATGACGAAGAAGCCGTCGACACCCATCACCTGGTAGAGCGGGCCGGCCGCGAGCGTGACGATCGCCATCGTCAGGCTGTTGCCGAGGAACACCACGCTCTGCGCCGAGCCCATCTTCTCCTCGCCGATCATCTCGGCCACCAGCTTCGGCACCGCGACCAGCCCCAGCCCGGTCGACAGCGCGTGCAGCATCTGGATCAGGAAGAACGCCCCCACGCCGCCGCCGAGCGGCACCACCAGCGGCAGCAGGATCCAGCGCGCCATGGCCCCGCCGCCCGAGATCATCAGCAGCGTCGGTGCCGACAGCCGTCCGAACAGGCGGTGGAACGACATCATCAGCGCCAGCTCCGCGCCGACCCCGGTCGCCCAGAACAGGCCGATGGTCGATTCGGGGATGCCGACCTCGGTCCAGTAGATCGTGCCGAAGCCGTGGAGCAGGCCGTGGCTGGCGTTGATGATGCCGGCGCCGGCCACGAACAGCAGGAAGCGCCGGTCGAGCAGCGAGCCCGACACCTCGGCCATCGTGCCGACCGACAGCGGCGAGGCGCGCCGCGGCCGGCCCAGCCGCGGCGCGAAGAAGCTGGCCGCCAGCGCCGCGCAGAAGCCGACCGTGATGATCGCCGGCACCGCCCAGGCGCCGGTGACGCCGAGCACGGCGCCGACGGCGAGGGTGGAGACGAGGAAGGCGGCCGAGCCCCATTTGCGCATCCCCGCATAGTCGACGCCGAAGCGGCGCATGCCCGACAGCGCCAGCGAATCGGCGAGCGGCGCCTGCGCCGACCAGAACACCTGCAGCGCCAGCGACAGCAGCAGGATCGCCACGTAGCCGGGCTGCGGCAGGTAGCCGAGCGACAGCACCAGGCTGAGCGCGATCGTGCCGATCAGCACATGCGCGCGCTCGCGCACCTTGTCGGCGAAGGCGGTGATGAACGGCGTCGTGACGATGCGCAGGAACATCGGCGCCGACAGCACGAAGGCGATCTGCGTGGCGTCCAGCCCGCTGCGCTCCAGCCAGAGCGGGAAGAACGGCAGGTGGGTGCCGGCCGGGATGAACATCGTCCCGTAGATCAGCGACATGCGCAGCTCGAAACGTGGCGGCTTGACGAAGAAGTCTGGCGCGGGCGCCTCGGCGGCCATCTGGCGGCGGTCCTGTCGGGAATCGGCGGCCTCTGCCGCGCAAGCCCCGCGCTTACCATGCAAGCCGGCCATGCGGAATGCCGTCCGGCCCCTCCCCGCGCACCATTGTGCATGGCTGCCGTGCGGGCTACACGTCCGGCCCTGGGTCAATGGAGGAAAGCGATGGATCTCGGCATTCGCGGCAGGACGGCGATCGTCTGCGCATCGAGCCGCGGGCTCGGACGGGGCTGCGCGACGGCGCTCGCGGAAGCCGGCTGCGACCTCGTGCTCAACGGCCGCGACGAGGCTGCGCTCGCCGCCACCGCGGACGATCTGCGCAAGCGCTTCGGCGTGAAGGTCGAGACGGTCGCGGCCGACGTGTCGAGCCGCGACGGCCAGAAGGCGCTGCTCTCCGCCTTTCCGCAGGTCGACATCCTCGTCAACAACAATGGCGGCCCGCCGCCGCGCGACTTCCGCCAGCTCGACCGCGCCGCCATGCTGGAGGGCGTGACGCAGAACATGGTCACCCCGATCGAGCTGATCCAGGCCGTCATCGACGGCATGGCAGAGCGCGGCCTGGGCCGCGTCGGCAGCACCGCCTCGGTGGCGGTCTCCCAGCCGATCGCCGGGCTGGACCTGTCGTCGGGCGCGCGCGCCGGCCTCACCGCCTTCCTCGGCGGCGTGGCGCGCCGCTACGCCGCCCGCAACGTGACCATCAACAACCTGCTGCCCGGCAAGTTCGACACCGACCGCATCCGCAACACGATCCGCTACGCCGCCGAGCACGGCAACACCACCTTCGAGGCCGAATCGCGCCGGCAGGCCGAGCAGATCCCGGCCGGCCGGCTCGGCACCGCCGAGGAGTTCGGCCAGGCCTGCGCCTTCCTGTGCTCGGCCGGCGCCGGCTACGTGACCGGCCAGAACCTGCGCATTGACGGGGGTCTCTTCCCGGGCGCATTCTGACCGCCGCCTTTTTCATCTTTACTTTCACAGACTGGGGGAAGCAATTGAAACTGCTGCGTATTGGTCCGGCCGGACAGGAGAAGCCCGCAATCCTCGACGCCAATGGCGTGGCGCGTGACGTTTCCTCGATCGTGCGCGATTTCACGCCCGAGACGGTGTCGCCCGAGCTCGTCGCGCGCCTGAAGGCGGCCGAGGCGGGGAGCGTGCCCGCGCTGCCGGCCGGCGCCCGCACCGGCGCGCCGCTGTCGCGCCCCGGCCATTTCATCGCGATCGGGCTGAACTACGCCGACCACGCGGCCGAATCGAACATGCCGATCCCGGCCGAGCCGATCGTCTTCTCCAAGGCACCGTCCTGCCTGTGCGGCCCGGACGACGACGTGCTGATGCCGCCCGGCTCGCAGAAGCTCGACTGGGAAGTCGAGCTGGCGGTGGTGATCGGCAAGCGCTGCGACCTCGTCAGCGAGGCGGACGCGGCCGGCTACATCCTCGGCTATGCCGTCTGCAACGACGTATCGGAGCGCAACTGGCAGCTCGAGCGCGGCGGCCAGTGGATCAAGGGCAAGGGCGGCCCCACCTTCGGCCCGCTCGGCCCGTGGATCGTCACGCCCGACGAGGTCGGCGACCCGCAGGCGCTCGACATGTTCCTCGACGTCAACGGCAAGCCCGCCCAGCGCGGCAGCACGGGCACGATGATCTTCAAGGTCATGCACCTCGTCTCCTACCTGTCGCAGTTCATGGTGCTGGAACCGGGCGACGTCATCACCACCGGCACGCCTCCCGGCGTCGGCATGGGCCAGAAGCCGCCGGTCTACCTGAAGGTCGGCGACCGCATGCGGCTCGGCATCGCCGGGCTCGGCGAGCAGAACCAGAAGGTCGTGGCGCGCTGACAGCGTGCCCGAAAGCATGAAACTGTTTCCGGGCGGGGTCGGCTATCGACCGCCCGGCATTCCTGTCATCGTGCGGCGACAGGCGGCTTCGCGTCGCCGCACGATCTAGCCACAGGTGGACGACATGAACGAGAAACCGGCGCGCCTCTCCGACCTCGAGGACGCCGCGCTCTTCTTCCATCGCCATCCGGTGCCGGGCAAGCTGGAGATCCAGGCGACCAAGCCGCTCGGCAACCAGCGCGACCTCGCTCTCGCCTATTCGCCGGGCGTCGCCGCCCCCTGCCTCGCCATCCGCGACGATCCGGCGACTGCCGCCGACTACACCGGCCGCGCCAACCTCGTCGCCGTGATCTCCAACGGCACCGCCGTGCTGGGTCTCGGCAATATCGGCCCGCTCGCCTCCAAGCCGGTGATGGAGGGCAAGGCGGTTCTGTTCAAGAAGTTCGCCGGCATCAACGTCTTCGACATCGAGATCGACGCGCCCGCCATCGACAGCATGGTCGAGACCATCGCGGCGCTGGAGCCGACCTTCGGCGGCATCAACCTCGAGGACATCAAGGCGCCCGAGTGCTTCGAGGTCGAGGAGCGGCTGAAGGCCCGCATGGGCATCCCGGTCTTCCACGACGACCAGCACGGCACGGCGATCATCGTCGGCGCCGCCGTCCTCAACGGGCTGGAGCTCGCCGGCAAGCAGCTCGCCGACGTCAAGATCGTCTCGTCGGGCGCTGGCGCGGCCGCACTCGCCTGCCTCAACCTGCTCGTCTCGCTCGGCGCGAAGCCGGAGAACATCTGGCTCACCGACCGCCACGGCGTCGCCTTCCGCGGCCGGGTCGAGGAGATGGACCGCTGGAAGGAGCCCTACCTCAAGGACACCGACGCGCGGAAGCTCGCCGACGTGATCGGCGGCGCCGACATCTTCCTCGGCCTCTCCGCCGCCGGCGTGCTCAAGCCAGAGCTGCTCTCGGAGATGGCGGACCGGCCGCTGATCCTGGCGCTCGCCAACCCGACGCCCGAGATCATGCCGGAGAAGGCGCGCGCCGCCCGCCCCGACGCGATGATCTGCACCGGCCGGTCGGATTTCCCCAACCAGGTCAACAACGTCATCTGCTTCCCCTACATCTTCCGCGGCGCGCTCGACGTCGGCGCCAGCGCCATCAACGAGGAGATGAAGATGGCGGCGGTGCGTGCGATCGCCGCGCTCGCCCGCGAAGAGCCGTCCGACGTCGCCGCCCGCGCCTATTCGGGCGAGACGCCGATCTTCGGGCCGGACTACCTGATCCCCTCGCCCTTCGACCCGCGCCTCATCCTGCGCATCGCGCCGGCGGTGGCGAAGGCGGCGATGGAGAGTGGCGTCGCCACGCGGCCGATCGCCGACATGGACGCCTATGTCGACCAGTTGAACCGCTTCGTCTTCCGCTCCGGCCTGCTGATGAAGCCGGTCTTCTCGATGGCCAAGGCGGCGAAGGTCAAGCGCGTCATCTACGCCGACGGCGAGGACGAGCGCGTGCTGCGCGCCGCCCAGGTCGTGCTGGAGGAAGGCATCGCCCAGCCGATCATCGTCGGCCGCCCGCACGTCGTCGAGACGCGGCTGAAGCGCTACGGGCTGAAGATCCGCCCCGGCAAGGACTTCGAGATCGTCAACCCGGAGGACGATCCGCGCTACCGCGGCTATGTCGAGCATCTGATCGAGCTCGGCGGCCGCCGCGGCGTCAACCAGGAGGCGGCGCGCACGATGGTGCGCACCAACACGACCGTGATCGGCGCGCTCGCCGTCGTGCGCGGCGAGGCCGATGCCGTCATCTGCGGGCTGGAAGGCCGCTTCGAGCGCAACCTGCGCAATGTCGACCTGATCATCGGCCGGCGCGAGGGCGTGCGCGACTTCTCGGCGCTGTCACTGCTCATCATGCAGCGCGGCATCACCTTCCTGACCGACACCTACGTCACGCTCGACCCGACGGCGGACGAGGTCGTCGAGATGACCATGCTGGCGGCCGAGGAGATCCGCCGCTTCGGCATCGAGCCCAAGGCCGCGCTCCTGTCGCATTCCGACTTCGGCTCGCGCGACACGCCGAGCGCGCTGAAGATGCGGGCCGCCGCCGCGCGGCTGAAGGAGATCGCGCCCGACCTCGAATCGGACGGCGAGATGCATGGCGACGCGGCCCTGTCCGAACAACTCCGCCGCCGCGTCTTCCCGCATTCGACGCTGACCGGCGAGGCCAACCTGCTGGTGTTCCCCGGGCTCGACGCCGCCAACATCGCGCTCAACACGATCAAGGCGATGACGGATGCGCTGCATGTCGGGCCGATCCTGCTGGGCGCGGCCCGCCCCGCCCACATCCTGACGCCGTCGGTGACGTCGCGCGGCGTCGTCAACATGACCGCGCTGGCGGTCGTCGAGGCCGACCACCGCGCCCAGGATGCCGCGCCGCGCGCCTGAGCGGTTGCCATTCGTCAACAGAAGATTAACCACGCCGCGCTACTCGGAAGGAGACGCAACGAGGGGCGCGGACGGATGGTTGTCATATCCGGAGGTCGGGGACTGCCGCGGCGCTTGGTGCGCCGGCTCGCGCCGCTCGGGCTGGCCGCGCTCGTCGCGGCCTTCGCCGCCGTTCCCGCCGACGCCGGGCCGGCCACCTGCCGCCAGATCGAGCGCCAGCTCGCCGGGGCCGGCGGGGAGCCGCGCGACGCCCGCCGCTACGACCGCGCCATCCGCGCCCAGCAGATCGAATTGCAGAAGGTGCAGGCCCAGCTCGCCAATGCCGGCTGCTCGGGCTTCATGAGCGTGCTGCGCAGCCAGTGCGGCTCGCTGCAATCGACCGTGCGGCGCATGGAATCCAACCTCGCCTCGCTCCAGCAGAGCCGCGCCGGGCTGCGCGGCGGGCCGGACGCCGCCGAGCGCGCGCGGCTGCTGGCCACGTATCAGCGCAGCGGCTGCAAGGACGACGCCGGCGAGGTGCGCACCAGCGCGCTGCCGCAGCCGAAGCGCCAGCAGAAGCCCGCGCTCTACGACAACCTGTTCGGCGAGAAGCCGGCGGACGCTGCCGCGCCGGCGAGCGACGGCCTGCGCCAGGCGAAGGCCGCGCCGAGCCGCGCGCTCTGCGTGCGCACCTGCGACGGCTACTACTTCCCAATCGCCTATTCGACCACCGAGGCCAATTTCACCAGCGACCAGCAGCGCTGCGAGGCGGCCTGCCCGGGCACCGAGGTCGAGCTCTACTACGACCGGGCCTCGGGCGAGGACGGCACGACGATGATGTCGGGCCGCACCGGCGCGCCCTACTCGGCGCTCCCCTCCGCCCTGCTCTACAAGAAGGCCGGCTACCAGCGGCCGCTCACCTGCGGCTGCAACCCGCAGAAGGGTTTTTCGGTCGTCGCCGGCCAGCAGCCGCTGCCCGACGATCCGGCAGCGCAGACGCAGGCCGCCGCGCCGGCTCCCGAAATCACGCCGGTCTCGTCCGAAGGTTCGGTGGTCGCCGTGCCGATGCTGCCGAAAGCCGGGGAGAAGCATGCCGCCGTCGCCGAGCCGAGCGGCGAGAAGACGTCCAGCCTCGACGCCGAACCGGCGCCCAAGCGCAACGTGCGGGTGGTCGGCCCGAAATTCCTGCCCGATCCCGACGAGACGATCGACCTGAGATCTCCGGCCCGACGCCAGTAGCGTTCAGGGCCTCCGCGCGAGCACGCTTTCCCTGCCCATCAGCGGCAGCAGTTCGGCCAGCGCCGGCCCGTGGTCGTGACCCGTCAGCGCCAGCCGCAGCGGCCCGAAGAGCTGCTTGCCGGAACGCCCGCTCGCCCGCTTCACGGCCTCCGTCCACGCCTTGAACGTCGCCGCGTCCCACGGCTCGGCCGGCAGCAGGTCGAACGCCTCGCGCACGAAATCCCGGTCGGCCTCCGCTATTCTCTGCGGCCCCGGCGCGCCGTTTGCCACGATGGCCCACCAGCCAACCGCCTCCGACAGCCGCGAGACGTTGTCCCGCACCGCCAGCCAGAACGGCTCCGCCTTCGGGCCCGAAATGCCCAATGCCGCCAGCCGTTCCGCGACCTCGTCGAAGGGCGCCTCGCGCAGCAGCGCGCGGTTGAGCACCGGCAGCTCGGCCGGATTGAACTTCGCCGCGCCCCTCGAGGCGGCGGCGATGTCGAAACGGGCGGCCAGCTCGTCGAGGCTGCGCGCCGCCGTCACGGCCTCCGACGAGCCGATCAGCACCGCCAGCGAGGCGACCGACATCGCCTCGATGCCGTCCTCGCGCAGACCCTCGATCGACAGCGCGCCGGTGCGCTTCGACAGGCCCTCGCCGGTCGAGGTGGTCAGGAGGTTGTGATGGCCGAAGGCCGGCGGCTCGGCCCCCAGCGCCCGGAACAGCGCGATCTGCGCGCCGGTGTTGGTCACGTGGTCGTCGCCGCGGATGACGTGGCTGATGCCCATCTCGACGTCGTCGGCGACCGACGGCAGCGTGTAGAGATAGGTGCCGTCCTCGCGCACCAGAACGGGGTCCGACAGCGAGGCGAGGTCGACTGTCTGCGGCCCCCGGCAGAGATCGTCCCAGGTGACCTCCGTGCGGCGCGGCGCGAACGGATCGGCCTCGAAATTCGGCAGCAGGAAGCGCCAGTGCGGCTTGCGGCCCTGCGCCTCCAGCGCGCCGCGCTCCGCGTCCGTCAGCCGCAGCGCCTCGCGGCCGTAGACCGGCGGCAGCTTTCGCGACAGACGCACCTTGCGGCGCAGTTCCAGCTCCTCGGCCGTCTCGTAGCAGGCATAGAGCAGCCCTGCCGCCTTCAGCTTCGCCACTGCCGCGTCGTAGACCGCGAAACGCTCCGACTGCCGGTGCACCGCATCCGGCCGGATGCCGAGCCAGCCGAGGTCGCGCTCGATCCCATCGGCATATTCGCGTCGCGAGCGGGCGAGGTCGGTGTCGTCGAAGCGCAGGATGAAGCGCCCGCCGCGCTGCTGCGCGAACAGCCAGTTGAACAGCGCCGTGCGCGCATTGCCGATATGGATGCGGCCGGTGGGCGACGGCGCGAAGCGGACGGTGGCGGTCATGGCGCCGGGACTATCGCGTTGCCGCCGACGCGGCAAGCCGCGCCGTCAGCCGGCGCGAGACGTAGACCATGGCGAGGCAGGCGGTGAACGCATAGGCGCTCATGGCGCCGACCTGCACCGGCAGGTCGACGCCGAGGTCGATCAGGATGCCGGTCAGGCCGGGGCCGATCGCCGTGCCGAGCACGTTGACCGAGGCCATCATCGCCCGGATCGCGCCCAGATGCGCCGTGCCGTAGACCTCCGGCCAGACCGCCCCCATGATCGTGCCCGAGCAGCCGTAGCTCATGCCCGCCAGCGCCATGAAGGCGAAGGCGCTCCACTCGCCGGTGAAGAGCGCGAGGATCAGCGACCCGAACGACACCGGCACTAGGAAGACCGGCAGGATGCGCACCGCGCTGAAGCGGTCGACGAGCTGGCCGCATATGAGTGCCGCGCCCACCGTCGAAGCCGCCATCACCGTGAAGGCCGAGGCGAACAGCTCGAGCGACCAGCCGCGCAGGTGGACGAGGTAGACCTGATGGAAGGAGACGGTGGTGCCGATGAAGCCCGGCGCCATCGTGCCGAACAGGATGAGGTAGAACAGCGGGTCGCGCAGCACCTCGCGGCGCGTCCAGTCGCGCACCGGCGCCTTCTTCGGCGCGACGTCCGTATGTTGCGGCACGCGATCGGTACGCAGCAGCCAGGCGATCGCCGGCAGCGCCACCACGACGAGGATCGCCGCCGCCACCAGCCAGCCGTTGCGCCAGCCGATCAGGTTGGCGACGATCACGAACAGGAAGGGGATGGTCGCCTCGCTGCCGTTGCCGCCGATCGCCGTCAGCGCCATGGCGCGCCCGCGCTGCGCGCTGAACCAGCGGGCGGCGGCCGTCAGCGCGTTCTGGTTCATCATGCCGGGCCCGAGCAGCCGCAGCAGATAGATCGAGAAGGCCAGCAGGACGACGCTGTGCGACATCGCCATTAGCACGCAGGCGAGCGCGAATACCGGCACGATGATCAGCGTGACGGCCTTCGCCGACAGCCGGTCCACCATCTGCCCGACATAAGGCATGGTGAGCGCGCTTCCGAGCGTGGCGATCATGAACAGCGTGCCGAAGCCGCCATGCGACAGTCCGTATTCGGCCCGGATCTGCCCCGCCGAGATCGCGATGAAATAGGTCTGCCCGGCTTCAAGCACCGGATGCAGCACCGAATTGGGCGTCACGGGCCCCGTCAGGCCGGGCCAGCCCGTTCCGTTAAACGCAAACGTCTCCAGCACCGCATCGGGTGCACCGTCCTTTGCCGACATCAGCGCGAAATTCATCGTCTCCGAGCCGTTCGACAGTGCGATGGTGAAGGAATCGAATTGCATGTCTGTGCTGCCGATGGTGAATGGCACCGCAAGCGTCGGCCCTCCCACCACCACCGCATAACCGCAACTGGGCGCGCAGGCTGGACCATAGCTGTCGCCGGGACCAAACGTGGAATAAATCACATCCGCGCGCGCGGACGAGAGCGACGCAAGAGCGGCAAAAGCCAAAGCGCAACCGGGCAGCGCCAGCGCCACCAGTCTGAACAGTTTCATAGGCAAACCCCTTTTATTCTGGGGCGACCGTAAGCCGGCGATCTACGGGAAAAAATCCCCTGATCAGGGGATGCGCGCTCACATGCGCGCCAGGCGGTAGCTCACCAGCGCGACAGCCAGATTGCCATCAAGCCGGCTCGCCCTTTGGCGCCATATTTGCGATAAACCTGCTTGATATGTGTGTGCGTGGTGTGAACGCTCTGCTTCAGCGCCGCAGCGATTTCCTTTTCCGATTTATCGGAGAGGAGTAAATGCACAACGCGCTGCTCCATCGCGGTCAACGGCGATTCAATCAGCGCCAGACCGTGGCCATACATCAATTGGCGCTGAAGCCGGGCCAATCCGCGCAGCGTATCGCCAGCCAACCGCACTTCGGCGGCACTGAACCGCGTTCTGGTGTTCCGCCTGTCAAAGACAAAAAAGGATTCGACCTGCGGCGTCAGCGGCGTGCCGATCCAAAGCCGGTCATCGACTCCAAGATCACGATAGGAGGTCTGGTAGTGCAATGTCTTCCTGAACGCCGCCATATCAACAAAGCCGTCAGGCAGGCGATGCACGCGAAACCGCCCCGCCAGCCTCGTTGTGGCGATAAGTGTCAAACCGATATCCGGACGGAGACAGTCAAGACCCCCCTTCGCAAGCAACGCCTCGGGCCGGCCCGCGCGTGTGTGA
>Ga0066256_1000749_pt1 | contig 62523 bp, 67 predicted proteins | sample ThiBio_1000_biof_FD_87107 | JGI IMG/M metagenome (GOLD analysis project Ga0066256, IMG submission 87107) | Wastewater bioreactor microbial communities from Cape Town, South Africa - Thiocy_expt_1000_biof (version 2) | ecosystem: Engineered > Bioreactor > Thiocyanate-remediating >... | reverse complement strand
CATTGGTTCGGCGCCAATGGACCCGAGGGCATCCGACAGGCCGGCGTCCTGCGGCGGGCTTTCCATGACAAAGGAAAGGCAACCCGTGGCGGCAGGAGGCGCATTTCGCCTGATCGTCGCGACAGGGTGAGACCCATCGGACGATCTTGGGACCGGTCGACTGGATGACAGACACCGGACGGGCGGTCGCGAGGCCGCACTACTTAACTAAACGAGCGACCGAACGGCCGCCCGTGCTCCCGGACTTTTTCTCAAACCGACCGGACCACCGGCCGGGACGGCGAAGCATGCGCGCTTTTGGCCGTCATTCCCGAAACCACGGCAGCAGTCGAAAGGACACGTCATGGACCCATACGAGGAAAACTCATTTCTCCATCATCAGATCGAGCTGGTCGGCGCGTGCGTGCCGCAGGCGACCGCGGCACTTGCCGAACTGTTTGCGCCGCGCCGGGAGCCGCGGCCCGAGGTGCTGGTGGCGCGGCGGCTGCTTGCCACCTCTGCCGGCTTTCATCACGCGTGCGAAAACCGTGCCTGCCGCCGCAACCAGTCCTGCCGTGCGCTCGACGTCTGCGCGCCGGAATGCGCCGCGCGCTGGAACGAAGGTCTCACCGAGCGCTTCTTCCTCATCGCCGCCGGCATCGAATTGGCCGCCTTTGCCGAGCAACAGCGCCGCGCCGCCTCCCACGCCTATGTCTGCGGGCTACTGGCCGAATCCGGACACCAGCCGGCCCCTGCCCCGAAGAAGGCCAGGGGCAAACGGGGCCGGAAATCCGTCAGCCGCAAGTCCGGTCGATAGGCTTGACCGCACTCGAGCTAGCAAGGGCCCTGGTTGTCGACGATGCGCCAGTCTTCGGCCAGCGCAGAACACGCGTTCGGGAAGGTGCGCACTTGTCCGCGCCGCGTCGCGCACACCGGCCTGTAGTCCATCGTGCAGGCCTGCGGCGGGCGCGGGCGCGGCGGCGGCCCAGGTTGCAGCGGCGGTTGCGGGTTCCAGCCGCCGCCTCCGCTTTGGCACTGGCCGCCATAGGCGATGCGGTAGCCGGCGCGGTCGGCCTCGCAGGAATTGGGGAAGGTCTTCACGCGCGGGCCTTGCCGTCCGCACACCGGCGCATATTCGCGCGTGCAGAATTGCGGTCCGGGGCGCGGTGGCGGCCGGTAACCGGGGCTTTCGTCAACCACCACGGTACAGGCGGCAAGGATGCCGGAGAAAAGCAGGACTGCCGCACTGGATAGGAAAATGCCTTGAAACCGCATGACATATCTCCATCAAAAAACATGTGCGCGGCAGGGGGCAGCACCGCCCCCTGATCGTCGCAAATCGGCGCGAAAATACAACCCGAACGGCGCGGATAATCGCTGAGGTGGCATCTGTGCCTATCCTTGAACGGACTTGGCCTATGACGCGGCGCCGACTTGGGGCGTACCCCACTACCAACGTAGGGCTTGCAGCTGATGACGCAACCTGCGAGTGAGCGTATTGTCACATTCACATTTCCGTGCAATAAATCCGCCGTTCGGGCATTTGCCACCCGGAGAATGGAACGTTTGCACGACCCTATCCCCGATATCGTAAATCTCTGACAGCCCCGTTTTTTGGCGGGGGGTTCTATTGTGCGCAAATGCATGACCGCCGAAGCAACCACCGGACTTGCATCCGACCCAGGCGGCGGGCAGGACCAAAAAACTGATCGGGTGAAGGAGTTTCCCCCCAATGTCCCAGACCGGTACCGTTAAATTCTTCAATACCACCAAAGGCTTCGGCTTCATCACCCCTGAAGGTGGCGCAAAGGACGTGTTCGTCCATATCTCCGCGATCGAGGCCTCCGGCCTGCGCACCCTCGTCGATGGCCAGAAGGTCACCTTCGACGTCGAGCCCGACCGCATGGGCAAGGGCCCGAAGGCCGTCAACCTGCGCGCTGCGTAAGTCCCGGTTCCTGACCGGCGTAAAAGTTTCGAGAAGGGCGCGGGCCGTGCGGACCGCGCCCTTCTTCTATTTAAGCGGTGCGGCGGATAGCATCGAGTTTTGAATAGTAGCTAGCAAAAAAAGTTTTTTGTTGCCCATCAACTCAAAATAAACGACAAATTGCCGTTCGGGCATTGCCAGCCCGAAAGCAGACTATGGGATCATAAGGGAGTTTCCCATGCCGCAGACCGGCACAGTAAAATTCTTCAATCATGCCAAAGGCTTCGGCTTCATCACGCCGGATGATGGAGCGAAGGACGTCTTCGTGCATATTTCCGCAGTGCAAGCATCGGGCCTGCCTGGCCTTGAGGATGGACAGAAAGTGACGTTCGAAACCGAGCCGGACAAGCGCGGCAAGGGTCCGAAAGCAGTCAATCTCACCGTCGGCTAAGCGCCGCGAGGGAACATTTGGGATGCGGCTGCGTTAATAGCGCGAACTGAGTTCGTTCAGCCGCCGTTCAGCCACGGTCATCTATTGGTTCGGGCAACACCGGGCTGCGCCACCTGCAACGGCAGGCCGGCAACAAGGAGATCGTCATGAACAGAATTCTCAAAGCATCCGTTTTGTCGGTCGCGCTTGGCGCGACGACCTTGGCTATGCTTCCGGCTGCCCACGCCGATGACTGGCGTTGGCGCCATCATCACCGCCATGGTGATGACGCGCTTGCAGCCGGCGTCATCGGTCTGGCCGCCGGCGCGTTGATCGGCGGAGCGCTTGCCTCGCAGCCGCGCTACTATGAACCGGAACCGACCTACGTCATCCGTGAGCCGCGCCCTGCTCCGGTCCGCCGCTACTATCGCGCCGATTACGACTACGGCGGTGCGTATGAGCCGTGGAGCCCCGAGTGGTATCAGTATTGTTCGGACCGCTACCGCAGCTTCAATCCCCGCAGCGGCACTTTTGTCGGATACGACGGCCAGCGCCACTTCTGCCAGGCTAACTGACAACCGCCCATATTGCGAAAAAAGCGCCGCATGATGCGGCGCTTTTTTGCGTCTGGCGTCAAATCAGAAATGGATTGGTTCGACGCTCTTCGCCGAAGCGTCCGCCCGGTCCATGACCGCAAAGAAACCCGATGTCGTCGCCAAGCGGCAGTAGCTTTTCCTTGATCGAGCGGATCAATGCCGCGTGGTCGCCGCCCGGAAGGTCGGTTCGGCCAATTGATCCCCGAAACAACACATCGCCGACGTGAGCGAACTTGGCGGCGCGATTGTAGAACACCACATGGCCCGGAGCGTGGCCCGGGCAGTGCAAAACCTCGAAGACATGTTCTCCGAAAGAGACAGTCTCGCCCTCAGTTAGAAAGCGGTCAGGCGTGCAGTTTCGCACGGTATCCGTGATGCCGAACTTCTTCGCCTGATTTTCAAGGTTGGCAAGCAGCGGTCGATCATCCTCGTGTGGACCCACGATGTCGACGCCAAGCGCTTCCTTCAAATCCATGGCGCCACCGGCATGATCGATATGGCCATGCGTAATCCAGATAGCAGTCGCGACGATGGCATTTTCCTTGAGCGCGGCCAGCACCCGATCAATATCGCCACCTGGGTCTACGACGACGCCGATCTTTTCATCCTGATCAAAAAGGATGGTGCAATTCTGCTGAAACGGCGTCACCGGGACGATACCAGCGTTAAGTTGACCCATATTGGCTCCTTGTTTTGTGGCCGTTGATGTAGGTCGATCCTCAGTGATCGTCCACAACGCAATCTTGAGCCAAAACAAAAAAGGGCGGCCGAGGCCGCCCTTGGATGGAAAACGAAACCGGTCTTACTTTTTCATGGCATTCATGACAGCACCTACGACTGCGGTCAAAATGGCCCCGCCACCCGCGCCGCCGATGATGTTGTTGAGGTTGAGTGCATCCCCAATCCCGCCCGCTGCTGCCGTAGCTGCTGCAGGATCAACCGCACCGCCCCCAAGGAGACTTCCGAGGATCGCCGCACCACCGACACCGCCGATTGCGCCGCTAAGTATCTTAGGAAGTTGACTCATTGCAGCTTGCTTGACTGCCGCGCCTACCGCCTGGCCGCCAATGATACCCGTAATCACCTGAACAATAATCGGAAGAAGCGTTTCCATACTGACATCCCTCCAAGTGTAAGACCGACTCGCCTGAGCCGATGCAACATCAGACGCCGAATTCGACGAAAGTCAAATCCCGGTAGCCAAACGAAAAAGGGGTGGCTGATGCCACCCCCTTCGCAACTTGCTGATAATGAGCGTTATTCTGCCGCGATGGCATGCTTGGGCTGAACGGCCGCAGCGTAGTCACGCATCAGTGTCTTGGCGATTTCACCAACCTCGAAACGGTATGGACCGTTCTCTGAAACCGGCGTCACTTCAGCCGCCGTTCCGGTCAGGAAGCACTGTTCGAAACCTTCCAGTTCTTCCGGCAGTATTGCGCGTTCAATGACCTCAAACCCGCGGTCACGAGCCAGGCCGATGACTGTGCGGCGCGTAATACCATCGAGGAAGCAGTCCGGCTTCGGCGTATGGATCTTGCCGTCCTTGACGAAGAAGATATTGGCGCCAGTTGCTTCGGCCACCTGACCCCGCCAGTCCAGCATCATTGCGTCGGCATAGCCCTTGGCTTCGGCCGCGTGCTTGGAGATCGTGCAGATCATATAAAGGCCAGCCGCCTTAGACCTGGAAGGCGCCGTTCGCGGATCGGGACGACGGTATTCCGCCATGTCCAGTCGGATACCCTTCAGCTTCTGTGCCGGATCGAAATAGCTCGGCCATTGCCAAATCGCGATGGCGCAATTGATGCGGCTGTTCTGGGCTGAAACGCCCATCTGCTCACTTCCACGCCAGGCGATCGGCCGCACATAGGCGTCCTTGAAGCCCTGCTTCTTGAGGAGAGTGACGCAAGCGTCGTCAATTTCGGCAACGGAGTAAGGGATCTTGAAGCCGAGGATGCGAGCCGATTCATGCAGGCGCTCGTTGTGCTCGGTAAGCTTGAATATCTCGCCACCGTATGCACGCTCACCTTCGAACACTGCGCTCGCGTAGTGCAGACCGTGCGTCAGTACGTGGACCTTGGCATCGCCCCATTTGACGAACTCTCCATTCATCCAGATAAAGCCATCAAGCTGATCAAAGGGAACGGGTGCCATTATTACCTCCCGCGGACACCAAATCCGCATAAAGCTGAGCGTTGCAATGAGTCGGTCGCCCCAAAAAGGCAGCCGCTTTCTCTAAAGCGTAGGCCCATATTGTGGCTCTGGCAAACTCAGGAAATTCCGGAATTCGGTCCCAGTCTTGCCTTTTCGGTCGCAATCGGCCCTAAAGCTTGTCAAAAATTACCACCCCGATAAAAATATGTCAACAGTGCTGACATATTTTTGACCCACCGCAGGAAAACCATGCCGGACAGGAAACGCAATCCAGAAATTCCGATACGAACGGCTGTAGCCAATGAGGATGGCATCGATTTTACCCTCATTGAACTCTTCTTTTTTGCCTACCGTGACTTCACCTCCGACCCAGACGAGATGCTGGCGGATTACGGCTTTGGCCGCGCTCACCATCGCGTGCTGCACTTCGTCAACCGCCGCCCTGGTCTGACAGTTGCCGAGCTTCTCGAAGTTCTCAAAATAACTAAGCAATCGTTGGCGCGCGTTCTGAAGCAATTGATCGATACCGGCCACATCGTTCAGTTGCAGGGCCCGAGGGATCGCCGGCAGCGCGAACTTTATCCAACGGCAAAGGGGCGCGCACTGGCACTTGCGCTCGCAAGGCCACAGTCGCGCCGCATCCATACTGCATTGCAGGATGCAGGGGCGGGAGATAGGGCATTCGTAGAAGATTTCCTGAAGGCTATGGTCAATCCGGAACTCAGGACGCAAATTGATGCTTCGCCGAGAAATCAGGAATGAAGCGGATGCTTTAGGAGACAGCCATGGAAAATTCGGAAAGGCTGGACCACATGGTTCCGGAGGACGATGCGCCTCATCTGCTGGTCGTCGATGACGCCACCCGCATTCGCAACTTGCTCAAACAGTACCTGACCGAGAATGGCTTTCGCGTAACCGTGGCTGGAACCGCCGCGGAAGCACGACGCAAACTCGCCGGTCTCGACTTCGACCTCTTGGTACTGGATGTGATGATGCCGGGCGAAAGCGGCGTGGAATTGACCAAGGCTTTGAGGGCCGAAAAGGACGTTCCCATACTGATGCTGACCGCGTTGTCCGAAACGGACAATCGGATCACCGGACTTTCAGCTGGCGCCGATGATTACCTGCCAAAGCCGTTCGACCCCCGCGAACTGATACTGCGCATCAACAACATTCTGCGGCGAGGAGGCCCTTCCTCAACGCCGAAGGTCGAGCAATTGGTGTTCGGGCCTTATACGTTCCAGATCGCCAGACGCGAATTGAAGCGGGGTGGCGAGGTTTTGAAGCTGACTGACCGCGAGCAGGAAATCCTCGCCATTTTTGCAGAGCGAGCCGGTGAGACAATCCCAAGACATGAACTGGTCGGCGATGATTCAGATGTCGGAGAACGAACCATCGACGTCCAGATAAACCGCTTGCGCCGCAAGATCGAACGCGACCCGTCAAATCCGGTATGGCTGCAGACCGTGCGCGGTATTGGGTATCGGCTCAGCGTAGAATAGAGTGCGACAGACGGCAATTGCCTAGCTGTTTTGGCATGAGTGCAGGCCGGTAAGGATGGCGACAACGGAATTGCAGCCCCCCCAGCCAGAAGGCGTCGTAGCGCGTATTTCTCGCACCGCGGCCGCCATGCGTGGCGCGTGGCGGCGCTTCTGGCGGCTCGTCTCTCTATACATGCCGAAGCGGCTCTATGCCCGCTCGCTCATCATCATCATCGCGCCGATGATCCTGCTGCAGTCGGTCATTGCGTTCGTGTTTATGGAGCGTCATTGGCAGACCGTTACGCAAAGACTTTCTCAGGCCGTCACCCGAGATATTGCCGCTGTCATTGACCTGATCGAAACCTATCCCAACGATGCAGACTACGCCAAAATCATCCGCATCGCGCAGGACCGGATGCAGTTGAAGGTCGATCTTCTGCCGCCCGACCCCCTGCCCGCTCCGGGGCCGAAGCCCTTCTTCTCAATCCTCGACCAGATCCTGTCGACGGAAATCACGCGACAGATCAACCGGCCGTTCTGGATCGATACGGTTGGCAATTCGAACATCGTGGAGGTGCGCATCCAGCTGGAAGACAAGGTCTTGCGCGTTTTCGTGCGCCGTAACCAGGCCTACGCTTCCAACACCCATATATTCCTGATCTGGATGGTAGGAACCTCCCTTGTGCTCCTGACCATCGCCATACCCTTCTTGCGCAACCAGATCAGGCCGATCCTGGCTTTGGCGGCAGCCGCGGAGAGCTTCGGCAAGGGAAGGCCAATGCCGCCCGACTTTCGTCCACGCGGAGCCGAAGAGGTGCGCAGGGCGGGCTTCGCCTTCATCCAGATGCGAGAGCGGATAGAACGCCAGATCGAGCAGCGCACTGCGATGCTTACTGGTGTCAGCCATGATCTTCGGACAATCCTCACCCGCTTCAAGCTGCAATTGGCACTCACGCGCTCCAAAGCGGATATCGAAGCACTGGGCAAAGACATCGACGATATGCAGTCGATGCTGGAAGGATATCTGGCGTTTGCGCGCGGCGATGCGGCGGAAGATGCCGGCCATTTTGATCTCGATGCCTATTTCCAGAAACTCGGCGAAGAGGCCAAGCTGCGCAAACGCAAGCTCACCACGTCCCTAAGTGGCAGCGCTGACATCCAGGTCCGTCCTAACGCCTTTGCCCGCCTGATGGCGAATATTGTGGGCAACGCCTTCCGCTACGCCAAAAACGTCGAGATCGCAGCGAAACACGGCAATGGCTCCCTGATCATAATTATAGATGACGATGGTCCGGGTATCGCCCTTGAAAAACGCGAAGAAGTGTTCAAGCCTTTCGTAAGGCTGGACGAGGCGCGCAACCTTGATGCAAGCGGCACCGGCCTTGGCCTGCCTATCGCCCGTGACATCGCGCGCAGTCACGGCGGCGACATAACGCTTGATGACAGCCCCTTGGGCGGCCTGCGCGCCATCATCAAGGTCCCGGCCTAGGCATCTGCAGACAAACAGGCTTCATCCGTTTGTCGCGAAAGCATGGTCTAGGCGTTGCATGAACTGCGCGATCCACGATTCCATGCCAAGCGGTGCCGTATGCGCATCTTGATGGTGACCGACGCCTGGCGTCCGCAGGTGAACGGCGTTGTTCACACGCTGGAACGTCTCGAACAATCGCTGAAAGAATTTGGCGTTGAAACGCAGTTCCTGACGCCGGCAATCTTCCGCACTTTGCCAATGCCGACCTACCCGGACATTCGGTTGGCGCTAACGACGCCGCGCTCGATTGCCCGCATGATTGACAGATCGAATGTCGATCATATCCATATCGTCACGGAGGGCCCGCTTGGCATTATGGCCCGCCACTATTGCCTGGCAACTGGAAGGCCCTTCACCACAAGCTATCACACACGCTTTCCCGAATATCTGAGCGCCCGCATGCCATTCCCCGAAGCGTGGACTTATCGCTGGCTTCGCAACTTCCACAATGCTGGCCAAGGAACACTGGTCGCAACCAATTCCATGGCAAGCGATCTCTCCGCTCGCGGTTTCACCAAGCTGAAACCGTGGACACGCGGCGTCGACACCACGCTATTCAATCCGGACAAAGCGATCGAATTTGAGCTTCCGCGCCCAATCTTTCTGTGTGTGGGCCGTGTCGCAATCGAAAAGAACCTGCCCGCATTTCTCGACCTCGATCTGCCGGGCTCAAAGGTTATCGTGGGCGACGGGCCAGAACTGGCTTCACTCAAGGCGCGGTATCCGAGCGTGCACTTCCTTGGCCATCGACCCAACGCCGAGCTGGCCGGATTCTATGCAGGAGCGGATGTTTTCGTGCTCCCTAGCCGTTCCGAGACTTTTGGCAACGTCATCATTGAAGCTCTGGCCAGCGGCACGCCCGTTGCAGCGTACCCCGTCACCGGACCAATCGACATTATTGGTGACGGGATTGGCGGCGTCGTCTCAACTGATCTCAGGCAAGCGGCCCTTGCCGCGCTGAACTCCGACAGGCAAAAGGCCCGCGAGCGCGCCACGCGCTATACGTGGGCCGCATGCGCCCAAATATTCCTGGACGTGGTCGAGGAAGCATTGAAAGCAGGAGCCAGGCCAAAAGCCTGATGTTCGAATAGCGTCAGAACAGCCTTCCGCCATCAGGCACTTTGCGCTCGATTGCACCAAGCACCACGGCGCCCTCCTCATCCGGAAAGCCCAAAGTCAGCACTTCCGACATGAACGGCCCAATCTGGCGCGGAGGAAAATTCACGACAGCAAACACCTGGCGGCCGATAAGCGTCTCGGGCTGGTAATACTTGGTAATCTGCGCCGATGATTTCTTCACGCCGATGTCAGGACCGAAATCGATCCTGAGCTTGATGGCCGGCTTGCGCGCCTCCGGGAAAGCCTCGGCCTCGACAATCGTGCCTGCCCTGATATCGACCTTGTCAAAATCGGCGAAGCTGATTTCCGCCTTGCGCGCGTTTCCCGAACTCATCTCAAACAGGACCTATGCGTTGCCGTAGGTCTCGAACAGAACGCCAGCCAATGCATCCTTGGCCGAGGTGCCCGACCAGACGACAAACTGAAACGCCTGGAAATAACATTCGCAGGCTTCCAGCGCCGACGACAATAGGACTTCAACCTGTTGGCTTGACGGCTCAACCCCACCAGCGAGCAGAAGCGACTGCCGAAACATGATCGCGCCCTCCTGTTCCCACAGGTCGAAGTGGCCGAACAGCATCTGCTCGTTGATAAGCGACAAGAGGCGCATCACTTCCAGCGCCCTATTTTCTGGCACCTTGATATCGAAGGCGCACGCAAGATGCAGCGCCTCGAAGTCCTCCATCCACGAGAACGAAACCTGGTACTCCGTCCAGCTTCCGACAACCGTGATCGATATCTCATCGTCGCCAGCCCTTTCAAAGGACCAGTCATTGTTATGCGCAACCTGCTCGATGACATCCACGGGATGGATTTCGCGCGAGACTTCCAGTTCGAGGAGTTCCATTCACTGCTTCCTGTCGTTTGGGAGCACCACCACACGCTCCGTGAAGAGGCACACACAACGAACATTGTTGTTTTAGAACTCGGACGGCCTGGACTGCTCGACGCTACACCCCATGACCGGACCCCACCGCCCGGCGCATCACCGCTTTCGCGAATCATGCAACAAATTCAGTCTATTGATCGGGAGTCAGGTGACCAGCCCAATTTTGTGCGTGGCGTCATTCCCATGTGGAAAGCCGCTGACAAGATGATTCACGCGATGCTGGTAAGCGATTCATGACAAAGCACTTTTTGGGCTAGCGCTTTGTGGACAAGTTTATCGATTATTTTTTCGCGCGCGGTGTCGCCACACCTGCTGCCTTGCCCGTCGATCCGGCAAGCTCCGCCAATGTGGATTCCAGCGCGTCGATCCGTGCAGCAAGTTTCGTATTTTCCTCGCGAGCCTTTGCCGCCATGTCACGCACCGCGTCAAACTCTTCGCGCTGGACCACTTCCATCGAATTCAGGATCCTTTCGGCCTGACCGCGAAACGCGGTTTCGACTTCACGGCGAACACCCTGGGCAGCGCCGGCGGCATCCGTCACCAACTTGGCAAGTTCATCCAGAATGCGGTTCGGGCCGGTCGACATGGCAATACCTCGCTTGCTCGGGTTTGACGTAGTGTCCATCTATCGGGAATGCAAGTGCGCTTGCGATCCACATCGCTTGACCGTGCAGGAACCCTGCCGCATGGTCCGCCCCGTCATCATCAACTCGAGGTTTCTCGTTGAGCGCCTACCCATTGCTTCTGCCGGCTTCGCTGCCATTTCCCAACATTGATCCGGTCATCATACAGCTTGGACCGCTTGCAGTGCATTGGTACGGATTGGCCTACGTGGTCGGCATCGTGTTTGCCTGGTGGTACGCAAAGCGTCTGGTTACCAACCAAAAGCTTTGGCCGGACGGCACCTTGCCGATGAAGCCGCAGGACATCGACGACTTTGTCGTCTGGGCCGCAGTCGGCGTCGTAGTTGGCGGACGCACTGGTTACGTCTTGTTCTACGATTTGCCTCGCTACATCGCCAATCCGGCCGACATTCTGGCGGTATGGCAAGGCGGCATGTCCTTTCATGGTGGCATCCTCGGAACGATTCTGGCGATGATGCTGTTCGCCCGCTCGCACAACATCCATACTTGGACGCTGTTTGATGTCGTGGCCGCCGGCGTCCCCATCGGTCTTGGCCTGGGAAGGTTGACGAATTTCATCAATTCCGAGCTTTGGGGACGCGTGAGCGACGTGCCTTGGGCCGTCGTATTTCCAACCGGCGGGCCGGACCCACGTCATCCCAGCCAGCTTTACGAGGGGCTGTTGGAAGGCCTGGTTCTATTCGTGGTGCTGCGGGTGCTCACCCATTCCCGCCTGAAACTGAAAACGCCAGGTTTTGTCTGCGGCGCATTTCTCACTGGCTACGGCTTGTCCCGAATTTTCGTCGAGTTCTTCCGTGAGCCAGACCAGCAGATCGGTTACTTGCTGGGGGGGTGGCTCACCATGGGAATGATCCTGTCCATACCAATGGTCCTGTTCGGAGTCTGGGCAATGGCCACAGCAAAACCGCTTGCACACCGCCAACAAGCATGAGCCGGTTGAAACAGCGCATTGTGGAACAGGTTCAAATGCTTGGACCCGTTCCTGTCAACGAATATATGGCGCAGTGTCTGTTCGATCCGAACGAGGGCTACTACACGACCCGCGAGCCATTTGGCGCGGCGGGAGATTTCATCACCGCCCCCGAAATCAGCCAGATGTTCGGAGAGTTGGCCGCCATATGGCTGTACCAGACCTGGTCGGCAATTGGCCGCCCCATGCCGCTGACATTGGCGGAAATCGGTCCCGGCCGCGGCACCTTGATGAAGGACATGCTGCGAACTTTCAAACGCCTCGATGCCGCGTTTCTACAAGAGACGGCATTCACGATGGTCGAGGTCAGCCCGCGGTTGGCAGAGATACAAAAGCAGATACTGAGCACGGTCGATGCAAAGGTGTCATGGCACGAATCCCTCGACACGGTGCTCTCAAGTCCTCTTCTCATTGTCGGCAACGAGCTGTTTGACGCCGTGCCCATCCGCCAATTTGTTCGAAAAAATGGCGAGTGGCGTGAGCGCATGGTTGGCCTCGACAGCAATGACGATCTGTCGTTCTTCGCTGGCGCGGCTTCGCTCGACCCATCCCTTCTGCCTGCAAGTGCACACGATGCGCCGGAAGGCGCAATCTTTGAAGCCGCGCCCGCCCGAAGCGCACTCATGGATATGATCGTCGCGAGGATCGCCAAGGACGGCGGCGCCGGACTGTTCTTCGACTACGGCCATCTTGAACCCGGCATAGGCGACACGCTGCAGGCTATGAAAGGTCATGTCTATCAAGACATTTTCGCCAGCCCGGGAGAGGCCGACCTGACCTCGCATGTCGATTTCGCCGCACTTGCCGATATCTGCCGAAATCACGGTCTGGTTACGCGTCTGGCTACGCAGGGCGATTTCCTTCTTGCCATGGGCTTGCTCGAACGGGCAGGCAGCCTCGGTGCAAACGCCGATGAAGCAACGCGCGAAAAGATATCCGGCGAAGTCGACAGATTGGCTGGCCCCAGTCAGATGGGGGATTTGTTCAAGGTACTGGCGGTCCTGCCCAAAAATGCCGCGGACGTGCCATTTCCAACAGAGAATTGACTTTCAGCAACGTGCTGCGCCACTCTCTGGTCTAGATAAGCGGTCTCATGCAAGATTGTTTTCATTGAATGTCGCTGGCTTGACGAAACGGTTTGCGGAGACAACAAAGCGGTAATGTTGAATCAACTCAAACCGGACCCGCTCCGGTCACCCTTGCTTGAAAAGGCAAAGGCGCAAGGCATCCGCCACGGCTACTTTACCCGCATTGGCGGGGTCTCCGAGGGCATCTATCAAGGTCTCAACATCGGCACCGGTTCGGCCGACGACCAAGCCTCGGTGCAGGAGAATCGCCGCCGCGTCGCACAATGGATGGGCGTACCTGCAAACCACTTGCTCACTGCCTATCAAATCCATTCTCCGGACGTGATCGTCGCACGAGAGCCGTTCACAGGCGAACGGCCAAAAGCAGACGCAATCGTTACCGATCGTCCGGGCATCGCAGTAGGAGCATCGACGGCCGATTGCGGCCCGGTATTGTTCACTGACAGCGAAACGCGCGTAATCGGTGCTGCACATGCCGGCTGGAAAGGCGCCTTCACCGGTGTACTGGAAAACACCATCACTGCGATGGAAGGTCTCGGCGCAAGGCGCGAAAACATCGTTGCGGTGCTCGGCCCCTCGATCGGCCCTGCGAACTATGAAGTTGGACCGGAGTTCGTCGAGCGTTTCACATCGGCAGAGACAGGCAACGACCGCTACTTCACACCCTCAGGCAAACCCGGCCATTCACTGTTCGACCTCAATGCCTACACGATCGACCGCTTGCGCAAGGCTGGCGTCGTTGCCGAATGCCTTGGCCGCTGCACCTATGCCGAGGAAGACCTTTTCTATTCATACCGCCGCACGACGCACCGTAGTGAACCGGACTACGGTCGCCAGGTGTCGGCAATCGTTTTGGAGAATTGACTCGAATGGCGTTGCATTTCGAACGTTCAGAATTTGACGCCCGTCGCGACAGGTTGATGATCGAACTGGCGGAGAAAAAGCTCGATGCCGTGCTCCTGTTCGCACAGGAGAGCATGTACTGGCTGACCGGCTACGACAGCTTCGGGTTCTGCTTCTTCCAGTGCCTTGTGGTCAAAGCCGATGGCTCGATGACCCTTCTCACCCGGTCGGCGGACCTTCGACAGGCCCGCCACACGTCAACCATCGAAAACATTGTTTTGTGGACCGATCGTGAAGGCGCCAACCCGGCGATCGACCTGCGCAATCTCCTCAACGAACTCGACCTGCTCGGCGCGCGCATCGGCGTGGAGTACGATACGCACGGCCTCACCGCCTTCAATGGTCGCCGCCTCGACGAACAGTTGCAGACTTTCGGTCAGATCGCTGACGCATCCGGCATTGTCGGAAGGTTGCGCCTTTTCAAAAGCCCCGCCGAGATAATAAAGGTCGAGAAGGCAGCCGAGTTGGCCGACAATGCACTCGATGCCGCACTCCCGCTGATCAAGCAAGGCGGCGACGAGGGCGCTGTCCTTGCCGCCATGCAGGGTGCCATCTTTGCAGGTGGCGGCGACTATCCCGCCAACGAGTTCATCATTGGTTCGGGGGCCGACGCTCTTCTGTGCCGCTACAAGACCGGCCGCCGCAAACTCAACAAGAACGACCAGTTGACCCTGGAGTGGGCCGGTGTCTTTAACCACTATCACGCACCGATGATGCGAACGGTCCTGACCGGCAAGGTTTCCAAGCGCCACCAGGAGCTGTTCGATGCCTCTCAGGCTTCGCTTGTTGCCGTCGAAAAAGCGATGATGCCTGGAAACACGTTCGGCGACGTCTTCGACGCGCATGCCAAAACCATGGAAGCACATGGCTTGACCAAACATCGGCTCAATGCCTGCGGCTATTCAGTAGGCGCGCGCTTTACGCCGTCATGGATGGACATGCCGATGTTCTATCAAGGCAACACCGAGCCGATCGCGCCCAACATGACATTGTTTGCCCACATGATAATCATGGACTCCGAGACAGAAACAGCCATGACGCTTGGGCGTACCTATCTCACGACAGAGACGCAGCCCAAGCCCCTGTCGCGCCATGATCTCGACTTGATCGTAAAGTGAAACAACCAAACCACGACGCAGCGGGCCATCGAGGAGCATCTGGAGCACATGCGGAGATTGCCCATTTCGGCCGTATCAGTGCTCCTGATCATGGTCCTCTCGGCGTGCAATAGCTCTGGAGTGCTGGACCCGTCCGCGCTCGGCAAGAAGCCTGACCCAACGCCGGCATCCCAAGGCGACCTGTCATCCCGGATACCGTCCGAATTCGGCACGGAAACCACGCCTCTCCGCCCACCGCCGTCAAAAGGCCCGGCGCAAGCGTCAACACCACCCGCCACGGCCCCAACGGCAGCACCCCAGCAAACCGCTGTGGTCGGCAGGACGCGCCTTCAAATTGCGCCCATAGTCGGAGCTTCGGTGGAAGTTGCCGCCCCCCTGTCCGAACAGTTGCAGACGCAGGCGCGTCAACGCGGCATTACCTTGGTCGGAAGCACCGATCAGTCCGCGACGCACATTTTGAAGGGCTACTTCTCTGTCATCACCGAAGGCAAGGAAACCACGGTTATCTACGTCTGGGATATTTATGATCCTGCCGGCAATCGCCTTCACCGCATCAACGGCCAGGAAAAGGCGCAGGCTGTGAATGGTACGGAAGGTTGGGCCGGAGTGGCGCCGGCAACGATGCAGGCCATCGCCAATACGACCATAGACCAATTTTCATCGTGGCTCGGTGGTCGTACCGGCTAGCAAGGCTGCTACCTGCCTCGGTTGCGTTTTTTGGGGTTTGCCGGAGGATTCCGGTTCTCAGTGCTTGCAATACCGGTCAAGGCGGATAAAAGCCCGATAAAATTCTCTCCAGGAACGACATATGAAACTCTTCGCGGGCAATTCCAACAGGGTGCTGGCCGAAGCGGTCGCCCGCTATCTTAACGTCCCGCTTGGCAAGGCCAGCGTCCGGCGCTTTGCCGACCAGGAGATTTTCGTCGAAATCCAGGAAAACGTACGCGGCGAGGATGTGTTCATCCTGCAGTCGACGTCCTTCCCGACAAACGACCACCTGATGGAATTGCTCATCATGATAGACGCCTTCATGCGCTCGTCAGCGCGGCGCATCACGGCGGTCATTCCCTACTTCGGCTATGCAAGGCAGGACCGCCGCGCCTCGGGCCGTACGCCCATCTCCGCCAAGCTCGTGGCAAACATGATTGCGCGTGCCGGCGCCAGCCGCGTGCTGACGCTCGATCTACATGCCGGCCAGATCCAGGGCTTCTTCGACATCCCGACCGACAACCTGTTCTCGGTGCCGGTAATGGCACGCGACGTAAAGGCCAAGTACAAGCAACTCAGCAACGTCATGGTCGTATCGCCTGATGTCGGTGGCGTGGTACGCGCCCGCGCACTGGCCAAGCGCATCGATGCTCAACTTGCGATCGTCGACAAGCGGCGCGAACGGCCGGGCGAATCCGAAGTCATGAACGTCATCGGCGATGTGCGCGGCAAGGATTGCCTGTTGATCGACGACATCGTCGATTCCGGCGGCACGCTCTGCAATGCTGCTGACGCGCTCCTGCAAAAGGGCGCCACGAGCGTTACAGCCTACATCACCCACGGCGTGCTTTCTGGGGGCGCCGCTGCCCGCATTGCTGGCTCGCATCTGCAGGAACTCGTGACCACCGATTCCATCCAGCCGAGCCAGGCAGCACTCGATGCGCAGAACATTCGCGTCATCACCGTCGCCGATCTGCTGGGCGAGGCCATTTCCCGCACCGCCTCGGAGCAGTCGGTATCCAGCCTGTTTGACTGAGACCGGGTGCCGACCCTTGGAGGCACAATCCGAATAGATTGTCGACCTCTAGCGGACGGTTCGCTCGATATCTCGCGAGCCTCTCAGATAAGCTCTCGGCGAAATGCCCAGCATCCGCTTGAACATGGTGGTGAAGGCCGGCACGCTATCGTAGCCAAGGTCAAGCGCGACCCGCGTGACTGGTTCCCCGTCAGTCAATCTTGGCAAGGCTGCAAACAAGAGGGCTTGCTGGCGCCAAGTCGAAAGCGACAGTCCGGTCTGCTTGTGAAATATCCGGGTGAATGACCTGCGGCTCATGCCCACCAGCGCAGCCCAGTCGTCGATCGTCGCATGAGGCGAAGGCTCCGCAACAAAGCGGCGGCAAAGCACGGCAATCCTGTTGTCGTCGGGAAACGGCAAGCCGAGGGGCTTCTCCGGCAGGTTTGGAATTTCATGAAGCAGAAGGTTAAGGACAAGGCCGGACCGACCGACAAGTTGCGGTTCAGGTGGCAAGGTCACCGCCTCGATGATCAGGCTGCGCATGAGGTCGCTGACCGCCACGACACGAAGGCTACCCGGCAACCCATCGATTGCATCGGGCGTAACGTAGACTGAGCGCATGCTTACATCGCCCAGCATCTCCACCGCGTGCTCGATGCCTGCCGGTATCCACATGGCGTGATCGGGCGGAACCATCCATCGACCGTAGTCCGTCTTGACCAGCACAACGCCCGTCAAGGCATGCAGCAACTGGCTGCGGCTGTGCTGGTGCTCCGGAACCCGATAGCCGTCGGGATATTCCGACGGCAGCGCAATGATCGGCCCGCTGGTTCTCTCCAGCCAGTCCAGCCGGGACCGATGCAAGCTAAAGAGATCCGTGACGGGCGCTTCCAGATGGGAAACTCTGACTACCATTTGCGTTGGCCCACTTGCGTAATATTTGGACCAAACCACGAAAGAAGTTGCGCTGCAAGCGGACTATAAGCGGCTTGGTATCGCAGGATCGCCTGCAAACTTCATGGAGCCTTCATTGACCGACACGACAGCGACAGCTGGTGGCACCTCTACGACCGCGACGACGACGGCCTTCACGGTCATCCTCGCCGTAAGCTTTTGCCACGGCATCAACGACATAATGCAGTCGCTGCTATCGGCCATCTACCCGTTGCTCAAAGACAATTACGGCCTAGATTTCTGGCAGATCGGTCTGCTGACTTTCACCTTCCAGGTAACGGCATCGCTGTTGCAGCCAGTTGTGGGCTTCATCACCGACAAGCGCCCGATGCCTTACTCGCTGCCGGTCGGCATGGCTTCATCGTTGATTGGCCTGATCGTCCTTGCCTACGCAGGTCACTACTGGCTGCTGTTGATCGGCGCATCGCTGATCGGCATCGGCTCGGCTGTATTCCATCCTGAATCTTCGCGCATCGCCCGCCTCGCCTCGGGTGGACGTCACGGCCTCGCCCAATCCCTGTTTCAGGTCGGCGGCAACGCCGGTCAATCGATCGGCCCATTGCTTGCCGCGTTCATCGTCGTTCCCTTCGGCCAATCGAGCATCGCCTGGTTTGCCATCGGCTCCCTGATCGGCATCGTCGTTCTCTATCAGGTCGGCGGTTGGTACAACCGCTTCCGCGCCAATCAGGCGGCCCGCAAGGCAACACCCTTCGTCTCGCCTTTCTCGCGCAACCGCGTCGCCTGGGCGTTGGCAATCCTGACCCTGCTTGTACTGTCCAAGAACGCCTATATGGCCAGCATCTCGAGCTACTATACCTTCTACGTTATCGAGAAATTCGGCGTTTCGGTGCAGATGTCACAGGTCCTGCTCTTCGCCTTTCTCGGCGCATCGGCACTCGGCATTTTGCTGGGTGGGCCGTTCGGCGACCGCTTCGGGCAGAAAGCTATGATCTGGTTCTCGATCGTGGGCGTGTTGCCGTTCACATTGGCCCTACCCTACGCCAATCTGGAATGGACGATTGTCTTGACAATCATCATCGGCCTTATCCTGTCGTCGGCTTTCTCGAACATCGTCGTCTTTGCCCAGGAGCTTGTCCCTGGCCGCGTTGGCATGATTGCCGGCGTCTTCTTCGGTTTCGCCTTTGGCATGGGCGGCATCGCTGCCGCTTTGCTCGGCATTGTTGCCGACGTGAAGGGCATCGATTACGTGTACCGCATTTGCTCCTACCTGCCGCTCCTTGGGCTGCTGACGATCTTCCTGCCCAACATGAAGCAGGCGAGCAAAACCAAGGCGTAAGGCTACCAAGCCTTGCGTTGCGTGACCCCTTCCGCTATAGAGCCGCCACCCGTGTAGACACCCTTGGAGGCAACACGGCGGAAGGCTGCCTTCCTGCATGATCCCCGAAAGCGGATACCGGTTCTCAGGCCATCATGCATCGCTGTGGCAACCTTCAACGTTTACGGCTTGGCTGTGCCTGCCGCGAACGCTCCATACAACGCGAAAGGAAATGCCATGAGCAACACATACGAGCTCAAGGCCGAAGCGCGCGAACAGGTCGGTAAGGGGTCCGCCCGTGCAGTTCGCCGTAACGGTAAAGTGCCAGCAGTCATCTATGGCGACAAGCAGCCTCCCCTGGCTATCACGCTGCCCTACAAGGAAGTCTTCTACAAGATCCATGGCGGCGGCTTCCTGACGACGGTCGCGACGATCGACGTCGACGGCAAGAAGATTCAGGTCCTGCCCAAGGACTATCAGCTTGATCCGGTCAAGGACTTCCCGATGCATGTCGACTTCCTGCGCGTCGGCAAGGACACCCAGGTGACCGTCAACGTCCCGGTCCACTTCATCAACGAAGACAAGTCACCGGGCATCAAGCGCGGCGGCACGCTGAACGTCGTGCGCCACGAAGTCGAGTTCCATTGCCCCGCCAATGCGATCCCCGACTTCATCACCGTCGATCTCGATGGCGCCAACATCGGCGATTCAATTCACATCTCGGCGGTCAAGCTGCCGGCAGGCATCAAGGCTGTGATTTCTGATCGCGACTTCACCATCGCGACCATCGCCGGTACCGCCGCTGCCAAGGCGGAAGACGACGACGGTGCAGCTGCAGCCCCTGCTGCTTCCGCTACCGAAGAGAAGTAACCTCTTTCCACCCGGAGAGACGACGATGCTGCTTTTTGCAGGCCTCGGCAATCCGGGTGCGAAATATGCGAACAACCGGCACAATGTCGGTTTCATGGCGGCGGACGCGATAGCCCGCCGCCATTCGTTTTCGCCGTGGTCGCGCAAATTCCAGGCAGAGATCGCCGAGGGCAAGCTCGGCGGCGAAAAGGTGCTGCTGATCAAGCCGCAGACCTTCATGAACCTTTCCGGCCAAGCGGTCGGCGAAGCACTTCGCTTCTATAAATTAGAGCCGTCCGCTGTGACCGTTTTCTATGACGAGATCGACCTCGCCGCAGGCAAGGTGCGGGTCAAGGTTGGCGGCGGTGCAGGCGGTCACAATGGCATCCGTTCGCTCGACCAGCATATCGGCAAGGATTATCGACGCGTCCGCATCGGTGTCGGTCATCCCGGCGCCAGGGAAATGGTGCATGGTCATGTTCTTGGTGACTTCTCCAAGTCCGATCAGGAATGGCTCGACGTCCTGATCCAGTCCGTTGCGGACAATGCAGACCTGATCGCCAGGGGCGACGACAATTCCTTCATGAACCGCGTTACGTTGGCCTTGCGCGACAAACTCCAGCCGACCGGAGAAGACGACGCGCCGCCACCGAAGAAAGCGACACCCAAGCCGCAGCAAAGCCACATCCGCCAGGCTCGCCAGCAAGGACCCGCTGCGAAGCTTCCCGAAACCGGACCGATGGCGGCAATGCTCAAGAAGCTGTTCGGCAACAAGGAATAGCTGCCCCGCCGGGGCTTGACGATTGTCAGGCCTTTCGCCCATAGCCGTGGGCAACTCCCGAAGATCGACAGGACTTGATAAATCATGGGCTTCAAATGCGGTATTGTCGGCCTGCCCAACGTCGGCAAATCAACGCTGTTCAACGCGCTTACCCGCACGGCTGCCGCACAGGCCGCCAACTATCCGTTCTGCACCATCGAGCCGAACACCGGCGAAGTTGCCGTCCCTGATCCGCGCCTGAAGAAGATCGCGGAGATTGCCAAATCCAAGGAAATCATTCCGACCCGCATTTCCTTCGTCGATATTGCCGGTCTGGTGCGCGGTGCCTCCAAGGGCGAAGGGTTGGGTAACCAGTTTCTCGCCAACATCCGCGAGGTCGACGCCATCGTACATGTGCTGCGCTGCTTCGAGGACGACGACATCACCCACGTCGAAGGCCGCATCGACCCGACAGCCGATGCCGAGACAGTCGAGACTGAACTGATGCTGGCCGATCTCGACAGCATCGAGCGCCGCATCGTCCAGATCCGCAAGCGCGCAGCCAGCAAGGACAAGGAAGCAACGACCGTCCTGCCCCTTATGGAAAAGGCGCTGGCACTATTGCAGGACGGCAAGCCGACCCGCGTATTGCTGAACGGCATTGCAGCGGAGGACCTTGCTATCCTGAGGGGCCTGAACCTGCTTACCTCCCACCCGGTCCTTTATGTCTGCAACGTAGCTGAGTCAGATGCCGCGACCGGCAACGAGCATACCCGCGCCGTCGAGAAGATGGCCGAGGCACAAGGCGCGAAGACCGTTGTCATCTCTGCCGCGATCGAGGCTGAAGTGGCGCAGCTTCCCGATGACGAGGAGCGCGAGTTCCTGGCCTCAATGGGATTGGACGAGCCGGGTCTCGATAAGCTGATCCGTGCCGGCTACGATCTGCTGCACCTCATCACCTACTTCACAGCCGGCCCGAAAGAGACGCGCGCCTGGACGATTTCACGCGGGACCAAGGCCCCGCAGGCGGCCGGCGTCATCCACACCGATTTCGAGCGCGGCTTCATCAGGGCCCAGACCATCGCCTACGACGACTACGTCAACCTCGGCGGTGAAGTCGCCGCCAAGGAGGCCGGCAAGGCGCGCGACGAAGGCAAGGAATATGTCGTGCAGGACGGCGACGTCATGCTGTTCAAGTTCAACACCTGATCGCCGGACCACCGAAGGCGAAGCAACTCTAGCGGCCGGTCACCTTGCGGCCGTTCACCCAAACGGTCGCGATGTTTGCGCGGGTCGCATTCAAAACGATCTTCTGGAACACGTCTTCCGGCGTGTCGTAGGCCGGGTATGTGCGGATGTTCGAAGACGCTGCAGCCGTATCGATGACGAGTGCATCGAATTCGTGACCGGGACTGAAGCTGCCGGTTGGAATGTCGAGCGCCTGCGCCCCGCCAGCCGTGGCCAGCCAGAATGCCTCCTTGTGCGTGATGGCCTTTCCCGGCGCGCCACGCTCCTGCGATGGAAGGTCGGCGTGGACGCCTCCATGCACGGCTTTCGAGGCTGACATAGCGTGACGGCAACCGTCAAACAGTGAGGGACTGTAGCCTCCGGAAACATCCGTCCCCAGACCGATATGCATGTGCCGATCCAGAGCGGCTCTGAGCGGGAAGACCGCATTGGCGAAATAGAAATTGGAAAGCGGGCAATGGGCAACTGCGGCGCCCTTTGCCTGAATGAGATCCATATCCTGTTCGTCAATGAAATTCGAATGCGCCAAGACCGTGCGCCGGGTGAGCAAATCGAAACCGTCGAGGCAGGCGGTGTCGCTTTTGCCGAAGCGCTCCTCGACGAAATTCTTCTCCCAGTCGCTTTCCGAGCAATGCGTCTGCACATGGCAGCCATAGTGGCTCGCCAGTTCTCCCAGCCCCTGCAAGGCGGCGTCCGTGCAGCTTGGAATGAAACGCGGGGTGATGACCGGCTGGACGAGCGGTCGTTCGCCCTGATCCATCTCCCTGACGGCTTCGATGAAGCGCTTGGTGTCGGCTACCGCACTTGCCGCATCGGCGTCGCGGTAATAGGGCGGACACTGATCCGGATCGTCCATCACCACTTTGCCGACCAGCGCCCTTTGTCCCTTGGCCAGGCATATCTCGGCCAACGCCAGTGTTGCCGGCGTGTGAACGGTCGCGAAGTAAAGCGCGGTGGTCGTGCCGTTCGCCAACAGGCCATCGACCAGATCGGAATAGGTCTCACGCGCAAACTCGAGATCGGCGTACTTCGCTTCCAGCGGGAAGGTGTATTTCTGCAGCCAGACTTCGAGCGGAACATCGAGCGCCTTGCCCAGTTGCGGCCATTGCGGCGCGTGGATGTGCAGGTCAACCAGACCCGGCAATAGATACTGACCCTCGCCAAGTTCCGTCAGTTTCCCCGCCAACCGGGCAGCGGATTTCCTTGATTCGAACTCGGGATGCTCGGGCGGCAGGATTTCGGCGATGCGTCCGTCGCGATCGATGGCGAAGAGATGATCCTCGAGAATCTCCAGCGTTCCGCACTCAGGCGTATGGAAGGCGGTTCCTGCAAGTAGGAAAGGCTCTTTCATCATCTTCAGTCCGTTTGATCCCGAAATTGCCGGTTGCAAAAAAATCCGGTGGCAAGTGCCGATGCACCTGTTCATCTCCAACGACTGATCACATGATTGTTACCCAAATCATAGAGGGGGACCAAATGGAACGACCTGCGACAGAAGTTTCGCTGATCAGCCAGCCGGATGATCCGCTGCCGCCCACCAGGGCAGCAGTCCTCGGGCTACAGCACGTCCTTGCCATGGACGTCTACATCGTGCCGTTCATCATCGCGTCCGTTTTGGCATTCAGCGTCAGCGACGCCGCCTCCTTCATCCAGTCCGCTTTCGTTGCCGCCGGCATCGCGACGCTGATCCAGTCGCAACTCTTCATGCGCATGCCGATCGTACAGGGCCCGTCCTTCGTGCCGATCGGAGCCGTACTGGCAATCGCATTTGCTGCCGGCGGCGGCATCGCCGGTCTTTCCGCGGTGGTAGGCGCACTCATCCCCGGCGCCATATTGGTGATGCTGCTCGGCTCGCCAACCAAGATTTTCCACCGCCTCGTCGCCCGCTTCGTGCCGCCCATCGTCGGCGGTGCGATCATCATCGTCGTCGGCGTTGCGCTGATGCCGGTTGCCTTGAAGGAAAGCGTCTTTGCCGTCCACGGTAACGCAACGGTCGGCGGCAACATCGTGCTTGCCTTCATCTCGGCCGCACTACTGGTCGGCTGCATGCTGACCGGCATGGCGCTTGGCGTGAAGGGCACGTGGCTGCGCCTGTTCTCCGTCATCATAGCGCTCGCCGCCGGCTGCATCGTTGCAGCTTTCATGGGACAGTTGAGTTTTGCCGCGGTGGGCGATGCGACCTGGTTTTCGCTGCCGAGAATCGCGTTCCTGAACCTCGACGTGACCTTCTCGCTGTCGGCCGCGCTCACAATGCTGATCGTCTACATCGTGGTGCTGGCCGAAACGACCGGCACGTGGTTCGCCATTGGCGCGGTCATCGACAAGCCGCTTTCGGATGAGCAGCTTGACCGTGGCGCAACGGGCGAAGGCATTGGTTGCCTCATCAGCGCCCTGCTCTGCAGCACGCCGGTTACCGGCTATTCCTCCAATGCCGGCATCATCGCCATCACCGGCATTGCCAGCCGCGTCGCCTTCGCCGCCGCCGGCATTTTCCTCGTCGTCTTCGGCCTCATCGGCAAGCTCTCGGCAATCATCGCCTCGATCCCCGGCCCGGTCATCGGCGGCGTGTTCGGGGTGCTGTGCGTGGTCATCGCCATGAACGGCTTCCGCGTCGTGCGCTCGACCGTGCTGAACGAGCGCAACATGCTCGTCATCGGCCTGCCGATCCTGATGGCGCTGTTTGCGACACTTGCGCCGCCGGACTTCGTGAAAACGCTGCCGGACTTCGTGCAGTACATTCTGGGCTCGTCGATCGCCTTCGGCGCGGTATGGGCCATCGTTCTGCACCAGGTGCTTCCGAGCACCCGATAACGAGAACATGGCGGCGGGCGGCCAAAGCGCTGCCCGCCGCTTGCGTCCTGCACCCGTGTCAATGCAAGTCGCATGGCAAAAGCCGTGCCTCGTTCTTGAATACGCCCCCCGGCCAGTTCATGGTGGTTGTACGGGTTTGAACGAGATTCCATTCCATGACCGCCAAGAAATGGGCCTACGAGGATTTTGCCGAAGGGGCCGCGCTCGACCTCGGCAGCAAGCTGGTGACGGCGGAGGAAATCATCGAATTCGCCTCCGAGTTCGACGCGCAACCCATGCATCTGGACGAGGCCGCCGGCAAGGCGAGCATCCTCGGCGGATTGGCGGCGTCCGGCTGGCACACCTGCGCGATTTTCATGCGCATGATCTGCGACGCCTTCCTGGTCGATTCCACATCGCAAGGATCGCCCGGCATCGACGAGGTCAGGTGGCGGGCCCCGGTGCTTGCCAACGATACACTCACCGGCACTTGCACGGTGCTGTCCAAGCGACTGTCGAAATCGCGGCCCACCGTCGGTCTCGTGACGATCAGGACGGAACTGGTCAACCAGCGCGGCGAACCCGTGTTCGAACTGAGGAACTCGGTCATGTTCCTGACGCGCGGAGCTGCCCAATGACGCTCGACGAATTCCTCGGCATTGGCAAAACCGCCCAGCTTGGATCGCACACATTCAGGCCGGACGAGATCAAGGCTTTCGCCGCCAAATATGACCCCCAACCCTTTCACCTCGACGAAGAGGCGGCAAAGAAGAGCGTGCTCGGCGGGTTGTGCGCTTCCGGCTGGCACACGGCGGCGATGTGGATGAAATACAACCTCGCCCAGATCACCTCGGCGGACACCAGATGGACTGGTGCCGGACCCGCGCCGGAATTCGGCCCCTCGCCCGGCCTCAAGAACCTCAAATGGCTGAAGCCGGTCTATGCCGGCGAGACGATAAGGTTCACACGCACAGGCGTTGGGCATCGACCGATGGCATCGCGGCCGGGGTGGCTGCTGCTGACCATTTTCGCGGAGGCGTTTGATTCCACCGGCGCGAAGGTCATCGAGTTCGAGAACTCGGTGCTGGTCAAGGCGGGCTAAGGCTCGCACTTGTTCATCGCCACGCCCGCTTTTGCGCCTGAGGGGTTTTCCGCCTCGCCTGCGCCCGACCGCCCGGAATACTTCAGCAAAGTCACGGAATGGATCCCGGACAGCATCGCCATCGCTTCGCTCGGCTCGCTTCCGGGATGACGTCGTGTGTGTGGGATCGCCTTGCTGGAAATGGTGTCTACCCCCTCACCGGTTCGCTTCGCTCACCACCTCTCCCCCACTTCGTAGGGGCGAGGAACCGCGGCGGCACGCTTGATGCTCTCTTTCCTCTCCCTCGGAACGGGGGAGAGGTGGTGAGCGGAGCGAACCGGTGAGGGGGTGCTTCCTTGCCCCGCCCTTAAGCTCACTCGCAACGCTCGTCGCTGGCGGGGACCCCATGCTTATTCATCGCCACGCTGCCTTTCGGCCCTGGCCATTGTCAAAGAGCAGACCTCTGATGAGGTCGGGAGGACGGGCGGCCGTTCGGTCGCTCGTTTAAGTAAGTAGTGCGGCCTTGCGGCCGCCCGTCCGGTGTCTGTCATCCAGTCGACCGGTCCCAAGATCGTCCGATGGGCTCACCCTGTCGCGACGATCAGGCGAAATGCGCCTCCTGCCGCCACGGGTTGCCTTTCCTTTGTCATGGAAAGCCCGCCGCAGGACGCCGGCCTGTCGGATGCCCTCGGGTCCATTGGTTCCGAACCAATGGGGGGAGGTCACCGCCGCCCTAACCGTTGCCCGGTGCGCAGCCGGTTCCCGCAAGAGCGATGGGGCGGATTATGGGGGAAGTGCGGAGAGGGGTGGATATGTGGGGTGAGAGATTTTTCTGGAAGTGAGTAGGATCAAGGGGTTGGGCGGTGGTGTGGACAGAAAGTTGGGCAGATTGATCCACGTCCAGCGACGTCAGCGCTGCCCCTCACCTGCCTGCCGGCATCCTCTCCCCGTAAACGAGGAGAGGAGAGCAGAGTCTGCCACCGCTTGAGCCCAGCCGCGATGTAGCGCAATGAATCCCCGACATTCCTTCCTCGCTCCGCTCGAAAGAGAATTCCGGGATGACGAGGTTGAGGAGTGGCGCTTCGAAATGACGGCGCGGTTAGCCGCTCAATGCCCGGCGAATCCGATGAGGGTTCGCACCGGCACGCCGAGGGCTTCCAGCTTCCGGCGGCCGCCAAGATCCGGCAGGTCGATGACGAAGCAGGCGGCAACGATGTCCGCGCCGATCTGCCTTAACAGCTTGACCGCAGCTTCCGCCGTACCGCCCGTGGCGATGAGGTCATCGATCAGGATGACTTTTTCGCCCGGGGCAACGCCATCCTTGTGCATCTCCATTTCGTCCAGCCCGTATTCCAGGCTGTAGGCGACGCGCACAGTTTCATGCGGCAGCTTGCCCTTCTTGCGGATCGGCACGAAGCCGGCGGACAACTGGTGGGCAACTGCGCCGCCAAGGATGAAGCCACGCGCCTCGATGCCCGCGATCTTGTCTACCTTGCCGCCGACAAACGGATGCACCAACTCGTCGATGGCGCGGCGGAATGCCCGCGCATTGCCAAGCAGGGTGGTGATGTCTCGAAACAGGATGCCCGGCTTGGGATAGTCGGGAATGGTTCGGATCGCTGCGAGCAGGGTTTCTTCGACAGAAGCGTTCATCGGGGGCATCCAATTGCCATCCACTATTGCCGACAGATAGCCAAAAAGAAAAGGGCACCGATTGGCGCCCTTCCCCTTATTCTCAATTCTTTAGTTTCAGTGCGGGACGTTGGCCCAGACCTTGCGCTTGGTGAGATACATCAAGCCGGCAAAGAGCAGCAGGAAGACGACGACACGGAAGCCGGTCTTCTTGCGGTCCTCAAGGTGCGGCTCGGCCGCCCACATCAGGAATGCTGAGACGTCACGCGCATACTGGTCGACCGTCTGCGGCGCACCGTCGTCGTAGGTCACCTGATCGTCGGACAACGGCTTGGCCATGGCCAGCGACTTGCCGGCAATGAAATACGGATTGTAGTGCGTGCCTTCCGCAATCTCCATGCCGGCCGGCGGCTGTTCGTCATAGCCGGTCAACAGCGAGTGGATGTAGTCGGGGCCGTTTTCGGCATACTGGGTGAAAATGTCGAAGACGAAGGTCGGGAAGCCGCGCTCGACGCCGCGCGCCTTGGCGAGCAACGACATGTCGGGCGGAGCAGCGCCGCCATTGGCAGCGGCAGCCGCCAGTTCGTTCGGGAACGGCGACGGGAAATGATCCGACGGCAGGCCCGGACGCTCGAACATTTCGCCTTCGTCGTTGGGGCCGTCCTGGACGGTGTATTCGGCGGCAAGCGTCTTCACCTGGGCCTCGGAATAACCGAGGTCCTCAAGCGTGCGGAACGCCACCAGGTTCATGGAGTGGCAGGCCGAGCAGACTTCCTTGTAGACCTTCAGGCCGCGCTGGAGCTGGCCCTTGTCGTAGGTGCCGAAAGGACCGGAAAAGGTCCAGTCGATCTGCTTTGGCTTGTGGATGGGAAAGTGCGTCGGTTCGGCGGCGTTGTGGCCCGCCTCCTCGGCAATGGCGGCGGTGCCGGCCATCATGAAGCCCAGCACTGCCAGCGAAGCGAGAATCTTTTTCATGTCAAATCCCCTAAGATTCCCTGCCTCAGCCTCTGGTTTCCGGAGACGCCGTGGCGCCTGCCGGATGCCCGCTGCCGGCTCCCTTGTTCTTCTCCAGCACCGCCTCGGTGATCGAATTCGGCAGGCGGCGCGGCGTCTCGATCAGGCCAAGCAGCGGCATGATGACGAGGAAGAAGGCGAAGTAGTAGAGCGTGGCGATCTGCGCCATAACCACATAGGAGCCTTCCGCCGGGCGCGAGCCCAGCCAGCCGAGGAAGATGGCGTTGGCGGCGAAAATCCAGAAGAACAGCTTGTACCACGGACGGTAGACCGCCGAGCGGACCTTCGAGGTGTCGAGCCACGGCACGACGAACAGGACCGCGATGGCGCCGAACATGGCGAGCACGCCGCCGAGCTTGGAGTTGATCGGCCCGATGTTGAAGGTGATGGCGCGCAGGATGGCGTAGAACGGCAGGAAGTACCATTCAGGCACGATGTGCGCAGGCGTCTTCAGCGGGTTGGCAACGGTGTAGTTGTCCGGGTGGCCGAGATAGTTCGGCATGTAGAAGACGAAATAGGCGAACACCAGCAGGAACACGATCATGCCGAGCGCGTCCTTGATGGTCGCGTAGGGCGTGAAGGCGACCGTGTCGGTCTTCGACTTGACCTCGATGCCGGTCGGATTGTTCTGGCCGGTGACGTGCAGCGCCCAGACGTGCAGCACCACGACGCCGGCGATCATGAACGGCAACAAGTAGTGCAGCGCGAAGAAGCGGTTCAGCGTCGGGTTGTCGACCGCAAAGCCGCCGAGCAAAAGTTCCTGGATCCAGGTGCCGACCAGCGGAATGGCGGTGAAGAAGCCGGTGATGACGGTGGCGCCCCAGAAGCTCATCTGGCCCCACGGCAGCACGTAGCCCATGAAGCCGGTCGCCATCATCAAGAGATAGATGATGCAGCCGAGGATCCAGAGCAGTTCGCGCGGCGCCTTGTAGGAGCCGTAATAGAGACCGCGGAAGATGTGGACATAGACCGCGATGAAGAAGAACGACGCACCGTTGGAGTGCAGGTAGCGCAGCAGCCAGCCGGAATTGACGTCACGCATGATCTTTTCGACCGACCCGAAGGCCAGGTGCGTGTCGGCGGCATAGTGCATCGCCAAGACGATGCCGGTGAGGATCTGCGCCACCAGCATGATCGACAGGATGCCGCCGAAGGTCCACGCATAATTGAGGTTGCGCGGCACCGGATAGGCGATGAAGCTGTCATAGACCAGCCTGGGCAGCGGCAGGCGCGCGTCGAACCAGCGGCCAAGCCCGGTTTTAGGCGAATAGGTGGAGTGTCCCTCGCTCATCGAAATATCCCCCTGCCTCAACCGATGCGGACTTTGGTATCAGAAATGAATTCGAACACAGGCACCGCCATGTTTTCCGGTGCCGGACCTTTGCGGACGCGGCCGGCGGTGTCGTAGTGCGAACCGTGGCACGGGCAGAACCAGCCGCCGAAATCGCCCTGCTGGCCAAGCGGGATGCAGCCGAGATGGGTGCAGACGCCGACCATGACCAGCCAGTTTTCCTTGCCCTCGCCGGCGGTGCGGTCGAGATCGTTGGCAGGTGCGTCGGATGCGAGGTTGGCGTTGCGCGCCAGCGGATCCTTGAGCTCGTCAAGCTTGACGGCCTTGGCGGCCTCGATCTCTTCGGGCGTGCGGTTGCGGATGAACACCGGCTTGCCGCGCCACTTGGCAGTCAGCGACATGCCGGGCGTCAGGGATGAGACATCGACCTCGACGGTCGAAAGCGCCAGTGTCGAGGCATCGGGCCGCATCTGGTCGATGAACGGCCAAGCAACGGCGCCTGCACCGACAACGCCGGCCATGCCGGTGGCGATGTAAAGAAAATCTCGACGGTTTGGATCTTCGATATCGGTTGCGCTCACGGGTGCCTGATCCTTTCGCCTCTTCCGTGCCGAAGGTCGAGCTTCCTGTCCCCGCTCAAAACGCCAGCCATTCGCGCATGGCAAAAGGCTAGCGGGACTCCTCCGGCATTTGGATTTCGGTTTATGCGTGAAGCCACCGCTTGTCCAGAGCGCAACAGGCGGGACGGCAGATTGTCGCGGCCCGTTCGGAAGGCCGGAATTCAGCCACTTACAGAGCCTTCCGGACCCGCGCTTGCAAAGGTCCGATACCGGTTCCGTCTCGAACATCGCGGCGGACCGCACAGGCAGAATCAGGCGATTCCCATCTACCGGGAAACAAGACACCACCGCCGAGCGCGGCGTAGGCCATATGGTTTAGGCTTCAGCCGACGCTGCAACGTGGTTTGCAGCAGTTCCGCATGGTGCAACAGTCACAAGGTGGATTGAGTGAAAACAGGCCTCTTAGATATGGTTAAGCCATACTATCTAGCGAACTACCACCTATGAGCGACCTACGAATCCTGACCCGCATGGTACCCTTCGATCTTAGTCGCTTGGATGGGAGAAAAGTACATGAAGGCAACACGGACTTTGCCGATCACAATAGCATTTGTAGTTCTGACCAGCTTGCCTGCATTTGCCCTTTCGGGCTGGTTTCCCGGCCATGGCGGGAATAATGGCGGCGGTAACAACGGTGGCGGCAACAACGGCGGCGGAACGGTTTCGCACTCCGCGCCTGGCCCTGTGATTGGTCTCGGCTTGCCGGCAGTCGTCGCTCTTGGCGGCTACCTGTGGGTAAGGAACCGCAATCGCAAGTCGAAAGACGGGCAATAGGCCTTAAGCAAGCGGCTTGCGCCGCGCGGGCAGCGAACCTGGGCGGGATCCTGCTTGGCTGACAGAGCGCGAGACGTGTGCGTGACTACTTTCGACGTGAGCAGAACTGAAATCGTAAACGAGGACGGCCGCGTCAGCGCGGCCGTTCAATGTCGTCTGCTGTACCTCGGCGTTACCGTTGTCGGCTTTGCCAACGGCATCAGCGAGAAGGCCGCAACCGAGATCCAGAACAACGGGATCGTGGCGGCGCTGTTCAATACGCTTGGCGTGAGCATCGTCATCTGGGCCGCGGCTGCAATCGCGGTCCTTTTGCTGTTGCGCGCCGACCATCGTGCGGCCGGGCGCATGGATTTCGCCGTCGCGGTCATTGCCTGCGTGACCTTCCTGGTACCCGCACCCTTCATGAGCTGGCTGGGCATCGCCCTTGCCGGCATCTACCTGTACGTCACATCTGCGAAATCGCCGTCGCTTCGGCGCGCGGGAACGGTGCTGCTGGCGTTGACGGTTCCCATGCTGTGGGCGCGCATCCTGTTTGCCGCCGCCGGTACACGCATACTCGAGATAGACGCCAAGCTGGTGAGCTGGATCGTCGGAACGCAGGCGAGCGGCAACACCATTCCGCTTGCCGACGGGTCGGGCGTGATCTTCCTCGAACCCGCCTGCTCCTCGCTTACAAACGTATCGCTGGCGATGCTGTGCGGCGTGCTTTTCGTCAGCGCGCAGGGCTTGAAATGGTCGAAACGGGCCATTTTAGCGACCGTTCTCGCCTGCGCCGCGACCGTCTTCATCAACGTCTTCCGCATCGCGCTGATCGGCGTGATGCCGCAGTATTATTCGACCATCCACGGCCCGACGGGAGCGGCCATCGCCGGCTGGGTGACCATCCTGACGATCGTCTTCATCTTCACGAAAGGGATCAGGCGCGATGCCAAGGCTGTCGCTTAGCCTCGCCTTTGCCCTGCTTCTGGCAGTGAGCCTCGGCCTCAAGGTCCAGCTTGGCTCGGCCACCAGTTTCACGGCCCAATATCCCGAAGGCGAGGACATTGCGGCACTGATGACCAAGCATGCCTTCGCCGTGACATTTCCCGAGCCCGACACCGACCCGCAATGGTTCACCGGCGTGCGCGACGGCTGCGTCATGCAGATTGCCAACGTGTCGCCGCAAGGCTGGCATCGCGCAGCGGTGGAATGGAAGGCGGGCGACAACCCTGTCGTCTATTCCGCAGGCACGACGCTGCACGACCAGCAGCCGATAGCCGGGCCGCTGATGCGTCATTATCTTCGCCGCTTCGAGCGTTATGCCGGCATCGATTCGCCGCCGCTGAAAGTGCGCGCCATCATCCGCACCGGCGACTGCCCGGACAGCTTCATCGCACCGTCCGAGTTGGCTTCGCTTTCAGACTGACGGCCACGCGCTATTTCGCGCCCAACCTCGCAAGCACAACCCTGGGTATATCGTACTGGCGCACGACGTCGTCGTGTCGGCGAAAGCCGCACAATTCGCGCTGGATGAACCATGCATAGACCGCGTCGGCCGCGGCCTTGACGAGCAGATCGCGCTCGGCCTCATTGCCCTGATGGTCGCGCAACCTCGCAAGGCACGCTTCGGCCTGCGCACCGGTACGGCCAAGCCCCGCGGCCTTCTCGGCAAGGATCTCATGGCCGAGCAGATCGAGCGCGGACTCGCCAGCATTGGTTTTCCACAAGAAATTGGGGGGCCTAAGGGACATAGATCGCCCTGAATTATTAATCGAAAGTGGTACGCAACAGTCTACTCCGCCGGGCGCGTCTCCGCGAGCGGACTCTCCTCGTTGAACAGAAAACCGCCGGACTGGCGCTTCCACAGCCGTGCGTAAAGGCCGTCGAGAGCGACTAGCTCGTCATGCGTGCCTTCCTCCACGATACGCCCCCCATCCAGCACGACGAGACGGTCGAGAGCGGCGATTGTGGAGAGGCGATGCGCGATGGCGATCACCGTCTTGCCTTCCATCAACCTGTGCAGATTTTCCTGGATCGCGGCCTCGATGTCGGAATCGAGCGCCGAGGTGGCTTCGTCGAGGATGAGGATCGGCGCATCCTTCAGGAACACGCGCGAGATCGCGACGCGCTGGCGCTGGCCGCCGGAGAGCTTGACGCCGCGCTCGCCGACGAAGGCCTCGTACCCGGCACGGCCCCGGTTATCGCGCAGGCCAAGGATGAAATTATGCGCCTCCGCGCGCTTGGCGGCAGCGACCACCTCGGCATCGCTCGCACCTTCCATGCCAAGCTTGATGTTGTCGCGCAGCGAGCGGTGGAACAGTGCCGTCTCCTGGCTGACGACGCCGATATTGGCGCGCAGCGAATTCTGGGTGACTTTCGAAATGTCCTGGCCGTCGATCAGGATCGCGCCGCTTTCCAGGTCGTAGAGACGCAGTATGAGATTGGCGAGCGTCGTCTTGCCGGCACCCGAAGGGCCGACCAGGCCGACCTTTTCACCCGGCCGCACGGTGAGGCTGATGTGGTCGAGGACGCCGTAGCCCTTGCCGTAGTGGAACTCGACGTTGTTCACCTCGATGCTCCCTCCAGTGACGACAAGTTCCCTTGCGTCGGGTGCGTCGACAAGGCCGAGCGGCTGCGAGATCAGCTCCTTGGAGTTTTCCAGCACGCCGAGGTTCCGCAGGATGCCGTTGAGCTGCATCATCAAGCGCCCAAGCAGCATGTTGAGGCGCAGCACGAGCGACAGCGTAAAGGCGACCGCGCCGACGGTTATGAGGTTTTCGACCCACAGATAAACGGCAAAACAGCCGATCGCCGTGATCATGATGCCGGACAACGCAGTCAGGGCCACCCTGACCCCGGTAAGGCGGCGGGTGAAGGGGCGGAGCTGGTCGAGATAGATGTCGAAGCCGTTGCGGATGTAGCTGTCGTCGCCATCGGCGGCGAAAAGCTTCAGCGTCTGCACGTTCGAATAGGAATCGACGATGCGGCCATTGATCATCGATCCGGCTTCCGCCGTCGCTTCCGCGTGCTTGCGAATGGAGGGGATGTAGAGCCTGGCGAGCCAGCTGAAGGCCACGATCCACACCAGCACCAGCGCCGCCAGACGCCAGTCGAGCGCGGCGACCAAGGCAAGCGTCGTGACCGTATAGACGATCATGAACCAGACCACCTCGATGAAGCTTTCCATCAGGTCGCCGGTGGCCTGCCCTGCCTGCCAGACCTTGGTAGCAATGCGACCGGCAAAATCGTTCTGGAAGAAGGAATAGGACTGGCGCGATACGTGCCGATGCGCCTGCCAGCGCACAAGGTTGAAGAAGCCCGGCACGATGGTCTGCTCGCCGACAAGCGCGGACAGGGCCACGACAACCGTGCGGATGACGAGAACCACCGCGATCATGAACGAGATTTCCCAGCCGGCGGCATTCCAAAGCGCTGCCCAACTGCGGTCAGCCGGGAGTTGGTCGAGAATATCGACCAGACGGCCGACGAAATAGAACAGCCCCGCCTCGACCAATGGCGCGATGCCGCCAATGACCAGCATGGCAAAAAACGCCAGCTTGGCCTGGCCGACATAGTGCCACAGAAAGCCGCCTGCCGTTGACGGCGGCTTCAGACTGGCGGGCTCCCTGAACGGGTAGACCCAGTTTTCAAACCAGCGATAGACGGGATCGAGCAGGCCCATTACTTGCGAACGCCTGCTGGCGCGCGTTCCCCTCCCCCTTGCGGGGAGGGGTCAGGGGTGGGGGTATCTTCCATCAAACCCAGCACGCGCAATATTTCCTCGATGCATCCGGCAAGATTTTCACCAACATCGCCGGTCGTGAAGCGAACAACGCAATAACCGCGATTCGCCAGCCAGCTATCGCGCAGTCTATCCCGCCTAAACCCTTCGTCCGTGAAATGCCATTCACCGTCAACTTCGATGACCAGTTTTCGTTCGTGAATGGCGAAGTCGGCAACATAGTGTCCGATCGGAGCCTGCCTTCGAACGTGCAAACCGTAGAGGCGACGGAATTCACGCAATTCGGACCAGAGCCGCTTCTCGCCGTCGGTCGTGGAACGGCGCAGCTTGCGCGCCTTCTGAACGATCGCCGCGCTATTGGCTGTCGGCATGCACACCCCCACCCCTGACCCCTCCCCGCAAGGGGGAGGGGAAAGCTCACTACTCCGCCGCCTGTTCCTCCAGTTCGCCGGCCGGCTCGGCAGGGCCTTCGTCGAGCAGGAAGCCGCCGGACTGGCGTTGCCACAGTTGCGCGTAAAGGCCGCCCTTCTCGATAAGGGATTCGTGCGAGCCCTCCTCGATGACGCGGCCCTTATCCATCACCACTAGCCGGTCCATCGCCGCAATGGTGGAGAGCCGGTGTGCGATGGCAATGACGGTCTTGCCCTGCATCAGCTTGTAGAGGTTCTCCTGGATGGCGGCCTCCACTTCCGAATCGAGCGCCGACGTCGCCTCGTCGAGAATGAGGATCGGGGCATCCTTCAGCATGACGCGGGCAATGGCGATGCGCTGCCGCTGGCCGCCGGACAGCTTGACGCCGCGCTCGCCGACATGGGCATCGAAGCCCTTGCGACCCTTGTGGTCGGCAAGGCCGCCGATGAAATCCATCACCGCCGCGCGCCGCGCCGCCTCGACCATCATCTCCTCGGTCGCATCCGGGCGGCCGTAGAGGATGTTGTCGCGCACCGAGCGGTGCAGCAGCGAAGTGTCCTGCGTGACCATGCCGATCTGGGCGCGCAAGCTGTCCTGCTTGACCGAGGCGATCTCCTGCCCGTCGATGAGGATGCGGCCCCTTTCCAGGTCGTAGAAGCGCAGCAGCAGGTTGACCAGCGTTGATTTGCCGGCCCCTGAGCGCCCGACGATGCCGACTTTTTCACCCGGATGGATGACAAGCGACAGGTCTTCGATGATGCCCTTCTGCTTGCCGTAGTGGAAGCCGATGCCATCGAACTCGATCTTGCCCTTATCGACGACAATCTCCTTGGCACCGGAGCTGTCTTCCACCAGACGCGGCAGCGAGATCGAGCCAATGCCGTCCTGCACCGTGCCGATGTTCTCGAACAGCGCCGACATTTCCCACATGATCCATTGCGACATGCCCCAAAGGCGCAGGACAAGGCCGATGACGACGGCCACCGCGCCGATGGACACCGCCTCGTTCAGCCACAGCCAGATCGACAGCGCCGAGACAGAGAACAGGAGCAGCGAGTTGATCAGGTAGAGCAGCCCGTAAAGGCTGGTTACGAGGCGCATGGAACGGTAGACCGTGTCCATGAAGATCGCCATGCTGTCGCGCGCATAGACCGCCTCGCGGCGAGCATGCGAGAACAGTTTCACCGTCTGGATGTTGGCGTAGGAATCGACGATGCGCCCGGTCATCACCGAGCGCGCATCGGCTTGCGCCTCCGACACCTTGCCAAGGCGCGGAATGAAGTGGCGCAGCAGAAGTGCGTAGGCGACCAGCCAGACAACCAGCGGAACCGCAAGGCGCCAGTCGGACGAGCCGACGATGAACACCATGCCGAGGAAATAGACCACGACGTAGTTGAGGACATCGATGACCTTGACCACGCATTCGCGCACGGCAAGCGCCGTCTGCATCAGCTTGGTGGCGATGCGCCCGGCAAACTCGTCCTGATAGAAGGTCATCGACTGCTTCAGCAGGTAGCGATGCACGTCCCAGCGGATGCGCATCGGGTAGTTGCCCATCAAGGTCTGCTGGTGGACCAGCGACTGCAAAAACGCCATGCCGGGCAGCAGCACCACCACGACGAGAGCCATGATGGCGAGCTTCCAACCTTCCGTCTGCAGGAAGGTTTCGCGGTTCTGCGCCGACAGCCAGTCGACGATACGGCCGAGGAAGCCGAACATCCACACTTCGGCCAGCGCAATCGAGGTGATCAGCAACCCGGTAGCGACGAGATAAGGCCACGCCCCTCGCGTATAATGCAGGCAAAATGCGACCAGGGTCTTGGGCGGCTCGACCGGCTCTGCGACCGGAAACGGATCGAGTCTTTCTTCAAACCAGCGAAACATCGGTTCGGCACTTTCTTCTTTGTCAGTTGCAGTTTCTGCGCCCGTTTACGCAGCCAATGGACGCATGGACCCCTCGTCACGGGGCTCGGATGGATCTGCCGAAGCACCTCTCCGCTCGCGCGCTATATAGGATGGCGAACGCATGTCTCCGACAGGCCCATCAGGAGATTCCTGACAGGCCACGTCGGCAGAACGATGCCCGCCGCCAGAGCGGAACAGGCCAAACAGGCGACGCACCAGCGAAGGCCGGCTGTAGTCCGGCACCGCGCACGAGAAGTCGACGTCCGGCAGCATGCCGCGATGCGGCCTGCGCCTGGTTTCGGCATGAACGGCGGAAGAATAGGTTTCGCCGACAAGGAGCGCCCAGGTTGCCAGCTTGCGCTCGTGCAGGCTGCGGGAACCGGGGACTTTGCATGGATCGAACATAGGTCCGTCCTCCAGGAAAAAAGTCGAATGGAAATCACGGCCGCAACGGCTGGCAGCATTGCCATCGAACGCGGACTTGCCGGAATGCGAAGCAGACTCAGGCGGGGCTGCGAACCCCTTGGACGCATTGGAAAACATGGCTGGTTACCTTCGAAAGCCGTGAAAGCGTTTCGGCGGGAATCAGCGCGAGCGTTTTGAAAGTGTCAGTGAAGCGTCGAACCGAGTGCCGCCGTCAGGCAGTAAGCCCACGGATGGGGCGGTGAATGTCTACGGACATTATGAATTCCATATCCCGCCTCCGTCAGTTCGAGTTGACAATGGCGGGCATATACACGCAATCGCAGAAAACCACCACCCGAAAGTCCAGCCACTGCCAAAAGCGCGCTCTGGCTGTGGCCGATCTGCCACGCAGGAAAAGCACCTCGAAATGCAAGACGATCTGCGCATCGCCCTCTACCAGCCGGATATCGCCGGCAATACCGGCACAATCCTGCGCCTCGCTGCGTGCCTTGGGCTGGGCGTCGACATCATCGAGCCGGCGGGCTTCGATCTGTCGGACCGGGCGCTCAAGCGGGCCGGGATGGACTATATCGAAATGGCGGCGCTGACCCGTCATCTCGACTGGGCGGCCTTCGAGGAGAAGCGGAATGCCGACGGACGCCGGCTGCTGCTTTTGTCGACCAAGGCCGCGACCGTCTACACCAGCTTTTCCTTCGAGAAAGGCGACACGCTCTTGTTCGGGCGTGAATCGGCCGGCGTACCCGACCATGTCCACGACAACGCCGATGCCCGCCTGCTGATCCCGATGAAAAACGGCGCCCGCAGCCTCAACGTCGCCGTCTCTGCGGCAATGGTCGCCGGAGAAGCGATCCGGCAGATCGGCTAGCGGCAAGGCGCTGCCAACCGGCTTTGCAGAGACGAATTCCTGACGGATGCACATAACCTTACCCCGCGTTTGCAGATCGAACGCCTAACTGCTACAACCTCAACATTAGTTGAGGTCAAGCGGGAATTTTCGATGGCGCGCGAATGGACCGTCGGGGAGGTTGCGGCGAGAAGCGGCGTGGCGGTTTCAGCCTTGCATTTCTATGAGCGGAGCGGGCTGATCCGCAGCTACCGCACAAGCGGCAACCAGCGCCGCTACGGTTCGGACGTGCTGCGCCGCGTGGCGGTGATCAAGGTGGCGCAAGACGTCGGCATCTCTCTGGCCGATATCCGCGCAGCACTCGATTCATTGCCCGAAGGGCGCACGCCGACGCGCGACGATTGGGGACGGCTTTCGGCCGGTTGGCGCGACGACCTCGATAAGCGCATCACACAACTGAAGAAGCTGCGCGACGGCCTGACCGACTGCATCGGCTGCGGCTGCATGTCGATCGACCGCTGCCCGCTGCGCAACAAGGAAGATCGCCTCAGCCGTGACGGACCCGGAGCGCGACGGCTGGTTGTGCCCTGAATGGAGGTGTCAGTCTGCGGCAGGCAGGCGGCGAATGGTGAACTCGATGACGTCGTTCGGGCGTTCGAACCAGCTTTCGATCTCGGTCCAGTAGGCCTGCTTCGGCCAGCGCTCGAACCACTCCTGCGCCTTCAGTCTCGCATCCGAGCGCGACAGCACGAAAGTCTCGCGCAAAAAGCCGTCTCGCGGCCGACCGGCGCGGCTTGCGCGGCTCTGGTCAAGCCGTTTTTTCAACCCATCCAGCGGTGGTCTTGCCGGAGTGCGCAAAAAAGCCTCCTTGACGCTTTCTGCCCAGAGATTAGGGATCGCCACGGAAAAAGACGAGTCATTTGTCGGGCCAAGCGAACCCGAAACGGAGACCGAATTGCAGCGACCTGACATTACGGCCGGATTGCCCATCGACATCGAAGCGAAGAAGGAAACCGCAAGGGTATGGTTCGAGGAACTGCGCGACCGCATCTGCGCCGGCTTCGAGCAGCTCGAGGACGAAGTGTCCGGCCCGCAGTCAAGTTGGGAGCCCGGGCGCTTCGAGCGGACGCCGTGGGTGCGCGACGAGGGCAAGGGCGGCGGCGGCACCATGTCTATGATGAAGGGCCGCCTGTTCGAGAAGGTCGGCGTCCATACCTCGACCGTGCATGGCGAGTTCTCACCCGAATTCCGCAAGCAGATGCCCGGAGCCGACGAAGACCCGCGCTTCTGGGCAAGCGGCATTTCGCTGATCGCGCATCCCTGGAACCCCAATGTCCCGGCTGTGCATATGAACACGCGCATGGTTGTGACCTCGCGCCAGTGGTTCGGCGGCGGCGCTGATCTGACGCCGGTGCTGGATCGTCGCCGCACGCAGGCCGATCCCGATACGGTCGCCTTCCACCGCGCCATGCAGTTTGCCTGCGACAAGAACCGCGGCATTGCCGACTACGACCGGCTGAAGACATGGTGCGACGAATATTTCTACCTGCCGCATCGCGACGAAGCCCGCGGCATCGGCGGCATCTTCTTCGACTGGCTGCATTCGGAGGAGGAGAAAGGCGGCTGGAACGCCGATTTCTCCTTCGTGCAGGATGTCGGACGCGCCTTCCTCGTCGTCTACCAGCACCTCGTGCGCAAGAACTTCAACGACAACTGGACCGACGCCGACCGCGACGAACAACTGGTGCGCCGGGGCCGCTACGCCGAGTTCAACCTGCTCTATGATCGCGGCACCATCTTCGGCCTGAAGACCGGCGGCAACGTCGCCTCGATCCTGTCTTCCCTGCCGCCGGAAGTGAAATGGCTGTAAAATCTGCGTGAGCGCGATGTGAGCCGCAATCGTGTCCAGATCATCGAATCTGGGCGGCGATTGTGGCTTTTGAGGCCATTTGGAATATCTTTTTCGTCTAATACACTGCTGAAAAATCAGCGTTATTTCTTATGCCGGACCGGGAAACGCCGGCGGCTCACCACCCACGAACCGCGACCCGACGTATCTGGACGGTCTATTGTCTGCCGGGCGACGTTTCAAGAAACGCGCCCGCCATTCCAGGAGAGCCTGCCATGCGCAAGCTTGTTGTTTCGGCTGCTGTAGCCACCTTCCTCGCCTCCGGTTCAATGGCCTTTGCTGCCGTTCACCACACCACCGGCAACGTAAAAACGTTCAACGCCACGGCCAAGAGCCTGGTCCTCCAGGACGGCACCACCTTCCAGCTTTCGAAGTCCTTCAAGGATCCTGGCCTGAAGGTCGGCGAGAAGGTCACCGTCTCGTGGGACATGAGTGGCAAGAACAAGGTTGCTGAATCGGCGATGGCCGCGAAGTAACCGTCCAACCGGCGGCAGCGACGGGGTCAGGCCGCAAGGCTTGGCCCCGACGTTTTTGTCGGATCGCCATTCGGCTGGACCAGTACAAAACCGAATTTTCAACCGACACGCGCAACAAAATCCGGCCAGCCGTGTTATGCTTTCGTCTCATTCAAAACGAGGAAAGGAGAAACCCATGAAAGAGTTCCATTGCGGGTCGCTCGTCCCCGGCTGCGAATGGCACACGCGTGCCGACGAGGAAGCCGAAGTGATGCGCCGGGCTGTCGACCACATGCGCGAGACGCATGGCGAGACCGTGATTCGCGAAACCATGGTCGAGGCTATTCGCTCTCGCATCGAGAACGCGCGAGACGCGGCCTGATTCAGATGAGAGCGGCCTAATTCGGGTCGCGTGCTCTAAGTCTTCTTGAGTTCCTTCGCGGCGCGCTCGAGCAGCGCGTCGCGCTCAAGCCCGAAACCCGACTCGATCCAGTCGTTCTCAAGCCGCTTCAGCAACGCGCCAAGCTTTGGCCCGGGTGCAGCACCGAGCGATGTCATGTCGGAGCCCTTGAGGGGAAAAACCGGCTTTTGCCATTTTTCGGCAAAGCCAAGCAGGCGCGAGAAGCCGCCTGCTTGCATCAGCGCAGAAGTGTCCTCAACGGCGCGTGCCCTTGCGGTTGCCAGCGAAAGCCGCAACCTGTCGGCAAAAACCTGCGGATCGCCGAGATAGAGCAGCTTTGCCAGCGTGCCTTCAGTCGTGGCGGGATCGAGCGCCGGCCTCAGCGCCCAGCGCTCCATCCGGTTGGTTTCTGCAGTCGAGAACCGCAGCCTTTCGGCAAGCGCCTTCATGCGGGCGGCATCTGGCGGCACCATGGCTTGCAATCTCAGGATTGGGTCCGGTGACCAGCCGAAATCAGCCTCGGCCCGAACCAGCGCATGAATGGCGTCGATGCCCCATTTCTCGCTTTCGGGCAGCACGCGCGACAGAACGCCTGCCTGCCGCATCCACAACAGCGCCCGTGATGGATCCGGTGCTGACAGGAGCTTCTTCAGTTCCGCCCACACGCGCTCGGCCGAAAGCCGGTCGAGCCCTTCCTTCAGCCGTGCGCAGGCCTTGAGGCCATCGGCGTCGGGACGGCCATCGCCATACCAGGCAAAGAAGCGGAAGAAGCGCAGGATGCGCAGATAGTCCTCGCGGATGCGCGCTTCGGCATCGCCGATGAAGCGCAGCCGGCGCGCCGCGATGTCTCCAAGCCCGCCGACGAGATCGACGACAGTGCCGTCGGCCTCGGCATAAAGCGCGTTGATGGTGAAGTCGCGCCGTTCGGCATCGGCCTTCCAGTCACGCCCGAACGAAACCTTGGCGTGACGCCCATCGGTCTCGATGTCGGCGCGCAGCGTCGTCACCTCGAAGGGCTTGCCGCCGGCGACAACCGTGACCGTGCCGTGTTCGATCCCGGTCGGGACAGCCTTGAAACCGGCAGCTTCGGCCCGCCGAACCGTTACCTCCGGCAAGGTGGTGGCGGCGATATCGACATCGGCAACGCCCTGGCCAAGCAGCGCATTGCGCACCGCACCGCCGGCGATGCGCGCAGCCTCGCCGCCTTCGGCAAGCACGGCCAGCAGCCGCTGGAGGTGCTTGTCGTCAAGCCACTTGGCCCGTCCGGCTATTGTCACCGTCTCGCTCACGCATAGAGCCTTTCATAAAGCGTGCGGATAATGCCTGCCGTCACGCCCCAGATGCGTTGGCCGTCATAAGGCATTTCATAGAACATCCATTCGAGGTCGTTCCACATGCGGCTGCCTTTCTGGTGGTTGGCAGGGTCCATGAGGAAGCGCAACGGCACCTCGAAGGCCGCATCGACCTCGTCAGGGTTGAGATGGAGGTGGAAACCGGGCTTCACCACCGACAGAACCGGTGCGATGCGGTAGCCGGTGCCGGACACATAATCCGGCATGCGCCCGACAACATCGATATAGCCATTTTCGAGGCCGATTTCCTCGGCGGTTTCGCGCAAGGCAGTGAACTCGGGCGATGGGTCGCTTGCATCAATGCGCCCGCCCGGAAACGCCACTTGCCCGGTGTGACTGCGCAGCGTCTCGGCCCGCTTGGTCAGGATCACCGTGGCTTCCGAACCATGATCGACAACGGGAATGAGCACGGCGGCACCCCGCAACTTGTCTCGGTTGACCAGAAGGCGCGGATGGCCCGGATTGAAGCGATGGTCGCCATAGTCTGGCTGGTCGCCTTCGGACGCGCTTTGCCGGGCCGCGCGCATGCGGAAAGCCTCGGCGGAAAAAGGTGCAGGTTCAGCCATGGCCGTCAGGCGCTCAACTTTCTCAAGGCGTCCGCCGGCATGATCGGATAAATCTCGCCGCGCGAGCGTATGGCGAACATCGTTTGGCCGTCGATCTCGATCTCTTCGCCATGTTCGACCAGCTCGTACATCACCGGGCGCGCCACCAGCGCTTCCAGCCGCCCGCGCACCAGCACATAAGGCTTCAGGCCGCCGGTTTCGCTTTCATCGACAAAGCGCAGCGGATGCCCGGGACCCGCTTCCACCACATCGCCGACATTGGTGCGGAAGGTGACCGCCTGTTCGGCGCCCTGCCCCGCGACATTAACCTCGACGGCAATGAAAGGCGCATCGACAACGCGGATGCCAACCCTTTCCACCGGCGTGACGAGATAGGTCTTGCCGTCCTCGTCCTTGCGCAACACGGTCGAAAACAGTTGGACCAGCGGCATGCGGCCGATCGGCGTTCCCATGTAGAACCAGGTGCCGTCCTGCCGGATTTCCATGTCGAGATCGCCGCAGAACGCCGGATTCCAGCGTTCCACCGGCGGCAGGCCCTTGCCGGCGCGGGTGGCGCGCGAGATCAGCGCTTCCAGTCCGCGCGCGTCGGCAGCACTTGCAAGGCTTGCTTCACGATGTTCGGAGGCGTCCGTCATGGTCACGAAATAGTCACTGTTGTTGCGCTTGTCAGCCTAGGCCTGTGAATTAGACTCCGTATGTGGTTTAGACTCCTATCGCTTGCCGCGCGAGATCGAATCGCAGCCGAATGAGGACGGTTCGCCGTCTCCAGCATAAGGATCGAGGCACTATGAGCGTTATCGTCAAGGAAAGCCCGCTCAGCGAAAAGGACATGGTCGAACAGGCCGAAAAGGCGCTGGCCGACATTTCCCGGGTGCGCGATGGCATCGGCCGGGTGATTTTCGGCCAGGAAAGCGTGGTGGAACGCACGCTGGTTGCCTTGCTGGCCGGCGGCCACGCGCTTCTGGTCGGCGTACCGGGCCTTGCCAAGACCAAGCTTGTCGAAACGCTCGGCATCGTGCTCGGCCTCGACGCCCGCCGCATCCAGTTCACGCCGGACCTGATGCCGTCCGATATCCTCGGCTCCGAAGTGATGGAGCAGGACGAAAGCGGCAAGCGTTCCTTCCGCTTCATTTCAGGACCGATCTTCGCCCAACTGCTGATGGCCGACGAGATCAACCGCGCCTCGCCGCGCACCCAGTCGGCGCTGTTGCAGTCGATGCAGGAATATCATGTCACAGTGGCCGGAGCGCGCCACGACCTGCCCGCGCCGTTCCATGTGCTTGCGACGCAGAACCCGCTCGAGCAGGAAGGCACCTATCCGCTGCCGGAAGCCCAGCTCGACCGTTTCCTGATGCAGGTCGACATTCTCTATCCCGAGCTGGAAGCGGAACGGCGCATCCTTCTGGAAACAACCGGCGTCGATGAGGCGAAGGCAGCGAATGTGCTCAACCCCGAGCGGCTGCGCGAAATCCAGATGCTGATCCGCCGCATGCCGGTGCCCGAAAGCGTGGTCGAGGCAATCCTCAAGCTGGTTCGCTCGGCCCGCCCCGGCCAGGGCGACGCCGAGGCCGACAAGACCATCGCATGGGGTCCCGGTCCCCGCGCCAGCCAGGCGCTGACGCTGTGCGCCCGGGCGCGCGCGCTTTACGACGGACGCCTTGCGCCCTCCATCGACGACGTGCGCGCGCTGGCCGAGCCTGTGCTGCAGCACCGCATGGCGCTGACCTTTGCCGCGCGCGCCGAAGGCATGAGTGTGCGCGATGCCGTGGCGAGGCTTGTGAAGGCCGTCTGATGGGAAGGATCGGCGAAGCCCAGGCACCCGAGCAAGCGCGCGAAGCGCTGGCACGCGGCCGCCAGCGGGCGTCGCTGGTGCCTGATCTGCTGGTCGAAGCCCGCCGCATCGTCAACACCGTGATCGCCGGCTGGCATGGCCGTCGCAGGCGCGGCATCGGCGAAAACTTCTGGCAGTTCCGGCCCTACGTCGAGGGCGAGGCGGTGAACCGCATCGACTGGCGCCGTTCAGCCCGCGACGACCATACCTATATCCGCGACCGCGAATGGGAGGCCGCGCACACTGTCTGGCTCTGGGCCGATCCCTCGCCCTCGATGCTGTACAAATCCGCCACGGCAACCGTCTCGAAAGAGTCGCGCGCGCTGGTGCTGGCGCTCGCCATGGCCGAGCTTCTGTCGCGCAGCGGCGAGCGCATCGCATGGCCGGGCCTGACCGATCCGTTCACCGCGCGCAACGGAGCCGAGCGCATCGCCTCGCATCTTGCCCATGCAGCAATGCTTCCTTCGAAGCCGGACCTTTCCGGCATCCGCCGCTTTTCCGACATCGTGCTGGTCAGCGACTTCCTCGATCCGGTCGAGGAAACTTTCGAATGGCTGGACGTGCTTTCCCGCCACGGCGTGCGCGCGCATCTGGTCGAAGTCGCCGACCCGGCCGAAGAGACCTTCCCTTATGCCGGGCGCACCGAGTTCACCGATCCTGAAACCGGCGAGAAGCTGACCGCCGGACGCGCCGAAATGCTGGCCGACGACTATCGCCGCCTCTATCGGGCGCGGCGCGAGGAACTGGCGAGCCGCTGCAAGCGCATGGGCTGGAGCTTCACCACCAACCACACCGACCGCCTCGCCTCCGAGGCGCTGGTGCGCCTGCACATGGCGATGGCTGCCGACGGCATGCCGTCAGGAAGGGCGGTGGCATGAGCTGGCTGCCGCTTTCCTTCGGCGCGCCGATGGTGCTTTGGGGCCTGCTCGCGCTGCCGGTGATCTGGTGGCTGCTGCGCTTTACCCCGCCGAAGCCGCAGACCGAGGTGTTCCCGCCGCTGAAGATACTGGCGCGCGTTTTGAAGCGCGAGGAGACGCCGCAGCAAAGCCCGTGGTGGCTAACCCTGCTGCGTCTTCTGATGGCGGCGCTGATCGTGATGGCGCTGGCCGAGCCGGTATTCAATCCGCGCGAGAAACTGCCGACCGATGGTGCGGCGCTTGCGCTGGTCATTGACAATGACTGGGCAGCCGCACCCGATTGGGACAAGCGCGTTGCCACCGCCGAGCGGCTGATCGCCGATGCGGGCACGACAGGCGTTCCGGTCGTGCTGGCCTTCACCGCCGAAAAGCCCAACGCCGAGATCGGCCCGTTCGATGCGGGTGCAGCACTCGACCGGCTGCGCGCAACCAAGCCGCGCCCGATCCCGACCGACCGGCCGGCGGTCTATGCCCGCGTTGCCGAGACGCTGGCGACGCTGCCCGGCGCAAGCGTTGCGGTGCTGGCCGACGGCCTGGCCGCAAGCGGCGACGAAGCGGCCTTCAACACATTGCTGTCGCAGAACGCCGCCAACGTCGTGTGGGCGGTGCCGGATCGCTTGACGCAGGTCGGTTTCGCGGCAGCCGAAAACGAAATGGACGGCTTTGCGCTGACCGCCATCCGCGCCGCCGGCAATCCCGGCCCCGGCCAGATCACTGCTGGCGCCTTCGACGACAAGGGCCGCCGCATCGCCGATGCGACGCTGACCTTCGCGCCCGGCGAGACGACGGCCACCGGCACGATGAAGGTGCCGTTTGAACTGCGCAACGATTTCGCAGCGATTGCGCTCGACGGCGAACGCCATGCCGGTGCGGTGCGCGTGCTGGACGACAGCTCGAAGCGCCGCCGCGTCGGCCTGCTGTCGCAAGCCGAAGCCGACCAGGCGCAGCCGCTTTTGTCGCCGCTCTACTATATCCGCCGCGCGCTCTTGCCGTTTGCCGATCTGGTCGAACCGCAGAGCGCCGACCTCGCCGACGCAATTCCGCAGCTTCTGGACCAGAAGCCGGCCATGATCGTGATGGCTGATGTCGGCACCATCCCCGAACAGGCCCACGTCAAGCTGGTCGATTGGGTCGAAAAGGGCGGCACGCTGGTGCGCTTTGCCGGGTCGCGGCTTGCTGCCGCCAGCGCCGGCGATGATCTGCTGCCGGTGAGATTGCGCACCGGCGAGCGCTCGCTGGGCGGTGCGCTGTCATGGACGACGCCGCAACCGGTGACGGAATTTCCGGCGACCGGTCCCTTCGCCGATCTTGCCCCGCCAAGTGAGGTAACGGTGAGCCGGCAGGTGCTGGCCGAACCTTCCGCCGACATCGTTGACCGCACCTGGGCAAATCTCGCCGACGGCACGCCGCTGGTGACCGGCATGAGGAAGGGCAAGGGCACGGTCGTGCTGTTCCACGTCACGCCGGAAGCGACATGGTCGAACCTGCCGATCTCCGGCAGCTTCGTCGAGATGCTGTCTCGCATCGTGCAACTGTCGCGCAACCAGGGCAGCATTGCCGCCGCAAACGATACGCCAGCCTCCGCGCTCGCACCCTACCGCATGATCGCCGCCGACGGCGCACTGGTGCCGCCGCCGGCCGACGCCCGCCCGCTTGCCCCGCACGCCGCCAGCGCCGTCACGCTGGAAAATCCGCCCGGCCTTTACGGTTCCGAAGCCGGCGTCGTGGCGCACAATTTGTTGAACGCCGACAGCACGTTTACGCCGCTTCAGCGGCCGCAGGTTTCGGCTCCGGTCACCAACATCCAATATGCCTTCGATGAATCGCATCACCTCAAGGGTTCGCTGGTGGCCGCGGCATTGGCGCTGATGGTGCTGGATACGCTGGCCGTGTTTTGGATGGGCGGCCTGTTCTCGCGCCGGCCCAGGCTGCGCGGTCGCGCTGCCACTGCCACCATTCTGCTCGTCGCGCTCGGCGCACTGGCCTTGCCCATCGACAAGGCGCGCGCCGACGACGCCAAGCCGGACGATGCGATCTCCATCGAGGCGATTTCGACCACGCGGCTGGCTTACGTGATCACCGGCGAACCGGGCGTCGATGCCGTCAGCCGCGCCGGACTTGAAGGCCTGACCCGCTTCCTCATCGAAAAGACGGCACTTGAGCCGGGCGAACCGGCGGGCGTGGACATCGCCAAGGACGAGTTGTCGTTCTATCCGCTGATCTACTGGCCGATCGATCCGGCAGCGCCGATGCCGACGGAAGCCGCCATCGCCCGCATCGACGCCTATATGCAGCAGGGAGGAACGGTGCTGTTCGACACGCGCGACCAGTTCGCCAACGGCATCGGCGCGGATTCGGCCAGCCCTGCGACCGAAAGATTGCGCGACATCTTGAGCGGCCTGAATGTGCCGCCGCTGGAGCCCGTGCCGAGCGATCACGTGCTGACCAAGGCGTTCTATATCCTTCCCGAGTTTCCCGGCCGCTTCGACGGCAGCCCGCTTTGGGTCGAAGCTTCGCTCGATGCGTCCAACTCGGAGAACCGCCCGGTCAGGACCGGCGACGGCGTTTCGCCGATCATGATCACCGCCAACGATTTCGCAGGTGCCTGGGCCATCGATTCCAGCGGCAACCCACTGTTGCCGACGGTACCGTCCGACCCGATGCAGCGGATTTACGCGCTGCGCGGCGGCGTCAACATCATGATGTACATGCTGACCGGCAACTACAAATCCGATCAGGTGCACGTGCCGATCCTGCTCGAACGGTTGGGGCAGTGACATGAACTGGTCGCTGTCCTTCGAACCGCTTCTGTCATGGCCGCTTTTGGCGGCGGTTGTTGCACCACTGGCGCTGCTTGCGCTTGTCGGCCTGTGGCTGCGTCAGCGTGGGGCCTTGTTCCGTGCGGCTGCACTTGTCGCGCTGGCGGCTGCCCTGCTCAACCCGGTCCTTCTCGACGAGGATCGCGAGCCGCTGCAAAGCGTCGTCGCCGTCGTGGTCGACCGCAGCCAGAGCCAGGATATCGGCGAGCGCAGCAAGCAGACCGACGAGGCATTGGCCGGCATCAAGGAAAGGCTGGCGCGCTTCAAGCAGTTCGACGTGCGCGTGGTCGAGACCGGCAATGCGGGCGCTGCCGGCGACCGCACCGAGACCCGGCTTTTCTCAGCGCTGGAAAGCGCGGTGCGCGACGTGCCGCCGTCACGCATTGCCGGCGCGGTGATGATCACCGACGGCCAGGTACATGATGCGCCGGGTTCAGCGCCTGAATTCAACGCGCCGCTGCACGCCCTCATTACCGGTGAGGAAAACGAGAAGGACCGCCGCATCCGTTTCGAGAAAGCGCCGCGCTTCGGCCTTGTCGGCAAGCCGCTCGACATGACCTATCGCGTCATCAGCACGGACCGGCAGTCCGGCCCTGTCGATGTGCGCGTGTCGGTCAATGGCGAGCAGGTCTCGGTGGAGCGCGCCTTCGTCGGCCAGGAAATGCCGCTGCAGGTCACCATTCCCAACGCCGGGCGCAACATCATCGAGCTTGCCATTCCCAAGGAAGACGGCGAACTCACCGAAACCAACAACCGCGCCATCGCGCTGGTGGACGGCATCCGCGAGAACCTGCGCGTGCTCTTGGTGTCGGGCGAGCCGCATGCCGGCGAGCGCACGTGGCGCAACCTGTTGAAATCGGACGCCTCGGTCGATCTCGTCCACTTCACCATCCTGCGCCCGCCGGAAAAGCAGGACGGCACCCCGATCAACGAACTGTCGCTGATCGCCTTCCCCACGCGCGAGCTGTTCGTGGAGAAGATCAGCGAGTTCGATCTGATCATCTTCGACCGCTACCAGCACCGCGACGTGCTGCCGATCCTCTATTACGACTACATCTCCGAATATGTCGAAAACGGAGGTGCGCTCTTGATCGCAGCCGGCCCCGAATATGCCGGCGAAAGCACCATCGCCAACACGCCGCTGATGGCGGCGCTGCCGGCCATGCCGACGGGCAAGGTCATCGACAAGGCGTTCTACCCTCGCCTGACCGATCTCGGCCAGCGCCATCCGGTGACGCGCGGACTGGACGGATCCGGCAGCGAGCCGCCGCATTGGGGCCGCTGGTTCCGCACCATCGGCATCGAGAACCCCGAAGGCGAAGTGGTGATGAAGGGTGCCGACGACCAGCCGCTTCTCTTGCTCGACCGCAAGGGCGAGGGCCGCGTCGGCATGCTGTTGTCCGATCAGGGCTGGCTGTGGGCGCGCGGCTATGAAGGCGGCGGACCGCATGTGCAGCTTTACCGGCGTCTGGCGCACTGGCTGATGAAGGAGCCGGAGCTCGAGGAAGAACGGCTGACCGCCGACGGCCGCGGCATGGTGCTGGAGATCCGCCGCCAGACGATGAGCGACGATCCAGGCACGGCGCAAGTCATCACCCCATCCGGCAAGACGCTTGCGGTGAAGCTGGAAAAGTCGGAGCCCGGCGTGTTCCTCGGCAGCGTCGAGGTCAGCGACATCGGGCTCTATCAGGTCGGCAATGGCAACCTTTCGGCACTTGCCCATGTCGGCCCGGTCAACGCGCCGGAATTCGCCGATGTCGTCTCGACCCCCGACAAGCTGCGGCCGGCGGCGGAAGCGGTCGGCGGCAGCGTTCGCCGGCTGGCCAGCGCGTCGTTGACAGGCGGTATCGCCGTGCCCTCGGTGGTGCCGGTCAGGGGCGGCGGCGAAGCTGCCGGAAACGACTGGATCGGCTTCAGGACGACCGACGACAGTGTTCTGAAGGCCGTGAGCCAGGTGCCGCTGTTCGGCGGCTTCCTCGGCCTTGGCCTGCTGCTGCTTGCACTCGGCTCGATGTGGTATCGGGAAGGAAGATAGGGCAGTAGGGCAGTAGGGCAGTAGGGCAGTAGGGCAGTAGGAAATGGCAACAGCCCGGTTGCCACCCAAGCAAGACCAGCTCGCGAAGCTGCAATCACATATTGCCCTACTGCCCTACTGCCCTACTCGCATACCCCCTATTCTTCAGGCTCGGTGGTAAACGTGAGCGGATAGCCGGCTGCCTTGCCGGCATCCGTGGCGCGGGTTGCCTTGGTCTCGGCAACATCCTTGGTGAACACCGCGACCACGCACACGCCGCGCTGGTGCGCCGTGATCATGACGCGCTGCGCCTGGTCCGCATTGAGACGGAACTCGGCCTTGAGCACCCGCACGACAAATTCGCGCGGCGTGTAGTCGTCGTTGAGCAGGATAACCTTGTAAAGCTTTGGCCGCTCGGTCTTGGGCCGCGTCTCAACGCGCGGCCTGACGGGCGGCTCAATGGTCGGAGTGGAGGATGCCATGATGCCTTACTTCATCATCGCCGCCCGGCAGTTCAAGGGCCTCCACCACTGCCTTCGGCGCAACATGCATCGAAGGCAGCGGCGCGCATCGGGAAATCCGATTCGAAATCAGGCCCTTCAGTCCGTTTGCTGAATCACTTCGGCAATCGGCCCTACTTCCGCAGCACCGCGCTCAGAACGTCGCGGATGCCGATCGAGCCGACAAAACGCGACTGCTCGTCAAACAGCGCAACGGGCGCCGTCTGCGAACGATGCATGGCAAGCATCACCGTCTTGAGCGGTGTTCCGGGCGTTGCCCAGAACACTTGCGAGACCTCTTCCGGCTGCTTGTCGACATCGGCACAGGAGATCCAGACGGCCGGCTTGCCGTTGCGTTCGGCAGCGACGACCAGATCGTTCTTGTCGAGCTTGAAGCGCGTGGTGGCGCGGCGGTCGAGCCACACCCAGCCGCCCTTGTCCGTTTCAAGCTCGCTCTTGGCGCGCATGACGTTCCATGCGGTCAGCACCGACAGCGGGTTCACGTTGGCGATGAAGTCGCGCACATATTCGTTGGCCGGACGAAGCACGATGTCTTCCGGCGCACCCGTCTGCACGATGCGGCCGCCTTCCATGATGGTGATGTGGGTGCCGATCTTGAGCGCTTCTTCAAGGTCGTGCGACACGAAGATGATGGTCTTTTTCAGTTCCGCCTGAAGCTGCAGCAACTCGTCCTGCAGCTTGGTTCGGATCAGCGGATCGAGCGCCGAGAACGGCTCGTCCATCAACAGGATCGGCGCTTCGGTGGCAAAGGCGCGCGCAAGACCGACGCGCTGCTGCATGCCGCCGGACAGTTCATGCGCATATTTCTTCGACCACTGGTCAAGGCCGACCAGCTTCAGTTGCCGGGCGACGCGCTCACGCCGCTCCGCATCCGGCACGCCGGCAAGCTCGAGACCGAAGCCGACATTTTCCTCCACCGTTCGCCACGGCAGGAGGCCGAATTGCTGGAACACCATCGCCACCTGCTTCTGGCGCAGGCGGCGCAAGGTGGCGTCGTCGCAGCTGACGACATCGACGGTGCGATCACCGTCCCTGACCATGACCTGGCCGCGTGTAACGATGTTGAGCCGGTTGACGGCCCGCAACAGCGTTGACTTGCCCGAGCCGGACAGGCCCATGAGGACGGAGATTTCGCCCTCATGCACGGTGAGGTTTGCCCCTGCGCAGCCAAGCACATTGCCTGTCTGTTCGAGGATTTCGGCGCGGGTGGCGCCCTTGTCCACCATGGCCAGCGCATCGCGCGTATCCGGACCGAAGACGATATCGACGTTCTTGAAATCGACGGCGATGGTCATTTTGCGCCTCCGGTGCGGACACGGCTCATGCGGTCGAGGATGATTGCAACGATGACGATGGCTAGGCCGGCTTCAAGGCCGAGCGGGATGTTGACCTGGTTCAGCGCCCGCACCACCGGCTTGCCGAGGCCGTTGGCGCCGATCAGCGCGGCGATGACCACCATCGACAGGCACAGCATGATGCATTGGGTGAGACCCGCCATGATCGTCGGCAGCGCCGCCGGCAGTTCCACTTTCCACAGCAATTGTCGTTTTGTGGCGCCGAAGGCTTCACCCGCCTCGATCATCGGCTTCGGCACCGAGGTAATGCCGAGATAGGTCAGGCGAATGGGCGCCGGGGCGGCAAAGATCACCGTGACGATCAGGCCTGGCGCAATGCCGAGGCCGAACAGGATCAGCACCGGAATGAGATAGACGAAGGTCGGCATCGTCTGCATCAGGTCGAGGATCGGTTGCATGAAACGGTAGCCGCGCTCGTTATGCGCGGCCCAGATGCCGACCGGAACGCCGATGGCCATCGAAGCAGCGGCAGCGCCCACCACAAGCACCAGCGTCTCGACCGTATCCTTCCAGAGCCCCTGGTTGATGATGAAGCAAAGGCCGATGGCAACGGCAATGGCGAGTTTCAACGACCGCTGCAGCCACCAGGCAAGAGCCGCGATCAGGAGCACGAGGATGAACGGCGGCACCATTAACAGGATGTTGATGAGGCCTTGAAGGACGAAGGTTACGGCGTTGGCGATTGCGTCGAAGAACCACTCGAAGTTCGTCGTCAGGAAAGTGAAGAACGACTTTCCCCACTGCCCGATGGGAATCTTGAAATTGCCGATCAATGTCGAAACCGGATCCATGCACCCCTCCTGTGCCTGTCACAAAAACGGCGGCCAAACGCTCGTGGTTTGGCCGCCGTCGAAATCCGTCAGAGGACGAACCGGGATATCAAAGGCCCAGCGCCGTCTTGACCGCGGCAGTGGCGTCGCCACCGTCGAAGGTCGTCACGCCATTGAGCCACGGCGTGATCGCATCCGGGTTGGCCTTGAGCCATGCGGTTGCGGCAGCCTTTGGCTCGGCGCTGTCGTTGAGGATCGAGCCCATGATCTCGTTTTCCATCTTGAGCGAGAAGACGAGGTTCTTCAGCAGCACGCCCATGTTCGGGCATTCGGTGGTGTAGCCGGCGCGCACATTGGTGTGCACGGTTGCGCCGCCGAAGTTCGGGCCGAACACCTCGTCGCCGCCTTCAAGGTACTTCATGTCGATGTTGGCGTTCATCGGATGCGGCTCCCAGCCGAGGAAGACGACGTCTTCCTTCGACGGAACAGCCTTCTGCACCGCCGCCAGCATGCCGGCTTCCGAGCTTTCGACCAATTCGAAGCCCGCGAGGTCGAACTTGTTGCCGGAGATCATGTCGAGGATCAGGCGGTTGCCGTCATTGCCGGCCTCGATGCCGTAGATCTTGTTGCCGAGCTTGTCCTTGAACTTGGCGATGTCCTGGAAGCTCTTCAGGCCGGCATCATAGGTGTAGCTCGGTACGGCGAGCGTATACTTCGCGCCTTCGAGGTTGGTGACGATGTCCTCCACCGACTTGTCCTCGAGATAAGGCTTGATGTCGGCTTCCATGGTCGGCATCCAGTTGCCGAGGAAGACGTCGATGTCCTTGTTCTTGAGCGAGGTGTAGGTCACCGGAACCGACAGCACCTGCACGTCGGGCGCATAGCCGAGCGCCTCCAGGATGACCGAAGTGGTTGCCGTCGTCGCCGTGATGTCGGTCCAGCCGACATCGGCGAAGTGCACGGTCTTGCAGCTTTCAGGCTCGGCGGCGAATGCCCCCGTGCTGACGACCGCCGCCAAAGCAAAAGAAACGGCGAATGATTTCAAAGCCGGCATAAATTTTCTCCCATTGTGGCTATTTGCGACGCTTGAGACGCGCAATTTTGAATTTCTTGTTGAGCCAAACACCATTTTCGTTTGGTTTCAAGCACTAACACATGGCAAGCGGCGGCGCGGAATGGCTTCTAAGCGACATCGCAGCGTTTTCCAGTGGAAGCCAGCGCCGTGCCACTCCCTTCGCCGACGACTTGCGCTTAAAGAGTGCCGATGGCCAAGCTCTATTTCAACTACGCAACGATGAACGCGGGCAAGACGACGATGCTCCTGCAGGCGTCGTACAACTACCGCGAGAGCGGCATGACCACCATGCTGTTCGTTGCCGGCCACTATCGCAAGGGCGATACGGGCCAGATTTCATCGCGCATCGGCCTCGAGGCGGATGCCGAGATGTTCCGCGAGGGCGACGACCTGTTCGCCCGCGTCGCCGCCCACCACGAGCACACCACCGTGCACTGCGTGTTCGTCGATGAAGCGCAGTTCCTCGACGAGGAACAGGTGTGGCAACTGGCGCGGGTCGCCGACCGGTTGAACATTCCGGTGATGTGCTACGGCCTGCGCACGGATTTCCAGGGCAACCTCTTTTCCGGCTCGCGCGCGCTTCTGGCCCTGGCCGACGACCTGCGCGAAGTGCGCACCATCTGCCGCTGCGGCCGCAAGGCGACGATGGTGGTTCGCCTCGGCCCCGACGGAAAGGTGGCGAAGCAAGGCGAGCAGGTTGCCATCGGCAAGGACATCTACGTGTCGCTGTGCCGCCGACATTGGGAAGAGGAAATGGGCCGCATCGCCCCCGACGACTTCATCGGCTTTGCCGGCTGACCAGAATCAATTTCCTAGAATTTCCGCATAAAGCTTTGGTTGGAAAATATATTTCGGCATGACGTGCAATTGATCCGCAATGCCCCTATATAGGCCCCTCTCGCTATGTTCCCGGCGCTCCTCCATCCGAGCCCCGGGTCATGTCCCACAAACATCCAAAGGAAGAAGGCAGATCATTGCAGGTTCTTGTTCGTGACAACAATGTCGACCAGGCTCTCCGGGTCCTGAAAAAGAAATTGCAGCGCGAAGGCGTGTTCCGCGAAATGAAGGAACGCCGCGCTTACGAAAAGCCCTCCGAACGCCGCGGCCGCGAAAAGGCCGAAGCCGTCCGCCGCACGCGCAAGGCCGCCCGCAAGCTGGCCATCCGTGAAGGCCTGATTGCCGGCCCCGTCAAAAAGCCGCGGCCCGAGCGCAAGCCGGCAAGCTCCGCAGGCGTCTGAAATCGACGAACATGCATCACGGGGCCGGACCTGTTCCGGCCCCGTTGTTGTTTTCGAAACAACGATCCGCATCGCGCCTTCACATAGAGTTGAGCGCCACCTATATTCGCCGCTGCTCGCAAAACGCGAACCACGCCGAATCTGGAGGCCCCGATGGCGACGTTGCAGAATTTCGACGCTGAAATTGCCAAGACCAAGCAGGTCGTCGAGGACATGCGCTCGAAGATCGAGCAGTCCGGCACGGTGCTCGAGACATTGGCCGAAGCCGACAAGAAGATCGGCGATGCGAACTTCGACATCGAAAATGCCCGCATCCAGGACGTGCTCAACCAGCAGAAGGTGATGGAAGGCAACATCGCCGACCTCATCATCGGCCTCGAAGACGCCACCAACGTGTTCGGCGCCGAGTTCGAGAGCATGAAGAACTACACCGGCTGGGAAAAATTCATCGGCATCTTTTCCAAGCAGCGCCAGCAGCGCATGCGCTCCGACCGCGTCCGCAACATGTCACTGGCCGGCAACCTGCAGGAATTGCTCACCAAGTCCGACACCATCGTCGGCATCCTGAAGGCGCAAAAGCAGGTGCTCGACACCCGCTACAAGACCTCGGAGACGAGCCTTGGCCAGGTTATCGAACGGCGCAAGGCGACCATCGAAAACCTCACCGCCACGCAAAAGCGCATCGAGGAGCTGAACCCACTGCTGCTCGACATCGAAAACCGGATCGCAGCCTCGACCAGCCAGACCGAGCGCACCAAGCTCGAAGGCGAACGCTCGAAACTGGCGACCGAATACAATGAGAAGCAGGCCAAGGAGCAGGAGCTTTTGGCCGAGAGCCAGACGCTGGAACGCTACACCTCGATGTTCCAGACATTCGTCGATTCGCTCAACAACCAGATCGCCGCGCAGGCAACGCTGATCAACAAGCTGACCATCGACACCGAGCAGCGCATCGTCCTCTACAAGGCGCTGGAAGATTCGTTGAAGACCGCCGCCCAGCAGGACGTCGCCCACAAGATCAACACGCTTGGTTCCAAGGTCGACACCACCGCCGAGGAAACCATGGCCGGCATCGGCGCCGCCTCGCAAAAGCATATCGGCGACCTGCTCGAACTGCACGAAAAGAACATGGTGGCATCCGCCGACATCCAGCGCCGCAAGAAGCTGGCCGACGACGCCTTCGCCCGCCGCTTCGACGACGTGCTGAAGAAGCACAACGCCTCGAACTACGTGCAGTCGTAAGATCGATCCGGCGGGCACCGCATGAGCGCCGAAACCGACGCCGCCGAGCGCTATTTCTCCTCGATCGCCGCAGCACTCGGCGGGCTCGAAGTGTTCATGCGCGACGACCGCTCGCCGCTCTACCGGCACGGCATCGTCGCCCGTATCGTCGCCGAATACATTGCGCGGCTGGAAAAATCCTTTTCCTGCTGGCGCAATCGTCTCGGTTTCCAGGAAACCTTTCGCATCTCGCGCGCCGAGAGCGGCTATCCGGTGTTCCAGAACCTGCTCGAACTGGAAAACGACCGCCGCCAGGCAGACCAACGGCTGGCCAACATTCCGGCACCCGACGAACTGCGCGCCGAAATGGCCGACTTCATCCTGCGCCGCAAGGAGTTTCCCAAGGCGCTGCAAAAGTCGATGGCCGAGCGGCTCTATCTGGAAGACGTGAAGAGCGAGGAGACCTTCGGCCCCTTCTCGCTGTCCGAGACGGTCAAGGTCTCGGTCAACCCGAAGTCCGGCCTGCCCTATTATCTCGTCCACTGGGCCGCGTTCGACGGCGCCGCCAACCTGCCGGTGGTCTATATGGTCACGGTGGAGGATTCGACCGAGGCGATGGTCGGCCAGCTTGTGACCAAGGACGGCAAGCTGAACGAGAAGGTGGAAATTCCGCTGCCGGTTGAAGGCCTGCTCAACCCCGAACTGGCGCACAAATTCGACGACTTTACCGAGAAGAATTCGGCCTATTCGCTGGCCCCGATGACCATTGCCGTCAATCTCGACCGCGATTTCGAAACGCTGCACCCCAAGCAGTTGCGCCGCGTGGTGCTGGGGCCGTTCTATACGGCTGGCATCACCGAGAACAATTCAACCGTCAGCGAAGTTCTGGCCAAGGTGCGCAAGCCTGAAAACGCCTGGCTGCTCACCTGGACCATCCAGGAAGTCTATTCCAAGGGCGAGAAGCCGGGCCGCAAGGGGCTGTTCTCCAGCGAAAAGACCACGCAGGAATTCTTCATCAACACCGATGACCTTGAAGCGACGCGGCAGGGCGTTTCGAGCTACGAGAACCACGCGCTGGTGCCGCACGAAGCCTATCAGGCGCTCTACGCCGCCGGCGAGGTGCAGAAGGTTTTCTCCGGCTACAAGGTCCACATTCTGTCCAACGGACAGGTGATTTCGGATGTCTAAGGGGCAATTCAGTAGCTCAAAGCAGCAACAGGGAAGATGATCATGGACACCGGCCTGACCACCATCCCGGAAGCCGATATCGAAAAGCATCGCGCAACGGCGCAAAGCTTCATCACCCGCATCGTCGTGCTGGAAGACCCGTCGCGCGAATCCGGCACGGCGCTTGCCGGCACCAACCGCCGCTTCGTCTCCACGGTCTCGACCGGCTCCGTGCGCCGCACCCGCGAAGTCGAATTCACCAAGACGGTTGGCGCGGTCCATCCGGACGACCAGTTGCTCACCATCCCGCAGCACACGCTGCTATATCGCGCACGCCGCGGCATCGCCATTGCGCTGGCCGTGTCGGACGTTTTCGCCCAGAACTCGGACCTTGAAAGCCTGAGGGCGGAAAACACCCGCGCGCCCTTGCAGGGCGAGCAGGCCAACAGCTTCAAGAAGCTGCTTTCTGCTTCTGCCTATGTCGCGGCCTTCAGTTTCGCCGCCTACCTCGCCCAGTTGATCGATGGCGACGGCGAGGCGCCGAACGATGTCGCCGAACCGGACTTTTTGTTCGACACGCCGCAGGACGCGGTGAAGTCGATCATCGCCGGCCTGGACAGCGCCATTGCCGGCTCGAAGGACGATGCCGACCTCACCACGCGCGCCAAGGCGCTCGCCCGCGTCGCCATCGATGGGCTGCTGCAACGCAAGGGCCGCTTCGACGGCACGCTCGGCCCGTTCGAAAACACGCATATCCGCATCGATGCCGACGACTTCACGCTCGATGGCTTCGATGTTGCCCCCGGCAAGCGCTCCAAGCCTTTGGTGATGACCTTCAAGAAGCCGGAAGAGGTCGTCGGCAACCACATCGCCAAGTACCAGTCGATGAAGCTGGCCAAGATGCTCATGGCCTACGACTTCGACCGCCAGATGAATCCGTTCGTTGAACTCGGCGGATTTCTCTTCACCTTCATCGGCGACGGCGCGCCCGGCACCGGCAAGACGACGCTGATCCAGATGATCGCCGGCCTCGTCAACGGTTATTGCCAGGTCGCGGGCTACCAGTTCGTCTATGAGAATTTCGGCGTCGACCAGATCTCGTCCTATCAGGGCAAGTCGGGCCAGAACTGTCGCCAGTTCATCAACAACGTGCTCAACCCGCGCGCCATCGGCTTCGGCACCATCGACGATATCGACCAGGTGGCAGCGCGCCGTTCCGACGACCGCGCCTCGGCCGGCCAGCAGGAAATCACCGGCGTTTTGATGGACGCCTTTGCCGGCGCTTCGACCGTCGTGCGCGGCAACTGCTCGTTCGGCATGTTCTCCAACTATCCCGAAAACGTCGACGATGCGCTGCGCCAGCGCGCCGGCGCACGCTGGCTGGTGGACGGGCCGCAGACGCGCAACGACTACATTGATATCTTCGTGCTTCTTGCTGGAAAGAATCACAAAATTCCGCTCGGCGAGCACGACCTTTATGCGGCGCAGGAAATCCAGCGCGCTGTGGCCGATGCCTATGAAGGCCACGACAAACCGCAGGAAGACGGTCTGATGAAGGTCTACGACCGCTTCATGAAGGAGAACGGCGAGCCGAAGACGCTGGCCGATGTCGGCGACTATCTGCACCGCATCAAGGAGGCCGAGCCGCGCTTTACTGGCCGCGCCATCAAGAACGTCACAGACGCCATCAAGATGCGCGCCATGGACATCGAACTGCCGGACGACTGGTTCGCCGCCCCCGACACCTTCATGCGCAAGACCTACGACGAGAAGAAGGCGATGATCGAGGAACTGCGCGGGCCGTTCTCGATGGACATGGTGGTGCAGGAAATCAACCGCTACGCCGATTCCGAATTCCGCTACTCGGACAAGTCCGACGATTCCGCCGTCGAGAAGCTCCTGCGCGACGCCCGCCTGCGCGAACGCGCCGTGCGAGAGATGGAGGAGTTGAAGAAAAAGGGGCTGTGGAATGCGTAGCGACGCCTGCCCCGGATTCTGGAAGGCCCCAGCCTGATGCCCTCCAAATTCCCCCTTCTGCGCGACAATGCCCTGATTTACGGCCGCCTTTTGCCGGTCGAGGAGCCGCATCTCATCGAACGCTACAACAAGGCGCTGAAGGCATTCGGGCTGAAGCCAACGAAGCTGAAGAGCTTCGAGATCGACCGCACCGGCTTTTCCCCGCAGGTCGCCGAAGAATTCGACGACTACGACTATCTCGACCCAAACGGCATCAACCGCCGGTTCATCATCCTGACGCCATCGCAGCGCGACCTGCCGGTGGTGCACACGGCTTTCTCCAACACCTCGCAACTGATGTTCGAGTTCATGTCCAAGAACCAGCGCGCCATCGACGCACTGACCATCAAGGACGTGATCTACGGCGAGATCGAGGATTCGGTTTCCAAGGTCGAGGATATCGAGGACCTGTTGTCGATCAACCAGGTCGAGTTCCGCGTGCTGTCGGCGGAGGACGTGCTGGGCAAGGCGGCCGAACTCGGCAAGCTAGTCGACCGGCTGAAGCAGGAGCCGGACGCCTGGCGCGACGACAAGATGCTCGAAGAGATGGTTGAGCTGGCCAAGGTGTGCGGCGACATCCGCGAGAACACGCTGGTTCCGGACCAGGTCATCTTCCGCCACAACGCCTACTGGACCAGCCATTTCGGCGGCCTTTACGTCTTCGTCGATCCAGACGCCACCACCGTCATCGGCGATCCGGCGGCTCCGGGCTTCCGCCGCTCGCGACCCTGGCAGGTCAGCTATCTGTCGATCCACGATGCCGACAAGGTGTTCCGCTTCCTCGCGGGAACCGGCCGCATCGAACTGCCGCGCGCCTCGTGGGTCGAACAGTCGGGCTATCTGGAACACCGCGCCGAAATGGTGGTGCGCAGCCTGATCCGCGAGGCCGAGCCGAAGCGCAATCTTTCCGATGTGGACAAGGTCTGGCTGCAGACCTGGATCCACAGCAACGCCGACATGATCAACCGCGACGGCAACTTCCCCTTCCTCAACGCAGCCAAGCGCGAGATCAGGCAGGTGGGCCAGCTCAGGCTCGAAGAGGTCTTCCCCCTGCAGCGGTTCCTTGTCGTGCGCGCCAAGCCCGACCATCCCGATGCATGGCTGACCAACCGGCTGATCTCGGACTTCGTTCCTTCGGATTTCGTCTCGCGCTATGTCTTCAACAAGCAGGGCTTCTACAAGGATTACGAAGGTTTCAGCCAACCCTGGCGCGAGCATGTTGTGGACATTCTCAAAACCACATACTTGAAGGACAAGGTGGCGTTTCGCACACGCCTCTACGGTCTGGCCGATTGAACCGATGCGAGGTGAAACGTCATGCTTGATCCGATCGTGAACTTCGTCACCAAGGTGTTTCAGCTCATCGGCCGGGGCATCGGCTTTCTCATCGGCATCATCCTGTGGCCGTTCATGTGGGCGGGCCGCTGGTATAACCAGCGCGGCTGGACGCTGAAGGCGGTCCTCGGCGCGGTCCTGATCGTCATCGTCGGCCTCTACGCCTATTTCTTCTACGTCACCCAGTGGTGGACGAACTTCAATCCCGACTACCCCAACGCCTTGGCGGCGGAGACCAGCAAGACGCTTGCCGGCGACCCGGTCGTGCCCAACGTTGCCAACAGCACAGCCACCACTTCTGGAGCCAGCAGCACAGCCACCACGACCGCTCAGGCGTCGCAAAGCTGCAAGCCTTCGGCCATCGCCGCCATCTCCGCCGATCTGATCGACTTCAACGTCAACCAGAACGCCTGGATCTCGTCGATGGTCATCTCGAAGATCGGACTGTTCGGCATCGAATGGCGGCGCACGCCCTTCTTCGATAACAAGGCCGCTTTCCAGCTCGGCATCAACCAGGTCATGCGCCGCACCACGACCGAGCTTGTCGATACGCTCGGCCGCGTGCGCGGCACTTCGCAAATCGACCAGAACCTCCAGGACGCGCGCACCGCGCTCGCCTGGAACGAGGACGCCTGGTATGTCGGCTGGCGCGGCCCGACCCGCCCCACGCCAAGCGTCTACCGCGAGGCGATCGGCAAGCTGCGCGGCTTCAATTCCAGCCTTGAAAAGTGCCAGGCGACCTTCGACGCCCGCGCCGACAACCTGATGCAGTTCCTCGACCGCATCGCCGGCGACATCGGCTCCACCTCCGATATCCTGCGCGCCCGCATCGAGGCTTCGGACGCAGGCTGGTTCGACCTGCGCGCCGACGACCGCTTCTGGTTCGCCTATGGTCAGCTTTATGCCTATTACGGCGTGCTGGTGGCGGCGCGCTCCGACTTCGCGGCCATCATTGCCGAGCGCAACCTGACCGCACTTTGGACGCGCATGGAGCAGCAGTTGCGCAACTCGCTCGATGTGCAGCCGTGGATCATTTCCAACGGCAACGAGTCGAGCGCCTTCTTCCCGTCGCACCTTGCCACGATGGGCTTCAACCTGTTGCAGGTGCGTTCCAATATCGTGGAGCTGAGGTCGGTGCTGGATCGTTGATCCGGCACTTGTATTGCTGCGACATCCTGTCGTTTTCCGCGCATCCCGCGCCTGTTTTGGGATGGCGGCGCGATAGCGGTCGCGCTTCTATGCGCGACCCCTCAACAACACCCTCAGCCGACGACATCTAAAACGGGAATTGAGCCATGGCGGAAGTAAAGAGCGACATTTCGATAGCGCGCGCAGCGAAGAAGAAGCCGATCCAGGAGGTTGGCGCGAAGATCGGCATTCCGAGCGAGCATTTGCTGCCTTACGGGCATGACAAGGCCAA
>Ga0066256_1000746_pt1 | contig 63039 bp, 59 predicted proteins | sample ThiBio_1000_biof_FD_87107 | JGI IMG/M metagenome (GOLD analysis project Ga0066256, IMG submission 87107) | Wastewater bioreactor microbial communities from Cape Town, South Africa - Thiocy_expt_1000_biof (version 2) | ecosystem: Engineered > Bioreactor > Thiocyanate-remediating >... | reverse complement strand
GCAGGTGCAGACGCTGTTCGCGTTGTCGAATCTGTGGATGGTGCGCAGGAAACTGCTCGCCGCGATGGGATGAGTCCGTCCGGCGAGCGCTCACGACCACCGCAAGCGCCCTGCAAGGCGCACTTGAGGTGCGTAGTAGTGGCGTGCGATTCACTTCCTCGTTCACTCTCGACCGCTTCGTCTCGCCTCAGTGTGCCGCGCGGACGGGCGCTGCGTTAATCAGATGATCCTTAGCTGCTTCGGCCTGCAATCGCGCGGCTTCACGGCGGCGGATTCAAACGCATCGGCGATGTAGTCTGCAAGCATCGGCGGCATAGGTTGTCGGTTGCGCAGATATTCGACGGCCAACAACAGTAGTTGCGATGCCGCGTCGGGGTCAGCTTCAACGCGCCGCAGTAGTTCGAAGGCACGCGAATCAAACGAAGCACGCAACTTCGCCATCACGCCGCCCCTTGCTTGAGTTCAACAACGTTGCCTGCGGCGATCTTGGCGCAGTAGTTCGCCCAATCCTGCATCAAGGCGCGACGGCGTTCGACCATATCCGTTCGACGGTAGGCGCGTTCCACTTCGCTGCCTACAGTGTGGGCAAGCGCCATTTCGGCCATGTCGCGGTCATAGCCTATTTCGGCAGTCCAATCGCGGAACGTCGAGCGGAAACCGTGGACGACCGCGACGCGACCGGAACGAACATCCGTCCAGCCGGTGCCTTCCTTCGCGGTATCGTCTTCGTGCATACGACGCACTACGGCGGTTAGCGCCATGTCCGACAGCGTGCCGGGCTTGCCTTTGCCGCCGCGCGGGGCCGGGAATACGTAGCTGGTGCCCACAATGCGCGGCAGGCTCTTAAGCAGCTTCACGACGGTATCGGACAGGGTAACGACGTGTTCGCGGTTCGCCTTCATGCGCTCCTTCGGAATCGTCCACGTCTCCGCCTTCAAGTCGATTTCGTCCCAAGTCGCGCCGCGCACTTCGCCTGATCGCGCGGCGGTAAGAATGGCGAATTCCAGCGCACGCGCCGATACGCCTTCACGCTTGCGAAGTTCGGTCATGAAGGCGCCGATGCGTTTGTGCGGCAGCGCCGGATGATGCTGCTTGCCTTCCTGCTTCTGTTCGCCCAACAGCGGTTCAAGGCAACCCTTCCACGCTGCCGGGTTGTCGCCTTCGAATGCTTCGACGGCCTTCGCGTAGTTGAAGACGGCTTCGATGCGCCCGCGCAACCGGCTTGCCGTTTCGCGCTTAGTGTGCCAAATCGGTTCAAGTACGGCCTTCACGTCGTACTTGGTTAGTTCGGCGACCTTGCGACCGTCGTTCAAGATGGGGTAGGCGTAGGTTTCGAGCGTCGATTCCCATTGCGCCAGCGCCTTGGCGTTGCGCAGCTTTTCGCCCTTCTTCTCTATGACCTTTTCGGCGCACTCTTTGAAGGTCTTTGCCTTCGCTGCTTCGATTCGCTCGCGCGCCTTCGTTGCCCGGCGTTCTTCGATAGGGTCGATGCCGTTCCGAACCTGCTTTCGCAGTCCGCGTGCCTTCTCGCGGGCTTCGGCCAACGACACTTCGGGGTAGCTGCCTAGTCCTACGTCCCGGCGATGCACTACGGACTTGCCGTCGCTATTCGTCCGGGTTCCGACCGCTACGCGCAAGACCCATGCGCGGGAGGCCCCGGCGATGCGAAGGTGCAGGCCGTCCGCGCCCCCTACCGCATACCGTCCTTCGGCCTTAAGCCTCGCTACCGCCAGTGCAGATAGTTCTTTGGCCTTCTTGGGCACAGCTGCCTTCCCCTTTGTCCATCATTCTGTCCCACATAGATTACGGGATTTTAGGGGATACAGCAAGATGTTTTTGGACGTTGTATCGTCCTAACTTATTGGTATGTAACGGATATTTTGAACTTCTTCGAATGTCACTAGATACCAGCTAGGCGGCCTCCGTCTCCGCCACCCAACTCGTTGAGTTGAAGTCAAGCCTCTCCTCGTAGAGATTCTCCGCGGCGAGCCCGCCGGGGAATTACCATACGTGCACCTGTTTTGTGGAGGTGCCCATGGAGGGAAGAAAGAACGTCGGGTGGGGGTTCCTGTTCCTCGGCCTGTTCATGGCCATCGGCTTCTTCCTCGGCTACATGCACGACCTCGCGCCGGAGAAGGAGCGGTGGATCGCGCAGTATGCGAGCGGGACGCACTTCGAGATCCGCCTCGCGCACGTGCATGGCGCGCTCTTCGGCCTGATCAATATCGCGGCCGGACTCGCTCTCCTCGGGCTCCCGGTTCCTTCGTCCCGGGCGCGCTGGATCTCCTGGCTCGCGCTCGCCGGCCTGCTCATGCCGATCGGCATACTCCTGCATGCGCTCTTCGCCGTGCCGCCGGTGCTGGTCCTCCTCGGCGGCGCGGCGGTGATCGTCGCGGCGCTGTGGCTGGGCTGGGAGGCGTTGCGGCTGGGCTCGGCCGCGCGTCCGTGAGGAAATCGTCCGCGTCAGCCAGCGCCCGCCGCCGGGCGATCCAGCCCGAAGGCCTTGTGCAGGGCGCGCACCGCCAGCTCGAGGTACTTGTCCTCGATGACCACCGAGATCTTGATCTCGCTGGTGGAGATCATCTGGATGTTGATCCCCTCCTCGGCCAGGGTGCGGAACATCAGGCTGGCCACGCCGACGTGCGAGCGCATGCCGATGCCGACCACCGACACCTTGGCGATCTTCGGGTCGCCGATGATCTCGCGCGCGCCGATGCTCTCGCGGACCCGGGCGTTGAGCACCTCGATGGCGCGCTGCAGGTCGTTGGTCTGCACGGTGAACGAGAAGTCGGTGGTGCCCTCGATGCTCTGGTTCTGGATGATCATGTCGACGTCGATGTTCGCGTCGGCGATGGCGCCCAGGATCTGCGAGGCGATGCCCGGACGGTCGGGCACGCGCGTGATGGTGATCTTGGATTCGTCGCGGTTGAACGCGATGCCCGAGATGACGGCCTTCTCCATTTCCGTGTCTTCCTCGAATGTGATCAGCGTGCCCGACTTCGCCTCGATCTCGACCGGGATGTCGGGCGGCGTGAGGCTGGAGAGCACGCGCGTCTTGACCCGGTACTTGCCGGCGAACTCGACGGCACGGATCTGCAGCACCTTCGAGCCGAGGCTGGCCATCTCGAGCATTTCCTCGAAGGTGACGCGATCGAGGCGGCGCGCCTCGGGAACGATGCGCGGATCGGTGGTGTAGACGCCGTCGACGTCGGTGTAGATGAGGCACTCCTCGGCATCCAGCGCCGCGGCGATCGCCACCGCGGAGGTGTCGGAGCCGCCGCGGCCGAGGGTGGTGATGTTGCCGAGCTCGTCCACGCCCTGGAAGCCGGCGATGACGACCACGCGCCCGGCGTCGAGGTCGGCGCGCACGCGCGCGTCGTCGATGGTGACGATGCGCGCCTTGGTGTACGCGCTGTCGGTGCGCACCGGCACCTGCCAGCCGCTGTAGCTGACCGCGTCGACGCCGATCGACTTGAGCGCCATGGCGAGCAGGCCGACCGAGACCTGCTCGCCGGTGGCGCAGATCATGTCGAGCTCGCGCGGGTCGGGCTGCGGCTGGATCTCGCGCGCCAGCGCGATCAGGCGATTGGTTTCGCCCGCCATCGCCGACGGCACGACGACCATGCGATGGCCGGCGGCGCGCCAGGTGGCGACGCGGCGCGCGACGTTGCGGATGCGCTCGACCGAGCCCATCGAGGTGCCGCCGTACTTGTGAACGATGAGTGCCATGGTTGCGCGGGGAATGGCGCACCGGAGCCTGCCGGCGCGGAAAACCGGAAATTATACGGCAGCGTCCTGCGACGCCGGAGGCCATCGCCCGGGGCGATGGCCCCTCGCGCTCTCACTCGCCGAAGGCGGCGCGCGGGTCGCCGGGATCGTCCGGCTGCCAGCGCAGGCGCACCGCACCGGCCGCCGCCGGCTCGTGCGCGCAATCCATGCCGAGGCCGGCCACGTAGAGCAGGCGCTCGCCGGCGAACACCGCCGGCATGCCCGCGCGCAGCCACGGCGGCACGCCGCGCTCCTGGAACAGGTTCTTGAGCGAGCGGCTGGGGGCGCCGGCGCGCAGGCGCAGCCGGGCGCCCGCCGGGGCGGCCTTCACCTGCAGCGGGACGGCGGCCAGCCGGTCGGCATCGAGGCCGCAGCCGTCCGCGTCGCGGGAGAGGTGCAGCCGCGCGCGCCAGCCGGGCAGCTCGATGACCTCGGCGCCGGACCAGCGCAGCATGAGCGGCGGCCCCGGCTCGCGGCGCCAGTCGCGCGCCTGGACCGCCTCGACGGCGATGAGGTTGCGGTAGCGGCGAAAGCGCCAGGCGCCTGCGGTCACCGCCGCAGCGGCCGAGCCGCCGTCCAGCATCTGCGCCATCCATTGCGCGAGCCTCGGCTGCGGCGGCATGGCGATGCCGAGCGCGCGAAACCATGCCCGCACGGCCTGGCTGCGGCGCGCCGGCGGCAGCGCGGCGAGGACGCGCCGGTCGATCGAGCGCGCATCCGGCGCCAGGCCGGCCGCGCGCAGGTCGGCCTCGCCGAGCTCGCGCAGCGCATCGCCGGCTTCGCGCAGCAGCCGCGCCGAGCGCAGCACGCTCTCGCGCAGGCCCGGCGCAGCGGCGCAGAACGCCGGCAGGACGCGGTGGCGCAGCGCACTGCGCAGCAGCGTCTCGTCGGCGTTCATCGGATCCTCGACCCAGCGCAGCCCGCGCGCCTGCGCCCACGCCTGCAGCCGCTCGCCCGGCACCTCGAGCAGGGGGCGCAGCAGCCAGCCGCCCGGGCGCCGCTCGGCCGGCGCCATGCCGCCAAGGGCCTGCGGGCCGCCGCCGCGCGCGAGGCGCATGAGCACGGTCTCGAGCTGGTCGTCGGCGTGGTGCGCCGTGACGAGGGCCGCCGCGCCGCTCGCAGCCACGGCGCGCCACAGGGCCGCATAGCGCGCCTCGCGCGCCCAGGCCTCGAGGTTCTCGCCGGGAGCCGGCCGGGTTTCGAGCCGGGTGCAGCCGAACGCCACGCCGAGCCGCGCCGCTTCGCCTTCGCAGAAGGCCGGCCAGCGCTCGGCCGCAGGCTGCAGGCCGTGATGGACGTGCCAGGCGACGATGCTCGAGGCGCCGCGCGCCAGCGTCAGCGCATCGAGCAGGACCATGGAGTCGCGCCCGCCGCTGAAGGCCACGACGATGCGCGCGCCCGCCGGCACCGCGCACAGCGCGCGATCGAGGATGCCGGGCAGCGCGGGAAGCGGCTCTTCGCGCGCGCGGCCGGGGGGCGGCTCAGCCCTCGCCGATCTCCTTGAACTTGCCATAGTGCATGATGCGCTCGTGGCGCTGCTCGAGCAGCTGCCTGATGTCCACGCCCTGGAACTGGCGCAGCGCATCGGAGAGCGCACGCTTGAGCAGGTGCGCCATCTGCGCCGGATCGCGGTGCGCGCCGCCCACCGGCTCGTTGATGATGCGATCGATCAGGCCGAGCGCCTTCAGGCGATGCGCGGTGACCCCGAGCGTCTCGGCCGCCTCGGGCGCCTTGGCGGCGCTCTTCCACAGGATGGCCGCGCAGCCTTCCGGCGAGATGACCGAGTAGATGGCGAACTGCAGCATCAGCGTGACATCGCCCACGGCGATGGCCAGCGCCCCGCCCGAGCCGCCCTCGCCGATGATGGTGGTCACGACCGGCACGCGCAGCGCCGCCATCTCGTAGAGGTTGCGCCCGATCGCCTCCGACTGGTTGCGCTCCTCGGCGCCGATGCCCGGGAAGGCGCCCGGCGTGTCCACGAAGGTGAGCACCGGCACCTCGAACTTCTCGGCGAGCTTCATCAGCCGCAGCGCCTTGCGATAGCCCTCGGGGCGCGGCATGCCGAAGTTGCGATGGCTGCGTTCCTTGGTGTCGTGCCCCTTCTGGTGGCCGATCACCATCACCGGCTGGCCGTTGAAGCGCGCCAGCCCACCCACGATGGCCGGGTCCTCGGCATACTGGCGGTCGCCGTGCAGCTCGTGGAAGTCGGTGAAGATGGCCTGCACGTAGTCGAGCGTATAGGGGCGCTGGGGATGGCGCGCCACCATTGCGACCTGCCACGGCGTGAGCTTGGCGTAGGTGTCCTTGAGCAGCGACTGGCTCTTCTTCTGCAGCCGCGCCACCTCCTCGGCGATGTCGATGGCGGAGTCTTCCTGCGCGAAACGCAGGGCCTCGATCTTCTGTTCGAGATCGGAGATCGGCTGCTCGAAGTCGAGAAAGGTCGTCTTCATCGATGTTTCACCCGCCGCCCGTCGGAGCGCAGCAGATTAGAGACCAGAAAGAAACGCCTGTCCAGCCGCTCAGGCGCGGCGCCAGACGGTGCCCGCCGAGGTGTCCTCGAGCACGATGCCCTGCTCGCCCAGCTCGGCGCGGATGCGGTCGGCGCGGGCGAAGTCGCGCTCCTTCTTCGCCGCGGCGCGCTGTGCGATCAGGGCGTCGATGGCCGCATCGTCGAGCGCGCGCGCCGCATCGGCCGCCTCGCTGCCGTGCAGGCCGCTGTGCTTGACCGCCGCCGGCGCCGCCCCGAGCAACCCCAGCAGGCCGGCCAGCGCGCGCAGCAGCGCCTCGTGCGCACGCGCCGCTGCCGGCGCCTGGGCGCGCGCGCGGTGCGCCTCGCCGGCCAGGTCGAACAGCACCGCCAGCGCCACCGGGGTGTTGATGTCGTCGTCCATCGCGTCGCGAAAGCGCGCCGCGTAGGGGTCGGACCAGTCGATCGGCGCCGCCCCGGCACCGGCCCGCTCGGTACCGGCCGGCCCGGCATCGTCGGACAGCGCGCCGTACAGGCGCAGCAGCGCCTGGCGCGCGTCTTCGAGATGCGCGTCGGAGTAGTTGAGCGGGCTGCGATAGTGCGCGCGCAGGATGAACAGGCGCACCACCTCGGCGTCGAACTTCCTGAGCACCTCGCGGATGGTGAAGAAGTTGCCGAGCGACTTCGACATCTTCTCGTCGTCCACGCGCACGAAGCCGTTGTGCATCCAGTAGCGCACGAACTGGCACTTCAGCGCGCCCTCGCTCTGCGCGATCTCGTTCTCGTGGTGCGGGAACTGCAGGTCGGCGCCGCCGCCGTGGATGTCGATGGTCTTGCCGAGCAGGCTGGTGGACATCGCCGAGCACTCGATGTGCCAGCCGGGCCGCCCAAAGCCGTAGGGCGACTCCCACTTCGCCTCCTCGGGCTCGTCGGCCTTGGCGGCCTTCCACAGCACGAAGTCGAGCGGGTCTTCCTTGGCGCCGTCCACGGCCACGCGCTCGCCGGCGCGCAGGTCGTCGAGCGACTTGCCCGAGAGGCGGCCGTAAGCGGGAAAGCGCCGCACGGCGTAGTTGACGTCGCCGTCGGCGGCGCGATAAGCGAGGCCATTCTTCTCCAGCAGGTCGATGAGGCCCAGCATCTGCGGCACGAACTGCGTGGCGCGCGGCTCGTGATCGGGCCGCTCGACGCCGAGGGCATCGGCGTCCTCGTGCATGGCGGCGGTGAAGCGCGCGGTGAGCTGCGCGATGGTCTCGCCGTTGTCGACCGCGCGCCGGATGATCTTGTCGTCGATGTCGGTGACGTTGCGCACGTAGGTAAGCCGGTAGCCCGAGGCGCGCAGCCAGCGCTGCACCGCATCGAAGACCACCAGCACGCGCGCATGGCCGACGTGGCAGTAGTCGTAGACCGTCATGCCGCACACGTACATGCGCACCTTGCCGGCCTCGAGCGGAACGAAATCTTCCTTTCTGCGCGTCAGCGAGTTGTACAGTCGGAGCATGGAGGGTGGGGAGGCAAGACCGGCCGCGGTGTCGAAGGACGATCGGGTCCGCCGCGGCGCGATTGCTAGAATGCGCGGATGCGATCGAGTATATCAGCAGCCCGCAAGCCGCGAGGAGCCTGCCTCACCGCGCTGCTGCTGGTGCAGGCGGCGATCTTCGCAGCCTGGAGCGGGCCGGCCGCGGCGCAGGCGGCGCCCGGCGCGCGGGTACCCCCCGCCTCGCGCGCGCCGTTCGATGCCCCGGTCGAGCCCGGCATGCCGGATGTACGCGCCGCGGCCAAGGCGCTCGAGCAGGCGCGCAAGCTGTTCGCCGAAGGCAAGAGCGACGAAGCGCTGGCGGCCATCGACAGCGGGCTGAAGGCGGCGCCCGACGACGCGCAGCTGCGCTTCCAGCGCGGCGTGATCGAGGCCGACAGCGGCCGCACCGATGCGGCGATCGACACCTTCACCGCGCTCACCCAGGATTTCCCCGAGCTGCCCGAGCCGCACAACAACCTGGCCACTCTGTACGCGGCGCGCGGCGACATCGACCGGGCGCGCAGCGCGCTCGAGGACGCCATCCGGGCGCTGCCCTCGTACGCGCTGGCGCACGAGAACCTTGGCGACATCTACCTGCGCCTGGCCGAGCGCGCCTACCAGCGCGCCTTCGCCGCCGACCCCGCGAGCCGCTCCGCCCGCGACAAGCTGGCGCTGGTGCGCGAGCTGGCCGCCAAGGTGTCGCCCGACGGCGATCGGCCGTCCGGCACCCGACCCGCCCGCGCGCGCCCGGCCGCGCCGGCCGGCACCCGCTAGCCGGGGCCTGCACGCTGCGACCGGGCCCTGATACCCCCCTTCACTGGAGCCTCCCATGCCTGGAAAACTGCCGCTCATCGGCAAATTGCCGCTCGTCAGCGCCCTCGTGGCCGCCCTGTCCATCGTCGCCGACGGCGCCGCCGCCGCGCCCAACCCGCAGGTGCTGGTCAAGACGTCGATGGGCGAGTTCGTCATCGAGCTGTACCCCGACAAGGCGCCGGTCACGGTGGCCAACTTCCTGCAGTACACCCGCGACGGCTTCTACGACGGCACGATCTTCCATCGGGTGATCGGCAACTTCATGATCCAGGGCGGCGGCTTCGGCACCGACTTCTACAAGGGCGCGCTGCGCCCGAAGGCCACGCGCGCGCCGATCGCGCTGGAAGCCAGGAATGGCCTGAAGAACGACACCGGCTGGGTGGCGATGGCGCGCACCGGCGATCCCAACTCGGCCACCTCGCAGTTCTTCGTCAACGTGGTCGACAACGCCGGCCTGAACCATCCGCAGCCCGACGGCCACGGCTATGCCGTGTTCGGCAAGGTGGTGCGCGGCATGGAGGTGGTCGATGCGATCCGCAAGGTGCCCACCACCTCGGTGGGCCCGTACCGCGATGTGCCGGTCGAGGCGGTGACCATCGACTCGGTGAGCGTGCTCGCCGGCACGCGCTGAAGGCGGCGCGCCGCCGGCGGGCGTGCACCGGATCCACCGCGTGACGGCGTGACGCAGCGCGACGCCATGATCGAGATCGGGCGATCGGCGCGCGATTGCGCGCTGTTCTGCTCCGACATGCACCTGGGCGACCACGATCCGGCCACCGCCGCGCTGTTCCTCGAGCGGCTCGCCGTGCACGCACGCGAGGCCACCCACCTGTTCCTGCTCGGCGACCTGTTCGAGGCCTGGGTGGGCGACGACCAGCCCGATGAAGCCGCCGCCGCCCTCGTCGAGCGGCTCGCCCGGCTGTCGGCCGCCGGCACCCGGGTGCTGGTGATGCGCGGCAACCGCGACTTCCTGCTCGACGTGCCCTTCCCGCCCGACGCCGCCCGGCGCCCCGACGCCTCGTTCGGCGCGCGCACCGGCGCGACCCTGCTGGAGGACCCGTGCACGCTGCGGATGTTCGGCGCAGCGGTGCTGCTCGCCCATGGCGACGCGCTGTGCACCGACGACCAGCCCTACCAGCGCGCGCGCGCCGAGGTGCGCAGCGCACGCTGGCAGGCCGGCTTCCTGCGCCGCCCGCTCGCCGAGCGGCTGCGCATCGCGCACGAGCTGCGCGCCGAGAGCCGGCGCAGCCAGGCGGCCCGCACCATGATGGGCGATGCCGACCCGGGCGACGTGAATCCGCACGCCGTCGATGCCGCGCTGCGTGCGGCGGGCGCGCACACGATGATCCACGGCCACACCCATCGGCCGGCATGCCATCGCTGGCAGCTCGACGGCGCGCCGGCCTGCCGCTGGGTGCTGCCCGACTGGCACGCCGGCGACCCGTGCCGCGGCGGCTTCCTGCGCGTGGACGCCGCCGGCTGGTCGCGGATCGGGTCCTGGGAGTCTGCCTAGTACCCCGGCCGCACCCGCGGGCCTACTCGACCATGCGGTTGAGGGCGCGCGCATCGAGCGGCTCGCACGCCTCGGGCACCTCGGTGCCCATCCGGGCCAGCGCCGCATGCAGCCGCTCGATGTTGCGGTCCTGCTCGGCCACATGCTCGATGAGGCGGTGCAGCGCGATCGACAGCGGATCGTCGCCGCCCTGGGTCACGGCATAGGCCGAGAACCCCATCTTCACCGCCTGCGCCTCGCGGCGCTTGTCGGCGTCCTCGACGATCATGCGCGCCGGGATGCCGATCGCGGTGGCATCGGCCGGCACCGCCTTGACCACCACCGAGTTCGAGCCGATGCGCGCCCGCTCGCCCACCGTGAACGGGCCCAGCACCTTGGCGCCGGCGCCCACCACCACGCCGCGCTCCAGCGTCGGGTGGCGCTTGCCGCGCTCGAGCGTGGTGCCGCCCAGCGTGACGCCCTGGTAGATGGTGCAGTCGTCGCCGACCTCCGCGGTCTCGCCGATGACCACACCCATGCCATGGTCGATGAACACCCGCCGCCCGATGGTCGCGCCGGGGTGGATCTCGATGCCGGTGAACAGGCGCCCGAGGTTGGAGATCATGCGCGCCAGCGTGAGCAGACCGGCGCCCCACAGCGCGTGCGAGATCCGGTGCACGATGAGCGCATGGATCCCCGGATAGCACAGCAGCACCTCGAGCGCGGAGCGCGCGGCGGGATCCTTGCCGAGCACCGTCGCGATGTCTTCGCGCACGCGTTCGAACATCTGGCCATCTCCGAAAATGGACTGAACAATCCAGTTTAATTCCTTATCGGTTCCCGTGCCGCTCGATCCGTGAACAGATTCCACGCAGGATCGCCACTTCCCCGGCCTCCAGGCGGGTGCGCGCGAAGAGCCGGCGCAGGCGCGGCATCAGCTTGCGCGGCCGGCGCGGATCGAGGAAGCCGATGAGCGCCAGCGACCGCTCGAGGTGCTCGAACATGGCCTCGATCTGCGCCTGCGAGGCCGGCCGCTCGGAGAACGCCCCGCTGGCGGGCCGCGCCGGCTCCGGCCGCCCGGCGGGCACCGCGGCAGCCTCGCTGCGGGCGTGCGTGCTCAGGCAGTACGCCAGCACCTGCACCGCCTGGGCGAGATTGAGCGACTGGTAGGCCTCGTCGCCGGGAATGCTGCACACCGCCTGGCACAGGCCGACCTGCTCGATCGACAGGCCGGTGCGCTCGGGGCCGAACACCAGCGCCACCCGGTGGCGGGCATCGGCGCGCGCGTGTGCGCAGGCGAGCGCGGCGATCTGCTCGGGCGGCTGCGGCGGCGGGCCGAACTCGCGCGTCTCGGCGCTCACCGCGATCGCCAGCGTATGCCCGGCCAGCGCCGCGGCGAGGTCGGGCGCCAGGCGAGCCTGGGCCAGCACCTCGTCGGCGCGGCTGGCGCGCGCCAGCGCCTGCGGATGGCGGCACACGTCGGGGTCGCGCGGCGCCGCCAGCACCAGCCGGCGCAAGCCCATGGCGCGCATGGCGCGCGCGGCCGCGCCGACGTTGCCGGGATGGCTGGTGCCGAGCAGCACGAAATCGATCTGCCCGAACCATGCGGGCGCCGGGCGATGCAGGCTGGAGGAGGTCGACATGGGCGCGGGCGTGATGTCTTACAATGCGCGGTTCCGCGCGAGCGGTTCACCGACAACGAGGCCCGATCGTCCCATGCACCCGATGCTCAATGTCGCGATCCGGGCGGCGCGACGCGCCGGCCGCATCATCAACCGCGCGAGCCTCGATCTCGAGACGCTGGCGGTAGCCCGCAAGCAGCGCAACGATTTCGTCACCGAGGTCGATCATGCCTCGGAGAAGGCCATCATCGAGACGCTGCTCACCGCCTATCCGGACCACTCGATCTTAGCAGAGGAGTCGGGCCACCTGATGAAGGGGGTGCCGGCCGCCGCCGGGCACAAGGTCGAGGAGGCCGAGCACGTGTGGATCATCGATCCGCTCGACGGCACGACCAACTTCATCCACGGGCTACCGCAGTACGCCGTCTCGATCGCGCTCATGCAGCGCGGCGTGGTCACGCAGGGAGTGATCTACGACCCCACGCGCGACGAGCTGTTCACCGCCTCGCGGGGCAGCGGCGCGTTCCTGAACGACCGCCGCATCCGCGTCTCCAAGCGCCAGCGCTTCGACGAGGCGCTGATCGGCACCGGCTTCCCCTACCGCAAGATCGACCAGCTCGACGAATACCTGGCCATCTTCCGCGGCATGACCGAGCGCGCCGGCGGCATCCGCCGTCCGGGCGCGGCGGCGCTCGACCTGGCCTACGTGGCATGCGGGCGCTTCGACGGCTTCTTCGAGATGGGGCTGATGCCCTGGGACGTCGCGGCCGGCAGCCTGATGATCACCGAGGCGGGCGGGCTGATCGGCAACTTCACCGGCGAGGCCGACTACCTGTTCACCGAGCGCGTGGTGGCCGGCACGCCGAAGATCTTCGTGGCCATGATCTCGCTGCTGCGCGACGCGCCGCCCGCGCAGGGCTGAACGCCGCGCCGGCGGCTTCGCCGTTCGCCCTTCCCGGTCATCCTTCCGGCGCTTTCCCCTCTCCGCTCCCCTCAGCCCTTGCCGCTGGCGTCGAGCCACGCCGCGAGCCCGTCGGCGTTGAGCATGATGTCCAGCTCGAACAGCGCCAGCACCTCCTCGTCCGGCACCGGCCACGCCTGGCGGCGGGCCTCCTCGAGCAGCAGCGCGCGCACGCCCTCGCGCAGCCGCCGCGCGCGCTCGGCACCCGCGTCGCGGCACGCGAGCGCGAGCGCGGCGTGCGCGTCGACCAGGCGATGCAGCTCCTCGCCGCGGCGCTGCACGTCGCGCACCTGCCCGAAGTGGGTGACGTAGATCGCGCCCGGCGCGCGCGCCAGGAGCCGGTCGATCGAGGCGTGCAGCGCCGGCGGATCGAACTGCACCGGCGTGGTCGAGGGAAAGATCCCCTGGCGCCCGTCGTGCTCGAGCTCGCGGTACGACAGCCCGAAGGTGTCGCCCGCGAAGACGTGGCCCGAGCGCTCGTCGACGATGCACACGTGGTGGCGCGCATGCCCCGGCGTATCGAGGAACTCGAAGCGCCGCCCGGCGAGCGAGACGCTGGCGCCATCGGGCGTCTCGAGCACGCGCTCCGCGGGCACCGGAACGATGGTGCCGTACATGCGGCGCGCCACCTCCTCGCCGTAGACGGCCACCGTGGCCGCGCTCAGGCGCGAGGGATCGATCATGTGGCGCGCGCCGCGCGGGTGCACCGTCAGACGCGCGTTGGGCAGCTTCGACATCAGCAGTCCCGCTCCACCCGCGTGGTCGAGGTGCACGTGGGTCAGCATCACCCAGTCGACCTGCTCCGGGGCCAGCCCGCGCGCGGCCAGCGCGGCCAGCACGTAGGGCACCGCGTCGTTGGAGCCGGTGTCCACGATCGCCGCGCGATCGCCCTCGACGACGAGATGGACCGCATCGAGCATCGGGCGCACCAGGTGCGCGTCGACCGCGGTGATGCCGTGGTCGTAGTCAATCCAGGAAGGCATCGAATCCCTCGGGTGGTTCGAACAGCGGGCCGCGCATGACCAGGCGCGTCGGTCCCGGCATGGCGCGCGTGCGCACCGGATGGCGCTCGTCTCCGGGATAGACCATGGTGCGCACGCCCTCGTCCTCGAACGATTCGGGCTCGACCACGAGCGGCGGGCGCCGGCCCGCCTCCTCGAGCACCGAGGCGACGGAGGCGTGGCGGCCGACGTGGTCGAGCGTCATGATCTGCGCCGGCACGAGCAGCATCTCGCCGCGGCGATAGCGCTGCAGCGCCGCGTGCGGAGCGATCCACACGCTTTCGGTGACCTCGCGCCCGTCGTGGCGTGCCTGCTGGCCGGGCGGCAGCGCCGCGACGAAGAAGCGCGTGTCGAAGCGCCGGTTCATCAGCGCCGGCACGCGCGGCGTGATCCAGCGCGACCAGGGAACGAGCGTCTCGCTGGCCAGCTCCAGGCCGAGCTGCGCCAGCACCGCACCGAACGCCGCGCCCGCGTGCAGATGCCGGTGCACCCGGCCGGCGAGCTCGCCGTCGGCGCCGCGCGCGAGCAGCACGCACGCCTCCTCGACCGTCTCGCGGCACGCGGCCACGAACAGCCCCGCGGCGATGCGCGCCTCCAGCGCATGCTCGCCCAGCCGCGCCTGCAGCGCCTCGGGCGGCGCGCCGGCGCGCGCGAGCAGCGCCTCGTCGCTGTCGTGCTCGTCGAGCTTGCCGCCGGGAAAGACGTAGGCTCCGCCGAGCACTTCCGAACCGCCATGACGACGCACCATCATCACTTCGGGGCCGTGCTCGCCGTCACGCAGCAGCACCACCGTCGCCGCCGCTCTCGGCGGCGTGTTCACCGGGCGAAAGAGGGGTTCCATCGATCTCCAGAGCCGGCCGGCGCGATGTGCGCCGCACCAGTGCATTCTGCCTGATCCGCCCTGCCCCGTTCCTCCCGGCCGCAGGTGCGCTCCCTCCCAGCCACACGCCCCCGCCCCGCCCCGCCCCGGCACCGGCATGGACTTTTCCCCAGGGTCGGCTATCATTGACGCTCGCCATGAACGCAACGCACGTCATCCAGTCGTCGCACCGCGCCGCCTCCCGCCGGGGCTGCGCGTGGCCGCGCGCGCGCGTTGCCCGACCGGGAACCCGGGTCGAAGCCGCCTGCCCAATGGGCATGTCGGCCTTCGGCTCCTGAGCCCGGCGATCGCTACCCTTCTCGAGACCCTCCCCCTTCGAGATCGCCGGGCCCGCAACGGGGGCCCGTGACGCGCCGCGTCCTCGGCGGCGCCTTCGCCCTTCCTCGAACCGCCCGTCTCACTGGAGTCCGCCATGACACGTCCCGCCCTCGATTCCCGCGTGCTGACCGAGCTCGACCACGTGCGCATCGACCGCCTGCTCAGCCGCACCCGGCACCAGGCCGACGAGTCGCTCAACGCGCTGCTCGACGATGCCGACATCGTCCCGCAGCAGCAGGTGCCGGCCGACGTCGTCACGATGAACACGCAGGTGACCGTCGAAGACCTCCAGGACGGCACCCGGCGCAAGCTGACCGTGTGCTATCCGGAAAACGCCGATCCGAACACGGGCTTCGTCTCGGTGCTCTCGCCGATCGGCACGGCGCTGCTCGGGCGCCGCATCGGCGAGGAAACGGAGTGGACGACGCCCACCGGCGCGGTGCAGCGCCTGCGCATCCTCGAGCTGCTGTTCCAGCCCGAGGCGAGCGGCGATTTCACGCTCTAGCCTGGATCGAGCCCGCGCCGGCGGCCGCACGGCGCGGGGTGCGCTGCGAGCGGCCGGATGGCACGGAAGGTGCTTCGCTCCGTTTCGCCCGGCGATCCCCGATCGCCGGGTTCCACCGAGAGGAGAGCGATACCCATGGCCCACATCGTCATCGTCGGCGCCAGCACCGGCGGCATGCCCGCAGCCTACGAGATCCGGGACCGCGTCGGACCCGGACACCGCATCACGGTGCTCAACCCGTCGGACACCTTCAGCTTCGTGCCGTCCAACCCGTGGATCGCGGTGGGCTGGCGCACCCGCGCCGAAACCACCATCCCGATCGCCCCGCACCTGAAGAAGAAGGGCATCGAGTTCATCGCGCAGGCGGTCGCCGCGATCCAGCCCGAAGCCAGCCGCGTGGTGCTCGCCGACGGGCAGCAGCTCGACTACGACTACCTGGTGATCGCCACCGGCCCCAAGCTGGCCTTCGACGAGATCGAGGGCCTGGGTCCCGACGCCCACACCGCGTCGGTGTGCACCCTGGAGCACGCGGAGAAGGCCTACGCGGCCTGGCAGGCGTTTCTGGCGGCGCCGGGCCCGATCGTGGTCGGCGCCACGCAGGGTGCCTCGTGCTTCGGGCCTGCCTACGAGTTCGCCTTCATCATGGACGCCGACCTGCGCAGGCGCCGCCTGCGCAGCAAGGTGCCGATGACCTTCGTGACCTCCGAGCCCTACATCGGCCACCTCGGGCTGGGCGGAGTGGGCGACTCCAAGACGATGCTCGAATCCGAGCTGCGCCAGCACCACGTGAAGTGGATCTGCAACGCCAAGGTGACGCGGGTCGAGCCGGGCAGGATGTTCGTGGCCGAGCACGACGACAAGGGCGCCGTGATCAGGGAGCACGAGCTGCCGTTCGCCTTCTCGGCGATGATCCCGGCCTTCAAGGGCGTGGACGCCGTGGCGCAGGTGGGCGAGAAGCTGGTCAACCCGCGCGGCTTCGTCAAGGTCGACGAGCACCAGCGCAATCCGGCCTGGCCGAACATCTACTCGGTGGGGGTATGCATCGCGATCCCGCCGGTGGAGGCCACGCCGGTGCCCACCGGCACTCCCAAGACCGGCTACATGATCGAGTCGATGGTGACCGCGGTCGCCCACAACATCGCCGACGACCTCGCCGGCAAGCCGGTGTCCCACAAGGGTACCTGGAACGCCATCTGCCTGGCCGACATGGGCGACACCGGCGTCGCCTTCGTGGCCATCCCGCAGATCCCGCCGCGCAACATCGCCTGGATGAAGAAGGGCAGGTGGGTGCACCTGGGCAAGATCGCCTTCGAGAAGTACTTCCTGCACAAGATGAAGTCCGGCTCGTCGGATCCGATCTACGAGAAGTATCTGCTCAAGGCGCTCGGCATCACCCGGCTGCAGGACGCCGACTGAAGCCGGCCGCGGGTACCCCGGCACGCTCCGGGGCGTGCGAGCCGCACCGGCACGCGAGCCGCATGGCGCCGGGGCCGCACTGGCGCGTCATGACAGGCAGGCCTACACTGTCATGACGCGTCATGGCCGACGGCGGCCAGGAGTTTTGCGTGCCCCATTCCGCGAAGCCGAGCTGCGAGCAGATCGTCGACGTCATCGCCGAGCCGTTCGTCGTCATCGATCGCGACTACCGCATCGTCGCGGCCAACCGTGCCTACCGCACCCACTACGGCGTGTCGGCGCGAGAAGTGGTCGGCCGGCACTGTCATGAGGTGTCGCACCACTCGGCGCGGCCGTGCAGCGCGATGGGCGAGCACTGCCCGCTCGAGGACGTGTTCCGGCACGGGCGCGCGGTGCAGGTCATGCACCTGCACTTCGATCGCGAGGGCGGCGAGGAGTACGTGCAGCTGCACGCCAGCCCGCTGCTCGACGATGCGGGCGAGGTGCGCTTCATCGGCGAATCCATCACCCGCGCCCTGCCCGCGCACGACGACGACGCGCTGCTGGTCGGCCGCTCGCAGCCGCTGCTGCGCACGATCAGCCTGCTGCAGCGGGTGGCGCCGACCCCGTCCACGGTGCTGCTGCTGGGCGAGAGCGGGGTCGGCAAGGAACAGGTCGCCAAGTACCTGCATCACTATTCCGCCCGTTCGCAGGGCCCTTTCGTCGTCGTCGACTGCGGCGCGCTCGGCGAAAGCCTGATCGAGAGCGAGCTCTTCGGCCACGAGAAGGGCGCCTTCACCGGGGCAGCGCAGCGCAAGCAGGGACTGTTCGAGGCTGCCCAGGGCGGCACCCTCTTCATCGACGAGATCGGCGAGCTGCCGCTGGCGCTGCAGACGCGCCTGCTGCGCGTGCTCGAGACCGGCGCCGTGCGCCGCATCGGCGGCACCGGCTACGTCAAGCTCGACGTGCGCATCGTCGCGGCCACCAACCGCGACATGCGCCGGCTGCTCGAGAGCGGGCGGTTCCGCGAGGACCTCTACTATCGGCTGAGCGCTTTCCCGATCACCGTGCCGCCGCTGCGCGAGCGCAAGGACGACATCCCCATGCTGGCCGAGCATTTCCTGTCGCGCATGGAAGACGCCGAGCGCCACCTGCCGCTCAGCCCCGAGGTGATCGAGACGCTGCTGACCTGGAACTATCCGGGCAACGTGCGCGAGCTGCGCAACGTCGTCGAGCGGGCAGCGATCCTCGCCTGCGACGGCGCGCTGCGTCCCGAGCACGTCGTCTTCGACGAACCGCAGCGCGCGGGCGCAGGCCCGGGCGCGGGCGTGTCCGGCTCGAGTACGCCGGGCGGGGCGCGGCCGCCCTCCCCGGCGCTCCGGCGGCCGTGCGCCCGGCTGTCCGAGGAAACGGTCGCGCATGCGCTGCGCCAGTGCCAGGGCCACCGCGGGCGCGCGGCAGCCATGCTCGGCGTGAGCGAACGGACGCTGTACCGCCGGCTGCGGCGCACGGCACTCTCGGGAGATCCGTCATGACCCTTGCCAACGACCCCGGACTGTCCCGGGCATCGACACCGCCGGCGCCGGGCAGCGGCTGGCAGCTCGCATGGGGCGTGCTGCTGATCGTCAGCGGCCTGCTCGCCGTGGCCATGCCGGGCGTGGCCGCCCTGGCGACCGTGCTGGTCCTGGCCTGGCTGCTGGTGCTCGGCGGCGCATTCGAGATCGCCTACGCGATCCAGACGCGCCGCGCCGGCGGCCTGGCCTGGAAGCTCGTCTCCGGCCTCCTCACCCTGGCGCTCGGCGTCCTGATCCTGGCCGCCCCCGTGGCCGGGGTCGCCTCGCTGGCGCTGCTGGTCGGCGCCTTCCTGTTCGTCACCGGCATCGCCCGCACCCTGCTGGCGCTGCGGCTCAGGCCGCTGCGCGGCTGGGGCTGGGTGCTCTTCGACGGGCTGCTGTCGATCGCAGTGGCGATCCTCGTCGCCATCGGCTGGCCGGAGAGCTCGGTGGCCCTCATCGGCCTGCTCACCGGCCTCTCGCTGATCTCCACCGGGATCTGGCGCATCGTGCTGCGGCGGCACGCGGCGACGTAGAGCCGGAATCGACGCGACGATGCCGTTCCCCGGTTTCGAGCGCCGCCGCATCGCGACCGACGACGGCATCGAGATCCACGTCCTCGTCGGCGGCCGCGGCCCCCCGCTGCTGATGCTGCACGGCCATCCGCAGACGCACGCGATGTGGCACGAGGTGGCCGCGGCACTGGCCGCCCGGTTCACCCTGGTGCTGGCCGACCTGCGCGGCTACGGCGACTCGTCCAAGCCTCGCGGCGAGCCCGGTCACGCCAACTACAGCAAGCGGGTGATGGCCCGCGACATGCTGCGCGCGATGCAGGCGCTCGGCCACCCGCGATTCGACGTGCTGGCGCACGACCGCGGCGCGCGCGTGGCGCACCGGCTCGCGCTCGACCACGCCGGCGCGGTGCGCCGCCTGGTCCTGCTCGACATCGCGCCGACGCTGGCGATGTACGAGCAGACCAACGAGGAGTTCGCGCGCGCCTACTGGCACTGGTTCTTCCTGATCCAGCCGGCGCCGCTGCCCGAACGCCTGATCCTGGCCGATCCGGCGGCCTACGTACGCGACATGCTGGGGCGCAGCGGCGCCGGCCTGGCGCCCTTCGCTCCCCACGCCCTGGCCGAATACGCGCGGGCCCTGGCCCTGCCGGGCACCGCGCACGGCATCTGCGAGGACTATCGCGCCGCCGCCGGCATCGACCTCGAGCACGATCGCGCCGACCGCGCCGCCGGCCGGCGCCTCGAGGCGCCGCTGCTCGTGCTGTGGGGCGCGCTGGGCGTGGTCCACCGCTGCTTCCGGCCGCTCGCGGAATGGCAGCGCGTGGCCGCCGACGTGCGCGGCGAGCCCCTCGCATGCGGCCACTACATCGCCGAGGAGGCGCCCGATGCCTTGCTGGCGCGCGCGCTGCCCTTCCTGGCGCAGGCGCGGGAACCGGTCTGACTCGCGACGAACGGGCCGCGGCCCGCGCCGCCTCGCCGCCGGCTAGCCCGTCAGGTCGCCCGTCTTCTCGCAGGACGGCCGCGGCACGGACACATCGCCGGACATCCCGCCGATTTCGTCTTGAAGGAGCCGATGGCTAACATCGAGGCCTGAGGCTGGATTCAATGAGCAAAATGGACGACTCCGCGCACACGCCGGTCATGCAGCAGTACCTGCGCATCAAGGCCGATCACCGCGATCGCCTGCTGTTCTACCGGATGGGCGACTTCTACGAGCTGTTCTACGGGGACGCGGAGCGTGCCGCGCAGCTGCTCGGCATCACGCTGACGCGGCGCGGCGCATCGGCCGGTGTGCCGATCCCGATGGCGGGCGTGCCGGTGCACTCGGTCGAGCAGTACCTCGGACGCCTGATCCGGCTCGGCGAATCGGTGGCAGTGTGCGAGCAGATCGGCGATCCGGCCGCATCGAAGGGCCCGGTCGAGCGCAAGGTGGTGCGCATCGTCACGCCGGGCACGCTCACCGAGGCGCAACTGCTGCCCGATCGCGACGACCGCGTCCTGCTGGCCGTGCTGCCGCGCAGCGGTGCGCTCGGGCTGTCCTGGATGGTGGTGGCCAGCGGCGAGTGCTGGCTGGCGCAGCTCGCGCCGGCAGCGCTGCTGCGCGAGATCGACCGGCTGCGCCCGGCCGAGGTGGTGATCCCCGAAGGGGCGGCACTGCCGGAGGCACTCGCCGAGGCGCTGGCCGGCACCGCCTTCACCCACTCGCCCGCGTGGCAGTTCGACGCGGTGCGCGCGCAGCGCCGCCTCACCGAGCTGCTCGGCACGCGCGACCTCGGCGGCTTCGGCGTGCAGGAGATGGACGCTGCGGTCGCCGCGGCCGGCGCGCTGCTCGACTACGTCGAACGCACCCAGGGGCAGGCGCCCACGCATCTGCAGTCGCTGCACGTCTTCACCGGCGACGAGTACGTGGTGCTGGACGCCGCGGCGCGCCGCAACCTCGAGATCGTCGAGACGATGCGCGGCGACGACGGCGCGTCGCTGCTCAAGCTGCTCGATCGCTGCGCCACGAGCGCCGGCGGCCGCCTGCTGCGGCGCTGGCTGCTCGAGCCGCTGCGCTCGCAGCCGCAGGCGATGCGCCGCCAGGCCTGCGTGCAGGCCCTGCTGGGGCCCTCCGACGAATGGGACGCAACGCCCTTCGAGGAGGCCTTGCCGGCCGCTTCCGCCGACGCATCGGCCCCGGTCGCCTCGACCCTCTACGCGCCGGTGCTCACCGACCTGCGCGAGCTGCCCGACCTGGAGCGCATCGCTGCGCGCATCGCGCTGCGTTCGGCGCGCCCGCGCGAGCTGGCGGCGCTGCGCGACGCGGCTCCGGCGCTGCGCCGGCTGTGCGGGCGGCTGTCGAGGCTCGACGCAGCACTCTTCGGCGAGCTGCTCGAGGCGATGCAGGTACCCGAGGCCGCGCTGGCGCCGGTCGCCGCGGCGCTCGCCGACGAGCCGGCCGCGCAGGCGCGCGACGGCGGCGTGATCCGCGACGGCTACGACGCGGCGCTCGACGAGCTGCGCGCCATCGATCGCGACTGCGATGCCCTGCTCGCCGCGATGGAGGCGCGCGAGCGCGAGCGCACCGGCATCGCCAACCTGCGCGTGGGCTACAACGCGGTGCACGGCTTCTACATCGAAGTCTCGCGCGGGCAGTCCGCGCGCGTGCCCGACGACTACCGGCGGCGCCAGACGCTCAAGAACGCCGAGCGCTACATCACGCCCGAGCTCAAGAGCTTCGAGGACAAGGCGCTGTCGGCGCGCGAGCGCGCGCTGGCCCTCGAGCGCCAGCTCTACGAGACGCTGCTGGAGTCGCTCGGCCCCACGGTGGCCGCCTGGCAGCGCGCCGGGCGCGCCGCCGCGCAGCTGGACGTGCTGGCGGCGTTCGCGCAGCGCGCGCATACGCTGCGCTGGGTGCGTCCGAGCTTCTCGGCAGCGCCCGGTATCGAGATCCGCGCCGGCCGGCATCCGGTGGTGGAGGCCGGCGTCGAGCACTACGTGCCCAACGACTGCGTGATGCGCGAGAACCGGCGCATGCTGCTGCTCACCGGCCCCAACATGGGCGGCAAGTCGACCTACATGCGCTCGGTGGCGCTGATCGCCCTGCTCGCCTGCTGCGGCAGCTTCGTGCCCGCCGACGCCTGCGAGATCGGCCCGCTCGACCGCATCTTCACCCGCGTGGGCGCCTCCGACGACCTGGCCGGAGGCCGCTCGACCTTCATGGTCGAGATGACCGAGGCCGCGGCGATCCTGCACGCGGCGACCGAGCGCTCGCTGGTGCTGATGGACGAGATCGGCCGCGGCACCTCGACCTTCGACGGGCTGGCGCTGGCGCATGCGATCGCCGCGCGGCTGCTCGCGCACAACCGCTCGCTGACGCTGTTCGCGACGCACTACTTCGAGCTCACGCAGCTGGCGGCCACGCACCCGCAGGCGGTGAACCTGCACCTGGCCGCCGCCGAGCACCGCGGCGGCATCGTGTTCCTGCACGAGGTGCGCGACGGACCGGCCAGCCGCAGCTACGGCCTGCAGGTGGCGCGCCTGGCCGGGCTGCCCGCCCCGGTCATCCGCGCCGCGGGCCAGATGCTGGCCGAGCTCGAGACACGCGCCCGCGCCCACGACGACCAGCTCGACCTGTTCGCGATGCCGCAGCCCGGAGCGCCCGGCGGCGACGTCCTCGACGGCATGCCGGCCTTCGCAGCCGACGCGTCGCCCGCCGATGCGTCGTCTGTCGATGCGTTGCCTGCCGATGCGTCGCCCGCCTCCGCCGCATCGACGCCGGGAACCGCCGGCATCGATGAGCCGGGCACGCGTGTGCTCGAGCGCCTGCGCGGCGTCGACCCCGATACGCTCAGTGCGCGCGAGGCGCTCGAGCTGGTCTACGCGCTGCGCGACGAGCTCGGCGGAGCGCCGGGGGCGGTCCGGTGAAGCGCAGGGGCGCGCGTTTCATACGGTTTTGCGTTCGTTCGCAGAACAAGGCGGGGCGCCGCAGACAGTGCTGTAGCACGGCAAGGCGCCCCAACGCAGTGATGCGAGCGAACGCAGAACCGTATCAGCGCGCCCCGAGGCCGTGCAGCTTGGCCGGCGCCCGAAGCGCGGCGACTCCCGCCAGCACGCCGGCAAGGATGGCCGCCAGCGCGTTGTGCAGGGTGGCCGTGAGCAGGGGCTGACCGGCGGCGGCAGTGCCCATGCCCAGCAGCAGCTGCGCGACCAGCAAGGCCAGCAGCGCGCTGCGGCCGGCGCCGCGCAGCGCACCCGAGCGCAACACGAGCAGCGCCACGACGATGGCGAAGACGATGCCGAGCGCGCGATGGACGAGGTGCAGGCCGTGCGCCGCCGCCGCATCGACGCTCGCCTGCACACGCAGCGGATCGAACGCGGCGGCATCGAGCCGGACGCTCTCGAAGCACGAGGCGCCCATGCAGGCGTCGATGGCGTGGCGCGCGCCGATCATCGTGCCGACCCAGGCCAGCAGACCCAGGAGCACGAGCGCACCCCAGGCGAGCCGGACGCCGCGGGCGATGGCACCGGCGTCGGCGGAGGCGATAGCACCGGCGGGGGCGATGGCACCGGCACTGGCGACAGCCGGTTCGCCGGGCCGCCGCCCTCCCCGCGCCGCGATCCACGCGAAGGCCGCGGCGAGCGCCAGACCGCCGACCAGGTTGCCGACCGTCACCAGCGGCAGATCGTGCGGCGTGAGGCGGCCGAGCCAGGCGAGGAAGGCAGTGTCGGCAAGCGCCGCCGCCGCGGCCACGCGCGCACTGCCGTCCATCCCCGACCAGCCGAACACGGCGATCACCAGCACCAGCACGCCGACCAGCATCGCGCTGAGGCGGTGCAGCCCGCGCGCCGCAGTGACCGCCGGCGACGATCCATCCGGCGCGGCGGCCGCGACGCCTGCTGCGGAAGCCCCGGCTGCTCCGCCCGCTGCCGGCGCAGCAGCCGTCTCGCCCGCCTCCGGAGCCCGGGGCGCCTCGCCCGCTGCCGGCGCCCGGGCCGCCCCGCCCTCCTGCGCAGCCGATGCGGGGGCCCCGGCCGTCGCCTCGCGATAGCACCGGGGCCAGTCGTCGCAGCTCAGCCCGGCCTGCGAGTGGCGGATGAATGCGCTCGCGGCGGTGATGCACACCGTGAGCGCGCAGGCCACGAGCGCCAGCGCGCGGATCATCGCGCGCGCCGGGTTGCGATCACGCTGTCGAGCACCACCCACACGAACAGCATGCCGCCGATGATCGCGATCAGTCCGCCCAGCCCCATCAGGCCCATGCCGGCCACCTCCTGCGTGGTGCGCAGCGTCTGCTCGGCGCCGGCCACCTTGCGCTGCACGCCGTAGCCGCCGGACCAGACCAGCCCGAGGATGTGCAGCAGCTGCCCGCCGCCATAGAGCCACGGCTGCCAGTCGGCGATGCGGCCGCCGGGCGCGCGGTAGCCCAGGCGCGGCAGCAGCGCGTAGGCCAGACCCATCAGCGCCAGCGTCACCCCGACGATCGAGCCGTGGTAGTGCGCCGGCACGCGCACGTCGGAGCCCTTGATGAGAAAGCCGATCAGGCCGCCGATCGAGAACAGCAGCAGCGAGGCGATCAGCGCCGCGCGCAGCGGCCTCGTCTCGGGCGCGGCCGGGGCGCCGCGCCGCACCAGCGCCACGGCCAGGGCCAGCACCATGGGCATGATCGCCAGCCCGCCGCCGAAGCGCATCAGCCAGGTCATCATGCGGTGGTGCTCGACCGAGAGCACGGTCCAGTTCAGGTAGATGAGCGGCGCGAGGAACACCGACACCAGCCCGATCGCGTAGACCAGCACCACCACGCGCGGGCTCAGGGGCAGCGGCGAGCCGATCAGGGTCGCCAGCCAGGCCCAGGCGACCAGCATCAGCAGCGTCCAGGTGAACTGGATGACGTGCCCCGGTCCCCAGAACAGCAGCTCGTAGTAGGTCTTCGCCTCGAGCTCGCGCGGCACTTCCACCACCGACCACACCATCGCCAGCAGCGCCACCGCGCTCGAGACCGCGGCGGCCTTCAGCCCGAAGCGCAGCGCATCGGAGCCGTCGAGCTGCAGGCTCATGCGCGCCGGGGCGACGAACGAGCGCAGGGTGAGCAGCAGGAAGCCTGCGCCGAGCACGATCAGCCCCCAGGCGAACACGTCGTTGTCGATCACCGGCACGTAGTTCGACATCACCGGGATCGCACGGCCTGCGAACGGCGAGGCGGCCATGAAGAGCGCCCCCAGCCCGACGAGCCACAGCGCGAACCAGCCCAGCCCGGTCCAGCGCGGCGAGGTGTCGATGCTCCACAGCATGCCGGCCATGGAGACGAACCAGACCAGCACCGACAGGTCGACGTGCACCACCAGCGCGACGCGGAAGAAGTCGCCGGCCGGCACCAGGTTCGCGAAGAAGGGCGTGCGCGCGAGCACCAGCAGGATCGAGAACAGGCCGGCGCCGATCAGCGCGGCCACGCCCAGCAGCAGCCAGCCGGAGACGAGCGCGCGCTGCTCGGCGGTCGGGATCTCGAGGTCGAAGCGATCGTTGCGCAGCAGCGCCGGCGCACCCCCGAGCGGCGCCGGGAATCCGCGTGGGGTGGCCAGCCTCATCGGATCACCACGCCGCCCTGGTCGGCGTTGAAGTCGATCAGCACCACCTGCCCGGGCACCACGTTCAGCTTGCGGTCGCCCTCGTAGTTGAAGCCCTTGACGCGGATGTCGTCGTTGAACTGCACCCGCAGCGCATGCTCGCCCGCCGGGATCTCGAGGCGGCGGTAGCCGCTGGCGGCGCCGTCGCGGCGCAGCCCGGCCGGGGGAAAGACCTCGTCGTAGAGCACCTTGCCGTCGAGCTCGACCCGCACGCGCACCGGCGAGCGCTCACGCGGGCAGTCCATCTGCGCGCGCAGTTGCGGCGGCAGCTTGGCCAGCTCCTCGGGCGAGCGCGAGCGGCAGTCGGTGACGAACTCTCCCGGGTGCCGGAACGACAGGCGCAGCAGCCCTTCGTCGGGCCCGAGGTGGTGGTACACGGGCGAGCTCGAGAAATAGCCGACGAACACGGCGAACAAGGCGTAGAGAATCCCCTGGCCGCCGTAGCGCAGGACCGCGTTACCCATCACTGACCTCCGTCGATGTTTCCTGTTGCGGCGCCCCCAGCCGGGCCCGGAACGCCTCGATGCCCGCCCGCAGCGCGGCACGCTCCTCGCGCGCGGCTTGCAGCACTTCCACCCGCTCGCGTTCGACGCCGCGGCGCAGACGCGGCTCGCGTTCGCCGGCCAGGCGCTCTCCGGTCCATCGGGCCCCGAAGCGGAACTCGCAGTCGGACGGCGGGCACGCCGCGACGACCACGCCGCTCGCGCCGCCGCGCAGGGCGTACTCGATGAACGTCGGCGGAAGCATACCTGCGCACGGCAGTCCCAGCACCACAAGACCCCGGCCCGGCGCGGGTCCCAGCCCGGCGCCGCGCTGGCAGGTGAACACCACCAGCGCGCCCTGCCCGTGCGGGGCGCGCAGCGCCGCGTCGAGCGCCTCGCGCAGATCGCCCACGGTCGACCCCGGCAGATCGATGCCGCTCACCAGGCGCTCGCCGGCGCGAAACGGAACCGACGAGGGGCATGCCCCGGCGCAGATGCCGCACGAGGCGCAGCGGTCGGCATCGACCACCGCGATCTGGCCGCGGCCTCCCGGGTGCGGCGCCATCGCGATCGCCGCATAGGGGCAATCGGCGAAGCAGCGGGTGCAGCCGTTGCAATGATCCGGATCCACCACCGCCGGCGCCGGGCGCCGCAGCGGCCCCAGCCAGGGCGCGACCGCGAGCAGCAGCGTGAGGCCGGTGGCGACGATCCAGACCAGGGCCGGCGTAGCGGCGTAGATCGCCGTCAGCGGCGCCAGGTAGAACCAGTCGAGGGGCAGCGTCGCGGGCAGCCAGTCCAGCTCGGCCGGCGGCTGCGACACCGCGGGCAGCGCCAGCGACAGGAGCGACAGCGCGGCGAGCGTCCACAGCGCCACCGCACGGCTGGCGCCGGTCTGCGGGCGGGTCAGCCGCTGGACATGCGCCCACATCACCAGCAACAGCACCAGCGGCACGCCGATGTGCAGGAAGACCACCAGCGAGAACAGCCGGTCCGAGACCGCGCCCTCGGAGATGAAGTTGCGCACCAGCGCCGGCCCGAAGCCCGGCAGCGCGCCGAACCATTCGGTGGTGGCGGTGGCCACGAACAGCGCCACGCTGTCCCACACCAGCCAGTAGCCGATGACGCCCGCGGCGACGGCCAGCCACAGCGTGGGCACGCCGCTGACCCAGGAATACCAGCGAAAGCCGCGATAGCGCCCGTAGGCCAGCTCGCGCACGAGGTGCAGCACGATCACCGCGACGAAGGCGTCCGAGGCGTAGCGGTGCAGGCTGCGCATCACGCCGCCGACCCATCGCTGGCCATGCGTGAGCTGCTCGACCGACGCATGGGCGCCCGCCACGCTGGTGTCGTAGAAGATGTAGAGGTAGCCGCCGGTGAGCGCGATCAGCCAGAACAGGTAGAAGCCCAGCCCGCCGAGCTGGCGAAGCGGGTTGTCGCGCTCGCCGCAGGCCCGGTCGATGGCGCGTTCGAGCGCACGCAGCGCGCGTGCCGCCACGCCGCTGCCCTCCAGGCGCGCCTCGGTCGGATTCAGCGTGTGGAAGGGGGACATGCTGGGGTGCTGCGACGGGCGCGCGGGCCGGAGCTGCGCGCACCGCAATCTTCATGCACGCGAGGAGCGGCGCCACTCGCGCATGACCACCCAGGCGATCGCCCCCAGCGTGGTGAGTCCGGCAAAGATCTCGAAGAACAGGGAGTAGTTGACGCGATAGCCGCCGGTGAAGGGATCGTAGACGGTGCAGTACAGCTTCACCTTCTCCCAGAGGTTCTCCAGTGTCACTTCCCGCGATACCTGCCCCGAGAGCAGCTCCTTGAGCGGCTGCACCAGCATCGGCAGGTCGAAGTTCTCGCCGTAGACCTGGCGGTAGATCACGCCGTCGGCATCGACGATGGTCACCTGGGTGACGTGGTCGAAGCCGCCGGCAGTGCGTTCGTAGCTGAAGCCCAGGTTGCGGGTCAGCGCATCCACTTCCGCTGGATCGGGGCTGAGGAAGGCCCAGCGGGGCTCGACGATGCGGTTCTGGCGCTTGAACGCGGCCATCGCCTCGGGGGTATCGAAGGGCTGGTTGAAGCCGATCGACACCACGTCGAAGCGGTCTTCGCCGAGCGCCTCGCGCGCGGTGCGCACGGCCTTGGCGAGGAACTGGGTGGCCACCGGGCAGGCCTGGAAGCAGCCCGTGTACACCAGGCTGATGAGCAGCGGACGGCCGCGATAGTCGCTGAGCCGGACTTCCTTGCCGGTGCTGTCGCGCAGGCGGAAGTCGTCGAGGGGGCGGCCGATCGCGGCCTGGCTGGCCGCGAGCGCCTTGCGGAAATCGGGAGTGGGGCGATCAACGTCCTCGGCGGCGCGCGCCGCCGGGGACGCGGCACCGATTCCGAACGCCAGGGCGAGGACGAAGAGCGCGCGCCGCGCGCGGCGTTCGGATCGATGCCGGGTCATGCAGTCCTCAGCTGAGCCCCCACACCGTCGACAGGTACTTCCAGTTGACGAAGTAGTACAGCACGAAGGCGGCGAGGAAGACCAGGGCGAACACGAAGGTGCCCGGCGCGGCGAAGCCGCCGCCGTGGCCGTGGCCGGCCAGCGCGGCCTGCACCGGCATGCGCAGCGGGCTGATCGTGGTGGTGTAGGCGCCTGCGTCGAGCCGCTTGCCGAACAGGATGGTGCCGACCGTCAGCCAGATGTACAGCGCGCCGCCGACCACCGCGATGATGCCGCCGATGCCGCCGATAGCCAGCATCAGCAGCGCCGTGCCCGGGAACTCGTAGGGCATGGCCGCGCCGGCAAAGGTGATGTCCCAGTGGCGGCGCGGTACGCCCAGCGTGCCGGCGCCCATGAAGGCGAGCGTGAACAGGCCCATGCCGAGCGCGAAGATGTACGGCTGCAGCTTGGCCAGCCCGGGATTGATGATCTCGCGCTGGAACAGCGTCGGCAGCAGGAAGTAGGTCATCGCCATGAACGCGAGCGTGGTGCCCAGCACGACCGTTGCGTGGAAGTGGCCGGGCACGTAGATCGTATTGTGGATGATCATGTTCAGCTGCTCGGTGCCCATCATCACGCCCGAGATGCCGCCGAGGAAGCCGAAGCCGATCAGCGACATGAACATGCCCGAGAACACCGGGTTGCCCCACGGCGCCTTGCGCAGCCACTCGAACAGGCCCTTGGTGTAGCCCTTCTCGCGCTGCGCCACCTCGATCGCGCCCGGCACGGTGAGGCCGTGGATCATCGAGGCCAGCACCGCCAGGTACATCGCGTAGCTGGTGTTGAACACCTTCCACTCGGTGCCCACGCCGGGATCGGCCAGGATGTGGTGGGCCGAGGCCAGCTGCAGGAAGCAGATGTACAGGAAGAAGGCGGTGCGGCTGATGCGCTCGGACATCGGCTTGGCGCCGAACACGATGGCGGCGATGGCGTACCACACGGCCACGTGCGCGCTGACGTTGATCTGCTGCGACGAGTGACCGAAGGCCCACCAGATCACCCGGTACATGGCCGGATCGATGTGCTTGATGTAGCCGATCGACCAGCCGAAGGTCGGGATCAGGATGATCGCGCCCGAGGCGATGGTGAAGATCGCGATGATGCAGGCGGTGAGCGCCCCGAAGGTGACCAGGGGGATCGAGCCTTCGTAGGTCTTCTCCGCCTTGGCCACCACCAGCGTGCCCAGGAAGATGAAGCAGGCGACCAGCGCGCCGACCGCGAACAGGATCAGGCCGAGGTAGAACCCGGGGACGGCCGGCATCGGCACGTACGAGGTCATCATGACCGTCGCATCGCCCATGAAGATGGTCGTGTTGAACACGACCGTGCCGACCACCATCAGGATCCACGCCAGCCAGGCCAGCCGCGGCGTGGCGAGCCGGCATCGCAGCAGCGTCGAGGAGCAGAAGTAGAGGACGGCGACCTCGAAGAAGATGATCCACACCACCAGCATGTCGAGGCCGTGGGCAGTGAGGAAGAGATAGAAGTTGTCGGCGTCGATGAGGTGCACCGCCTGCCAGCGCGTGAGCGTGATCAGCAGCGCGAGCACGCCGCCGACCAGCAGCGCCACGACGGCGGCGACGGCATTGACCTTGATGAGGGTCTCGGCCGACTTGTGGAACTGGAGCCCCGTGCGGGGGCAGATTCGGAACTGGGCAGCGGTTGCCATGGTGTCCCCTGAATTATTTGACGTACAGCCGCGAAGCCATCTTGTGATGGCCGATGCCGCAGAACTCGTTGCACACGATGTGATAGGTGCCCGTGCGGTTGGGCGTGACGTTCACCACGTGCTGGTAACCGGGGAGAACCTGGATGTTGATGTTCTCGGGCTGCAGCGAGAAGCCGTGCTGGTAGTCCATCGAGCTCAGGTTGAGCCGGTAGGTCTTGCCGGCCTCCAGCTCGAGGATGGGCCACCAGTCCCACAGGCGCGCGATGAGGTAGACGTCGCTGCCGGCCGGGGGAGCGACCACCGGGACCTTCAGATCGGTCTCGGTGCGCACCGTGTACTTGTCGACCATGGCCTGGGTGGCCTGGGCGAACAGCTCGGGCCGTACCTTGTAGGTTTCCGAGGACAGGTTCTGCTTACCGTACAGGTGCCAGTACGGCATCATGAAAAACATGATCATGCACCAGACGAAGGCGATCACGATCCACAGGATCTCGACCTTGTCGACCGGTTGCTTCCACCAGATCCGTTGCGGCGGGGGCAGTATGGCGCTCATGCTCGTTTTCCTCGTGGAGGCTGCTTACTTGCCCAGCGGGGTGACGGGAATCGTGGCGATCTCCATCACTCCCCACAGGATGTAGAGCACCGTGGGCAGCGTGATGCCGAGAAACAGCAGCAGGAACGGATTGTCCAGGATCTGCTGCATGACCGGCACGCGCTCCTCCTCCCCTTTTGCTTCGCCCTGCGACTGCACCTGTCCAGCCATGACTTTCCCCCTTCCCCGTTTCGGAGTTCGATAGTGCCCGCGATGATGCTTGCAGCCCGCCCTCCGTTACCTTGACTCGCATCAAGGACGGCTCGTTACGGGCTTGCACCGCGACGCAAAAGATGTATTGCGAGACGCAAGCATGCAACGGTTGGCCCTTTTCTTGCAATCCCCGCGCAATCCGGCTAGGTTGCCGAGTCGATTTCAGCCCGGGCATTGTGCGCTGTCCGCAACAGCCGCCGCCGTCCCCGCGCCCGGGGCGCAACAGATCGGAGAACCTCGTTGCTGAAGAGAATCCAGGCCGTCGCCCAATGGTTTTTCCTGCGCATGGAAGCGGTGGGCAACCGCGTGTTCGGCGAACGGCTCAACCCGATGTACTACCTCGGGGCGACCAGCTACTGGATGTTCTGGATCGTCGTGGCCAGCGGGCTGTACGTCTACGCCTTCTACGAGACCGGGGTCGACAAGACCTACGCCTCCATGGAGGCGCTCACCCACGGCCAGTGGTGGGCCGGCGGCATCATGCGCAGCATCCATCGCTACGCCTCGGACGCGATGGTGCTGACCATGCTGCTGCACATGATCCGCCACTTCGCGTTCGATCGCTACCGCAGCTTCCGGGCGTTCTCCTGGGTGAGCGGCGTGATCGTGCTGTGGCTGGTCTACGCCTCGGGGGTCAACGGCTTCATGCTGCCCTGGGACAAGCTGGCCCAGTTCGTGGTGGTGGCCACCACCGAGTGGCTGGACGCGCTGCCGGTGTTCCGCGGCATGCTGACGCGCAACTTCATCACCCCCGAGGCCATCACCGACCGGCTGTTCTCGCTGCTGTCGTTCCTGCACATCGGCATCCCGCTGGTGGTCATGCTGGCGCTGTGGATCCACACCCAGCGCGTGCCGCGCGCCTCGCAGATGCCGCCGCGACGGCTGGCCTACGGCCTGCTCGTCATGCTGCTGGCGATCGCGCTGGTCAAGCCGGTGGTGAGCCAGGCGCCGGCCGACTTCGGCAGCGTGCCCGTCACGCTGAGCTTCGACTGGTTCTACCTGCTCGTCTACCCCCTCATCTACTCCTGGGATCCGCTCAAGCTGTGGGTCCTGTGCGGCGGCCTCACCGTGCTGCTGATCGCCATGCCGTGGCTGCCGCCCAAGCGCAGCGGGCGCGGCCAGGTCTACCACCTGACCGCCCACCCGGGGCGCCAGGGCGCGCCGGTGCGCCCCGGCGAGACGCTGCTCGATGCCGGGCTGCGCGCGAGCATCCCCCTGCCCTACGAATGCCGCTCGGGCGGCTGCGGCGTGTGCAAGGCGACCCTGATCGGCGGGCAGGTCGAGATGTCGGGCTACCAGCCGAGCGCGCTGTCCGAGGACGAGCGCCAGGCCGGGCGCATCCTCCTGTGCGTGGCCTGCGCCCTGTCCGACGTCGAGTTCGAATACGAGCCCGACGCCGCCGCGCGCGGCACCGTGGTGGGCACCTACGAGGCCCGCGTCGAGCGGCTCGAGCGCCTGGCGCACGACGTGATGCTGCTCGCGCTGCGCCTGCCCGAGGGCCAGCGCATCGAGTTCGAGGCCGGCCAGTACCTGAGCATCATCCTCGACGACGGGTCGCGGCGCAGCTACTCGTTCACCACCCCCTCGGACGCGACCGACCTGGTCGAGCTGCACGTGCGCCTGATGCCGGGCGGGCGCTTCACGACCCACGTGTTCGAGACGATGAAGTTGGGCGACACCGTGAAGTTCGAGGGGCCGCTGGGCTCGTTCGTGCTGCACGAGCCGAGCGACAAGCCGCTCATCTTCGTGGCCGGGGCCACCGGCTTCGCCCCGGTCAAGGCCCTGCTCGAGCAGGCCTTCCGCATGGGCATCGAGCGCCCGCTCTACCTGTACTGGGGCGTGCGCCGCCCGCGCGACCTCTACCTCACCGAGCTGCCGGGGGAATGGGCGCGGGCGCACCCGAACTTCCACTTCGTGCCGGTGCTCTCCGAGCCCGCCCCCGAGGATGGCTGGAGCGGACGCACCGGCCTGGTCCACGAGGCCATCCTGCACGACTTCCCCAACCTTTCCGGCTTCTCGGTCTATGCCTGCGGATCGGTGCGCATGGTGCAGGCCGCCCAGCCCGCCTTCATCGCCCAGGGGCTGCACGAGGACGCGTGCTACTCGGACGCGTTCGTGCCGTCCGCCCGGCCGTCAGCCTCCTCGGCCGCCTCAACCTTCTGAGGCAGCGCGCCGCTCCTGCTCGATCTCCTCGTCGCTGGCCTCCCGCACGTCCAGCACGCGCAGGTCGAAGCGCAGGCCCATGCCGGCCAGGGGGTGGTTGGCGTCGAGCACCACCGTGTCGTCGGCGATGTCGGTGACGATGTGGATGCGGCCGTCGCCGGGCTCGCCGGGCACGCCCTCGAAGGCCATGCCCGCCTCGAGGTCGTCCGGGAACAGGTGCCGCGGCGCCAGCCGCAGCAGCTCGGCGTCGTATTCGCCGAAGCTCTCCTCGGGCTCGAGATGGACGCTGAGCGTCTCGCCGGCGGCCCGCCCCTCGAGCGCCGCCTCGATGCGCTCGAACACCGCGCCGTAGCCGCCGTGCAGATAGGTCAGCTCGCGCTCGCCCTCTTCGACCGGCTGGCCCTGCGCATCGAAGAGGCGATAGCGCAACTGCACCCAGCGGTCGGCCGCGATGGTCAATGACATGCAAGACTCCTTGTCCCAATGACGCAACACCCATCGGCGGGGCTGTCGCGAGAATTGTTTACAAGTTTGCTATACTTCAAGGTTCGATGTGCCGGAATCTAGGGGTTTACCCTAGGTGGACGGCCGACGAAGCTTACCCATCCGATTTCCTCCAAGGATCAACCGCCATCATGAAGAAGTCGCTCCTGCTCGCCTCGCTGATCGCCCTCACCCTGACCGCCTGCGGCAAGAAAGAGGAGGCGCCGGCGCCCGCTCCGGCCGCTCCCGCCGCCGAAGCTGCGAAAGACGCGGCTGGCGCGGCTGTCGACGCTGCCAAGGATGCTGCCGAGAAGACGGGCGAAGCCGCCGGTGCCGCCGCCGAAGCCGCCAAGGAAAGCGCCGGCGAGGCCGTGGACAAGGCCAAGGAAGCGGGCAGCAACGCCATGGAAGCCGCCAAGGACGCCGCCGGCAACGCGGTCGACGCGGCCAAGGAAGCTGCCGACAAGGCTGCGGCCGCCGCCAAGGAAGCCGCCGCTCCGGCCAACAAGTAAGCTGCGCGGTCTTCGACCGCTCGCGGCCGGCGTCATGCCGGCGGCTCGAACCGGCCCTCGCGGCCGGTTTTCTTTTTTTCAGACGGCGATCCAGTCGATGCCGCGGTCCTGGTCGGCCACCCGGATCAGGGCCGGATCGACCCGGTCGGCCGAAACCAGGGCCTGGCGCGCCAGCTCGGGCCGGTTGTTGTGCCGGCTCAGGTGCGCGGCCACCACGCTGCGCAGGCGCGAGGCGTCGATGGCCGCCAGGATGCGGGCCGCCTCGAGGTTGTCCAGGTGGCCCCACGGGCCGGCGATGCGCTGCTTGAGCATCGCGGGATAGCGCGGATTGTCGGCGAGCATCTGCGCATCGTGGTTGCACTCGAGCACCAGCGCATCGAGCCGCGAGAACGCCTGTACCACGTGCGGCGTGCCCTGCCCCAGGTCGGTCAGCACGCCGAGACGGCGACGCCCGTCGTCGATGACGTACTGCACCGGCTCGCGCGCGTCGTGCGGCACCGCGACCGGCTCGATGCGCAGCCCGGCGCAGTCGAAGGGATCGTGGACATCGAACAGCCGCAGCAGGTCCAGCGCCTCGAAGCGCTCCGGCAACAGGGCACCGGCCGCGCGCAGGGTGCCGTGCGTCAGATGGACCGGGATGCGGTGCGCCCGGGCCAGGCGGAACACCCCACCGATGTGGTCGGCGTGCTCGTGGGTGACCAGGATCGCGTCGAGCACGGCGGGCTCGCAACCGGCCGCGCGCAGGCGGCGCTCGACATCGCGCAGGCCGAAGCCGCAGTCGATCAGCACGCGCGTCGTGCACGCGCCGTCGACGCTCTCGACGAGCAGCGCGTTGCCCTCGCTGCCGCTGCCCAGGCTGGCGAAACGCATGGCGCCCGTGCCGCGGCCAGGAGTCTGTCGGAGTTGAATCGAGCCTGCGTGAGCCCCTGTCCGGGGCCCCGGCTCACTTCAACTGGTCGCGCAGCAGCGCCAGGATCCGTCCCGCGGTGCGCCGGTCGACGTCGGGCACCGGCTTGCCGTCCTGTGCGAGCACCGTCACGCGGCTCTGGGTGCCCGCCTCGGCGACGTGGACGCGGAACCGGCTGCCCGCGTCGGCACGCGGCTTGGCCGAGGAGAACAGCCGCTTGAAGAAGCCCGGCTTCTCGGCGACGCGCCCGCCCTCGACCTCGGGGTCGACGTAGCGCACGAAGTACAGCCCCTGCGAACGATCGCGATCCTCGACCGTGAAGCCGCCGCGATCGAGCGCCAGCCCGACCCGGCGCCAGGCGCGATCGAAGCCCTCGGCCACCTCGAGCGCCTGCCCGCCGCCGTCGCCGACCAGCTTGGCGGCCGCGCCTGCCGCCGGCGAGCCGGCCGCGGCCGTCTGCGTGGCCGCCTGCTCGGGAGCGAACTTCAGCAGCAGCCGGTTCAGGAACTCGGCCTCCAGGCCCGGATCGGGCGCCCGCGGCTGCCACATCGTGCGGTCGCGGCCCTCGGTGGTATAGACCTCCTGCATGCCGCGATGGCTGATGTAGATCTCGGTGGTGTTGCCGGTCCTCTCGAGCCGGGTGCGGAACTTGTCGCGCTCGGGCGTGGAATAGAAGCTCTCGAACGCCCGCCCGATGGTGCGCCGGATGAAGTCCTGCGGAATCTTGGCGCGGTTCTCGGCCCAGTCGGTCTCCATGATGCCCGTGGCGGGCGACTCGGTCTGCACCGTGAAGCCGTTGTCCTGCCAGAACTCGCGCAGCATCGGCCACACGCGCTCGGGCGGCGCCTCGACCACCAGCCATCGTTCGGAGCCGGCTCGCTCGATGTGCGCGCCGGGAACCGCCGGCAGCACCACGCCGGTGCTGCCGGCGGGGCGCTCCGTGGCATGGCCGCGCTCGTAGCTCGAGAAGGTGCGCGCGCTCGCGTCGCGCTCGGGCACCGTGTAGCGGCCGTCGCTGGCCGGTGCGGCCAGGTCGGGCGGGATGTCGAGCGGCGGCACCTTGCCGGCGGACTTGTAGTCGATGCGGCCGGCCTGCTCGATCCTGTCGTTGAGCGCGCACGCGCCCAGTGCCGTGGCCAGGGCCGAAACCACCGCCAGCCTGGCCGAAACAGCGAGAAACCCGTTCCTCAATTGATCACTCCTGAGCGCCTGAGCGCCGCGCGAACCAAGTCGTGGCGCTCGGCCGACAACGGCGTGAGCGGCAGCCGGATGCCGCGGGACACGCGCCCCATCTCGGCCAGCGCCCACTTGACCGGGATCGGGTTGGCCTCGACGAACAGATCGACGTGCAACGGCAACAGGCGGCGGTGCAGCGCGAGCGCCGCCGCCCATTCGCCGGCGAGCGCATGCCGGCACATCTGCGCCATCGGCCCGGGAGCGACGTTGGCGGTGACCGAAATGATGCCGTGGCCGCCCATCGCCATGAGCGCCAGGCCGGAGTCGTCGTTGCCGGCGTAGACCGCGAAGCCCTGCGGAAGCTGCGCGAGCAGCGCCGAGCCGCGCCCGATGTCGCCGGTGGCATCCTTCAGGCCGACGACGCCCGGCACCTGCGCCAGGCGCAGGACGGTGGCATTGGAGAGATCGGCCACCGTGCGCGCGGGCACGTTGTACAGCACCATCGGCAGGTCGACCGCCTCGGCCACCGTCCTGAAGTGGCGGTACATGCCTTCCTGGGTCGGCTTGTTGTAGTACGGCACCACCTGCAGCGAGGCGTGCGCGCCGGCCTTGTGCGCGAACTCGGTGAGCTCGATCGCCTCGCGCGTGGAGTTGCCGCCGGCGCCGGCGATGATGGGCACGCGCCCGGCGGCATGCTCGGTGGCGACGCGGATGAGGGTGGCGTGCTCCTCGACGTCGACGGTCGGCGATTCGCCGGTGGTCCCGACGACGACGATCGCCGCCGTGCCCTCCTCGACGTGCCAGTCGATGAGGCGGCGATAGCACTCGAGATCGAGGCTGCCGTCCTCGTGCATCGGACTGACGATCGCGACAATGCTGCCCTGGATCATGGCTGGCCGGAAACGAAAAGCGACATTCTAGCCGAGCGCGCGCAACGCCCCGTCGCCGCGTGCGCGCACCGCGCAGACGCGCTGCACCACGGCCGGCGCGGGCTGCTGCCCGGGCGGGACCGCGCGCTCGACGATGCCGTGCTCGAAGGCGAGCACGGTCAGGCCGGCGCGCGTGCTGCGCTCGTACAGCTCGCCGGGCGCCAGCAGGAAGGCCGGGTTCGACGGACGCCCGAAGCGCTCGTTGCCCTGGGCGAAGGTTTCGTAGATCAGCAGGCCGTTCGGCGCCACCAGCGCCGCGAGCAGCGCGAAGCGCGGCCGGAACAGGTAGCGGGTGACGATCACCGCATCGAAGCGCTCGTCGCCGAACGGCCACGGGCCGGCCTCGAGATCGGCCGCGCGGACCTGCACGCCGGGGCCGACGGCCGCCAGCGCCGTCGCATCGCGATCGACGGCGCTGGCGCGCAGGCCGCGGCGCGCGGCCTCGCGCGCGTGCCGGCCCGGGCCGCAGGCGAAGTCGAGCACGCTCGCGCCGCTCGGCAGCAGCGACAGCCAGCGGACCACCCACGGCGAGGGCGCTGCCCCCGCCGGGCCCTGATCGATCGACAGGACGGACATATTCCTCGGCGCTCTGGATGGGATCCGCTACATTACCGCGGATGCCCCGCCTTTCGCGGCGCCCGCCTCCGGCCGGCGTTGCGAGACGCTGCCAGCCACCCCGGGAGAGCCACGATAGAACCGGCCGCCGCTGCTGTACCCCCGCTCGCCGCGCGCTGCCGGCGCGCACTGCCCGGTGCCGCGCTCGCCGCCCTGGTGCTCGTCCCCGGCGCGGCCCATGCCGAGACCGCATCGCCCGACTGGCCGCCGGTGGTCGCGGCGCTGCTGGCGCTGGCCGGCATCGCGCTGCTCGGCGCGGCGCTGCGCCGCGCGCTGTCCGAGCGGCGCCGCTCGCTCGAGGCGCTGGACCAGCTCCAGGAGCGCAACGATGCGGCCGAGAACCTGGCCGCGCTCGGTTCGTGGGTGCACGACCTGCGGCACAACACGCTGCAGCTGAGCGCCGGCGCGCTGCGGCTGTTCGGCATCGACCCGGCCGCCGGCGTGCCGCCGCCGCCCGAGTTCCTCGCCCACATCCATCCCAACGATCAGCCGCGCTGGCAGCAGGCCCACCGCGCGAGCATGCGCGACGGGCGCGAGGCACGGGTGGAATTCCGCTGGATCCGGCCCAACCGCGAAGTGGTCTGGGTACGCAGCGTGGCGCGTTCCGAGCGCGACGCCCGCGGCGAAACGGTGCGCATCGCCGGCGTGGTGCAGGACATCACCGGCATGCGCGCGATGCAGCAGCAGCTGGCCTCGAGCGAAGCCAAGTTCCGCGACCTCACCCACCTGAGCTCCGACTGGATCTGGGAGACCGATGCGCAGCACCGCGTCTCGTTCCTGTCGGATTCGATCGACGCGGTGATCGGGCCGTGGCGGCGCGCCCTGATCGGGCGGCGCCGCTGGGACCATCCCGAGGCCGACTTCCTGCATCCCGACTGGGACACGCATCGGGCGACCTGCGAGGCACACCGGCCGTTCGAGGATTTCGAGTTCGCGCAGATCGATCCGCAGGGCAAGGTGCACTACCTGTCGCTGAGCGGTCGCCCGGTGTTCGACGACGGCGGACGCTTCGCCGGCTACCGCGGCACCGGCCGCGACATCACCCTCGAGAAGCAGCAGCGCATGCTGCTCGAGATCGAGGGCGACATCGCCGCGATCATGCGCGAGCAGACCGATCCGCAGCGCGTGGTCACCGCCATCGTCATCACCCTGTGCGGCAAGCTCGGCTGGATCGGCGGCGTGCACCTGGTGCGCAGCGGCCGCGCCATCGCGGTGCGCGAACGCTGGGGCTATCCGGCATTCACCCGCATGGTCGCCGACCTGCCGGCGGAGATCCCGCTCGAGGACGACGGCATCGAGGGGCAATGCTGGCGCGAAGGCCGGCACGCCTGGATCACCGACCCGGCCGCGCACCCGGCGTTCGCGCAGCGCTACCGCATCCGGGCGCTGGGCGCGCGCGCGGCCTTCCTCGCGCCGGTCCACGACGAGCACGGCCACACCATGAGCCTGCTGCTGTTCCTGAGCCCGGTGGCGTTTCGCGGCGAGCCCTTCCTCGGGCAGGCCGCCGACACGATCTCGCGCACGCTGTCGCTGTACCTGCAGCGCAAGGCGGCCGAATCGCGGCTGATGCACGCCTCGCTGCACGATGCGCTCACCGGCCTGTCCAACCGCGCCCACCTGCTGCAGCAGCTCGAGGCCTGCCTCGAGGCGAACCGGCGAGTGGCCCTGCTGTACGTCGACCTCGACCGCTACAAGCTGATCAACGATACGCTGGGCCACGCCGCCGGCGACAAGGCGCTGGTGGAGGTCGCGCGCCGCCTGCGCGACTCGGTGGGCGGGCACGACGCGGTAGGCCGCATGGGCGGCGACGAATTCGTGGCGCTGCTCGCGCAGCCCGGCACGCGCGAGGAGATCGAGCACATCGCCCGCACCGTGCTGGCGGCGATCGAGAAGCCGCTGGTGCTGGCCAACCGCGCCTACTTCCTGTCGGCGAGCGTCGGCGTGGCCATCGCCCCCGACGACGCACAGGACGCCCGGACGCTGATCCGCTGCGCCGACAGCGCCATGTACCAGGTCAAATCCGACGGGCGCAACGACGTGCGCTTCTTCGCCGGCGGCATGTCCGACGAGCGCGCGGAGCAGCTGCAGCTCGCCGCCGAGCTGCCCATGGCCATCCAGCGCGGCGAGGTCGACCTGCACTACCAGCCGATCATGAACATCGACGAGCGCTGCGTGATCGGCTTCGAGGGCCTGCTGCGCTGGCGCCATCCGACGCGCGGGCTGCTGATGCCGGACCGCTTCCTGCCGGCAGCCGAGCAGAGCAACCTGATCCGCGAGATCGGCCTGTGGGCGATCCGCCGCGCGCTCGACGACCGGGTGCGCCTGGGCATCGAGGCCTACCCCGACACCGCCGTGTCGGTGAACGTGTCGGCGCGCCAGCTGAGCGAGGACGGATTCCTCGTTCAGCTGGCCGAGATGATGCAGGAGCGGCGCTTCCCGCCGCGCCTGCTGCGCCTGGAGCTCACCGAGAGCGCGTTCATCGAGAACCCGGAGCGCACCGTGGCGCTGATCGGCGAGCTGCGCCGGCTCGGCGTACGGGTGATCATCGACAACTTCGGCACCGGCTACGCGTCGCTGTCGTACCTGAAGAACCTGCCGGTGGACGGCCTGAAGATCGATCGCGCCTTCGTCCAGAACCTGCCCGCCGATCGCGGCAACGCGGCCATCGTGCAGGCCATCACCACCATGGCCGCCAAGCTCGGGCTGCAGGCGATGGCCGAGGGCGTGGAGACGGCCGCCGAGCTGCGCGGGCTGCGTTCGCTCGACTGCGACCAGGTGCAGGGATCGCTGATCTCCGAGCCGCTGCCGTTCACCGAGCTCAAGGACTTCCTCGAGGCGCTGCCGACGCTGCGCCAGATGCACCTGGTGCGCGAGTCGCGCGCCGGCGCGGGCGCCGTTCAGGCGTAGGCGAGCCCCATCGCCTCGCGCACCTCGCGCATCGTCTCCTGCGCGATCTTGCGCGCCTGGTCGCAGCCGTCGGCCACGATGTTGCGCAGCAGGCTCGGATCGTCGAGGTAGGGCTGGGCGCGCTCGCGGAACACCTGCTGCTCGGCGAGCACGGCATCGATCAGCGGCTGCTTGCATTCCAGGCAGCCGATGCCGGCGCTGCGGCATCCGGCCTGCACCCATTCCAGGGTGTCCTCGCCGCTGTAGACCTGGTGCAGCGGCCACACCGGGCAGCGCGCGGGCTCGCCGGGGTCGGCGCGGCGCACGCGCGCGGGATCGGTCGGCATGGTGCGGATCTTGGCGCTCACCGATTCGGGGTCTTCGCGCATCGCGATGGCGTTGCCGTAGCTCTTGGACATCTTCTGCCCGTCGATGCCGGGCATGCGCGAGGCCGGGGTGAGCAGCGACTGCGGCTCGGCGAGAATGATCTTGCGGCTGCCTTCGAGATAGCCGAACAACCGCTCGCGATCGCCCATGCTCAGGTTCTGCGCCAGCTCGAGCAGCTCGCGGCCCTGCTGCAGGGCGGCCTCGTCGCCCTGCTCCTGGTAGCGCGTGCGCAGCTCGCGGTAGAGCCTGGCGCGCCGGCTGCCGAGCTTCCTGACCGCCTCGCGCGCCTTGTCCTCAAAGCCCGGCTCGCGCCCGAACAGGTGGTTGAAGCGGCGCGCCAGCTCGCGGGTGAACTCGACGTGCGGCACCTGGTCTTCGCCCACCGGCACCCAGGCGGCGCGATACATGAGGATGTCGGCGGCCTGCAGCAGCGGGTAGCCGAGGAAGCCGTAGGTGGAGAGGTCGCGATCGGAGAGCTTGTCCTGCTGGTCCTTGTAGGTGGGCACGCGCTCGAGCCAGCCCAGCGGCGTGCACATCGACAGCAGCAGGTGCAGCTCGGCGTGCTCGGGCACCCGCGACTGGATGAACAGCGTCGACTGCTGCGGATCGATGCCGGCGGCCAGCCAGTCGATCACCATCTCCCAGACGTTGTCGCCGATCACGCCGGGCGTGTCGTAGTGGGTGGTGAGCGCATGCCAGTCGGCCACGAAGAACAGGCACGGATGCTCGGACTGCAGCCGCACCCAGTTCTTGAGCGCGCCGTGGAAGTGGCCGAGGTGCAGCGCGCCGGTGGGGCGCATGCCGGAGACGACTCGTTCGGTGAACATGTCACAGCGCAAGCAGCGTCGCGATCAGGCGGATCCCGAAGTCGATGAGCGGCGCCACCAGCCCGCCCAGCATGCCGGTGGCGAGCAGCGCGAGCAGGATGAACAGCCCGTACGGCTCCAGGCGCAGGTAGTGCGCGGCGAGCCGCCGGGGCAGCAGGCTCGCGACGATGCGCCCGCCGTCGAGCGGCGGCACCGGCACCAGGTTGAGCGCGGCCAGCGCGAGGTTCACCAGGATGCCCGCGAAGGCCATGTGCTGCAGGAACTCGCTGCCGCCGTCCGGCAGCAGCTTGAGCATGATTGCCCAGCCGATCGCCATCGCCACGTTCGCGCCCGGGCCGGCGGCCGCGACGATGCCCATGTCGCGGCGCGGCGAATGCAGGTTCGAGGGAACGATGGGCACCGGCTTGGCCCAGCCGAACAGCAGCCCGCTCCCGCCGAGCGACTTGCTGGCCAGCAGGATGAGCACCGGCACCAGCACGGTGCCCACCGGATCGACGTGCCGCAGGGGGTTGAGCGTGACCCGGCCCATCAGCTGCGCAGTGCGATCACCCAGGCGCGCGGCGACATAGCCGTGGGCAGCCTCGTGCAGCGTGATCGCGAACAGCACCGGAATCGCATAGACCGCAATCACCTGCGGAAGGCTCGGTTCCATGGCGCCGATTGTAGCAGCCGGTCTGCGGCGCCCCGCGCGCGGCGGCGCGGGCGGCGCCGGCCGTCAGAAGCGCACGCGCAGCATCGACGCCTCGAGCCCGCGCGCCACCATGCCCTCGATGCTGCCGCATCCGAGGCGCACGATCAGCGGCTGCTCGCCGGTCAGGTCGACGACCGTGGTCGGCACGAAGCCCTGTCCGCCGGCATCCAGGACGAGCTCGATGCGCCGATCCAGGCGCGCCAGGATGTCGTCGGCGTCGGTGAGCGGATCGTCCTCGCCGGGCAGGATCAGGCTCGAGCACAGCACCGGCTCGCCGTGCGCCTCGAGCAGGCCGCGCGCGACCGCGCTGGCGGGCACGCGCAGGCCGATGGTGCGGCGCGAAGGATGCCAGAGCCGCCGCGGCACCTCCTTGGTGGCGTCGAGCACGAAGGTGTAGGGCCCCGGCGTCCACTCCTTGAGAAAGCGGTACTGCCGGCTGTCGACCTTCGCATAGGTGGACAGCTCCGACAGGTCGCGGCACATCAGTGTGAGCAGGTGGCGCTCGTCCAGGCCGCGCAGCGTGCGCAGCCGGTCCACCGCCGCCTTGTCGCCCAGGCGGCAGGCCAGCACGTAGCAGGCATCGGTGGGCAGAGCGATCACGCCGCCGCTGCCCAGGATCTCCGCGGCCTGGCGCAGCAGCCGCAGCTGCGGCGTGGTCGGATGCAGGGTGAAGCGCTGGGTCATGCGCTCGCCAGGGTCCTCCCGCCGGCGGCCGTGCGCGCAACAGCCTGCGCGGCCTCGGGCCAATCGGCCCACACCGGCACCAGCGGTGCCGGCAGCGGCGGCAGGCGACCCAGCTCGACGTGGCCTTCGTCGGGGCCGTGGAAATCGGAGCCGCGCGAAGCGCGCAGGCCGAACTCCAGGGCGATCTCGGCGAAGCGGCGGTACTGCTGGCGCGCGTGCGAGCCGCACACGACCTCGATCGCCTCGCCGCCGCCGTCGCGAAACTCGCCGATGAGGGCGTGCAGCGCGTTGTCGCCGAGCCGGTAGCGGCCCGGATGCGCCAGCACCGCGGTACCGCCGGCGGCGCGGATCCAGGCGAGCGCATCGCCCAGCGCCGCCCACCGGTGCGGCACGAAGCCCGGCCGGCCTTCGGACAGATAGTGCCGGAACACCTCGCGGACGTCGGCGCAGCGGCCCTGGGCGACGATGAAGCGCGCGAAGTGGGTGCGCGACACCAGGGCGGGATTGCCGGCGTAGCGCAGCGCGCCTTCGTAGGCGCCCGGCACGCCGGCACGCGCCAGCGCCTCGCCCATCTCGCGCGCGCGGGCATCGCGCCCCGCGCGCGTGCGCGCCAGCCCCGCGATCAGCGCCTCGCAGGCGAAGTCGACGCGCAGCCCGAGCACGTGGATGGTCTCGCCGCCCCAGCTGACCGAGATCTCCACCCCGGGCACGAAGGCCATGCCGGCGGCGAACGCCGCCGCGCGCGCTTCGGAGAGGCCGGCGACCTCGTCGTGATCGGTGAGCGCGAACAGGCGTACGCCCTGCGAGGCCGCGCGGCGGGCCACTTCGGCCGGCGCGAGCACGCCGTCGGAGACGCGCGAGTGGCTGTGCAGATCGGCGTTGAGGGCGCGCGCGGCGTCCGGGCTCGGCATCAAGCGAGGAACTCCTCGATCAGGCGGGCGACTTCGTCCGGTCGATCATGGTGGAGCATGTGCCCGGCACCCGCAACCGTGACCCTCCTGCGGGAACGGATCGCCTGCAGCCTGCGCCGGTACGCGGGCGTGTGGGCGAAGCGCTGCCACTCCTCGACGTGGCCGGCCTGCACCCACAGCACGTCGGCGGTGATCAGGCGCCAGCAGGCGAGCACTTCCTCCAGCCGGTAGAGCGTCGGCGAGACCAGGCGGTGGACCGGATCGGCGAGCAGCTCGAAGCGGCCGGCCGGGGTCGGGCGCGACCAGTGCTGCGCCAGGAAGGCCGCGTAGTCGGCGCGCAGGCGCGGATTGGTGCGCATCAGGCGCGCGGCCACCTCGTCGCGCGTGGCATAGTCGCGCAGCGACGGCCCGGCCTTGAGCTCGTCGAGCCAGCGCGCATAGCGCGCCGGCGCCTGATCCGGCCGGGTCGTCGGCAGCCCGAGGCCGTCGAGGTTCACCAGACGGCGCACGCGCGCCGGGCGCACGCCGGCGTACAGCGTCGCGACGTTGCCGCCCATGCTGTGGCCGGCGATGTCCGCCGGCCCCTCGGGCGCCAGGCTGTCGAGCAGCGCGTCGAGATCGCCGAGGTAGTCCGGGAACCAGTAGGTGTCGGACTGCGCCCGCGCGCTCAGCCCGAAGCCGCGCCAGTCGGGTGCGTACAGGCGCCAGTGCGCGGGCAGCGCATCGGCCACGAACTGGAACGACGCGGAGACGTCCATCCAGCCGTGCAGCAGGAACAGGGTGGGCGCGGGATCGTCCCGGCCGGGCGCGGGATCCCAGCAGCGCACGTGGTGGCGCAGGCCGCGAATGTCGAAGAACAGCGAGCGGCTCTCGCGGCGCGGCAGGTAGGGGTCGGCGGGCGGCATCGAAGCGGGCACAATACGAAGTGGCGATTATAGAAACATGGGGGGACCGCGATGACCGCCCTGGCGCGCGACGATTACGACACCCTGTATGCGCAGTTTCGCTGGCACGTGCCGCAGCGCTTCAACATCGCCGAGGCGTGCTGCGCGCGCTGGGCGCGCGACGCGCGTCGCACCGCGATGATCGTCGACGAGGGCGACGGGCGCGTGCGGCGCTGCACCTACCGGCAGCTGCACGAGCAGGCCGACCGGCTCGCCAACGCGCTGCACGCGCTCGGCGTGCGCCGCGGCGACCGGGTGGCGATCGTCCTGCCGCAGCGGCCCGAGACGGCCATCGCGCACTTCGCCATCCATCGCCTCGGCGCCATCGCCATGCCGCTGTCGATGCTCTTCGGCCCGGACGCCCTGCAATACCGCCTCGCCGACAGCGAAGCGGTCGCGGCGGTGGCCGACGCCCGGCACCTGGAGAACCTGCGCGCGGCGCGCGGCGAGGCACTGCGCCACGTCGTGGTGGTGCCGGCAGCCGGGCAGCGGCCCGCGCTGGCGGCCGGCGAGCACGACTGGCAGGCCCTGCTCGCGCGCGCCGCCGATCGCTTCCGGCCCGCCGACACGCTGGCCGACGATCCGGCGGTGCTGATCTACACCAGCGGCACCACCGGCCCGCCCAAGGGCACGCTCATCGCGCACCGCACGCTGATCGGCAACCTGAGCGGCTTCGTCGCCTCGCAGAACTGGTTCCCGCGCCCACGCGACGTGTTCTGGTCGCCGGCCGACTGGGCGTGGACCGGCGGGCTGATGGACGCGCTGCTGCCCACGCTCTACTTCGGCAAGCCGATCGTGGCGCAGGAGGGGCGTTTCGCGCCCGATCGCGCATTCGAGCTGCTCGAGCGCCACGCCGTGACCAACGCCTTCCTCTTTCCCACCGCGCTCAAGATGCTGATGAAGCACGAGGCGCGGCCGCGCGCGCGCCGCCGCCTGGCGCTGCGCGCCGTGATGAGCGGCGGCGAGGCGGTCGGCGATGCGCTGTTCGACTGGTGCCGCGACGAGCTCGGGGTCACGGTCAACGAGATCTTCGGCCAGACCGAGGTCAACTACGTGGTCGGCAATTCCTCCCTGCGCTGGCCGGCACGCCCGGGCTCCATCGGGCGCGCCTACCCCGGCCACCGCGTGGCGATCCTCGACGAGGCGGGGCGCGAGCTGCCGCCGGGCCGGCTGGGCGAGATCGCGGTCCACCGCCTCGATCGCCACGGCGACCCCGATCCGGTGCACTTCCTCGGCTACTGGCGCAACGAGGCCGCCACGCGCGCGAAATACAGCGGCGACTGGTGCCTCACCGGCGACCAGGCCGCCGCCGATCCCGACGGCTACCTGTGGTACGGCGGGCGCGCCGACGACATGTTCAAGGCCGCCGGCTACCGCATCGGCCCGGGCGAGATCGAGAGCTGCCTGGTGCGGCATCCGGCCGTGGCCAATGCCGCGGTGGTGCCCAGGCCCGATGCCGAGCGCGGCAACCTGGTCAAGGCCTTCGTGGTGCTCGCCCCGGGCCACCAGCCGTCGGACGTGCTGGCCGCGGCCCTGCAGGCCCACGTGCGCGGCAAGCTCGCGCCCTACGAGTACCCGAAGGAGATCGAGTTCATCGACGAGCTGCCGATGACCACCACCGGCAAGGTGCAGCGCGCCGTGCTGCGCGAGCGGGAACGCGCCCGCGCCGCCGGCGGCGGCTGACGACGCGCTTGGATTCCATCTCGCAGGTCGCGTTGGGCGCCGCGGTGGGCGTGGCCGTGATGGGCCGCCGCACCTCGCCGTGGCGCGCCGCGCTGTGGGGCGGCCTGTGCGGCACGCTGCCCGACCTGGATGCCTTCATCGATCACGGCGACCCGGTCTCCAACGTGACGCTGCATCGCGCCGAGAGCCACTCGCTGTTCTGGCTGAGCGCCGCCTCGCTGCCGCTCGCCTGGCTGGTGGCATGGGCCAACCGGCAGCGCGACCGGCTGCCACGCTGGTGGCTGGCGGTGTGGCTCGCGCTGGTCACGCATCCGCTGCTCGACGCGATGACGATCTACGGCACGCGCCTGGCGCTGCCCTTCACCGACCGGCCGTTCGGCACCGGCAGCCTGTTCATCATCGACCCGCTCTACACGCTGCCGCTGCTGGCCGGCCTGGCGCTCGCGCTGGGCAGGCGTCCGGCGCGGCTGCGCTGGAACACCGCCGGCCTGGTGGTCTCGACGCTCTACGCCGGCTGGAGCCTCATCGCGCAGCAGCAGGTCGCCGCGGCGGTGCACGCGACGCTCGCGGCGCGCGGCGGCGCCCCGGTTCCGGAGGCGCGCATCCTGATCACGCCGACCCCGTTCAACACCGTGCTGTGGCGCGTCGTGGTGATGCACGAAGACCGTTACGAGGAGGGCTTCCGTTCGCTGCTCGATCGCGCGCCGACGATGCGCTTCCACGGCTACCCCAGCGGGCGCGAGCTCTACCAACCGCTGCGCGCCCTGCCCGCGGTCGAACGCATGGTGCAGTTCACCCACGGCTTCTTCCGTCTCGCCGAGCGCGACGGCCGGATCGAGCTGACCGACCTGCGCATGGGACAGGAGCCGTGGTACTCGTTCTCCTTCGTCGTCGCGCAGCGCGACGGCAATCCGGGGCTGCATCCGGTGGTGCCGGTCAGCGTCGGCGGCCGCCAGGGCATGGACGTGCGCGCCAGCCTGCGATGGCTGGGCCGGCGCGCGCTGGGCGCCGACGTCGATCCGCCGCCGCGCTGAGGGGGCGCGCGGAGCCGGGGTACGCGCACCCGCATCGCTTACACTGGGCCCCTCCCCCACGACACAGGATTCTCTTCCGATGGCCATCTATCGTCTCGGCGACCGCGCGCCGCGCATCGATCCCGCCGCCTGGATCGCCGCGTCGGCGGAGCTGATCGGCCGGGTCGAGCTCGCCGCCGACTCGAGCATCTGGTTCAACTGCACGCTGCGCGGCGACAACGAGCCGATCCGCATCGGCGCGGGCAGCAACGTCCAGGAGAACTGCGTGCTGCACACCGATCCGGGCCATCCGCTGGAGATCGGCGCGCTCGTCACCGTCGGCCACCAGGCGATGCTGCACGGCTGCACCATCGGCGACGGCTCGCTCATCGGCATCCAGGCGATCGTGCTCAACGGCGCACGCATCGGCGCGGAGTGCCTGATCGGCGCCGGCGCGCTGATCACCGAGGGGAAGGAGATCCCGCCACGCAGCGTCGTGATGGGCTCGCCCGGCCGCATCGTGCGCCAGCTCGACGACGCCCAGGCCGCCGACCTGCGCGCCAGCGCCGAGCGCTACGTCGAGCGCGCCAGGCTGTTTCGCCAGGCGCTCGAACCCATCGACCGAACGTGTGAATGAACCTGCTGCGCGGCGCGACCTCGGGCCGCTCGCTACGGTTCCTTCACACGTTCTTATCACCGGAAGGACGGGGACTCCTGCAGCCGGCCGTCACGGCCGGGCGGTGTGTCCGGCGTCGACCGCAGCGGTGCGCACGCGCTCGTCGCTGCCCGGGCGCGCCGCGGCCGCCTCGTCGATCTGCACGAAGATCTCGCCCGGCCTGACCATGCCGAGGTCGTAGCGCGCGCGCTCCTCGATCGCCTGCTTGCCTGCCTGCAGGTCCTCGACCTCGGCGGCGAGGGCCGCGTTGCGTGCCACCAGGCGCGCGTTCGTGCCCTCCTGCGCGTGCACCTGGCGGTCGAGCTCCCACACGCGCAGCCAGCCGCCCTTGCCCAGCCACAGCGGGTACTGGATGAGCAGCAGCAGCGCGGCGAGCACGAGGGCCAGAATTCGCATCCGGGCGATCCCAAAGACGCGGTGGGCGCGTCAGCGCAGATTGTAGAACGCCGAGCGCCCGGGGTAGGCGGCGACGTCGCCGAGATCCTCCTCGATGCGCAGCAGCTGGTTGTACTTCGCCATGCGGTCGGTGCGGCTCATCGAGCCGGTCTTGATCTGCAGCGCGTTGGTGGCCACCGCGATGTCGGCGATGGTGGTGTCTTCCGTCTCGCCCGAGCGGTGCGACACCACCGCCGTGTAGTTGTAGCGCTTGGCCAGCTCGATGGCGGCGAAGGTCTCGGTGAGCGTGCCGATCTGGTTGATCTTGATCAGGATCGAGTTGGCGATGCCCTCGTCGATGCCGCGCTGGAGGATCTTGGTGTTGGTGACGAACAGGTCGTCGCCCACCAGCTGCACGCGATCGCCGAGCACGTCGGTGAGCAGCTTCCAGCCGTCCCAGTCGTTCTCGGCCATGCCGTCCTCGACGGAGACGATCGGGTAGCGGTCGCACCAGGTGGACAGCAGGTTGGCGAAGTCGTTGGCGCTCAGCACCAGCCCCTCGCCCTCGAGGTGGTAGCGGCCGTCGCGGAAGAACTCCGAGCTGGCGCAGTCGAGGCCGAGCGCGATCTGGCGGCCCGGCTCGTAGCCGGCCTTCTCGATCGCCTCGAGGATGAGCTGGATGGCCGCCTCGTGGTTCTTCACGCTGGGCGCGAAGCCGCCCTCGTCGCCCACGGCGGTGGACAGCCCGCGCGCGGCGAGCAGCTTCTTCAGCGCGTGGAACACCTCGGCGCCGTAGCGCAGCGCCTCGCGCAGGCTGGGCGCGCCGATCGGCAGGATCATGAACTCCTGCAGGTCGAGGTTGTTATCGGCGTGCACCCCGCCGTTGATGATGTTCATCATCGGCACCGGCAGCGACATGGCGCCCGAACCGCCGAAGTAGCGGTACAGCGGCAGGCCCGATTCCTCGGCAGCCGCCTTGGCCAGCGCCATCGAGACCGCCAGCATGGCATTGGCGCCGAGGCGCGACTTGTTCTCGGTGCCGTCGAGCTCGATCAGCGTGCGATCGACGTACGCCTGCTCGGCGGCGTCCAGGCCCATGATCGCCTCGGAGATCTCGGTGTTGATGTGCTCGACCGCCTTGAGCACGCCCTTGCCGCCGTAGCGGGCGGGATCGCCGTCGCGCAGCTCGATCGCCTCGCGCGAGCCGGTGGAGGCGCCCGAGGGCACCGCGGCGCGCCCCATGACGCCCGATTCGAGCAGCACGTCGCACTCGACCGTGGGATTGCCGCGCGAATCGATGATCTCGCGGCCGATGATGTCGACGATCGAACTCATGCCTGCTCCACCCCCTGCATGACCACCATGTTGAAGTATTCGGTCGCGCCGGCGCGCTGCGCGCGCGCCGCGCGGTACTGCGCGGAATCGTAGAAGGCGCGTGCCGCCGCGAGGTCGGGAAACTCGACCATGACCAGCCGCCCGGGCTGCCAGCGGCCCTCGAAGACCTCGTGCGCGCCCCCGCGCACCAGGAAGCGCCCGCCGGCGGCCTCGATCGCGGCGGGCGACAAGGCCATGTATTGCCGGTATTTCTCGGGATCGGTCACCTTGACGTCGGCGATCACGTAGGCGGGCATGGGCGTCCTCGTCGGTAATGGGTATCAGAGGGCCTGCTCGGCGAAACCGGTGCGCTTGACCACGTCGTCGAGCGCCTTGAGCGTTTCGAGCAGCTCGGCCATGCGCCCGAGCGGCCACGCATTGGGGCCGTCGGACAGCGCCCTGGCCGGATCGGGGTGCGTCTCCATGAACAGGCCCGAGACCCCGGCGGCCACGGCCGCGCGCGCCAGTACCGGCACGAACTCGCGCTGCCCGCCGGAGCTCGTGCCCTGCCCGCCCGGCAGCTGCACCGAGTGGGTGGCGTCGAACACCACCGGGCAGCCGGTCTCGCGCATGATCGCGAGCGAGCGCATGTCGGAGACCAGGTTGTTGTAGCCGAACGAGGCGCCGCGCTCGCACACCAGGATGTTCTCGCCGTCGCCGCCGGCCTCGATGGCCGCCGCGCGCGCCTTGTCGACGACGTTGACCATGTCGTGCGGCGCGAGGAACTGCCCCTTCTTGATGTTGACCGGGCGCCCGGCCGAGGCCGCCGCCCGGATGAAATCGGTCTGGCGCACCAGGAACGCCGGCGTCTGCAGCACGTCGACCACCGCCGCCACCGCCGCGACCTGGTCGGTCTCGTGGACGTCGGTGAGCACCGGCACGCCGATCTGGCGGCGCACCTCGGCGAGGATCTTCAGCCCCTCGTCGAGGCCCGGGCCGCGAAAGGACGAGCCGGAGCTGCGATTGGCCTTGTCGAACGACGACTTGTAGATGAACGGGATGCCCAGCGAGGCGGTGAGCGCCTTCAGCTCGCCGGCGGTGTCGAGCGCGAGCTGGCGCGACTCGATCGCGCACGGCCCGGCGATCAGGAACAACGGCCGGTCCAGCCCGACCTCGAAGCCGCACAGCCTCATGCGCGCCTCAGGCGATCCGCACCACACCGCCCTCGCTGCGCGCCGGTCGCACGGCGGCGCGCGCGAGCGCCGCCTCGACGTAGGAGCGGAACAATGGGTGGCCGTCGCGCGGGGTGGAGGTGAACTCGGGGTGGAACTGCACGCCCACGAACCACGGGTGCGCCAGCGCGCCGCTGCGCGGCAGCTCGATGATCTCGGTGAGCCCTTCCGAGGGGGTGCGCGCGGCGACCACCAGCCCGGCCTGCTCCAGGCGGGCGACGTAGCGGTTGTTGACCTCATAGCGATGGCGATGCCGCTCGTTGACCGACTCGCCGTAGATCGACGCGACCAGGGTGCCGGGCACGATCGGGCAGCGCTGCGCGCCCAGGCGCATGGTGCCGCCGATGTCGGAATCGGCGCCGCGCCGCTCGACGCGGCCCTCGCGGTCGAGCCATTCGGTGATCAGCCCGACCACCGGGTGCGGCGTGTTCGGATCGAACTCGGTGCTGTTGGCCTGCGCCAAGCCGCAGACGTGGCGCGCGAACTCGATCACCGCCAGCTGCATGCCCAGGCAGATGCCCAGGTAGGGCACGCCGTTCTCGCGCGCGTAGCGGATGGCGGCGATCTTGCCCTCGACGCCGCGCCGCCCGAAGCCGCCCGGCACGAGGATGGCGTCGAAACCGGCCAGCATCGCCGGCCCCTCGGCCTCGATGCGCTCGGAATCGATGTACTCGATGGCGACCCGGCTCTCGGTATGGATGCCGGCATGCACCAGCGCCTCGCTGAGCGACTTGTACGACTCGGTGAGGTCGACGTACTTGCCGACCATGGCGATGCGCACCTCGTGCCTGGGGTGCTCGAGCGATTGCACCAGGCGGTCCCACACCGTCAGGTCGGCCGGCCTGGTGTCCAGGCGCAGGATCTCGCACAGCGTGCGGTCGACGCCCTGCTCGTGCAGCATGCGCGGGATCTTGTAGATGCTGGTGGCGTCCCACACCGAGATCACCGAATCGAGCGGCACGTTGGAGAACAGCGAGATCTTGGCGCGCTCGTCGTCGGGGATGCGCCGGTCGGCGCGGCACATCAGCATGTCGGCCTGGATGCCGATCTCGCGCAGCTTCTGCACCGAGTGCTGGGTGGGCTTGGTCTTGAGCTCGCCCGCCGAGGGGATGAAGGGCACCAGGGTGAGGTGCACGAAACAGGCGTTGCCGCGCCCGAGCTTGAGGCTCATCTGGCGCGCCGCCTCGAGGAAGGGCAGCGACTCGATGTCGCCCACGGTGCCGCCGATCTCGACGATCGCCACCTGTGCCGCCTCGGGCGTGCCGACGCCGGCGCCGCGATCGATGAAGGCCTGGATCTCGTTGGTGATGTGCGGGATCACCTGCACCGTGCGCCCGAGGTACTCGCCGCGGCGCTCCTTCTTGATCACCGATTCGTAGATCTGGCCGGTGGTGAAGTTGTTGGTGCGGCGCATGCGCGCCGACACGAAGCGCTCGTAGTGACCCAGGTCGAGGTCGGTCTCGGCGCCGTCTTCGGTGACGAACACCTCGCCGTGCTGGAACGGGCTCATCGTGCCCGGATCGACGTTGATGTACGGATCGAGCTTGAGCAGGGTGACCCGGATGCCGCGCGACTCGAACAGCGCCGCGATCGACGCGGCGGCGATGCCCTTGCCCAGCGAGGACACCACGCCGCCGGTGACGAAGACGAATTTGGTCATGAGGCTCCGCCGGTAAAGCGCGATTATACAAGCGAAGGTGGGCGGCGGTTCACGTCGAGCGCCGCCTCGGGCTGCAGCGTGAGATGGCGGATGCCATGCCGTTCCTCCATGATGTGCCGAAGCTCCACGAGGATGCGCGGCCAGTTCGCCATGTCGTCGATCACCAGGTGGGCCGCCAGTGCCGCGCCGGCCCCGCTGATCGACCACAGGTGCAGGTCGTGCACCGAGCGCACCCCCGCCGGGCTGCGCAGGGTGGCTTCCACGAGCGCCGGGTCCAGGCCCTCGGGCACGGCGTTCATCAGCACGCGGGCACTGTCGCGCAGCAGCCGCACCGTCGCGGCCAGCAGCAGCGCCGAGATCACCAGGGTGAGGATCGGGTCGATGAGCGACCAGCCGGTGAGCCAGATCGTCGCCAGCGCGACGATGGCGATGGCCGAGCCGGCGAAGTCGCCGATCACGTGCAGCAGCGCGCCGCGCGTGTTCAGATCGTGCCGGTGGCCGTGAAGCAGCCGCCACACCGCGGCATTCACCGCCAGCCCGGCGACCGCCACCGCCAGCGGGAAGCCGGCCTGGATGGGCGGCGGCGCCGACATCCGGCCGATCGCCTCGGCGACGATGAAGCCGAGCACGCCGAGATAGAACAGCCCGTTGGCCAGCGCCGCCAGCGGCTCGGCACGCCCGTAGCCGAAGCTCATATGCGGCACCGGCCGGCGGCGCGACAGGCCCTTGGCGCCCAGCGCCAGCGCCAGCGCCACCGCGTCGGTGAGCATGTGCACGCCGTCGGAGGCCAGGGCGAGCGATCCGCTGGCGAAGCCGACCACGATCTCGAGCACCGCGAAACCCAGCACGATCAGCGCCGACCAGGCGAGCGCCGTCGCAGAGGCCGCACCGCCGTGGTGGGCATGACCGTGGCCGTGTTCATGGTCGTGGTCATGGCCGTGGCCGCCCGCGGCGGGGCCGGGCGCGGCGCTGCATCCCGCGGCCTGCTCGCACTGCGCGGCGTGCTCGTCGTGCCCAGGGGCGTGGCCGTAAGTACCGTGCATGGCGTCGCCGGTGCGTCAGGGGCAGGCGGCTCGATCGCTTCGAGCGCCCGGCTCTGGCCGATTGTAGCGGCCCCTTATAATCGTCGCTTGTGGGAGCCTGTCGGGCACAGCGAGGACATCCATGAACAAGAAGGTGTATCCCAGCGCCGCCGCGGCGCTGGCAGGCGTGGTTGCAGACGGCCAGATGATCGCGGTCGGCGGCTTCGGCCTGTGCGGCATTCCGGAAGCGCTCATCGCGGCGCTGCGCGACTCCGGCGTGCGCAACCTCACCTGCGTCTCGAACAATGCGGGCGTCGACGGCTTCGGGCTCGGGCAGCTGCTCGCCACGCGCCAGATCCGCAAGATGATCGCCTCGTACGTGGGCGAGAACAAGGAGTTCGAGCGCCAGTACCTCGCCGGCGAGCTCGAGCTCGAGTTCACCCCGCAGGGCACGCTGGCCGAGAAGCTGCGTGCCGGGGGCGCCGGCATCCCGGCGTTCTTCACCCGCACCGGCGTGGGCACCATCGTCGCCGAAGGCAAGGAAGTGCGCGAGTTCGACGGCCATACCTACGTCATGGAGCGCTCGCTGGTTCCCGACGTCTCGCTGATCAAGGCGTGGATGGCCGATCGCGCCGGCAACCTGGTGTTCCGCCGCACCGCGCGCAACTTCAATCCCAACGTCGCCATGGCCGGCCGCGTCACGGTGGCCGAGGTCGAGGTGATCGTGCCCACCGGCGAGATCGACCCCGACCAGGTCCACCTGCCGGGCATCTACGTGCACCGCATCGTGCACAACCCCACCCCCGAGAAGCGCATCGAGCAGCGCACGACGCGGCCGCGATAAGGAGAATCGACATGCCCTGGACCCGTGACCAGATGGCCGCGCGCGCGGCCCGCGAGCTGCGCGACGGCTTCTACGTGAACCTCGGCATCGGCCTGCCCACGCTGGTGGCCAACCACGTGCCGTCCGACATGGAGGTGTGGCTGCAGTCGGAGAACGGCCTGCTCGGCATCGGCCCCTTCCCCACCGAGGACGAGGTCGACCCCGACCTCATCAACGCCGGCAAGCAGACCGTCACCACCTTGGCCGGCTCGTCGATCTTCTCCTCGGCCGATTCGTTCGCGATGATCCGCGGCGGCAAGATCAACCTGGCGATCCTGGGCGCCATGCAGGTCAGCGAGAAGGGCGACCTCGCCAACTGGATGATCCCCGGCAAGATGGTCAAGGGCATGGGCGGCGCCATGGACCTCGTCGGCGGCGTCGGGCGCGTGATCGTGCTCATGGAGCACACCGCGAAGAAGAAGGACGGCAGCGAGGAGGTGAAGATCCTGCCCGAGTGCACGCTGCCGCTGACCGGCGTCGGCGTGATCAACCTCATCATCACCGACCTCGGGGTGCTCGAGGTCACGCCGAACGGGCTCAAGCTGCTCGAGCTCGCGCCGGGCATCACCGCGGATGAGATCGCCACGAAGACCGGCTGCACCGTCGACGTGTCGGGCGTGCAGTAGAAGGCTGCCGGACGCCGCTACCGAAGCCGCGGCGTCACGATCGCCTGGCGCACGAACCCGGGCAGCGGCGCCGACTTGCGCTTCGGGTAGTCGACCCAGACGACCTTGGCCGCACCCTGGGCGTACACGGTCCCCGGATCGTCGGTGCGCAGCATGTCGGTGTACGTCTCGAAGCTCGAGCGCCCGATCGCCCCGACGTACTGCCGCGCCAGCACCGTTCCCGGATACTTCAGCTCGCGCAGGAACGTGCAGCTCGCGTTGACGATCAGCGGCCCCTCGCGCGACGGCTCGGGCACGAAGCCCATGGTACCGAACCAGTCGATGCGCAACTGCTCCATGTAGCGGAAATAGACCGTATTATTCACGTGGCCCACGGCGTCCATGTCGCCCCAGCGGATCGGCACCTCGATCTCGTAGACCAGAATGCGCTCGTTCACTCGTTCCCTCCCTTGATGCGTCGCCCGCGATGTCGCGAGCGCCTCCACGGACCATCATGATCGGCCACCCCGACCGGGTAGCACTGCACGACGAGATCCACGCCCGCCCGCGCCAGCCGGTGGCGACCCCGCAGCGGATATCGCACATCGCGCTGCTGCGGCCGGGCCGCGGCGAGCCCGCACCGGCCGTCGATCCGCTGGCGACGCTGCGCGAGATCGCCGGCCAAGCCGCGCCGGCGGCCGGCGACGACCACTTCTTCGCCGACTTCGGCACGTTCCGGCTCAAGCGCGAGCGCCACGGCGAGTTCGACGGCTATACCGTCTACTGCGAGGGCGGCGACCCGCTCGCGCCGTTCGCCCGGCCCGCCATCGATGCGTTGCCCGACGGCTGGCTCGACACGCTGCCGGGCTCGCTGATCGCCGCGGTCCATGTCGCCGTGCTGCCGGTGCACGAGATGCCCGAGGATCCGGCGGGCGCAGCCGCCGTGTTCGGCGAGACCGAGCTCAGTGGCGCGTCGATCGCCGACGGCGCGGCCTGCGCCTACACCGACTTCCGCCTCGACGAGCGCGGCTACACCCGCGTGCTGGTGGTCGATCGCTCGCTCAGCCCGGCCCATGCCGGGCGCATCGTGCAGCGCCTGATCGAGGTCGAGGTCTACCGGATGATGGCGATGCTGGCCTTCCCGCTGGCGCGTGCCAGCGCGGCCGAGCTCGACCGGGTCGAGGCCTCGCTGGGCACGCTGGTCGGCCGGCTCGAGTCGGCGCCGGTCGAGGAGGAACCCGAGCTGCTGCGCGAGGTCAGCCGGCTGGCCGGCACGGTCGAGCGCATCGCCGCCTCGGTCGGATTCCGCTTCGGCGCGGCGCGCGCCTATCACGCGCTGGTGCGCCGGCGCGGCGCCGAGCTGCGCCAGCAGCGGCTGCCCGGCCTGCAGACGCCGACCGCGTTCCTCGAGCGCCGGTTCGATCCGGCGATGGCCTTCTGCGAGAGCGTCGGCCGGCGCATCGAGACCGTCGCCGGGCGCGTCGCGCGCGCCAGCGCCCTGCTGCGCACGCGGGTCGAGATCGAGCGCGAACGCCACAACCAGGCCCTGCTCGCCGCGATGAACCGGCGCGCCAGGCTGCAGCTGCAGCTGCAGCAGACGGTCGAGGGGCTCTCGGTGGCGGCCATCACCTACTATGCCGCCGGCATCGCCGGCTACCTCTTCAAGGCGATGAAGTCGCTCGGCTGGCGGGTCGATCCGGAGCTGGCCACCGGCCTGTCGGTGGTGCCGATCGCGATCGCGGTGGCGCTGGGCGTGCGTCACATCCGCGAGGGCATCCGGCGCCGGCTCGGCTCGTGAGCATCGGCCGCGGCTGACGCCATCGCCGCGGACGGCTTCCTTCGGGCCGTCACACGCCGAATCCGTCGTCGGCCGCGATAACCGCACCGTTGACGAAGTTCGACTGGTCGGAGGCGAGCAGCAGCAGCACGCCGTCGAGATCCTCGGGCTTGCCCACGCGCCGGCGCGGCAGCATGCCGATCAGCTTGCGGCCCGCCTCGGTCTGCCAGTGGTGCGCGTTGATCTCGGTCTCGATGTATCCGGGACAGATGGCGTTGACGTTGATGTTGTAGCGCCCCCACTCGAGCGCCATGGCGCGGGTCATCTGGACCACCGCCGCCTTGCTCATGCAGTACACGCCGATCTGCGCGAGCACGCGCAGTGCGGCCATCGAGGCGACGTTGACGATGCGCGCGGAGCGCGTCGGATCGGCGCGCGCGCGCTCGATCATGCGTCGCGCCACCTCCTGCGCGACGAAGAAGGCGCCGCGGGTGTTGGTGTCGAACATGAAGTCGTAGTCGTCGGGCGTGACGTCGATCAGGCGCTGGGTGGTGCTCACGCCCGAGTTGTTCACCAGGATGTCGATCGGCCCGGCCTCCGACTCGGCCTGGGCGACCGCCGCGCGGATGCTCTCGACATCAGTGACGTCGAGAGCCACCACGTGCGCGTCGCCTCCGGCCGCCTCGATCTCGGCGCGCAGCTCCTTCAGGCGCTCGATGCGCCGCGAGGCGAGCACCACCTGCGCGCCGTTGTCGGCGAGCATGCGCGCGAAGCGGGCGCCGAGGCCGCTCGATGCGCCGGTCACCAGGGCGGTCTTACCGTCCAGATCGAAGCGGGTGGGCACGATGGGTCTCCTGGGAATGGGATCGGAATCGGGGTCGGAATCGCCCCGATGTTAGCCGAAAGTGCACGGCGCAAAAGGACGCCGGCCGATGCGGCGTTTGCGCGGCTCCCCCCGTTTCCGGACAATCGGGCTCACCCGCAAATTCCCCAGGCCCCGGAGAGCCTCGTTCATGGACATTCAGCGCGATTCGATGGAGTTCGACGTCGTGATCGTCGGCGGCGGACCCGCCGGCCTTGCCGCGGCGATCCGTCTGAAGCAGCGAGCCGCGGAGAAAGGCAGCGAGATCGGCGTATGCGTCATCGAGAAGGGCTCCGAGATCGGCGCGCACATCCTCTCGGGCGCGGTGATGGACCCGCGCGCCATCGGCGAGCTGCTGCCGGACTGGCGCGAGCGCGGCGCGCCGTTGCATACCGAGGTGGGCGAGGACCGCTTCCTGTTCCTGTCGGAAACCGGCGCGCGCCGGGTGCCGAACTGGATGCTGCCCGGCTGTTTCAAGAACCACGGCAACTACGTGGTGAGCCTGGGCAGCGTGGTGCGCTGGCTCGGCCAGCAGGCCGAGGCGCTCGGCGTGGAGATCTTCCCCGGCTTCGCCGCCGCCGAGGTGCTGTACAACGCCGACGGATCGGTCAAGGGCGTGGCCACCGGCAACATGGGCGTCGGGCGCGACGGCCAGCCGACCGAGAACTTCCAGCCCGGCGTCGAGCTGCACGCGAAGTACACGTTCTTCGCCGAGGGCGCACGCGGCAGCCTGGGCCGCCAGCTGATCGCGCGCTTCGGGCTCGACGCCGGCCGTGATCCGCAGAGCTACGCGATCGGCATCAAGGAGCTGTGGGAGATCGCGCCGGAGAAGTTCGAGCCCGGCCTGGTCGTGCACACCGCCGGCTGGCCGCTCGACGCCGCCACCTACGGCGGCTCGTTCCTGTACCACTGGGAGAACAACAAGATCGCGATCGGCTACGTGGTCGGCCTGAACTACCGCAACCCCTACCTCTCGCCGTACGAGGAGTTCCAGCGCTACAAGTCGCACCCGGCGATCCGCGCCTTCCTCGACGGCGGCAAGCGCATCGCCTACGGCGCGCGCGCGATCACCGCCGGCGGGCTGAATTCGCTGCCGAAATTCACCTTTCCCGGCGGCTGCTTCATCGGCTGCGAGGCAGGCTTCCTCAACGCCTCGCGCATCAAGGGCAGCCATGCGGCGATCAAGACCGGCATGCTGGCGGCCGATGCCGCATTCGATGCCGTCGCCGCCGGGCGCACCGGCGACGAGCTCACCGCCTACCCCGAAGCGTTCGGCGCCTCGTGGCTGCACGATGAACTCCACCGCGCGCGCAACTTCAAGCCGGCGATGAGCAAGGGCCTGTGGCTGGGGACGCTGCTGGTCGGCATCGACCAGGTAGTGTTCAGGGGCAAGGCACCGATCACGCTGCACACGCGCAAGCCGGATCACGAATACCTCCTGCCCGCGGCGGAATGCAAGCCGATCGCATATCCCAAGCCTGACGGCAAGCTCTCCTTCGACCGCCTGTCCTCGGTGTTCATCTCGAACACCAACCACGAGGAGAACCAGCCTATCCACCTGACGCTGAAGGACCCCTCGGTGCCGGTGTCGGTCAATCTCGATCGCTACGCCGGCCCCGAGCAGCGTTACTGCCCGGCCGGAGTCTACGAGTTCGTCGTCGACGACGACGGCAACGACCGGCTGCAGATCAACGCCCAGAACTGCGTGCACTGCAAGACCTGCGACATCAAGGACCCGACGCAGAACATCGTGTGGGTGGTGCCGGAGGGCGGCGGTGGGCCGAACTACTCGGAGATGTGAGGCAGCACGACGGTGAAGCGGGTCGAATCGTCGTGCGAGGCCACGGTGATGGTGCCGCCGTGGGCCTCGACGATCGACTTGGCGATTGCCAGGCCCAGGCCGGCGCCCTCGCCGGCCGGCCGGCGCGACGCCTCGGCGCGATAGAAGCGGTCGAACAGCCGCGGCAGGTGCTGCGGATCGATCGTCTCGCCGGGGTTCTCGATGGACAACTCGGTCGCTTCCGGTCCACGCGGGCGAATGCTCACCGCGATCGAGGCGCCGGCCGGCGTGTACCGGATCGCATTCGAGAGCAGGTTGCCGATCGCCCGGCGCAGCATCGCGCGGTCGGCGCGCACGACCGCATCGCCCTCGACCCGCAGGACTATCCCCTGCTCCTCGCACAGCGCCTCGTAGAACCCGAACAGGTCCTGCACCTCGGCGCGCAGGTCGACCGGCTCGTGCCCCGTGGTGATCAGGCCGTTGTCGGCCTTGGCCAGGAACAGCATGTCCGAGGTCATGCGCGCCAGCCGTTCGTACTCCTCGAGGTTGGAGTAGAGCACTTCGCGATACTCGTCGGCGGAGCGGATGCGCGAGAGCGCCACCTGCGTCTCGGTCATGAGGTTGCTCACCGGCGTGCGCAGCTCATGGGCGAGATCGGAGGAGAAATCGGAGAGCCGGCGAAAGGAATCCGCGAGCCGCGCCAGCATCTGGTTGAAGGCGACGGCCAGCTCGCGCAGTTCGACGGGCACCGTTTCGAGGGCCAGCCGCTCGTCCAGCCGGCTGGCGGAGATGCCCTGGGTGACGCGGACCATCTCGCGCACCGGCGCCAGCCCGCGGCGGGCGGCGATCCATCCGAGCAGCACGGTCAACGCGATTCCGGTGGCGAGCGCCAGCCACAGGCTCCTCAGGAACACGGTCATGAACTCGCGACGATGCTCGATGTTCGCCGCGATCGCGACGACGGCGGCCTTTCCTCCCGCGATGCCGGTGGGCGCAGCGCCGGCGATGCCGATGAACGCCTGCCCGCCCTCGCTCCACTCCAGCGGCCCGACCCGGACGGCGCCCCGCCCCGGCGCGATGTCGCCGAGCAGCGTTGCCGGGAAGCGGGCGCCCGCCGAGGCATAGAGCATGCGTCGATCCGGTCCGAGCACGGCCACCAGCAGGTCGTGGTGGCCCACCAGCGCATCGGAGATCCGGTCCGGCACCGCTTCCAGGGCTGCCGGGTCGTCGACCTTGGCCAGCGCATGGCGCACCAACTCGAGCTTGCCGTCGAGGGCGGCGAGATCCTGCTGCTCGAAGTGCCCCTCCACCAGTTTTCCCACCAGCACTCCGACCAGCAAGAGCACGGCCGTCGAAGCGATGGCGAAGGACATCGTGAGGCGGGCGGTGATCGACCTCTGCCTCATGGCGAGGCATCCGGCGCCTCGAGCACGTAGCCCATGCCGCGCACGGTGCGGATCAGCCGGTGCTCGAAGCCGTCGTCGATCTTGGCGCGCAGGCGGCGCACCGCGACGTCGATCACGTTGGTGTCGCTGTCGAAGTTCATGTCCCAGACCTGCGACGCGATCAGCGAACGCGGCAGCACCTCGCCGCGGCGGCGCAGCAGCAGTTCGAGCAGGGCGAACTCCTTGGCGGTCAGGTCGATGCGCCGCCCTGCGCGCACCACCCGCCGGCGCAGCAGGTCGAGCTCGAGGTCGGCGGCGTGCAGCCGGTCGGGCTCGCGCGCCTGTCCGCGGCGCAGCAGGGTGCGTACCCGGGCCAGCAGCTCCGAGAAGGCGAACGGCTTGACCAGGTAGTCGTCGGCGCCGAGCTCCAGCCCCTTGACCCGGTCGGCGACCTGGTCGCGGGCGGTCAGGAACAGCACCGGCATCGAGCGCCCGGCCTGGCGGAGCTCGCGCAGCACCTGCCATCCGTCGCGTCCCGGCAGCATGACATCGAGCAAGACCAGGTCGTAGTCTTCGGCGAGGGCGCGGTGCACGCCGTCGATGCCGTCGCGCGCGAGGTCGGTGACGAAGCCGGCCTCGCCCAGGCCCTGCTTCAGGTAGTCGCCCGTCTTGCGCTCGTCCTCGACGATGAGGATCCTCATATCCGTCTCGTGCCGCGTTTCGTACGCGGCCATTGTGCATGCGCCGCAGCCGAAACAGGCGCGGAGCGGCTGCAGATTACGGAAATGTCATCGGCTGGTCAGGTTCGCGTCGGCAAGGCGGCATCATCATCGCCGCCATGGACACTGCGCTCGCGAGACGAACCTTTGCGCTGGCCGGTCTCGTGCTCGGCATGGCCATCGGCCTGCCGGCGAACGCACAGACCCTCGGCGACGCGCTCGCACAGGCATGGTCGCGCCATCCGCTGGCCGCGCCGCTCGACGCGCTCGAGGCGCAGGCGCGCGCGCGTACCGAGGCAGCCGCGCGGGTGACGCCCGGCCCGGCGTCGGCCTCGCTCGCGACGCTCGACGATCGCTTCGACCGCAACCGGGGCGCGCGCAAGCTGGAGCTCGAATTGGGCGTGCCGCTGTGGCTGCCCGGCCAGCAAGGGGCCCGCCTCGGCGAGGCCCGCGAACTTGCAGCCGAAATCGGCGCACGCCGCGATGCCGTGCGCCTGCGCATCGCCGGACAGGTCCGCGACGCGTGGTGGATGCTCGCAGCCGCGCGCGACACGGTCGAGCTGGCACGGCAGCGCGTACTGAGTGCGCAAGCGCTGGAATCCGACGTGCAGCGCAAGTTCGAGGCAGGCGAACGGGCACGCATGGACGCCAACCTCGCACGCAGCGAGCGCGTGGCAGCCCAGTCCGACGAGGTCGACGCGCGACAGGCCCTCGGGCGTGCCGAGCAGGCCTGGCTCGGTCTGACCGGATTGGCGCCGCCGGCGGCGCTCCCGGCCGAGGAAACGCCCGCCCGGGCACCGCCGATCGAGGCCCACCCAGGCATGATCGGGGCACTCGCCGCCGCGAAGGCCGCGCAGGCCTCGCTGGCCGCCGCGCAGAAGAACACGCGCGAGGCGCCGCGAGTGGCCGTGCGCATCGAGCGCGACCGCGGCGACTTCGGCGAACCGTTCGGCAACTCGATCGGCATCAAGCTTGTATGTTCAGACCAGGCCAGAACGGTAGAGTCTGAACGCCGATGAGGCGGCCAGACCGGCCCGTGCAGCTTGGTAGCGGCTGGGGTGATCGAGCCCGTGACTGAGTACAGAGCGCACGGCCGC